>FWPV01008553.1_pt1 | contig 13462 bp, 11 predicted proteins | sample 2228371 | NCBI WGS metagenome assembly FWPV01 (sample SAMEA103939776, study PRJEB20133) | metagenome | reverse complement strand
CGGTGCGCGAGGGGGGGGAGAAGGCGTAGGGGGCCTTCTCCGGCCTGATGGTGTACGTCCCCGCCGGCAGCCCGGTGAACGTGTAGTTCCCATTCGCGTCGGTTGTCGTGCTGCGCGTGGCGCCGGCCCACACGGTCACGCCGGGGATGCCGGCGCCGCTGGCGTCGGTCACGCGGCCGGAGATGGTATAGGTGACCGGTCCAAACCCTGATACGTCCGTTGGTGTCGAGCGACGCGTTGTGGTCCCATCGCCCAATTGACCGGAGCTGTTCAGCCCCCAGCATTTGATGCCGCCGATCGATGTCACGGCACAGGTGTGTCGATAGCCAGCGGTGATATCCAGCGCCCCCGAGGCGAGTCCAATCACGTCCACCGGCGAGCTTCTGTTAACGGTCGTGCCGTCACCCAGCTCTCCGAATCCGTTGTCACCCCAGCACTTTGCTGCGCCTGCGCTAGTCACCGCACAAGTGTGGACAGAACCAGCTGCTATTGCTCCGACTCCGGAGTTCAGTCCGTAGACACCTACTGGGGCTGTGACCTCTGGCCAAGTGCTGCCACCAACTTGACCGCGGTAGTTGTTTCCCCAGCACATAGCCGCACCAGAAGTGGTCACCGCGCAGGCATGAGTGCCACCTGTAGCAATCATTGCCACGTTTGCGCCAAGACCGCTTACCATAGTGGGCTGGTAACCAAAGGCATAGGAGCCATTCCCAAGCTGGCCGTAGTAGTTGTTTCCCCAACCCATGTCGCCGCTTGCAGTTGTCAGCACATGGACGAAGTTGCCACCAGCGCTCACTGCCTTAACGGGGTAGCTAAGACTATTCACGTGATGCGGGTATGCCTTGTACCCACCGATTCCTAGCCCGCAGCAGCCTAACTGACCGTCAGTGTTGTCTCCCCAGCACATGGTGGTTCCGGTAGTGGTCACTGCACACGTGAAGTTGGGGCCGGCACTGACTGCCCTGACTCCACTAGTCAGTCCCCATACGTCAACCGGCGTGAGCCGATTGACGGTTGTACCATCACCAAGCTGGCCACTGCTGTTTCTTCCCCAGCACTTCACACCTCCAACCGAGGTCAACGCGCAGGTGTGCATACTGCCCGCTTCCACTGCAACAACCCCTGATGCCAGTCCAATGATGTCTACCGGAATGGTGCTGTTGGTAGTCGTGCCATTACCCAGTTCTCCGGATTCGTTGGCTCCCCAGCACTTTACACCACCGCCGATCGTCAGTGCACAGGTATGGTACCCACCAGCAGTGACCTGCGTTGCGGCCGTGTTCGCGGCCGCAATCTCGGTGTCAGGCGCTACGTCCTGCGCCGAACCCATTGAAAGGCTGAGCTGTCGAGCGTTTTCGATGAACATTACCGGGGTGGAGCGGAAGGCCGCGTTGCTGTCGACAAGGGATGTTCGAGCGTCCGGCCGCGGCTGCTGCGCAGCGAGCGGCGCTCCGCTCGTGGTTGACGCTAAGGCCAGGATCATTACCAGGGCCAGCAAGGCCGGCAGACGGTGCGTGGATAGGCCCGAGAGGTTACCCTTCATTTCTTCCTCCGCTGATTCTACTGCTGAACTCACTTTGCGACCGCAGCACACCGAAAACCGTGGCGGCCGTCCTGCCCTGCGGGGTTCTCACTGCCGCGAGCCGCCGCAAGCAGATTACCACTGCTGCCGTACCAACTGCCTCCGCGCAGGACCCGACGATTGCCCGTCGCAGGCCCGGTCGGATTGCGGTACGGCGTGCTGCTGTAGTAGCCGGTGTCGTACCAGTCGTTGACCCATTCCGAGACATTACCGGCCATATCCAGCGCGCCGTAGGGACTGGCCCCGGCCGGGTAGCTGCCCACAGCTTTACTGTTGCCCAGACAGTTCCACGTACTCCCAGAGTAACCCCCAAAGTTCGCCAGCGAGCAGTCGGGCGTACGATGCCCCCACGGATAGGCGCGCGTATCACTTGCCCCGCGCGCCGCCTTCTCCCACTCCGCCTCGGTCGGCAACCTCTTGCCCGCCCACCGGCAGTACGCGTCCGCCTGATACCAGCTCACCCAGACGACAGGATAATCGGCGTAGGTCGGGTTGCCGTAGTACGACGGCCGGGTGTAGGAGCTGTTATCATAAGGCACCGTGCATCCGCCTGCCGCCACACACTGCGCGTACTGCGCGTTGGTGACCTCCGTGCGGTCGATGTAGAACGCGTCCAGGTACACCGTATGGAGCGGCAGCTCGGACTGGTAGCAATCGTAGCCGCCGTTGTGCGCCGGGTCGCAGCCCATCTGGAACGTGCCCGCGGGGATAAGGACCATGTCGCCGGTGGGAGGCGGGTTTTGGGGCGGGGTTACGGTTGGTTTCTGGGTCTTCAGCGCCGCTGTCGCAACCGCTGGCACGACTTGAGCCGTTGGCGGCTGACCCGCGAGCGCGGGTCTTGCGGCGGTTGGCTCGCTGGTTGTCGGTCCCCTTGACAGGACGCTCGCCAGCACGACGGCCGCTACAACGACGATCGCGGTTGAGACCAGCACTGGCGCCAGCCAGGGCGCAGCCTTTCCACGGCCTGGCTTGGCCGAGGCGGCCGGCACGATGGGCCGTCCGCACCGGTGGCAGAACCTGGCGTCGGCGTTCAGTTGTTGAGCGCCGCAGTGGATGCAATAAGGTAGTTGGTCAGCCATGAATGCCTCGCGGTGGTCGCTTGCCTGCTTTACTGCCAGGAAAGCACAAAGTCCTGCTGCGCAATGAGTTCCTGATTCCAGTAAACCTCAACTGTGGCCTTCTCATTCAGAATGTCTCCGCCACCGGCGGTCTCAACCCGGCCCTCCCTCGTAACTCCAAGCCTGGTTCTCCCCCACCTCTGTAGAATGAGGGTCACCTCTGCTCCGTTCACTGGTTGTCCATGTGCATCTTTGACTTCGATGGTGATGTGGCTGCCTTCGTAGTCCCCTGTCCGAACCTTTTCGGCCTTCAGGGTCAACTGCACCGGCAGCGCAGGCCGAGGCAGCGGATTAGGCGTAGGCGTGAAGGTCGGCGTGGCGGTGGGAAAACGATGTGTCTCGTCCTCGAATTGGATGGATGCGAGCATGAGCGAGACGTCCAGCCGGTCCTGCTCGCCCAGCTCATGTGAGAAGCTCAACGTGGCGGAGGAGCACCTGTTTTCGGTCAAAGACCAGCGTAAGTCGATTTCGCGAATTTTGCTCTGGCCCGGGATGCCCATCAGTTCCGCCCACAAAGATTCGATCTGCACCTCAAACTCCGCGAAGACGGCCGGAATGAGATATGGCCATTCTCCGCTTGTGACGAAAACGCCACCGTTGATCATCTCGCTCCGATGCTTCTTGATGTTATCAACACTGACTCGGCTGGCGGGATCGCACGACAGACCGGGAGAGACTCTCACTTCTATGAGCATCGGCGTGTCTTGTGTTGAAGTGGGTTTCTTGCGAAGGGACACCGAAAAATCGGATTTACCGGACTCTTCCCAGGTCAGAGGATGCATAAGCCTGAATCCCGGGAACCTTATCACGTTGTAGTAGGTCAACCAGTCGGGGGGCACCTGCAGCCCAGCGTGGAGCGGCGTCGGCGTCGGCGTCGGCAGGATGCCTTGATGCCACCGGGGTACTACCTGGCGCACCAGGCTCCCCGTGGCGGGGTCGTAGAAAGCGATGCGCTCACCTTCGGCCACGGCCAGCAGCTTGCCATCGGGCGTGAAGCCGATGTCGCCGGCCGGGCCGGGGAGCGGCCACGACCGGCCGGCCGCTCCGTCAGCGCTCCACAACTGCACCCAACTCTCCCGCCCACTGTAGTCCCCGAAGTAGGCCGCCAGCAGGCTGCCATCGGGCGTATAGCACACCGCCCGGATGTTCGCCCTTTGCGAAGGAGCGCCCTGGCCGATGAGCTCCCGGACTATTGCGCCGCGGCGGGCGTCCCACAGCACGAAGACGTTCTGCACCCCTATGCCTATGTCGCTCCCCGCAGAGGCAACGGTCGTTGCGTTCGGATGAAACGCCACCGACTGCCAGTAGTAGCGCTCGGCATTCGGCCAGTTCAGTCGCGCCACCTGCCGGCCATCCGCCACCTGCCACGCACCTGGCGGGTCGCCGGGCGCCGATACGACGGCCAGCAGACTGCCATCAGGCGAGAAGGTCATGGCGTTCGGATGGAGCAAAGGGTTGGGGATCGTCCGCACGAGCTGGCCGTCGTCGGTGCGCCAGAGGTGGATGCCCCTCGATGCGCCGCTGAACGGGCCGAAGGTGGCCCACAGTCCCTCGGTCGGGCTGGCTGCCAGCGGCGTGGTAGCGTCTATCGTGTAGGCGAGGACGCCATCGGCGACCCGCCACACCTGCACCGTGCGGTCTCTCGTGGGGGCCGCCAGCATCGTGCTGTCGAAGCTGAAGGCGAGCTCCCTGGGTGCGTCGTCTGGCAGGGGTGGTATGTTTACCTTCACAGGAATGAAGCGCAGCTCCTGCCAGGTCGTTGTATCGTAGAGATACACCCCGGTGCCCGAGCCGACGGCCAGCAGCTTGCCATCCGGCGACCAGGCCAGCCGGGTGAGCTTCACCGGTTCAGGCGTGATATTGGCCAGAGTCGGAGTGGGTTGGGGCGTCTCGGTGGGAGGCGGCGTCGGCGTCTCTCTCGTCGGTGTGGCCTCCAGGGTCGGCAGCGCGGCCGGGACGGTTGGTGACGGAAGAGGCCTTGCAGGGGTCGGCGTGTACGTGGTGGCCACCAGGGCGGGGGCGACCACAGTCGGTTGGCCGGCTGCCGGGCCACCTGTCAGCAGGCGCGCGAACACGATGGCCGCAACGATGAGGATGCCGGCCGAAACCAGCACCGGCGCCGCCCAGGGCGGGAGTTGCTGGCGGCGCGGCTTCACCGGCACGATGGGCCGTCCGCACCGATAGCAGAACCTGGCGGCGGCGTTCAGTTGTTGCGCGCCGCAGTGGATGCAGTAGGGTAGTTGGTCAGCCATGAATGCCTCGCGAGGGTCTTGACACGGGCCCTTAAATGCGCGATACTATGTTCAGGTAAAAAGCCGTCAGGCTTTCTCCCGCCCCGCGAAAAGTCGCCGAGTGTGGCGGCCTGCCCCCTTCTACGCGAAGGATTGGGCTAGCGGGGCGGGTTGCTGTCTTTTATGCTCGATACTCCCAGACTTGTCTGAGTCTCCCCTTCACGTATTCGTAGGCCTCGGCGTCTGCCTTGGCATCGCGCCGCAGGACCGCTCCTGCCACGAGATCGGCAATCTGGATCAACGGTTCACTTCGAGAGCGCTTGACCAGGATACGCTTGAAGCTGCGCGGGATGCTTCTGGCCATCATGAACCGGCGCAGCTCTGCCCGCTGTGTGGTGGCTGAGCCGAATTCGTCAAGGATCAAGGTTGCGCCTTCGCGTTTGTCCTGGGGAATCAGCCGGATCAGCTCAGTCACAAAGTAGAGGTAGAAGTCCAGCCGGCGCATGACCTTGAACGGATCAGGCAGGGTGGTCTTTTCCACAATGATGGCCCAGCTCTCGAAATCCGCATTGGACAGGGCTTCAAACACGCGCTGGCGGAGAGGCGCTGACGACAGCGCGTGGAAGCTGAACTCGTACTCGGCCGGCAAGCCGGAGCTCTGCCGCAATTCGGCCAACAGCTGGCGCAGCCCATCAGGGTCGGCCGTTGCAACGACTGCCACAATGAAGTAGCGGGAGGCGCCCTTGCCAAAGGCAAAGCTGACATCTCCCGCTTCGTCACCGGCAAAGGTCAGGGTAAGCATAGTCGGAGCCACCTTCTCTCCAACCCTCCTCCGGCCGATAGCCTTCAATCGGGCACTTTTTCGATCACTCGCGCCGGTACAGCACCGATCCCCATCTGTTTGGCCATGAAGATACGATGGCGGCCGTTGACGATGTCGTACCGGTTCCCATCTTTGTTCAACCGGATGGCGTCCTGGCCGTAGAAGGACTCATACACCTTCTGATAGCCGTCAGGGTAGGCAAGCCCCCGTTGCCGATCGAACTCGCGCCAGTAATCTGTGCTGGCGCCCTCGCCGCTGTCAATCACCGGCTTCATCTCTTGCAGCCGCGCCAGGCCCATTTGCATTTCCTCAGGAGAGGCCTTCGCGAAGTCGCTGGCATCCTCGACCCCTTCCGGTTCTGGCAGGTCCGCCACAGGCACATCCTGGATGCCGCGATCCACCCACTTCCCGGGTGGGGGTGGATCGCCTGGCGGCGAAGGGGCGCCCACGGCTGTCTCTCCCTGCATCGCCTTTATCCCCACCGGTCCCAGAGGCCCGGTTGCCCTGGCCGCTTCCTGGGTTACATCGGCCGCTTCTTTGGCATCTTTGGGGTCCGAAGTATCGAAGAACATGGCATGCTCCTCATCCGGTTCCTACGCATCCAGCGCCGCGTGCAACCCTTGCTGCGCCCGGTCGGTCACGCCCTGGATGGCCTGGACAGCTTTCGCACCGAGATACTGGCTGGGCGCGGGTTTCTCGGCCGCAGCATCCAGCACCGACCAGACGTCTTTGACCGTGTTCGCGGCTGCCCTACCCTGAAAATCCGGACGCCGGGGCTTGCCCCGGGACGCAGCAAGCTGCGACGTCCGTTTTCATGGGCCGTGGCGCCGCACCCGGGATGGGCATCTGCCCTGAAAATCCGGACGCCGGGGCTTGCCCCGGGACGCAGCAAGCTGCGACGTCCGTTTCATGGGCCGTGGCGCCGCACCCGGTATGGCCATCTACCCTGAAAATCCGGACGCCGGGGCTTGCCCCGGGATGCAGCAAGCTGCGACGTCCGTTGAGACGCTGGACGCCGGGGCTTGCCCCGGGACGCAGCAAGCTGCGACGTCCGTTTTCATGGGCCGTGGCGCCGCACCCGGCATGGCCATCCAACCTGAAAATCGCCGCCGGACGTGCCAGGCACCCTGCCCTGAAAATCACCGCGGAGGACGCAGAGGGCGCGGAGAACCTGAAAGCCTCTGCGATCTTTGCGCCCTCTGCGGTAAGATTCTCATCCACCGTGGCGGCACGCACGGCATGGACATCTGCCCTGAAAATCACCGCGGAGGACGCAGAGGGCGCGGAGAACCTGAAAGCCTCTGCGATCTTTGCGCCCTCTGCGGTAAGATTCTCATCCGCCGTGGCGCCGCACGCGGCATGGCCATCTGCCCTGAAAATCGCCGCCGGACGTGCCAGGCACCCTCTCAGGTGCCTGGCACGTGGACACGAGCTCGTTTTCATGGCACGTTGTGCGCCGACCGGCGCATGGGCAACTGACACCGAGCAGGCCGGGCAGCAATCTGTGCCGTCGTTGTAGATGGCGCAGGCGTAAGCCGCGACCATGTGGGCAAAGTTGGCCTGTTACAGGGCGGCGCCAGGCGTTAGCGTTTCTCCAGACATGCGAAAATCAGGCTAAGGCACGAACTCCAGGACCAGCTCGCGGCCATCTTCGAGCAGAATGCGGTTGCCGCTGACTGCAAGCGGACTGTCAGCCGGCACCGTCACCGCAGGCTGCGGCTGACCGAGTTGCACCCGCACGACCAGCGGTTTGGCCTCACGCACCAGGCTGGCCCAGGCGCCAAAGAACACGTCTGCCGGCAGGTCGCCATGCCAGTCGCGCCCCCAGTCCAGGTGCGCCGCCAGCGCCTCTTCCCATTCTTGATCGGACATTGTGTCAATTTTCTTGCCGCTCATAATCCCCCCCACAACATAACGCACTTCATTACTGCGCTTGCCGCCTGCGCACCAGGCGCTTCCAAAGCTCATAGTCGGCGACGATGGCTTCCGCGCCGCCGATACGGATGCGGGCTGGGGACGGCAGCACGTCCGCAAGCTCTTCAAGGGTTGTCAGGATCGTGTCTCCATCTATCGCATCCCACATCGGCTGGCGCATCATCACGACCAGCGTACGCTGTCGGCCGGCCAGCGTCAGCCGCACGATATAAAAGGAGAGTGGAAGACGCCGGCCACGTACCGTTTGCAAGAAGGCCAGGCTGCTCTTGATATCGCCCCGGAACCCCAACACTTCAAGATCGTGGCGCGAAAGTCGCTCGTCCCGGTTGACCAAATCATGGGCCGAGAACTCGATGCCGCTCTGTTCCAGGTCGCGCAGCACTTCGATCTCGAACATATAGCCGTAGGCGAAAGCGTACCACCAGTAGAGGCAATAGGCAACGAGCAATCGCGCGGCCGGTTGCTGGGGCGGCAGCAGGCCGGCTTCACGCAATATATCCGGAATGCGACCTGCGACCTCGGCCCAACCCGTGATCCCTGCTTGAGTTACATCCTCTGCACTGAGCAGTGACCGGATGAGACGATCTGCATATGGCTCCTCGATGTAACGGAAGTAGACGGCCGAGAACGGCAGCACCGCTTTCGCCGTGACGACGGCGGCTTCCCTGAGCAGATCGAAGGCGCGCAGAGCAGTCCGCCATTCTCGCTGGTTGAACCGATGGCCGCGGGCCACCCACTCCAACGCGACCTGGCGGTGGATGTCTCGAAACTCGGCCGGCAGGAGGATCCGAAAAGTCATCGCACCTCTTCTCGTGCAGTCATTTTCACTGCAAATCAGATGTTATCAGAAACGGCCCGCGCAGACAAGCTTATGTGGCTGCCAGCGGCTTAGCGACGCCTTCTGTTTCTACGCATCCAGCGCCGCCTGGATCCCTTGCTGCGCCCGGTCGGTCACGCCCTGGATGGCCTGGACAGCCTTCGCACCGAGATACCGGCTGGGCGCGGGTTTCTCGGCCGCGGCATCCAGCACCGACCAGATCTCTTTGACCGTGCTCGCGGCCGCCCTGGCTACGTCGAAAGTGGCGTCAACAGCCAGTTTTTCTACGGACATGGCGGCCTACTCCTGCAGCTCTACCCGGACGCCGCCGACCAGGCCTGCTACCAGATTGTAGATCAGCGCTGCGATGGCCGTCACCAGCCCCTGCACGAAGGCGCCCACGACGACCAGCAACACGTAAAACAGCAGTGTGCCGACGATACCGCCGCCAAGTGCCCCCAGGCCATAACGATCATCCACCAGGCCGCTGAGCAAGCTGGCACCGAGCAGGCCGGGCAGCACGATAACGAAAAGGCCGATGAGACCGAACACCAGGAGGTAGGTCACAAACGTGACCTTGAACACCGAACCGGCCGAAATGTGGCGGATGGTGGCCACGGAATCGGGCTGTCGCATGGACACTGCCTGGCTCGGTGCGCTGATGGGCGCGGGCGGGACGACAGCCGGCCGGGCCGGCGCAGGCTGGTACGCCGCCGGCGCGGGCGTCGCTGTTTGCGGGGTTAGTCTGGCGCCGCAGCGCATACAAAACATGCCGGTTCCGTTGTAGGGGGCACCGCAGTTGGGACAGTTCATGACAGGCTCCTTTCTTGCGAGTTGAGAAGACTTGAATGCGTCAATGTCCCGCGACACGACTGCAGTGATCAGCCACTGCTTGGCAGCGCCTCGATGGCCCGGACGAAGGACCGGCGCATGTGCTCGGTGAACGGGAAATCAATCTCGTGGGCCAGGAAACAGAACGCGGCCTCGCGCTGGCCCGGCCGCCCCGCCTGCGCCGCAGCCTCGCCGCAGACCGCGGCCACCCCGCGCCAGTTGGCCGGCCAATGCTCGGGTTCAGGCCGCTCGTCGAACGCGACCAGGGCCGCGCGGAAGCGCTCGACCGCCTCCTTGCGCCGCGTCACCGGCTCGATCTGCTCGCGGTGCTGGCATGGTTCCGCACAGAAACGACAGCCGTCGAACGGCAGCAGCGCGCGCAACTGCTCAGCGTAGAAGCCGGTCATGTGTTCGCGCACCGCGGCGTCGGGCAGGAAGTCGGCGAAGCGCACGCCATCTTTGTAGGGCGGGACGCTGATGAAAGTGGCTTTCTCGAACCCTGTCATGAAGGTTGCGGCCTGGCCGACGCGCAGCTTGCCCAGGAAGCGTTCCTGCGCCTCGTCCATGATCATCGCCGCGGCCAGCGCCTCGCGATCCTGCCGGCCCGGCAACATGTGGCCGATCTTGAGGTTGGTGTTGCGCACTGCGTCCGGCGCCAGCTTCTCCGGGCTCTGCTCGGCGATCAACACCCCCTGGCCGTAAGCGCGCATCTCCACCAGGAAGTCGCTGATCATCCGCACCGCCCTGGCCCGCGTGTCGGCCGCGACCTCGGTGTTGCCCACCGAGGCGACGTTCTCCATGATGCGGTGCGCCTCCTCGATCAGTAGCAGGTGGCGCAGCCCGGCGGATAACTCCCCGGACCGCCGCGCCTGCATCTGGCGATGCTCCCGCAGCAGGATCAGCAGGAACATCATCGCCAGCGCCTTGGCGTCGTCGTTGAGCGAGTCCAGCTCCAGCACAACCGGCCGGCCGAACAGCAGGTCGGGCGCGATGGAGCGCCGGCAGTTGAACATGCGCCCCTTGCTCCCGCGCAGCAGGCTGCCGATCCGCCCCTTCACGGCCGCCTGGATGTTGTCGTTCAGTTCCCCGCGATAGCCGCGGCCGACCACCGCCTGCACCGCCGCGCGGTAGAACTCCGCCATGGTGGGGAAAAGGCGCCGGTCGGGCCCGTCGCCCGCGTCCTCAGGCCCCACATCGGTCAGCCGCCAGCCCTTAGCCGCGTAGACCTCTTCCAGCGCCTCTTCGATGATCGAGGGGAGCACGCCGAACTGGGGCATGGCCGCGTTGATGGCGACGTTGAGCGCCTCCAGGTGCACCTCCAGCCGCACGCCGGGCAGCAGCTCGAACGGGTTCAGCCGGAACGGCGCGGTCGTCTCGTCGCCCAGGGTGAAGACCAGCAGGTTCTCGAAGCCCGGCTGGCGGATCAGCCCGCGGTACTCGGTCTTGGCCGGCTCGATCACCAGGAAGGGGACGCGGCGCTCCTGGAGCTGGCTCAGCAGGTAGAGGCAAGTGTTGGTCTTGCCGCTGCCCGGCAGGCCGGCGATCAGCCCATGCCGGCTGAGGTCCTTGAGCCGGATGGTCACGGCGCCCCCGCGCTGGAAGCTGCCCAGGTGGATCTCGTCCGCCTTGATCTGCGCCCGCCGGCCGCCCGGCTCGAAGTCGGGCATCGGCTGGCGCACCTCGATGCCGGGCACGCCCCCGCGCACCGCGATGGGGAAGCGGAACAGGGCGGCCGCGCCGCGCGCGTCGGCCAGGTAGCGCAGGCGCTGCAAGGCCGGGCTTTCCTCAGCCTGCGTGCGGCCCCACGGCGTCAGCACCAGGTGGTTCAGGGTGCGCGTGGCCGCCTGCGCGTCGGCCTCCGTGCCGGGGTAGACGATCTCGGCGGCGGAGATCAGTTCGTCGTCGCCCCGGCCCCCGGTCGGCCGAGCCGCAAACGCGGCGCCCAGCGTCTGGGCGATGCTCATCGCCGCGAAGCGATCGGGGCTGGCAACCTGGGCCACCATCACGAACGGCTGGTTCAGCCGGCGCAACTGCCCGGCATAGATGCGGGCCACCGCGGCCGCCTGCGGGTCGGCCCAGCGGCCGCTATACTCCACGCTGTGTGCGCTGCGCTGCCAGTCGGCCGCGGTCTGGGCGGTCGCGGCCGCGGCGGCCAGCGCGCGATATTCGGCCTCGGCGAGGCGGGTCGGCTCCAGGTGCAGGTTGATGACGCACGGCGCGGCCTGGCGCAGCAGCGCCTCGAAGGGCTGGAGGAACGCGCCGGCCGGCTGCCAGTAGGGGTAGACCACATAGGCCTCGCCCTGGGCCCAGGAGAAGGCCACCACCTCCTCGCGCTGCCGGACCTCCACGATGAAGGGGGAGGGGAGCGGCGTACGCAGGGCGGTCAGGTCGGGCAGAACCGTCACCCCCTTGACCGGCAGGCCGAAGGTCTGCGCCAGCCGCGCCAGGTCGGCCACCAACTGCTCGGCGGCCGTCTGTGCCGCATCGGGACGCGCCAGGATGCGCGCCAGCAACGCGATCTCGACCCCTGCCCGCTCCGGCCGGTAGATGTAGCGCAAGCTGAAGGCCGCGCTCTGCCACTTCCAGAGGTTGGCGATGAACTGCGCCTGGCGTTCGTGTAGCTCGGCCAGTCGTTCGGCGTCGCTCCCGCCCACCAGCGTCTGATCGGCCAGGAAGTCGGGCAGGTGGGGCAGGCACAGGGCCACAATGGCGCGCTGCACGGGGATCGTGGACCCGACCGCGGCAACGGCCAACCCGTGGGCCGGCCACAGCGCGTGCTCCGGCGTCTCGTGAGCCTGGTCGGGGAAAGCCTGGAAGACGATGCTCATATTCGCCTCATACGGCAGTGAAAAGCGATCATCCGCGTTCTCCGCGCTGGTCCGCGTCCCATCCATCGGGTCAGATCAACCGCCGGCGGAAGCCGTACTCGGCGGCCTGGGGCATCAGCCGCTGCTCGATGCCGACTTCGTCCAAGGCCTCGCGCACCGTTTGCTCGACCGCTTTCTCCAGCGCCACGGTGTCATCCACGTCGAACTCGTTGGGCGGCACGCGCAGCGCGGCCAGGGCGTCCTTCTCGGTGAGCCATTTGTAGAGGGTGAAGATCTCAAGGATGCCCAGCGCCAACCAGTTGAGGAGGTAAACCGGCCCCAAACAACAGGACAGGAATGTCAGGCCCAGCAGATCACCGCCGATCCCGCTGAACAGGTTCAAGCTGATCCGGCTGAACGCATTATTGTAGATCAGAGGATAGATCAGCGCGAACAGGAGCGAGGCCACCAGGAGCAAGACGCGCATGGAGCTGAGGGGGCCTTTGAAATAGGTGACCTGCGAGACGTAGAGATCGCGGCCGAAGCGGGCGATATAGAGCCCTGCCGTTGTGAGGCCGCGGCGGACGAGGAAGTACGGCCGGGTGTCCACCAGCACCCCCTGCCGCACCAGCTTCACCGGCTCCAGCGTCGCCCCTGGGATCTCACGGCGCTCAAAGCGCCCGGCGACGACATTGCGCAAGGCCTCTGCGCGGTCGCCCTGGTCGTTGATCAGCCATGAGACATGGCGGCCGCGCATGCCGTAGCCGGCGAACGGCCCCCAGATGTGGATGGGCACCGTGCCGCTGCTCCCCATCTGGCCGATAGGCTGGTCGCTGATGGCCTGGGGCGCCGGCGCCAGGGACGGCGTGGGCGACGGGCCCGGCTGTTCTTCTGGGGCGAGCGGGGCCGGCTCGGTAGTCGCCGCCGCCGGCAGGCGGGACCCGCAGGACATGCAGAACAAGCCAGGGCCGGGATCAGCGGCGCCGCAATTGGGACAAATCATGCGATGAGCTCCTTTCATTGTAGCAGATGAGAATCTTACCGCAGAGGGCGCAGAGTTCGCAGAGTTTTTCAGGTTCTCCGCGTCCTCCGCGTGCTCCGCGGTGATTCTCAGTGCAGAATCTTACCGCAGAGGGCACAGAGTTCGCAGAGTTTTTCAGGTTCTCCGCGTCCTCCGCGTGCTCCGCGGTGATTCTCAGTGCAGAATCTTACCGCAGAGGGCGCAGAGTTCGCAGAGTTTTTCAGGTTCTCCGCGTCCTCCGCGTGCTCCGCGGTGATTCTCAGTGCAGAATCTTACCGCAGAGGGCGCAGAGTTCGC
>FWPV01012091.1_pt1 | contig 13464 bp, 12 predicted proteins | sample 2228371 | NCBI WGS metagenome assembly FWPV01 (sample SAMEA103939776, study PRJEB20133) | metagenome | reverse complement strand
AATACCCGTAAACATTCCCTCTTATAAAATGGATAACTTCAATGAATTCCCCCTTAGAAAAGGGGGATTAAGGGGGTTGTTGGAACGAAAAATAAATTTATTCGCAATATCTGCTTTTAAAAAGCTTGTAAGCTTTCAAGCTTGCATGCTTGATAGCTTCTTAATTTGCACTTTCTGGCGTAAAAATAATTCTTCAACAAGTTTCTAATGTTTAGTTTATAATATTACTCTATGATAGCGATTATTGATTATGGAATGGGTAACCTTAGAAGTGTTGAAAAGGGTTTCCTGAAAGTAGGCATAGATGCAAAGGTAGTCACAGAGCCACGTTCAATCAATGATGCCGACGCTATAGTACTGCCGGGTGTTGGTGCATTCAGAGATTGTATGACAAATCTTGAAAATATGGATCTAATTGAATCCATTATTAATTCTATAAAAAAAGGAAAGCCATATCTTGGAATATGTCTTGGCCTGCAGATACTTTTCTCTGAATCAGAGGAATTCGGGATTCAAAAAGGACTGGATTTATTAAAAGGTAAAGTTGTACGTTTTCGGAGTGGTTTAAAAGTTCCGCACATGGGATGGAACACTGTAAGACTTTTAAAGAAGCCACCTATCTTTAACGGTATTGATGATAATTCTTATTTTTATTTTGTCCACTCTTTTTATGTCAAGCCCGATATTGAAGAAATTGTTTCGGGTTTAACTGATTATGGAATAACTTTTACTTCAATGGTCTGGAAAGATAATATTATTGCCACACAATTTCATCCGGAGAAAAGTCAGCAAACTGGGCTGAAAATCTTAAAGAATTTCGGTGAATTTGTTAAAAAAACTTAAATCGCCCAAACAGTTGTTCTGTCTTTTCCCTCTATTTTTGAACGATAAAGTGCACGATCAGCACTTCTTATAAGTTCTTTTCTGTTCACCCCGTCTTCTGGAAAAGAAGAAATACCAATGCTGACCGTAATTGCTTCTTTTGGATATTTTTTCCAGTTTTTTGGAATTAATTCCCTGACAGCTTGTCTGATTCTTTCAGTAACCAGAAAAGCTTCTTCTTTATTTGTCTGGGGCATAATTACAGCAAATTCTTCGCCTCCAAAACGGGCTATAACATCGCTAACTCTCAGGGTCTCTTTTGCAATAAAAGATATTGCTCTTAGGATTTCATCTCCTGAAAGATGTCCTTCTGTATCATTGAAAAGCTTGAAATCATCTATATCAATCATTGCCAGTGAAAATGAAAGATTATGCCTTTCAGAACGGTGAAGTTCTTCAATAAATCTTTCCTCGAAATATCTCCTGTTAAACAATCCTGTAAGGGAATCTGTAATCGAGAGTTCGCGTAAATGTTCGGCAAGATTATAATAATTTGACCTTTCAAGAGCTATGGTAGCATATGAAGCAAAAGAACGAATTAAATACATGTCTTCTTCAGAAAAAATGCCACCTGTAATTTTATCAGCTATATTCAAGACACCAATTGTTCTATCACCTATTTTTAGAGGCACACTTAAAAATGAACCTGTTTTATATTTATGTTTTCTGGATGATTTTATATCATGAATCTTTTCAATATCATCAACAAGCACAGGAGTTCCCTCTGTGAAAACCTTTCCTGCGATTCCCTCACCGGGCTTCACTTTTACTGCATCAAAAAGCTTCTTATTAATGCCTCTTGCAGCTTTTATAGTAAGTAATGATGAATCATGTTCAGCTAAAAGCAAAGAGCCCTTTTCTGCTTCTGCAAGTCGAACAGATGTTTCGAGTATTGCATTATAAAGTTCATCAGGCTCCATCAACGGTATTATTCTTTCAGCAGCACTCCACAGAGTATTTACATCCCTCAAACATTTTTGATATGCATCCTGCAATTGTGTCACTCTCAGCATTAAACCAGCTGCCCTGCAAATTTCTGTTATTAATTGAATGTCTTCATTGATTAAATCAGTATTGATTATATTCAATACCCCGGCTGCTTCATTGCCACTAATAATCGGAAATGTAAAAATTGAAATTATATCTTCATTTAAGCCGAGTCTCATTATATCCATTGCTGAATCACTATAAAAGTATGTTTGTTCCTCTATCGCTTTTTCAATAAACCCATTTATTTTGAGATTTGTTGTTCTTAAATAATCCCTTAACTTGCCAGCAGCCCAAACAGGTTCAAGCATATTATTATTTCTGAGTAGAATTGAAAGGCTTTCTGCATTAAAAAAGAAAAGTATCATGTCAGACAGCAGATTGAATATATTAGTTTTCTGATTTCCAGTATTAATATCCGAAATAATATCCATCAATATTTTCATTACTCTATATCTTTTTTCATTAACATTAAATTTGTATTTATCCATAAAAATTACTGTAAAGATTGACTTAATATGGTGGGCTGTCTGGATAAAAGAAGATAGTTTTTCTATTATTACTGGCTTGAACCCGTTATTCTTTATCTCCGGAAATGAGTAATAATCTTTCTTTTTCTCGACACATTTTTCGAAATCTTTCAATGATAAATATACTGCGCCTCCTGCTATTATGAAAGTATCTTTTTTCAAACTCACAGGAGCAAAAAAATGGTAACCTTCCTCTGGTCCTTTGAAAATTGAGACTCTGGAAGAAAGAATGGCTTTATTTACAGATTTCTTAACAAATTCATCATATTCCGAAATTCCGGCAGGAGAATATTTAATAGTTTTTAATATTTCAGATTCATTTACCGTTTGTAATAGAATGTCGCCCTTTGAATTATATAAAGAAATAGTAAGACCGGTAATCTTCGCAAGATGATTTAATAAAGCGGATAGATTTTCAATATCAAGAAATTCCATCTCTCACACGATTTCTTTCTTCAGAAAATGCAGAAATATTTATTTATTTATTCTCTGCAAAAGTTCTCTTATATTCAATTTTAAAACCGGGTGTTTTATATCTCCTGCTATTTCACTCAATGGTTTTAATACAAAATAACGTTCATGCATATTCTTATGAGGAATATTAAGTTCCTCATTATTAATAACCAGATTATCATAAAGGAGAATATCAAGATCAATTATGCGGGGACCCCAGTGAAATGTTTCTTTTCTTCCCATTTTTTTTTCTATATTTTTAAGAACTCTCAATAATTCAAATGGAGCAATCTCTGTATCAGTCTCAACAGCCATATTCATAAATACTGGCTGTTCTTTTACACCCCATGGCTCTGTTTCATATATTGAGGATTCTTTTTTTATTTTTATCCCACTCTCTTTCAATAAATCTATTGCCCGTTTACAATTATAAAACCTATCCCCTAAATTTGAACCAATTCCTATATAAACCGTTGACATTTCTTATTCTACTTATTTTCAAGCTATAAGAGCAGCTGGTTAAACAAATGTTCTAAAATATCTGAGCTTTTTTAACTAAATAACCTTTCTTATTCTTTCTACAGCCTCTTTTATTCTTTCAGCATCCGCAGTTAAAGCGAATCTCACATATCCTTCTCCAGGTGTACCAAAACCATTTCCAGGTGTTGCAAGAACTCCTGCTCTGTTTAAAATATGGGCGACAAAACTTGCTGAATTGAATCTCTCAGGTGTTTTTGCCCACAAATAAAAAGTTGCTTCAGGATTAGAAAGTTCAATTCCCATTTCTTTAAGACCATCATATAATATATCTCTTCGTTCTTTATATGTGTTCCTTATTTTTGCAAGAATTCTATCTTCTGTATTGAGAGCCACAATTGCTGCTTCCTGTATTGCCTGGAATATTCCAGAATCGAGATTTGTTTTAACTTTACCTAACCCTGCAAGAACCTCTTTATTTCCGACAGCAAACCCTATTCTCCATCCTGTCATATTATATGTCTTTGAGAGTGAATGGAATTCTATCCCTGTTTCTTTTGCGCCAGGTGTCTGCAAATAGCTAAGAGGTTTCTTGTTATAATAAATTTCAGTATAAGAAGCATCATGGCATACTATTATGTTGTATTTAAGAGCTATTTTGACGACCTCTTTGAAAAAATCCAATGTTGCTGAAGCAGATGTAGGATTATTTGGATAATTTATGAACATAAGCTTTGCCTTCTGTAAAACTTTTTCAGGAATTACAGAAAAATCAGGAAGAAAAGCATTCTTCTCAATTAATGGCATAATATAACTTTTTCCACCGGCAAAAAGTGTTCCGACAGGATAAACAGGATATCCTGGAGATGGCACAAGTACTGTATCACCCGGGTTTATAAATGCCAGCGGGATATGTCCTATACCTTCTTTTGAGCCAATCAGAGACAGTACTTCATTTTTTGGGTCAAGCTTAACTCCAAATCTTTTTTTATACCATTCTGAAACAGATTGCCTGAAAGACAGCATTCCCTCATACGAAGGATAACGATGATGAACAGGGTTTTCTACAGCTCTTTGCATTGCTGAAACAATATGTTCAGGCGTAGGAATATCAGGATCACCAATACTTAGATCTATCAGGTCAACGCCTTTCTGTATCGCTTTCTGCTTCATTTTATCAATGGATGCAAAAAGATAGGGTGGAAGATTTTTTATTCTTGAAGCCATTTCAACCTTAATTCTTTTTTTCAAGCCTGCCTCCTTTATTTTTTTTCTCAAGGATTTGATATTATATAATATAATTTGAATATTTTTTAAGAATTTTCATATCTTAAATAAAGTTTTATTAGAAAGTGACGATTAATTATATATGGATCATCTCTAAAAAAGTTAGTAAGATCATGAGGATTCGAGGGGTCAAGGATTCGAGGAAAATGCTTAAGAATTACAAAAGAAAATAAGCACTTAAACCCTTGAATTCTGGAATCCTCGAATCCTTTTTGGCAACCAAATTGGAGAAGAACCATAATTTTTAGATTAAGGTTGAAAATTTATGAACAAAGTTAATTGGGAAAATTTTTATGCAGCAATTAAAAATGAGGACTGGGAAAATGCCAGGCAATGCCTTTTGAACATTTGTGAAACAGATAGAAGAAATCCTCAGATACTTATAAAGCTTGGTGATATTTATCAGCGTCTTGGTGATACAAACAATGCTATTTCTTCCTATCATAAATCTGCGTGGCTCCTGAAAAAAGAAGGGTTTATCCATAAAGCCCTTGCTCTTTATAAGATTATACTCAGACTTGACCCTGATAATATTGATGCACAGAAAATATCGCAGGAATTACTTTTTGAGATTGAACAGAGCAAATCGAAAAAGCCAGAATCAACAATTACTGAAGCATTACATAGAGAATCCAGTCAAAATATTTATTATCTACGCGGAGTAGAATTTGACCGTCAAACACTCGATGAGAAGTTAAAACTCCGTCTCAAAGATATAGCAAAAGATGACTGGATCGCAGATCAGGAAGCAATACATATTCCACCTCTATTTGAATCACTTCCGCCAGATGAAATTATTCATATACTTGAATTGTCTGCTCCACGCCGCTACTCTGAAGGTGATTACATCATTAAAGAAGGAGATTCGGGCAACTCAATATATATTCTTCAATCAGGAAAGGCTAAAGTCACAACTCATATACTCGGACAGGAAATAGAACTTGCGATTCTGTCCAATGGAGATGTTTTTGGAGAAGTTGCTTTTCTAACTGGAAGACCACGCACAGCTTCTGTTATTGCACTTGAAAAAATAAATGTATTCGAATTCAGAAAGTTTCTTCTCGAGGAGATTTTCAGTAAATATCCTGATGTCTTAAGAAAGCTCCATGTATTTTATGAATGCAGGGTTCAGGATACTCTTAACAAGATTACAGAGAAAATAAAGAATATAGGGCACTGAAAATAATTCAGCGTCCTATATTCTTTTAACTAAGATTATTTTTTCTCTGCTGGTTTTGCAGGTTCAGCCTTTTTCTCAGCTGTTTTAATTGCAACGCTCTTTGCTGTCATTTTGCCGTCAGCTTCAGTATATTTTACTGTAACCTTATCACCAACCTTGACATCAGCAAGAGTTTTTGCTTCTTTGCCCATCATTATCTTGGTTTTGGCATCACATGTAACTGTGACATCACCTTTTTTACCTTTTACAGTAATGGTGTTTGCTTTTGCATCAACTGCTGCAACATCACCTGTAACCTGTCTTACTTTTACAGGAGCCTTCTTTTCTTCCATTACCGGAGCAGCCTTTTTCTCTTCAGCCTTTGCAGGAGCTTTCTTCTCCTCAGCTTTTGCAGGTGCTGCAGGAGCAGCGGCTTTATCAGCTGCAAATGAGAGGGCTGTAAAAGATAGGATAAACATAAGGGATACTAAAATCGCTATTGCTCTTTTCAACAAAATCACCTCCTTTCATAATTTATTTAAATATTTTTAAAAATTTATTAAGCAGCCACAAGATAAAAGCAAAATACCTGCCATTTGCTAACTTATTGAATATGAATAAAATTAGATTCCAATCATTCCTTTTTTAGGGAATGGTTTCCTTTTTTGAGGAACTTGAGCCAAGCTTTTCCCATCTGTACCAGAAAGTTTTATAAGTCATTCCAAGAAGTTTTGCGGCCTTTGCAGCAACTCCATTTGCTTTTTCCATCGCTTTTTTTAATAATTCTTTTTCAAGCTCATCAAAACTAATTCCCTCATCCGGCAAATCTATATCAAGTATTCCTGTTCCCTGAATAAATCTGAGTTCGCTTTTTATATCTCTGAGACTTATATCCCTTGTTTCACACATTATTACTGCTCTTTCAATAACTGATTCAAGCTGTCTGATGTTTCCAGGCCAGTGGTATTCCATAATAGCTTTCATTGCATTGTCATCTATACCGCTAATTCTCTTGCCAAACTCGCGATTATATTTCTTTATAAAAAAAGAGACAAGCTCTGGTATATCTTCTTTTCTCTCCCTTAAAGGCGGTAGATTTATTGTAATTACTTTTAAACGATAAAAAAGATCTTCCCTGAAAGTTTTATTTATAATTTCTTTTTCAAGATCTTTATTTGTTGCAGAAATAATCCTGACATTTATTTTTATACTATCACGGCTGCCAATCCTTCTTATTTCTTTATCCTGAAGCACGCGCAGAATTTTTGATTGAGTCAGGACTGGCAAATCTCCAATCTCATCAAGAAAAATTGTGCCATTATTAGCTGATTCAAACAATCCTATATTTCTTGAAGTTGCTCCTGTAAAAGAACCTGGCTCATGACCAAAGAGTTCACTCTCTATCAGATTTTCAGGTATTGCAGCGCAGTTAACAGCAATAAAAGGCTTTGTTTTTCTTGGACTATTATAATGAATAGCTCTTGCAATGAGTTCTTTACCGGTACCACTTTCTCCGAGTATTAAGACATTTACATTGCTTGAACAAACTTTTTTAACAACCTCGATTGCTTCTACCATTTTTTGAGAATGTCGAACAATTCCCTCAAAAGAGAATTTTCCGAATAAATCTTTCTGAAGACGCAGGTTTTCCTTCTGGAGGACTGCTCTTTCGGCTGCTCTTTTAATAGTTACAAGCAAAAGATCCTTATCAAGAGGTTTTGTCAGATAATCGAAAGCACCTTTTTTAACAGCATCAACAGCAGATGAAATAGTTCCAAATGCTGTCATAACAATTGTTGTAGGTTTAAATGGTTCATCAGGTAGAGATTCGATTAACTCAATACCATCCATACCTTCCATCTTTAAATCTGTCAGCACAACATCGGGTTTTATATTCTTAATAATCTCAAGCCCTTCTTCTGCAGAAGAAGCAGTATGAGTTTCATATCCTTCGTCTTCAAGAATTGTTTTGAGAATATTCCTCTGAAGCTTTTCGTCATCTATGACCAGTATAACAGACATTAAATCCTCCTGAATTATCCCGGTATATTACTAACTAAAAAAATGTACTTATAATAATACATCTGTTGCAAATAATTTTTTTTTCGTTACTACAACCCCCTTAATCCCCCTTTTCTAAGGGGGAATTTATTTTGGTATTCTCCTTTTGTAAGGGGATCAGATGTTGTCACTTTCCTTTTCTCATTTCCCCTTTGTCAAGGGGGACAGGGGATTGCTACCATTTGTTAATCACCAATCCTTTATTCCCCCTTTGTTAAGGGGGTCAGGGGGTTGTTATTATTTGCTCTATGCTATTTTCCATAAATCGCAAATCGCCACGTTCTGTAAACTGTAAATCGTAAAGCGTAAAGTTTTAAAGAAAGTGATAACTATTTTACGTTTTCACTTGCTCTGTTTTTACGCTTTACGTGTTCACGCGGTTATATATCTAAAAAATCATCGAGTTAAATAAATTTTTGAGCAAAGGCTTCATTATTCGGGTCAAGCTGATTGTTTGCTGGCAGTATAACAGTCATTATACTACCCTTACCCTCTTCACTTTTAAAATCAACTTTACCTCCGTGTTCTTCAATAACTCTCTTTGTCATGGCGAGTCCAAGACCGAGCCCTGTACTTTTTGTCGAGTAGAACGGCTCAAAAATACGCTGTATATTTTCCTTTGACACTCCGATGCCTGTATCCCTGATTGTTATTTGAACCTTATTATTCACTGTATTTGTCTCTATATCAAGTTCGCCTCCATCAGGCATTGCCTGAAAGGAATTAAGAATTATATTTAGAATGCAGGTTTTAATAAGTTCAGGGTCAACAGATAATGAAGGGATACCGCTTTTTTGAAAATTTATTCTGATATTATCTTTTTCTGCTTTTACTTTTACAAGGTCAAGAATTTCATCAATAAGAGCCTCGATATTTGTATTCTGAAAATTCAATTTCATGGACTTCCCGTAATCAAGAAAATCTCCGACAAGTTTGTTAAGTCTCTGAATTTCCTGCTTAATGCTATTAATGAGTGATTCGAACTGCTCTTTTTCTCTCTCTGTTTCAGGAGTATATTTTTTCCTGATATGGTCTATAGAAAGGCTGATAAAATTAAGAGGATTTCTGATTTCATGAGCGATATTTCTTGCGAGCTGGCCAATAGCTGAAAGGTGTTCAGCTTCACGAAGTTTTTCTTCCATCTCTTTTTCTTCTCTTAATTTTTTTAACATATGGTTGAAACTATGTGTTAATTCACCGATTTCATCTTTCCTATCGGTCATAAGCTCCACAGATAAATCTCCTGCTGCAACACTTTTTGCAGCGCCCACTACATTATGTATGGGTTTTGTGTACATTAAAGACAGAATTACAGCCAGAATAATACCTATACCGAACACTATGATTATTGCAATAATTCTTTTAATCGCATTGTTTTCGATAATCTCGGAAAAGTCTTCCACATTAATCTTTAAATGTATATAGCCATAATGTGCATCTCCTGCAACAACAGGGAGTATTACATTATAAACCTTACCTTCCTTTGTAACAGGTTCGCCAAGCTCTGCTTTAATGATTCTTTCTTTTTTTATCGGACTGACCTGTTCTCCAATTTTCTGTGGATTGGTGCTTGCAACAATTTCATCTGAAGGACTTATAATAGAAATTTCTTTCACTCCTTTTGCATTAAGTTTCTTTAGATAATTCTGGAGTCTCATCTCATCAGTATATCCTGTTGTTGTAACCTCCTCTACTCCAACCTGTATTGCTTTCGAGAGTTCAGCAGTCTGTTTTTCGAGTTCATTCATAAGAGCTCTTTCAGACTGTGAATAAAGATATGTCAATACAGAAATAACTATAATACTTAAAAAAAGCATCATCCCTATTAACTTTTTATTAAGAGAAATACTCAGAAAATACTCTTTAATGTTCATAGTATTTATTTTAACTCGAATAATAAAACCATTGCTCAACTTTTATTCAGGCAACAGGCCCTCAGGACTTCAAGCTGGAAAGCATACAAGCCTTTAAGATGCGGATATCGCAAGAAAATATTTTGCATTACAGCAACCACATCACTTCCCCTTTTCTACTTCTCCTGTTTTCTGTTAAAATTCACCATGCTTTTTCAACAATTAATTAACGGCATTACTCTTGGAAGTGTTTATGCGCTTATTGCATTAGGTTATTCAATGGTTTATGGAATTCTTGAGTTAATTAATTTTGCTCATGGAGAAATCTACATGTTAGGCGCATACTTTGGAATTATATTCTTTGGATTCCTTACTGTTCTCGGTGTAACAAAATATAGCATATTTCTATCTTTGATTCTAACTTTCTTCCTTTCGATAATTTTCTGCTCTGCTTATGGATTCACAATAGAAAAAATTGCCTATAAACCTTTACGTAATTCTCCACGTCTGAGTCCTTTAATAAGTGCTATAGGAGTCTCAATTTTTCTTCAAAATTATGTAATGCTGACACAGGGTGCAACAGATAAAGTCTTTCCCAATTTATTCGGAGCTAAAGGTTTTTATTTTATGTCAATAAGAATGACATATGTTCAGTTTTTTATTATTGTTGTATCTGTTTTGATTATGATATTTCTCCGAATTTTTATAAGAAAGACTAAAATTGGCAAAGCAATGAGAGCTGTTGCACAGGATAAAACAATGGCTTCTTTAGTGGGAATAAACATCGACACAATAATATCGATTACTTTCATAATCGGTTCTGCACTTGCAGCAGTCGCCGGACTGATGGTTGCCATGTATTATGGACTTGTAAATTATTTTATCGGATATATTGCTGGTATTAAAGCTTTTACTGCTGCTGTACTTGGTGGTATTGGAAGTATAAGAGGAGCAATGGTTGGTGGTTTATTGCTTGGACTCGTTGAAAGTCTCGGTGGTAGTTATATCTCAGGCGAATACAAAGATGCTTATGCTTTTGTGATTCTTATAATTATTTTACTTGTGAAACCTGGAGGTCTATTCAGAAAAGCTGAATTAGAGAAGGTTTAAATATGTCGTTTGTTAATCCATTAATCATCTCTATCTGGTTTGCCATACTTTTTCTTCCTTTCAAGGGACTAAAGGCTGCTTTAATTTTTTTCATAATACTTTTATTAATCTTGTTTTTACTTAAAGCATTATTTAGATATAAGACCATATTCATGAACTCTTTATATAAAATTAATGATCTTGTCAAAACCAATATTCTTACCCCTCTTTATGAATCTGTTTATTTCAGATATACATTATTTGCTGTTCTACTTATTATGCCTTTTTTTGTCAGAGATTATGTGCTTGATGTTGCCATACTTTCGTGTATATATATTATCCTTGCTCTTGGTCTTAATGTAGTTGTGGGATTCGCTGGTTTACTTAATCTTGGGTTTGTCGCTTTTTATGCTATTGGAGCTTATACATATGCCCTTCTTAATACGAAGTTCGGGATAGGTTTCTGGTCAGCTTTGCCTTTTTCAATGTTGCTAACCACAATCGCAGGTTTTCTTCTGGCAATACCCGCTTTAAGATTAAGAGGTGATTATCTTGCGATAGTAACTCTTGGTTTTGGAGAAATTGTAAGGCTTATCTTAAATAACTGGGATACACTAACAAAAGGGCCAAATGGAATCTCAGGAATATCAACACCTGTTTTACTTTCATTTACTTTTAACAAGCTGACCCATTTTTATTATTTACTGATATTTTTTGTTGTAATTACAATTTTCATAACAAAAAGGGTTCATAGCTCAAGAATCGGCCGCGCCTGGATTGCAATAAGAGAAGATGAACTTGCTGCTTCAACCATAGGGATTAATACTACTATGTATAAACTTTATGCATTTGCATTTGGAGCTTTCTGGGCAGGACTCGCTGGTTCTATTTTTGCAGCAAAAATGCAATTTGTCTCTCCCGAGAGCTTTACTTTTATGGAATCAGTCTTGATTCTATGTATGGTTATACTCGGAGGCTCAGGAAGTATAATAGGAGTTATTGTTGGAGCATTCTTACTGGTACTTCTTCCGGAATTATTGCGCGAAGTCCAGCTTTATAGAATGCTCGCACTCGGTGCAGGACTTGTAATTCTTATGATTTTTAGACCTCAAGGTCTTCTGGGAGGTAAAAGTGCACCTCTTAGAATTTAAGAACATTTCTATGCACTTTGGTGGTATTAAAGCAATTGAAGATCTTGATATGAGAGTTAAGGAAAACCAGATAATGAGTATTATAGGACCAAATGGAGCAGGTAAGACCACGATTTTCAATTGCATTTCAGGACTTACCAAACCGGTTAAAGGTTCAATATTTTTTTCTGGCACAAACATAGTTGATCTTCAACCACATGAAATTGCAAAACTCGGAATATCAAGGACATTCCAGAATATCAGGTTATTCAAAGAGATGTCTGTTCTTGAAAACATTATTGTTGCTCAGCACTGCAGAACATCCTCAGGAATAATAGATGCAGTCTTAGGATTGAGTAAATTCAGACACGAAGAAAGAACTGTTAGAGAGAAAGCCATTGAATACCTTGAATTCGTGGGGCTTTATGATCTTGCAAATACTACGTCGGGTAGTCTGCCATATGGAGCACAGAGAAGGCTTGAAATAGCAAGAGCACTTGCATCAGAACCATCCCTTATACTTCTTGATGAACCTACTGCAGGAATGAACCCTCAGGAAACTAATCAGGTTATGGAACTTATTGGAAACATAAAAAAACTTGGTAAAACAGTTCTGCTTATAGAACATGATATGAAGGTTGTGATGGGAATTTCAGATTGGATTGTTGTTATGGACCATGGTGTTAAAATTGCTGAAGGAATTCCAGAAGATATCAAAAACAACCAGCTTGTTATCGAGGCATATCTGGGTAAGGAATACTGATTAAGACCATGTTAAAGCTTACAGATGTTCATACTTTTTATGGGAATGTTGAAGCTCTCAGGGGAATTGATTTAGAAGTTAATAAAGGTGAAATCGTCTGTCTTATAGGAAACAATGGAGCCGGGAAATCTACGACTTTAATGACGGTCTCCGGAATACTGAGACCTGATAGAGGAGAAATATTGTTTGAAGGCGAGAGCATTAAAAATACGCCACCACATAAGATAGTCGAAAAAGGTATCAGTCAGGTTCCTGAAGGAAGAAGAATTTTCCCGAAGCTTACTGTTAGAGAAAATCTTGAGATGGGAGCATTTTCAGGAAAAGGAAATTTTGATGAAATGCTTAATAGAATTTTTGCTCTTTTTCCTGTTCTCAAAGAAAGACAGAATCAGACAGGTGGCACATTGAGTGGAGGAGAACAGCAGATGCTTGCAATCAGCAGAGCATTGATGTCTTTCCCTAAACTTCTTTTACTTGATGAACCATCACTTGGACTCGCGCCCATAATTGTCAATAAAATATTTAATACTATAAAAGAAATAAACCATGAAGGTGTAACAATTCTTCTTGTCGAGCAAAATGCAATGGCTGCCCTAAAACTTTCTCATCGAGGTTATGTTATTGAAAACGGCAGAATTTCTTTCGAAGGTGAAAGCAAATTCCTGCTCAATAATGAAAAAGTTAGAAAAGCATATTTAGGCAATTAACCAGAATTGTAATTAAAAAGAGATATTACGAGAAAATTTGTTGAACCCCGGAAATGCAATTGGAATAAAGCAGATGTTGTGAGTAA
>FWPV01012085.1_pt1 | contig 13466 bp, 11 predicted proteins | sample 2228371 | NCBI WGS metagenome assembly FWPV01 (sample SAMEA103939776, study PRJEB20133) | metagenome | reverse complement strand
GCGGGCCGCCTGGCTAAGTGGTCAATGGCAAACCCTCTATCAGAAACGCGCCTCCCTCCCTCTCGCCATCTGACAACTTTTGCATGCACACTTTTTACGGGGGAGGCAGGAAATCCCAGGGATTTACCTTGCCGTACGTGGTATGCATCAACTCAAAGTGCAAATGCGGCCCTGACGAATTGCCTGTGCTGCCAATTGCGCCAATCACATCGCCGCGCCCCACACTCTGCCCGCAAACCACATTGATGGCACTGGCATGGGCATAGAGCGACTGCCAGCCCGTGCCGTGGTCAATCACAATCATGTAACCATAACCCCAATCGTTCCAACCAGAATAAACAACCACACCTGCATCAACGGCATACATAGCCTCGCCCAGGCTGCCCGCAATGTCAATCCCGCGGTGATTGGTTTCGGGCGAATAGTCAAAACCAGACAGGTAGTGCTTGTTTGAGGGCCAGATGAAAGATCCATAGCCCACCGCGCCATCACGGATCGTCCCACACGCGCCTGGGCCCATCTGACGCGCCGTGGCCGGATTGGTGCGGGTGATGCCAACTGGCGCGCTCCAACTAAAGAATTCTCGCCGCCCGCCCGGGACAATTAACCAGGTACCCGGCTTGATGTCGGGATTAGAGAAGTCGGCAATGGCATCAGGATTCAGGTTGTTAGCCGGGTAATTTATGATGACATCGGGGGTTACGCCAAAGTATTTGGCGACTGCATTCAACCCATCGCCAGGCTGCCATTCGTAATAGGTGCCATCTACCGGCAAAATGTTCAATTCTTGTCCGGGGCGCAAGCGGTGAACGTCATCTTTGAGCACATAGTAATTGCCCCACAGCACGGTCTGCGGCGTGAGTCCAAATTTTTCGGCAATGCCAATAATCGTATCGCCTGGCTGCACCACATATTTGATCACTTGCGTGCGTGGTCGGTTAGGGATGATGGTGGTAATTTTGGCAAAGCGCGGCACGCCGTGATAATCGCCATCCAAAAGCGGCGCCGTTACGATAACTGCCTGCGGCGTCACCGTTGGCTGAGCCGCCGCCACAGGCGCAACATCCTGGCTAGATATGCCATAAAAGGAGCGCATCAGCCAAATCACCATCACAGCCAGAAGCAACGTGAAGCCATTGGCCGCAAAGCGCAACAGCCCTTCGCCCAAGCCAAGCCCTGCCAGTGTGGTAAGCCAGTGCGTAAGCCAACCAGGTTGAGGGGTTGTCGTTTTAGACATGTTGGCGCCAGCCGCTTCATTCCCCACATCTGGCTGAGCAGAGTTTTCTTGAAAATCGTTTATCATGTCACATACCTTACAGGTTTAGAGATAATAACATGCCCCAAAAGGAGCGTCAAGCAACCCTGCCCTACGCTCAGGGCTTTCTTAAAGTAGCGGCTATAGAGACAAAAATGACCTTTCTCGTGTAATCTTTTGTTGTGAGCCAAAACATACACAGAGGAAGGTCAAGATGGAGTCTACCACAACAAACGGCGTTGTGTTCGATGTTGGCAGTTTGTATGGATACTTTCAAACCCTGCAAGATAGCCGCAAGCCCAAAGGATTGCGCTATCGTCTGGTAGATATTCTGGTGATGATGGTTATTGCGAAAATTTGCGGCGAAGATACGTTCAGCGGGATCGCAACTTGGGTCAAGCATCGTAGCGCGCAATTCAAAGCATGGTTGAAATTAGAGCGCGAGAGGATGCCGCACCACAGCACGTATCGGCGCATCTGTGAAACAATACTTGATGTGGATGCATTGGAAAACATAGTGAGCACGCTATTGAGCGAAAAGCACTGCTTTGGTAAACAGGTTTTGCTAAGCATAGACGGGAAAGTTTTACGTGGAACGCTGGATGACGACCAAAAAGGTACCTATCTTTTAGCAGCCTACTTACCAGCGGAAGGCATTGTGCTGATGGAGGTGGCCATTGAAGGGAAAGGCAGCGAAATCCCAGGCGCGCCTCAATTACTGAGCAAAATCGATTTGCGTAACAAGATTGTCATGGGGGATGCGTTACACACGCAACGCGCCGCTTCTATTCAAATTGTCGAAGGCGGTGGTGAATATATCTGGATTGCCAAAGGTAACCAGCCCGAAATGGAAGAAAATATTCGCTTGTGGTTTGAGCCAGCCCCGGCCCCCCTACCAGGAAGCGCCAACTTGCCCAAGGATTTTGAGTTTGCCAAAAAAGTCAGCAAAGGGCACGGGCGCCTGGAAGAACGAACCATCACAGTCAGCAGCCAATTGAAGGATTTCTTAGATTGGCCTTACCTGGAGCAGGTTTTCAAATTAGAACGCCGGATCACTACGCTCAAGACCGGCAAAGTTCAGGAGCATGTCGTATATGGATTTACCAGTTTGAGCAGAGATGAGATTGATCCACCACGCCTGCTGGACACTATTCGCGCCTATTGGGGCATCGAGAACGGTTTGCATTATCGCCGAGATGTCACTTTGAAAGAAGACCGTATTCGCATGACCAAAGGAAAAACTGGACAGGTCATAGCTTGCCTTAACAACCTTGTACTCGGCCTGCTTATTGGCAAACACAAATTCCGGTATTTACCAGATGCGCGCCGCTTTTTTGCTGCTCAACCCCAACACGCTTTTGCTCTCATTTCTCGACTTTAAGAAAGCCCTGGCCCTACGCTAACCTGTCATTAACCTGACGCCTGGATTACGCCAGTGTAATACGCTAATAATGACCAGACAAAGCAAACCAACTGCCAGGGCGGCTGTGGGCACGTCCCATGTCTGGGCCATCCAGCCAATTGCCAGGCTGCCAAAGGGCGCAATGCCTTGCAGGGCCCACAAGTAGGTGCTGAACACGCGCCCCCGCAAATGATCGGGGACTTCCAGCTGGATGAGCGTGTTCATGGTTGCCAGTTGCGTCACCGTTCCCCAGCCCAACACGAGGATGATAGGCAGCGCCAACGAAAGCGAGCGAACAAAAGAGATGGCAATCAGCGCCAGGATAAAGCCAAATTGCCCCAGAGTCAGTAACAGGCCTTTGCGTTTGAAACCGCTAAACGAAGCCAAAAACAAAGCCGCTATAAGCGCCCCAATGCCCTGAAAGGTATATAACGCACTGTTGCGGGCGGCGACTGCCGCATCGGTATCGCCTGCCTGCGTCAACACATCGCGCGCAATGGCTGGAATTTGCTGCGCAAACGGAAAACCAAAAAAGCCAATCACCGAAGCCATCAAAATTAGCGTACTGATGGTACGGGTTGCAAGGATATACCTTTGGCCTTCTTTGAATTCACCTAACAAGTCGCGCGCTACCGCAGGTGCAACCGGCGCACGGAACGGCGTTTGAACAAAAAATAAACCCACCACCACAAACAGGTAACTGACGCCGTTTGCAAAAAAAGCCCAACCCTCGCCCTGTTCATGGAGCAACAACAAGAACGGGGCAGCGGCCATAGGGCCCAGTACACGCGCCGAATTGAACACCGTAGCCTGCAACGCAATGGCATTCGGCAGCGCTGGTTTGCCCACCAACTCGACCAGCATCGCCTGGCGCGCAGTGATTTCAAACGCACTGGCAATGCCCATCACAAACGACAACACTAGAATATGCCAGATTTGAATCACACCCGTAATGGCCAGGTAAGCCAGCGCAAAGGCCTGCAGCATCATTATCGCCTGCAAAACAATCACCGATTTACGTTTATCCAGCCGTTCGATGATTACCCCGCCAGGCAACGCCAAAAATAGCGTGGGCAGCGTCGCCGCAAAGCCAATGAGCCCCAGGTCGAGCGGCCGGCCCGAGATGCGGTAGGCCAGGTAGGGCAGCGTGGTGCTTTGCATCCACGTCCCAATAAGTGAGACAGCCTGTCCAATCCAAAAAATCACAAAATCGCGCGAGCGAAAAGCGGGGAAGCGATTGAAGATTATTTCACGAAGAGGAGGCATTGAGACTCAGGCTCCAGCAGGGAGCACGCACTCTGGACGGTCGTTGGTGGGGGAATTGACCAGCGTAGAAACCGGGTAGGCGTGCATGGCATCGGCAGGGTAAGGGTGCAGCAAGGGCAGCAAATCTGTGGCTGCGCGCGGTGCAGGGTCAAGCCACAGGGCGTAATCGGATTCGGATAGAATAACCGGCATGCGGTTATGCAGCGCCGACATCAGCGCATTGGGCGCGGTAGTGATAATGACCGCCGACCGTAATCGCCCGCCATCTGGCGCATGCCATTCATCCCACAACCCGGCAAACGCAAAAGGCTTGCCTGAAGCCAGACGAATGAAATAGGGGATCTTCACTTTTTTCCCTTCAACTGCCTTCCACTCATAAAAGCCATCTGCCAGAATGAGGCAGCGCTTATATTTGAGCGGCCCGCGAAAGGCGGGTTTTTCGGCCAGAGTTTCGGCGCGGGCATTAATCATACGGCTGCCAGGGGAGGGGTCTTTTGCCCAGAATGGCACCAACCCCCAGGCAAAAAAATCGGCGCGGTGCGGCGCAGCATTGGCAATGACCATAATGGGCTGGCCTGGCGCAATGTTGTAACGCGGTGCATATTGGGGCGGGAATGAGAAGTTGGGAAAAGCGGCCTGCAGGGCGGCGGGGTCTGCAGTCAGGGTAAAACGTCCACACATCTTTACCTCCGCAGTTTGCGATAATCGCCTTCGCGCATGGTGACGCCAATGGCATCAAGATGCTCCATAAAGGCCAGAATGTATTTACGGCTGGCGCCGAACAAATCGCGGGCTTCTGCCACGCTGATTTTGCCATGCGTTGTGATGAATGCCCGCACCTGATCAAGCATAAAGTCGAAATCTGCTTTTCGGAAAACCACCTCTGCCGAAACGGGGTACAACACCGCTTGCTCAACCAGAGCGGCAAAAACATCTTCGCCCACTTCGGACTGCGCTTCACGAACAGACGGCGTGGTGAATGGCGCCGCAGCAAAGCGCGCCAGCAGCGCATCTATGCGGGCCTGTTGCGCGGGGCTAAAACGGACCTGATGTTTGGGGTCAGCCAGCCACGCCCCGCCATCCAGCATCACTTTTTCGGCAACCAGCGCCCGAATAAGCGCATTGAACACGCGCGGGGGCAGTTGCAAACGGCTTTTGAGCTCTTCGCGGGGCATGCCGCGCCGCAAGGGACGCGCCCGATGATACGCCGCCAGGGCTTGCACAACGCTTGCGATGAGCGCTTGCCAGGCAGGGGCAGCCATGACAAGCACGTCGCTATCGGGGGCGAGGGGACCGCTTTCCAGTGGGATGATTTGCCCGGCGGCGCGCAGCGCCTCCAGGGCGGCTGCGGCGGCTTCAGCGTCTAAGCGCGCCCGGGCCACAACCTGATTCACCCCGGCTGCGCCCAGCGCCAAACTGGCCTGCATCAACACCTCGGCAGGCGCACCGTGCAGCATTGCAGACAATCGCTCAACCACGCCGGGATCGCTGCGCTTGTGGCGCGCTTTGGGGTGTGGGTCCACCACCTGGCCGCCGCCCAATGTTTCGGAGGGAGAGGGACGCCGGATGATAAACCGGTCGCCGCGGGCTGCCACAACCGGTTGGCGCAATTCGAACTGCACCCAGGCAGATTCTCCGGGGGCAATTTCATCGCCGCCTAAAATGCGCACAGCGGCCATGCTTTCGGCTGCGCCAATAAAAAACTTGACCTGGCTGGCATTCTTGAGCGGCGCGCTGGCATCGGGCAAAAGGCGCAGGTGTGCATCCAGGCGGCGGGTAGGCATGTAGCGCCCTGGCGTGGTCAGCACATGCCCACGGGCAATGTCTTCTACCGCTAAGCCGCTAACATTGACGGCCGTGCGCGAGCCGGGCACGGCGCGTTGTTCTTTTTTTTTGTGGGTTTGCAAGCCGCGCACACGGCCGGTTTTGCCGTAAGGCAAAATAATCACTTCATCTCCCACGTCCAGGTGACCATCGCTGAGCGTGCCAGTGACAACCGTGCCAAAACCCGGCATGCTGAACACACGGTCTATTGGCAAGCGCGGGCGCCCCAGGTCGCTGCGCGGCGGCACAGTACGCAACAGATCGGACAGGGCGCGCTTAAGTACATCCAATCCAGCGCCGGTTTTAGAAGAAACACGCACCACGGGCGCATCTGCCAGAGTTGTGCCTTTCAAGGCAAGGCGCAAGTCACTCTCAACCAGGTCGAGCCATTCTGGGTCGTCAATCAGGTCAATTTTTGTCATGACCACCAGACCGGTTTGAATTTGAAGCAGGTCAAGGATGTCCAGATGCTCGCGCGTTTGAGGCATGACGCCTTCATCAGCGGCTACCACCAAGAGGGCGGCATCAATTCCCCCAATCCCTGAAAGCATATTGGCAATAAAGTCGCGGTGACCAGGCACATCCACAATGCCTATCTCTTCGCCTCCGGGCAGCGTCAACCACCCAAAGCCGAGTTCGATGGTCATCTCGCGCTCTTGTTCTTCTTTAAGCCGGTCTGGATGTGTGCCGGTTAGGGCAGCAATTAACGTGCTTTTGCCATGATCCACATGGCCGGCAGTGCCAATGACATGCATAGTTTAACGCTTGGTGCGCGCGCGCCCGGTAATACGTTCGGAATTCGTCAACCACTCATGCGCCCAATTCATCAATTTCTGCAGCGATTGCTCGGTCAGTTCGGTTGTTTGCCCAAACTGATCCGTAATCGCCTGGATGGCATCTTCCAGGCTGGTGAAACGCTCACTGACTTTGACCAGACCAGCGCGGAGTTCTTTGGCGGTTTCATCTTGCGTCAGGTTGAAGTTTGTCCAGCGTTTCTGGTCATCTGCCTTGAAGGTGACCCATTCCTGCCGAAAACGGTCTTCTGCCAGGCGTTGCATTTCGGTAATCTCGTTGATGCGGCGCTCCAGGCGTTGATTGATGTCATTGAAACTATCTTGGGCGCGTTTGACGGCGCGCTGCATCTCTTCCAGCTTGAGAATTTGTTCATCAAGTGTAGAAGTTTGCTTGATGATGCTTTCAAAGCGCGCCTGCCATTCACGCCATACGCGGTCGCGCTCTACCTGCGCCAGTGACTGCCGTTCAATGAAAGCAACCTGTTCCTGACGGCGTTCTGCTTCAGTGGCTAACAGTTCGTTGATGCGCGTATCGAGGTGACGCACCATGTCCACTTGCAAGTCTGTTTTCTCACGCGTATCTTCGATACGTTTGCGCAGGGCCGTGGCCTCGCCTTGCAGGTCGGTAATACGCTTGACATCCTGCTTGCGCCCTTCTTCAACAATACGCTGATTGCGTTTGATATCTTCGTAGGCGCGGTCTATCTCCAAAAAGCGGCTTTCCACTTCGGTAATCATGCGATGCAAGCGGTTATCTTCTTCGGCGCGCAGCTGAATGGCTTTGCGCAGTTCGGGTAAGGCGTCTAATGCCTTGCGCAAGTCGCCCAGCGCTTTGTTGATATTATCTAACTCTGCGCGGCGGCGGTTTTCCATTTCTTCGTCGCGCTTTTTCGCCTTTTTATCGGCATCTTCGATGGTCTTTACCCACTCAGCGCGATACTGGTTCAAGACTGTTTCGAACTGATCGAGGCGGGGAGCAATGTTGCTTACCCGCCCTAATCGGGCTTCTAAATCCTTAATCTGCTCTTTGAGCAGTCCGACAGTCCCCTCATAGCCATTAATGCGTTCTTGCAAGGCAGCAATTGCATCTACATCCTTGCGGCGCTCTTTTTCTAGCCAATCAAGCCGTTTGGCGAGCTGTTCCAGGTCCATGCGTTGCACTCCATAGGAATTTGCATAAAAACGCGCCGGATACTTTCCGACGCTGAAATTATAACCGCCCCAAAGCATTATTGCACTTTACGCTTCAGGTTTTATGGCTTATGCTTGCGGTTTAGCGCCCCAAACGCTCAAAGACCAGCGGCAAACCGCTCAAAAATGGTTGCAGCCAGTGTGGGAAGACCCCAAAAATCACCAGCAAGAGCATGCCTAGCCCCAGCAAACCCCGCTGCATCCAGGTCTCGCGTGATTGCCAGACAACATCTGCTGGCGCCATACTCAAAACCGCCAGGGTGCGCACAGCCGCCGTCCAACCGCCCATCAGACCCACACCAAACCAGAAACCCGCACCAGGCCATACTTGCGCCAATTGCTCCCACAACACCTGCCGCGCCGGAAAACTCGCCAGCAGCGGCATGCCCAGCAAAGAGAAATTCGCCAGCACCAAAGCAGCGCCAGCCACAGGCAGGCTGCGCAGCAATCCGCGCACATCGGCAAACCCCAGGCTATTTGCATGAAAACGCAAAACAGTAGCCGCCATAGACCATACCCCCAAAGCCAGTACGCGTGGTACAGCCAGCCAGAACATCAGCTGCACTGCCATGCGCTGGTCAGGCAGGCTCAGCGCCAGCAGACTGATGCCTGTTTCGGTAATAAATGCATAACCTAAAATGCGCCCCAAATGACGTTGAAAAACCGCCCATCCCCCGCCTATCACCACCATCATTGTGCCTACCAATTGAAGCGCCGCGCGTACCTGAAGCGACTCGCGCAACCAGGTAAAACGATCGAGAAACCCCATGCCAAACAAGATAACCACAGTAGACAGAATCAGCCAGATGAAGCCCACAACATAAGGTGGATGCTCTTCCGCAATCATAGGCACCCAGGTATGAAAGGGAAAAATTGCCAGCAGAAAAGCAAATCCCATGCCCAACAAAACCGCCGATTGCACCACCAGCCCCAGGTCGGCCGGACTGGACTCTGCGCCAGAAAGCAGAAAACCCGCCAGCAAAATAAACGGCATACCCAAAGAAAGATACACCAGAAAACGCAGCACCCCGCGCGAAGGCGCCTGCTCTGGACGAACCAGCAGCGCCACCAGCGACAGCACCGTCGTTTGAATGATCAACGCGGCATACAGAAAAGGCTGCACCGAAAGCGCCGCCACCATTGCCGCGGTAATTGCCAACCCAAACGGCGCCAGACGGCGTGCATTTCCCACCGCCAGCGCGCCAAACAACCAGAAACCCAGCAAGCCATAAATCAGCACCAGCAGCGGCTGGTCATTGGCTTCAATCACCAGTTGGCGGCCCAAAATCGTCAGGCCAGGCGCAATCCGAAACGCCAGTGAACCAAATGCAATAGGCGCATTGACCGGCAAACGGATAGCCGCCCAGGCCAGCAAAAGGCTGAACAAACTGCCTAAAATAGCAGCCCATCGATCACTGCGCACCAGCGTCAGCAACGCAGCCACCGCTACAGGCAAAAAAATCCACACGTGCGCAGCCGTCATGCCGCATCTCCTGTTTGCCCAATCAAAAAGTACGCTCCCAGCAAGGCCAGCCCCAACGTAATTACCGAAAGCAACCCTGCCACTACAATCGAATTTTCAACTGACGCATAAACAATCTCAAAACCACAATACACCGTCAAAATACCTGTCACCACCCGCGATGGCTGAACAGTAATGCCCAAATGCAACAACCCCAACCCCACCAACAACAAACCACCAATTACATCAGGCGCAGTAATGCCAGGCAAAAAGTCCGAAAGGCGCGGCGCAATCGTCAAAACAAGCAGAATAACCAGCAGCGAAGTCAGCAATCTGAAAGCACGCCCTTGCGGCCAAGACGCCTCCATCGCAGCTGGGGTATTCAAACGCGCCTGCGTCATGCCAATAACCGCCACCGCCATCCACCCTGTAATCAGTTTAGCAGCCGACATCGTCAGCGGCCAGTGCGCCCGTAGCAGAATAAACATCCCCACATACTGCAGCGCCAAAAACACCAGGTGCTTGCGCCAGTCGCGACTGACCACCAAACCAGTCGAAACTACCACCAGCAGAACCACCACCAACCAGCCCAGCGGCTCCATCAACGCCCCCCTACCAACAAATTGATAACCAGCGCCAGCAAAACAAACGCCCACAACACCCCGCCATCGCCCTCCAACACCCGCAAAAGCACAAAACTACCCTGGCGCAACAGCCGATACCCCCCCCACAGCAGCGCCCCCAGCCAGGAGCCAATCCCACGCACAGTAACGCGTGCAGGTTCAACATCAGACAAACGGGCAGGAACAAGCGTTTGCAAACGCATCAGCACAAATGTCAATACAACCGCCAGCAATGTACCCACCAACCCAACCTGCCAGTGGCCCACCTGCCCGGCGCCTTCCCAACCCCACAGACCCAACAAAATCACTACCAGAAAGAGAATTACAAAAGCCACCGGGTACACCGACTGCGCCCCTTGCGGTTGCGCCTCAGATAACGCATCGCGCGGAGCAAGCGTAAAGCGGACAAAACCCACCATCAACAACACCTGTGCTGGCACAAAAAGTACAAGCGACCAATCCCATCCGACCAATCTCGACTCCCACCCCGTGGCAGTCATAGCAAAAGGCAGCCCAGACAAACCAAAAACGCTCGCCGCCACCAATCCCTTTAGCCAGCGCGTTTCATGCGAAAAAATAAAAATCATACCACCTAAAAGCACCAGCGCGCTCCCCCACGCCAGACTACCTGCCGGGCTGCCGCGTAAATCTGCAGCCAGAGCCAAAGACGCCAACGCAATAATCCAAAATGGGCGGCTACCCAAAAGCGTTGAACCATTTGCCCAACGCCAGGCCGCATACAAAGCCATCATCCCTACCGTCAACAGCATCCAAAAATCTAAGTTAGCCGAAAACTGAGTAGCAGGCAAACGCGCCAACAACACCAGGCTAGACGCCGCCCCCACCACACGCAAAATTGAACCAAACCCGCGCCGCAAAACAGACTCAGACTCAAACGGCAAATTGAACGGAAAAACCCCAAAGCGCAAAGCAGCACTCAACAAAAACAAAAAAGTCGCGCTATCCGACAACGCCCCATCCGTCCAGGAAAGCGCCCCTGGCGCATAAAACGCAATCGTCCACAATGCCAACAAACTCCCTGCCAAACGTGCCGAAAAACCCACCACCACCCGTTCACTCTGCTCCGGGTGCTGCACCGCCCGCAACAAAACCACCACTTCGGTCAAATCAATTGCACTCCAGGCTAAAAGCAACGTAAGGGGGTTATCCGCCAAAACCGCAAACAACCCCAGCGCCGTCAACAGCATATTCCCAACCGCAGGCAACGCCCCCACCCGCGTCATGCGCACAGGCATCGTCAACACCACTGCCAGGCACAACGTTACCAGGCTCAGTCCATATACCCACGAAACACCATCCACGTGCAACGCCACCGACTGCAAAAACAGCTGCTCAGGCTGCCATACAACCAGGATAATCGTCTCTGGCAGCCGCAATTGCCACAGCAAAGTCAGCACCCAGGCAACAAACGCCCCAACCACAACAATTACCCAGGTAAAATTGCGTTTCGGGCTAAAAAGATACGCCAGCCCCACCGCAAGCGGGGCTGCCACCAGAAAAAGGAAAGTCAAAAGCACAAACATAGCGGGATACCGTATTTTATCAGGTTTGTCATCCTGTCATCACAAACGCTGCCCATAACATGCGATAAAATCAACCCGCTATGAAAACCGCGCACATCAAATGGCTTGTTTTGGGGATATGGGGACTCATCCTCATCCTTGGCGCAACGCTCATCCTCTCAGGCGCGCTCACCCCCCTGTGGGACATCGCCGCACCCGGCCGCGCCGCAGCCGAATACCCTCTTCCCCAGTCCTCCCCCACCCCGCAACCGCTTACCCCCCTTACCCAGGCCACCTACACCCCCGGCGCATCCCCCACGCCATACCCTACCCCCACCCTGCGCCCCACCATCACCCCCCTACCCCTCTACACACCAGAGACTGCCGCCATGCTAGCCGCACCAGGGGTCATCAACCCCCTCACCGGGCTGCCCGCGCCTGACCCATCCCTGCTAGCGCGCCGCCCCATCGCCGTCAAAACCGTCAACTACCCGCGCTCCATGCGCCCCAACCAATCCGGGCTCAGCCTGGCCGACGTGGTCTGGGAACATTACATCGAAGACGGGCTCTCGCGCTATGTTGCCATCTACTACGGCAACCAACCCAACCGCGCCGGTCCGGTACGCTCTGGGCGCTTTTTTGACGAACACCTGATGCGCATGTACAACGCCTACCTGGTCTTTGCCAACGCCGACGACCGCGTCGAAGACTACTTCATCTCCACCGACCTGCTGCCCTTCCTGGTCGTACCCCGCCCCGACAACTGCCCCCCCGTCTGCCGCGATACCACCATCCCCGGCTTCAACAACGTCTTCGTAGATGTCGCTGGCTTTCACGCCTGGCTGGCAAAAACCGGCAAAGACGACTCCCGCCAACCCCTGCGCACCCCCTACTACAACACCACCCTCCTGCTGCCCTGGATGGGACAAGACGCCGCCAACATCTACATCCGCTATTCTGGCTACGCCTACGCCCGCTGGGAATATGACCCCCAAACCAACAAATGGCTGCGCTGGCAAGACACCGCCGACGCCCTGGGCAGCGCCCCCGAAAAATACGCCCCCCTCTACGACGCCCTCACCGGCGAGCGCATCACCGCCGATAACGTCATCGTCCTGTTCGTCACCCACTTCCCCTACAACAAAAACGACCAGGTCTACGACATCCAGCTGGCAGGCAGCGGACCCGCCACCCTCTTCCGCGACGGGCGCGCCTACCCCGTCAAATGGGTACGCGACCAGGTCAACCAGCCCATCATCATCACCGACCCCGCCGGAAACCTGATGCCCCTCAAACCAGGCAACACCTTCTACGAAGTCCTCAGCGACCTGAGCGAAGTCACCCAAACCGGCGCCGACATTCGCTTCCGGTTTGTCTTGCCCCCGTAGGGGGTCTTGCCCCCGTAGGGGGTCTTGCCCCCGTAAAGGGGACTTGCCTGCAGGGGGTATAATACCCTCATCCGCCCAACGGAGCGATACCATGACCCTTGACCCCACCTTCCTCAGCAGCCTCATCCTCATCGCCACAGGTTTTGGCGGCGCATTCCTGGCCGCCCTCTGGTTTGCGCTCGTCATCTGGACATGGCGCGACATTCGCAACCGCGCCCGCGACCGCCTGGCCCAATCCCTGGCTGTTTTGCTGGTTGCCATACTCAACCTGCCCGGGCTCATCATCTACCTTATCCTGCGCCCTCCCCTCACCCTCGAAGAAGAATACCAGCGCACCCTGGAAGAAGAAGCCTTGCTTGCCACCATCGAAGACCAGGCTCTCTGTCCGGGCTGCGAGCGCCGCATCCGCGACGACTGGCAAGTATGCCCCAACTGCCACACCCGCCTCAAAAAAGCCTGCCACCAATGCGGCCGCCTGATGGAACTCCCCTGGAACCTGTGCCCCTATTGCGGCACCCCTGCCCCCGGCATGCGCAAAGAAAACGCCACCCTAGACGATGCCCTGCGCAACCTGCAAGCCGACGCCCCCGAAACTGAGGATGAAACGCGGTAAGTCCGCTGAAGAATCCGCTTGTCCGCTTCACCGTCCGCTGAAGAATCCGCTTGTCCGCTTCACCGTCCGCTGAAGAATCCGCTTATCCGCTTCACCGTCCGCTGAAGACTCCGCTTATGAAAATC
>FWPV01012084.1_pt1 | contig 13467 bp, 4 predicted proteins | sample 2228371 | NCBI WGS metagenome assembly FWPV01 (sample SAMEA103939776, study PRJEB20133) | metagenome | reverse complement strand
AAGCGGCGCAGGCCGGGTCCGCTCAGTTCTGCGTCCGTCTGCGTGGTCTGCGGGCCTCCTCCATCAAACCGCCGAGACACAAAGGGACGCAGAGCTCCGGCATTCCACCCTGGTCCAAGTCCCGTCCGCCGCGCCCCGCTTCAGCCGTCCCTCCGCAACCGCGCCGATTCGGATTGAATCACGCCCGGGAAACGGGCAAGATGCGACCATGCGAAACTGCCCGGCGCCGAGTCGCATCCCCCCCTTGCGGCAGGCGGGATGGGACAAAAGCATTGGGGTCCTCCTTCCCACCCAGGTCCCTCAGGGCCGGCTGGCGCGGCTCGGTCTTGCAACCGTTCTTGGGCTGGCATTCGCGGTGTCCGCCCTGGGGGCTGAATCGTCACGGCAACTTTCGCCCTCGAGCCGGGGCACGCCGCTGATTTTCTCGGAGATCATGTATCATCCCCGCGAGGCCGGCGGGACCGAGGTGTTGGAATACATTGAAATCTTCAACACTGAACCGGTGTGGGAGAGTCTGGGCGGTTATCAGATTTGCGGCGCGGTCAATTTCACGTTCCCGTCGAATGCGACACTCGCCGGGCGCAGCTTTGTGGTGGTGGCGCGCGACCCGGCGGCGCTGCGGCAGGCGGCGGGCATCACCAACGTGATCGGACCCTACTCGGGGAGCCTGCCCAACGACGGCGGCACGGTTCGGCTGTGCAACCGCGCGGGCGCGGTGTTGCTGGAGGTGGAGTATAAAGACCAGATGCCCTGGCCGGTGGCGGCGGACGGGGCGGGCCACTCGCTTCAATTGGCCCGTCCCGACCATGGGGAGGGCTCCGTCGAGGCGTGGGCGGCCAGCTCGGAAGTGGGCGGTTCACCCGGCCGGCCGGACCCGGAAATCCAGGACCCGCTCGGGGGGGTGGTGATCAACGAGTTTCTGGCCCACACCGACCCGCCCCAAATGGACTACATCGAGCTGTTCAATCGCGGCCCCCAGACCGTTGACCTGTCCGGCTGCGGCTTGAGCGACCGCGCGGAGACGAACAAATTCATCCTCCCTGCCAACACCTGGCTGGCGCCGGGCGCGCGGTGCGTCTTTTTCGAGTCGGACCTGGGATTTGCACTCAGCAGCCAGGGCGAGGCGATTTTCCTGGTGCGCGCCGACGGCAGCCGGGTGATTGATGCGGTGCGCTTTGGCGCGCAGGCCAACGGTGTTTCGTCGGGGCGCTGGCCGGACGGCGCCCCCGGCATCCGGGAACTGGCGCAGCCGACGCCGGGCGCGCCCAACAGCAAACCGATGGTGCGCGACATCGTCATCAACGAGCTCCTGTACCACCCGATCTCCGGCCAGGCGAAGGATGAATACGTGGAACTCCACAACCGCGGCGCCCAGGCGGTGGATGTGGGGTATTGGCGGTTTGTGGACGGGATCAGCTTCATGATCCCGCCGGGAACCGTCATCCCCGCCGGCGGGTATCTGGTCGTGGCCCGTGACCGCGCCCATTTGTTGAGCCAATATCCGCAGCTCAACCTGGCCAACACGGTGGGGGACTACGACGGCGAGTTGTCGGACCGCGGGGAGCGGGTGGCCCTGGCGAAGCCGGACGACCCGCAGAAGCCTTTCCAGGACTTCGTGGTCGTGGACGAAGTGACTTACAGCGATGGCTGGGGGCGGTGGACTGACGGGGGCGGCAGCAGCCTGCTCCCCCCGCTTGACGGATGCGCACGCCGACAACGACCTCGGGCCGAACTGGGAGGGGAGTGATGAGACGGCCAAAGCCCCCTGGACCGACATCGAACACACCGGCGTGATTGACAATCAGGCGGGGACGATGGAAGAGCTCCAAGTCTTCTGCCCGCAGTCGGGCGAGTGCCTGCTGGACAAAATCGAACTGGTCAAAGCCGGCGAGACCCTCAACCGCGTGAACAACTCCGACTTCGAAGGGGGGCTGGCCGGGTGGCAACGGCTCGGCTCGCACGAGCGGTCCGGGCTGGAAACCGGCGAGGGGTATGGCAGCAGCCGCAGCCTGCGCGTGCGCGCCAGCAGCCAGGGGCGCTATACCATCTCCATTTATCGCATCACGTACGACCGGCTCTCGACGGCGATCACGCCCCCTGTGGCGGGCGAGACGTTCACCATCCGCGCCAAGGGCCGGTGGCTTGCCGGCTGGCCCTACATCGTCATCGGAATCAAGGGCCACGCGCTCGAGGCCGTGGGCGCCCTGAAACTTCCTTCCAACCTCGGCACGCCCGGCGCGCCCAACAGCCGCCGCGTGGCCAATGCCGGCCCTGCCATCACCGAGGTGCGGCATGCGCCCGTCCTGCCGGCGTCCGGCCAGGCGGTGGCCGTCTCCGCCCGGGTTCAGGACCCCGACGGCGTGGCCTCCGTGTTGCTCAAGTGGCGCAACGACACGACCGGCGGCGCGGTCACCACCACCCCCATGACCGACCCGGACGGCGACGGCATCTTTGTCGCGACGATTCCGGGGCAGGCGGCGGGGCAAATCGTCGCCTTTGCGGTGGAAGCCACCGACGCCGGCGGGCCGGTTGCCGCCAGCCGCTTTCCGGGTCCGCCGCCCACCGGCGCGCCGCCGCTCGAGTGCCTGGTCCGGTTCGGGGACACTTTGGCGCCGGGCGTATTCGGGAGTTACCGGCTGTGGGTGTCGGCCACCAACGTCGCGCGGTGGCTGGCGCGGGAAACCCGGAGCAACGAGCCGGTGGACACCACCTTCATCTATGGCGACTACCGCGCGGTTTACGCCGGCGGCGTTCGCTACCGGGGCAACTGGCGGACCACGGGTTTCGAGGACTACCGCACCGCGGCGTATCTGGTCGAGTTTCCGAAGGCCGACCGCGTGCTGGGCGACACGGAGGTGGCCATTGATTTCATCAGCCTGAACCAGGACAACGGCACGAAACAACAGGAGAAACAGGCCTACTGGATGGCGCGGCAGATTGACCTCGCTTCCATTGCCATGCGCTATGTGCATGTCAGTGTGAACGGCTCGGCGCTGTTCCGTTACGACGCCCTCTCGCCCTCGCGCACGCTGTGCCGCAGTTGGTATGGCGATGACGACCCGCACGTGTACGAGCAGCTCTATCCCCACGAGCCTTTCGGCAACTACACCACGACCGGCGGAGTCAAGAAACAGGCCAAGTATCGCTACTGCATGCGCAAGAAACACACCTCGACGCCCGATGACGATTACTCCCCCCTTTACTGCGTTATTGACGCGCTCGGGGCGCCGACCGACGACCTCTACGTCGCGCGCGTGTCGGCCCTGGCCGACATCCGGGCCTGGGCCGGTTACTGGGTGGTCAACCGCATGTGCGGCAACAGCGACCACTACCGTTCGGCCAGTTATCCCCATAACGTCTATACTTATATTCCCCCTCGCGGCCGGTCCCGCTTGCACGCCAACGACATGGATGGCGCTTTCCGCACCACTTACACCCTGTTCCCGGACGCCGGCTACCTGCCGGGGGTGATGTTTGCCAAGCCCGAGTTCCGGCGGGTCTATTGGCGCCTGGCCTGCGACATGGCGCAGGGGCCCATGGACCCGGCCGTCAGCGGGGCGCGGCTCAACGACTGGTACCAGGTTTTTGTCAGCAACGGCATCGCGGCGGTCAGCCCGTCGGACATGAGCGCCTGGATTGCCGCGCGGCGGAACGAATACCTCCAGGCGCTGGCCCCCAAGACCAACGTCGCCTTCCGGGTGACCACACCGGACACGGTCACGAATCGAACTCCGATCACCCTCACCGGCGAGGCGCCCATCGCGGTGACCACGATCGAGGTCAACGGCCGGCCCCACGCGATCAAGTGGGTCAGCGACACCACCTGGCAAATCCGGGCCGCCCTGGACCCGGGCGCCAATGTGCTCGCCTTCCGCGCGCTCGACGAGCGCGGCGCGGAGGTCGGGAGCGACACGCGGAGCGTCACCTACACCGGCCCGGCGGTCTCCCTCGAGGGCAAGCTGGTCATCAGCGAGATCATGTATCATCCCGCGGCGCCCGCTTCGAGCTTCATCGAAATCCACAATCTCTCCGCGACCGAAACGCTGCCCTTGGGCGGGCTGCGCGTGGACGGCGCCGGAGCAACGATCGGACACGGGCGCTTCATCGAGCCGGGCGGTTTCGCCGTGGTGGCCGGGAGCCTGCCGGGCTATCAATCGGCTTACGGCAACGCCGAAGTGGTCGTGGCGGAGTTTGGCGGCAAACTGGACAACCGCGGCGAGACCCTGAGCCTGGAAATGGTGCAGGGGACCAATCGGGTGATTTTGGACCAGGTGGCCTACCGCGACGACCTGCCGTGGCCGGCGGACGCGGATGGCGGGGGGGCGTCCCTGCAACTGATAGACCCCACGCAGGACAACGCGCGGGTGGGCAACTGGGCGGTGGTGAGCAGCAACACCCCGGCCCCACCGGCCTGGCAGTATGCGGTCGCCACCGGCACGGCCACCAGTTCGTCCCTCTACCTGTACCTCCAGGCCGCGGGCGACGTTTACCTCGACGACATCAAACTGGTGGCCGGGCTCGAGCCGGAGGCCGGCCCGTCGCTGCTGGCCGACGGCGATTTCGAGGGCGGGTTCCCGGGGCCGTGGATTGTCTCCTCCAATCACGCGGCGTCCACGCTCAGTTCCAGCGTCAAGCACGCGGGGCAGTACAGCCTGCACCTCATTGCCTCCAGCGGCGGCTCCTCCGCCTCGACGGCCGTGTACCAGACCATTTCGCCGGCCTTGACCAACGGGCAGATTTATACGTTGAGCTACTGGTATCGGGCCGGCACCAACGGCGGAACCCTCACGCTCCGCCTGGCCGGCAGCGGCATTACCCGGACGGTGAATGTCCCGCCGGAGGGCGGCAATTACGCCGGCAGCGCCACTCCCGGCCGCAGCAATGCCGTTCACCGGCTGCTGCCGCCCTTCCCGCCGCTGTGGCTCAACGAGGTCCAGCCGGAGAACCTTTCCGGTCCCTTCGACGCCGCGGGTCATCGCCATCCCTGGGTCGAGCTCTACAATGCCGGGTCCTCGAACGTGTCCCTGGGCGGGCTGTGGCTCAGCGACGACTACTCCGCCCTGGGCAAATGGGCTTTTCCCTCCAACGCGGTCATCCAGCCGGGTCAATTCCTGCTGGTGTGGTGCAGTGGGAACACGAATGAAACCAGCCCGACGGAACTGCATGGCAACTTCACCCTTGCTCCCCGCACGGGTTCCATCGCCCTTTCGCGCCGGCTGGACGACGGCGCCCTCCAGGTTCTGGATTATTTGAATTACACTGAGCTGGCGGCCAACCGGTCTTATGGCAGTCTGCCGGACGGCCAGCCCTTCAGCCGCCGGACCATGTTTTACGCCACTCCTGGAGGCGTGAACGATGGCGCGGAGCCGCCAACGCTGGTGTTGATTAACGAATGGATGGCCAGCAACACGCGCACGCTGCCCAACCCGGTCGGCGGCGATTTCGACGACTGGTTCGAGCTGTACAATCCCAACGCCTTCGCGGTGGACTTGGGCGGGTGGTCCCTGGCGAACTCCCTCAACAATCCGTTACAGAACGTCATCCCCGGCGGCTATGTTGTTCCCGCCCTGGGCTACTTGCTTGTGTGGGCCGACGGCAAACCCAGCCGCAACTCACCAACGCACCCCGACCTTCATGTAAACTTCAAGCTCAGTCGCGAGGGGGAAACCATTGCGCTGTTCGCCCCGGATGGCCGGCTGGTGGACAGCGTGGTTTTCGGCCCCCAGGCCAGCGATGTCAGCCAGGGCCGTTTCCCGGCGGGCGGCGCCTACTTCTACTCCCTCACCGCCCCCACTCCCGGGGCCGCCAATTATTTCGTCCCGCCCCCACCGACGTTTTGCGGCGTCGAACAGGCCGGACCCCAGATCAAACTCACGTTCACAACCACGCCGGGTTGCACCTACCGCTGTGACTACCGGGACCAACTGGAAGGGTCAACCTGGATTCCGCTCACCCTCCCCGCCGCGGCAACCCATGCCACAACCACGGTGACGGATTCGATCGCTGGCCGCCCGCAGCGGTTCTACCGCGTGGTTCTGATCCCTTGAGCTGAAGCCGCCGGAGAGCTCTCCCAATTCAGGCCCGCCCCTCCTGCCGCGCCGCCATGAAGGCGGTCTTGATCCGGCCCGGCGTCCACGGCGAGTTCAACAGACCGTCCTGCACTCGTTTCAGCAAAGCCGGCTCCAGGGGATCGTGCTGCCTGGCGATGCCCTGATTTACGGCCGCTTCGAGTGTGGCAAGCGGCGCGAACCGGGCATCCGCGTAAAACACGACAGTGGGCCGGCCCACAAAGCGATGCTCGCCCGGGTTGATTACCACGGTCCTATCGGAGTGTGGGCGTTCGGTGGTGAAATTGACGATGATCACCTCGCCGGTTGCCGGATTCTCGGCGGTAACCAAAACCCAGAGATGGCATTTGTCGTGACCAGGCTTCGGGATGAGCACTGTGTCACCGACCGCCAACATTGCGTTTAATGCGCCCCGACGATGCGTTCCATCAAGGCCACGGCCTCCAGCTCGTCCTCGATGGCAGCGATCTCCAGCTCAGTCTTTCCCCCCGCTTTCAGGATGTCGCGATATTGGATGGGGATGGCGCTGCCTTGAGGGTCCTTCCATTCTGGAAGCTTGTGGGTCAGTTCCACCAACTCCCACCGGCTCTTGGCCCCGTACTGATGGAAAACTTCATCCAGCAGTTGGATTTCCGCAGCGGAAAGCTCATCCTCGCCAGGATCGCTGCGAAGCCGGACCGCATAATGCTCGGGTTCCGTGATGTGCTTCGACCACACAGACTCGTGACCCGGCAGGTCCTCTTCCGTCGCCAGGTCAAGCACCCGGCTTAGCACGGGCCCTCGATCCATCGAAACATAGCTGTCGGTGGTAATCGGTCGCCCCCAGCGGAGCAACGCTGCGCGGTCCGCCAGGTAAAGTAGTTTGATGAGCTTCATGTAGCTCATCCTCCCTTGGCGCAACTTCAGGAGGCGAGCCGCTGCTTGGGTCGCTTTGCGTTCATTGAAGCGTACGCGCATGGCAGGTTTATGATGCATGACAATGCCCCGAATCTCAAGCTGTTTGTCACTGCTGTGTACGGATGGCCCCACTCATCACCCCCGCCTCCGGCCAGCGCGAGAGAACCTCCATCCAGGTTGGAAGGGTTGCCGCCGACGGCGCCAATGCAAGACTTTCTTCCCGCCTCCTTCAACCGGCGCTGACCCATTCCCGTCCCAGTTCGACCAGCGTCTCGGGCTTGAGGGTGCGCTCCAGCAACGGAAACACCTGGAGTTCCTCCATTCGAAAATGCTCGCGCGACGAGTTGAGCGCGCTCTTGAGCAGCCGGCGCGCCTCGGCAACCGTTTTGGCCGTGTAAACCTTCCTCAGGCGCTCATCAATTTCCTGGTGTTCCTGATGCATGCGATCCAATTCGCCGTCGTTGGCCAGCACATGGTCCAGGGCCAGGTAAGCCAGGCCCGCTTCCCGCCGGGCATGATTTTGCAGCAGGCCTTCAATGATCCGAGCCATCGTCGTCACCTCGCTCGGGGTGGTTAAACTCGGCAACGCCTGCTCGATCTCGTCGAACACTCTCAAGTAAATGGCATGCTCGGTCCGTAACGCGTCTGTGATTGTCATGAGCAACACAATGTGGCTGAAATGTTAACAAAAGTCCAGCCGCCTGCGCATGGGGTCTTCTGCCCGTCCCGGCCGGCGCGGCGGTCGCGGTTCATGCGGGGCCTTTTGGCCAAAAACCTGGATTCCAAGGGTTAAAACCGGGCCCTCTGTTGTCGCAAAATGGCGATTTCTTTCCGCAAAGTGGCGTTGCCTTTCTCCCGCCGCCGTGTTAGGATGCTGGGAACCTTGTCAACCTTTAGTGCCATGTTTTGATTGGTCCTAGTTGCAATCGAAGTCAGAAAAACTTCCATGAGATCCGCCTTTCATCAATCACCTCAAACCTCGGTAACTCAACCCACTCGACACGTTAAGAATATGAAAAGAAAACTCCTCGGCCTTTGCCCCTTCGTGGTGGCGGGGCTGGCAGCCAGTTCCTCATTCGGCCAGATTCAAGGGGCCGGCAACCTGCTGGTGGATGTGGATGCCACCGGGGCCCCGGTGGGCCCTCTGACCTATCTCACCAACAGCGGGGCCTTGGGCGGTGTGTTCCTCGCCAACAACAACAACGTGGCGAGCGTCACGCCGCAAGTCATCGCTTTGGGCGGCAGCGGCACGCGGGGGGTGCTCCTGGACGGCAACTGCATCTCGCTGCGCCACTACACCGACACCTCCGGGGCGACCATCGTGTTGCCGCCGGCGGGTTTGACCGGCGCCAACCCGGTCTTCTCGGTCGAAGCGTGGGCCTACAAGCACAGCATCATGAGCGAAACGGCGCTGGTGGCGTGGGGCACGCGCACGACGGGCCAGAACGTGAGCTGCAACTGGGGGCGGCACATCAGTTGGGGCGGCTTTAGCTGGCAGGGCGGGGGTTACGACCATGGCTGGAACATTGTGCCTTCCCCCGGCGCCTGGCATCACCTGGTCTGGACGTATGATGGCAACGGGAATTTGATGCTCTATCGGGATGGCGTGCTGGACAAAGCCGCCGTGCAGACCTCGCCGGTCAATGTCAACCCCGACTACAACATCGTTCTCGGGGTGCAGCACAACAACAGCCAGACGGCCTGGTTCGGGTTTGCCAACGGCGTGCTGGCCAAGGTGCGCGTTCACGACGGCGTGCTGACCCCCACGCAGGTGGCGAACAATTACGCGGCCGAAGTGGGCGCCTTCACCAACGGCACTTTTGCTCAGGACCTGGTGAGCGGGCCGATCCATCGCTGGTCATTTGATCAGCCGCCGACGAACAACGCGGTGGGCCTCACCGTTCCCGATACCGGCAGCGCGCCCGCCGGCGCGGCGGTGATCAAAGGCAACGCCGGCACCGCCTATTTCGATGGGAACCAGCTCAATTTGAACGGCGGTTCCTCGGCCAGCGCCGCGTATGTGGACCTGCCGAACTTCATTCTCTCGCCCTTGAGCTCCGCCAATGGCGGACCGGGCCAGGTTACGTTTGAAATGTGGGCGACCCCCACGGCTCAGAACTGGTCGCGTTTGATGGATTTCGGGAGCAACACCGTGGGCGAAATCACGGCGCCCGGCGGCTCGTTCAACGGACGCAACTATATTCTCGTCGCGGCGCAGGTGGGGGGAGACTTGGAACACTCGCGGGTTGAAGTCTATACCACTTCCGGTTCGCTCATGACAGTGGGTTCGCGGCTGGTGCCGGACATCGCGCGAGGCATGTTTAACCAGACGCACTACGTGGTCACGTGGGACGAGGCGAGCAACACCATCACCATTTACATTAACGGGGTGAAGGCGGGCTCGTACACCGTGGCCTACAAGATCAATTCGGTTCTGGACGTGAACAACTGGCTGGGCCGCTCGAACTGGTCCGGCGATGCCAACATGGGCGGCGGGTATCGCGAATTCCGCATGTATGACCGCGTGCTGAGCGAGGCGGAAGTGCGGCGGAACTACCTCATGGGCCCGGCGGACACGCTGGACGCCTCGACGCTGGTCTGGAATGGCAACGTGGACGGCAACTGGAACACCACCACGGCCAACTGGCTGGCGGATGCGGCCTCGGTGGCCTATACCAACGGCGCCAGTGTGCGCCTGGACGATTCGGCGACGGGCACCACCACCCTGAGTCTGAACGGGACCCTGACTCCCAGCTCGTTGGCGGTCGTCAACGAGTCCAAGTCTTACACGATTGGCGGCTCGGGCAAGATCAGCGGCAGTGGCGGTTTGCTGAAGGAAGGGAGCGGCCCGTTGACCTTCACGGGTTCGCAAGTCAACGATTACACCGGCCCCACGGTGTTGCGGGCGGGCAAGACGATTGTGACGTCGCTGGGCAACGCCGGGACGCCGAGCGCGTTGGGCGTGGGCGGGACCGACCCGACCAATCTCGTGGTGTGGGGCACCCTGAGCTACCAGGGGCCGGCCGCAACCACCGACCGCGGCATCCTGTTCGGCGGCCCGGTCAGCACCCTCGACGTGCTCAACCAACTCACTCTCACGGGCACGGTCCGCGGCGGCGGCAGCAGCGGGTTCGCCAAGACCGGTCCCGGCACCTTGGTGTTCGCCAGCGGGGGGTCGAACATCCTGTCGGGCGGCGCGGGCCCGGGGTTCAATGTGGTGCAGGGCACGGTCGTGTTTGACGGCAATCCGTCGGGCGGCACGCAGACCAATCGCAACATGGGCGAGCTGTGGGTGGGCGGCACGACCGCCTACGGGGCCAACATGATCATCTCGAATTCGACGCTGCTGGCGGACACGTGGGTGGGCATTGGCCGCGGCAACGGCAGCATCGGCAACCTGTCCACCCTGACCCTGGAAAACGGGCGGTTGATCCTTGCGGCCAACGGGCTGGCGATGGGCTACCAGCCGGGCTATGCCACGAACCTGGCGCGGCAGCGCCTGACCTTGAACGGGTCGTCCTACATCTACCTGCCGGGCAATCTCCAGATCGGCGAGAGCGTGGGCTCGTCCGCCGAAACCTATCTGAACGGCACCTCGTGGATTCGGAACGCCGGGGTGCGCCTGGGCATGAGCGCCAGCTCGACCGGCGCCCTGTATCTCGCCAACTCGGCGGTGATCACCAACGTCGGCGGTTACACGTCCATCGGCACGGGGGCGGGAACGCTTCCGGGCGGCGGCGGCGTGGGCACCATGGTTGTCAAGGACAACGCCGCGTTTTATTCGACGGGCGATTTCAACGTGTCGGACACGGCTTATACCTACGGCGCCCTGACGGTTCAGAACAACGGGTTTGTGTCCTCGGGCACGCTCTTCGTGGGCAAGGCCAACGGGTCGGAAGGCGTTTTGAACCTGGCCGGCGGAACGGTCGCGCCAGGCGCCTGGGCCTCGATTGGCCGTTACTCCGGGAGCCTGGGAACGCTCAACGTCTCGGCGGGCGCGCTGGTCATGACCAACACGACGACGGCCTTGATTGTGGGCGAGGAAGGCCAGGGCACGCTTAACGTGAGCGGCACCGGCCTGGTGCTGGCGACGAACCATCTGCGCATCGGCAACGCGGCTGGCGCGTCCGGCACGGTGAACCTGGACGGCGGCACGCTCGTCGCCCGGCGCATCTACATGAACAACGCCAGCGCCTACAGCAGCTTCAACTTCAACGGCGGCACCCTGCGCGCCGGCGAAAACGCCGACCCGAACTTCCTCTCGGGCCTGTCCTTTGTCATGGTCCTGAGCGGGGGCGCGGTCATTGACAGCGGCACCAATGACATTGCGATTGTCCAGGACCTGTACGACGGTGGCGGCGGTCTCACCAAGCTGGGCACCGGCTCGCTCAAGCTGGGCGGCTCGCTTTATTACACCGGCCCGACCGTCGTCAGCGCCGGCAAGCTGACCCTGCCCACCACGACTTACGGCAACGGCGCCATTACGGTGGCGGACAATGCCGGCCTCGGCGTCCAGATTGCGGCCCCGGGCACCTCGGTCACCACGCCGTCAGTGACCCTCGGCACCGCCGCGGGCGGCGCGCTCGAGTTCGACCTCGGCACCTTCGGCAACCCCTTCACCGCGCCGTTGGCCGTTTCGGGCACCCTCACCAAGGTGGGGGTGAACACGATCAGCATCAGCCCCATGAGCACGCTGTCGGTGGGCACCGTCCCGCTGATCCAGTATGGCAGCCTGGCCGGCGCCGGCAGTTTCGTGCTCGGAACCCTGCCGCCGGGCGTGGTCGCCTCGCTGGCGACCAACACCGTCAACAACACCATTGACCTGGTGGTGACCAGCGTTTCACTCCCGCGGTGGGAGGGCCTGGCGGGCGGCACTTGGGACATTGGGATTACGACCAACTGGCTGGACCGCGTCACGCTGCTGCCCATGACCTTCCAACAGGGTTACCTGGTGGTGTTCGATGACTCGGCCCAAGGCACGACCAGTGTCACGCTCAACGCCAACGTGACGCCGGGCGGGGTGCTGTTCAGCAACTCGGTGCTCAACTACACCCTCAGTGGTTCGGGCGGCATCAGCGGCGGCAGCGGCCTCGTCAAAGCCGGCACCGGCAGCCTCACCCTCAGCACCACCAACAATGCCTACACCGGCCCGACGGTGATTGAAGAGGGCGGCACGCTCATCTCGACCGTTGCCAACAACCTGGGCGCCAACAGCCCGCTCAAGATCGGCACGGGCACCCTCAGCCTCGGCTCCAACAACCAGAAATTCAGCTCGGTGACCGTCTCCAACGGCAACATTACGGGCTCGGGCGCGGTGGTCACTTCGCCGGCCTACGACCTGTCCGGCGGCATCCTCACTGCCGTCCTCGGCGGCGGCACGGTGACCGTGTCCGGGACCAACAACGACGTGGTCAGCGCGCTGGGCGCCAACACGTACACGGGCCGGACGTTGCTGACGGGCAACACGCTCCTGGTGACCAACCTGGCCAATGGCGGATTGCCCAGCGGCGTGGGGGCCTCCTCGGCGGACCCCACCAACCTGGTGTTTGCGGGCGGCACGCTCAACTATGCCGGCGCCCCGGCGGTGACTGACCGCGGCTTTACCATCAATGGCGCCGCCACGCTCGCCGCGTCCGGCAACCTCACGCTGACCGGCCCGGTTCTGCCCGCGGCGGGAAGCTTCTACAAGAGCGGCCCGGCGGTTCTGACCCACGCCCGCTTGGGCACCAATGTTCTGACTCCGGGCGGCTATTACATCGCCCAGGGCACCGTCGTGCTCGACGGCGGCGCCAGCACCCCGGGCAACTACCTGCAGACCAACATCATCAACGGTGAGTTGTGGGTTGGCTACGACCAGGTCAACGCGGGGGCGATGCTCATCACCAACAGCAGCCTCTCGATCTCCTCCTGGCTGGCCATTGACCGCGGCAACGGCACCATCGGCAGCTCGTCGAAACTCACGCTCTACGACTCGGTGTTGACGGCGGCCAACTTCTCCATGGGTTACGCCAACAACATCGTGGGCAACTCGAGCTTCCCGGTGTTGCAACTGCTGGGCAATTCCTCGCTCACCGTCGGCGCGCGCACGTTCATCGGCGAAAGCACCGGCGCGGAGGCGACCGTGGTGGTGGCCGGCAACAGCCGCTGGACCCAGAACAGCGAGTGGTTCGCCCTCGGCAATTCCGGCAAAGGCACCCTCATCCTGTCCAACAATGCCGTGGTCACCTTCCCGGGAGACTACAACCTGGGCGACCTGACGGGCGGCGACGGCACGTTGTATATCTATGACAATGCCACGAACCGCGGGGCGACCTTGTATGTCGGCAAACGGGCCGGCAGCGTGGGGGTCGTTTACCAATACGGCGGTTACCTGGGACGCTCCTCCGGCGGCGGCGAGTGGCGCATCGCCGGCGTGGATGCGGCGGACGCGACGGCCATCGGGACCTACAACCTGTATGGCGGCGTGATCGAGCCGGCGGGGAACCTGCAGATCGGCGCCTGG
>FWPV01012083.1_pt1 | contig 13468 bp, 12 predicted proteins | sample 2228371 | NCBI WGS metagenome assembly FWPV01 (sample SAMEA103939776, study PRJEB20133) | metagenome | reverse complement strand
TACAGCGACGGTTTTCCCGAAGCGCAGACTCCCGCCGGGGAATTTTACGGAGACGAACGGCTGCGCCGGTTCATCGCCGGGTGCGCCAATCTCGGCTGCGAAGGCTTGGTGTCGCGTGTGGTTGACGAGATAGACGAATTTGCCCGCGGCGCGGACCCTGCCGATGACAGGACGATTCTGGCGGTCGAATATCAGGCGCGGTAGATTTCCCGGACCAGAGCGCGCACGGTGTTCGGCACCAGGGACTGCCAGTCCTCTCCAGCCGCGATCCTCCGGCGGACCTCAGTGGATGAAATGCAGCGCATGGCGGGCGGAATCGCGAGCTTCAGGATCCGGTGGCGGAAAGCCTCCGGGGGCTCGAAGGGCTTATCGCGGTCGGCGACCCACAGTTCGAACTCTTCGAGCTGCTTGGCGATAGCGCCCGGTTCGCCGTAATCCCAATTCAGAATCCGCTCCGCTGCGTCGGCGCCGCACACGAACGCCAGGGTCGTGGGGGGCGGGTAATGGGGGCGGGACTCGCGGGCGATATCGATGAACAACCCGCGTTCGGTCACCGCGACGCTGAAACGCGGATCGTGAGCCGTGGCTGCCAGGACCATCCGGAGCCGGTCCTCGAGGATGACCTCGCCGTAGCTCTTGTGCGGCTGCACGCGGGGGAGCACGAAAAGCACCTCGCATGCCCGTTCGAGAGCCGCTTGCGCCAGCGCCATATGTGCTTTGGTCACCGGGTGGAAAGCCGAAGCCAGAATCGCCAGTTTTCCGGGCGCCCCGTCGGCCCGCTTGAAAAACTCCATAACTGGATTGTCTCTCGATTTTTGGGAACCCGGCCGCGCCCCTTGCGTATAATCATGGCGAGGAGGGTTATGGCGCTCAAGGATTTTCTGAAGAAGCAGTTCATCGACGTCATCCACTGGACGGAGCCGGAGGATGGCATCCTTGCCTACCGCTTCCCGATGCAAGACATGGAGATTCAGAACGGAGCGAAGCTGACGGTCCGCGAATCCCAGATGGCGATGTTTGTGAACGAAGGGCGCGTGGCGGACGTTTTCGGTCCGGGTTTGTATACGCTCAATACGCAGACGCTGCCGCTGCTCACCAACCTGATGAACTGGGATAAGCTCTTCCAAAGCCCGTTCAAGTCCGACGTGTATTTCTTTTCAACCCGCATGCAGGTGAACCAGCGGTGGGGGACGGCGACGCCGATCACCATCCGCGACAAGGACTTTGGGGCGATCCGCCTGCGGGCTTACGGGATTTACTCGTGGCACATCTTCGATCCCAGAACGTTCTACCTGAAAGTCAGCGGCACTCGCGACACGTATACGGTAGGAGAAATCGAAGGCCAGCTTCGCAATACGATTGTCGGGCGGATGACTGATACCTTTGCCGAAAGCCGCGTGCCTTTCCTCGACATGGCGGCGAATCAGGTCGAGCTTGGGCAGCAGATCGCGGAGCACTTGAAGCCCACGTTCGCCGAGTTCGGCTTGGCGCTCGATACCTTCGTGGTGGAGAACCTTTCGCTGCCGGAGGAGTTGCAAAAGCTGCTCGACCAGCGCATCGGCATGACCATGGTGGGCGATATGGGCCGCTACACGCAGTTTCAGGTGGCGCAGTCGATGCCCATCGCCGCGGGTAACGAAGGCTCGGGAGGCGCCGGTTTGGGCGCGGGCTTGGGCGCGGGCATGGTGATGGCGCAGGCGATGATGGGCGCGATGCGTCCGCCGTCTCCTGCTCCCGAAACGCCGGCGCCGCCCACTCCGCCCACTCCGCCGCCCGTTCCTGCGGCGGGCGCCGCGGAAGCTCCGGCAGGCGAAGTCAAGTTCTGCATGGACTGCGGCAAGCAGATTCCCAAGCGGGCTAAGTTTTGCCCGGAGTGCGGCGCGGCGCAGTAAGATGAATGAGTCATGCTCGCAAGCCAGGGCTGTGAATGGCTGGTAGAGGCGCACGGCTGCGACCCCGAGCGCTTACGGTCCCGCCCGGCGCTAGAGTCGTTATTCGCGGCGCTGCGGTCGGACCTTGACCTTCATCCGGTGGCGGTCGAAGAGTGGTATTCTTTTCCGGGCCCGGGAGGATGGACCGGAGTGCAGCTTTTGGCTGAATCCCACCTGGCTTGTCACACATTCCCGGAGTATGGCTCGATGTGCCTTAACCTCTTCTGCTGCCGCCCGCGCCGGGAGTGGGACTTCACCGGGTACTTGGAACGCGCATTTGGAGCGCGGCGCGTGACGGTGCGGCGGCTCGACCGCGCCTATAAGGAGACGGCGTGAACGGGCGCTCGGCGTTTTGCCCAAATTGCGGGGCGCCGGTACGGTTCCTATGGTCCGGCGCGGTACAGACGGCGTGTGAGTTTTGCAAGTCCATCCTGGTGCGCCGGGATCTGGACTTGGAAAAAGTGGGTGTGACGGCGGACCTGCCGGATGATGCGTCTCCGATTCAATTGCTGACGGAAGGAGTGTACCGTCTTAAGGCCTTTCAGGTGGTCGGCCGAATCAGGTACCGGTACGATCAGGGCGCATGGAACGAATGGCACTGCGTCTTCAGCGACGGCGCGAGCGGGTGGCTCTCGGACGCGCAAGCCGAGTACGCCGTTTCTTTCTTAACCCGGCCGCCGGGCCCGCTTCCGGCTCCGGCGGAATTGACCAGGGGGCTGCAATTGAGCTTGCACGGCGCCCTATATCAAGTCACCACGCTGACCGAAGCGTTTTACGAGGGCGTCGAAGGGGACCTGCCGTTTGAGTATTGGGACAAGAGCCGCTGCCTGTTCGCCGATCTCAGAACGCACGACTCGCGTTTCGGCACCATCGACTACACGGAAACGCCTCCGCTGCTGTTTTTGGGCGCATGGGTGGAATTCGAGGCTTTGAAGTTGAAGAACCTGCGGCGGTTTGAGGGCTGGTAGATGTCCACGGCGCCTCAGGTCAAGTCGCTTTCCTGCCCCAATTGCGGAGGCGGAGTCGAGGTGCGTGGTTACGCGCGCACCCTAAACGTGGTGTGCATCAACTGCCTGAGCGTTCTCGACGCCTCCACGCCTGAGCTTCAGGTCTTGCAGACCTTTCAGGCGAAGGAGCGCATTCGCCCATTGATCCCCTTAGGCTCGCGCGGCAAGCTGCGAGGCGACACCTGGGAGGCAATCGGCTTCCAAGTGCGGGAGATCATGGTGGACGGCATTCCGTATGCCTGGCACGAATATCTGCTCTTCAACCCGTACAAGGGCTTCCGCTACCTGACGCAGTACGACGGACATTGGAACTTCGTCGCCACCCTGCGCTCGCTGCCGGAGATGACGACAGCGAGGGGACGTCCGGCGGTGCGGTGGATGGGCGAGACCTATAAGCACTTTCAAAGCGCTCTCGCCGTTACGACTTATGTCATGGGCGAGTTTCCGTGGCAGGTGCGGGCGGGCGAACAGGCTCAGGTTGCCGACTATGTTTCGCCCCCGCGGATGATTTCGTCCGAGCTTACGAGCGGCGAAATCACGTGGTCGCTTGGCGAGTACACGCCCGGCGAAGACATCTGGAAAGCTTTCAAGCTGCCCGGCTCTCCTCCGCCGCGCAAGGGCATCTATGCGAACCAGCCCTCGCCGCATGCCGGGAAGGTGAAAGCGGCGTGGACCACCTGGCTGGTGTTGAATATCTTACTGTTCACCGTGATGCTGCTCACCTCGGTGCTGACCCACAATGAACTGGTCTTCGACCGCGCTTATAACTACTCCACGGCATTGAAGGGTGAGGCGTCCTTTGTCACCGAGCCGTTCGATCTGAAGGGACGGACGTCGAACGTTGAGGTGAAGATCAGCACCGATCTCAAGAACGACTGGGCGTATTTCAACCTGGCGCTCATCAACGAAGCCACGGGACAGGCTTACGACTTCGGACGCGAGATAAGTTACTATTTCGGGCGCGACAGCGACGGAAGCTGGAGCGAAGGACGCGCGAGCGATACGGTGATTGTGCCCTCGGTTCCGCCGGGGCGGTACTACCTGCGCGTCGAGCCGGAGATGGCTTCCGAAGGTTCGACGCCCGGCTTCTCTGACCACCGGATGGGCTACCAGATTCAGATCCGCCGGGATGTGCCGAACAACTCGTTGTTTTGGATCGCCGCGCTCTTGCTTTTGGTCCCGCCGGTGTTTACCACGCTGCGCGGAATCGGGTTTGAATCAGCGCGCTGGCGGGAAAGCGATTACGCCGGCGGAGGTGGGGATTCGGACGAATGATGCTCAAGACACCGCTTTTCTTGATTTATGGCCTTATCATCGTCGGGCTTACCGGGTGGGCGAACTACCGCGGGTGGAGCTTTTACAAAGTGAACGAGATTCGCGACGTGCCGAAAAGCGTGCGCGACAATCCCGGCGCATACCGCTCGCCCTATGTGGGTCAGCACCGTTATACAGGAGGAAAGTAGATGGGTCAGTTTCACGTGGAGTATCTGATCAATGCCTGCGTCTTCGCCCTGCTGGGCATCCTGATCTTCATTGGCGCTTTTGCGTTAATCGACAAGATGACGCCCTACGCGCTGTGGAAAGAGATCGTGGAGGAGAAGAACGTCGCGCTCGCCATTCTGGTCGGCGCGATGTCCGTTGGTATCTGCATCATCATCGCCGCGGCTGTGCATTAGAAACCGCTCGGGATGACGGTCGTACTTTTCCTTTCGGTCTTCCTCATCGCCGCCTGCGGGCTCATTTACGAGCTCATCGCGGGCACGCTGGCTAGCTATTTGCTAGGGGACAGCGTTCTACAGTTCTCCACGGTCATCGGCGGCTATCTGTTCGCGATGGGCATCGGGAGCGGCTTGTCGCGCTTCATCCGCTCAGAACTGGTCTCCCGTTTCGTAACCATCGAGCTGCTTGTCGGCTTGATCGGCGGTTTCTCATCCGCCCTGCTATTTCTGTCGTTCGCCTATACGCACAGTTTCCGGCTGTTGCTGTACCTGCTTGTTCTGATCATCGGCATTCTGGTGGGGTTGGAGATTCCGCTATTGATGCGGATTCTGAAGGAGCGCTTTGCGTTTCACGATCTGGTTGCGCATGTCCTGACGTTTGACTATCTGGGCGCGCTGGGCGCTTCGCTGCTTTTTCCGCTATTGCTGGTGCCCCGCTTGGGGCTGGTGCGGTCGGCGATACTTTTCGGCATTATCAACGCGGGAGTGGCGCTGTGGACGACCTTTCTGTTCGCCGAAAAGATGCGCGATCGCGTCAAGCTCCGGCTGGTGTCTCTAGGCGTGCTGGGGGCATTGGGAGCGGGGATGGCGGGGGCGGACAAGATCGCCGATACCGCCGATAGCCAGCTCTACGCCGACGAGGTGATCTTCGCCCGCTCGACGAAATATCAGCGCATCGTCCTCACCAAATGGAAGGACGACGTGCGACTGTTTCTCTCGTCCCACCTCCAGTTCAGCTCCCGCGACGAGCACCGTTATCACGAGGCGCTGGTGCACCCCGGCTTGGCTTCGATACCCGGCGCGCGCCGTGTGCTCGTGCTTGGGGGCGGCGACGGGCTGGCGGTGCGCGAAATTCTGAAATACCCTTCGGTGGAGAGCATCACGCTCGTGGATCTGGATCCCGAGATGACCAAGCTATTCTCCACGCATCCCTACCTGACCAAGCTGAACGCCAACGCGCTCAACTCGCCGAAGGTGCAGATCATCAACGAAGATGCTTTCCCGTGGCTCCAAAACAATGACGAGATGTTCGACTTTGTGGCGGTGGATTTCCCCGATCCGACCAACTTCTCCCTGGGAAAGCTTTACACGACGGCGTTCTATCGCCTGCTGAAGCGGCGCATCAACGCGGGCGGGATGGCGGCGGTGCAGAGCACGTCGCCGTTGTTCGCGCGGCAGTCCTACTGGTGCATCGTCGAGACGATCAAGCAAGCCGGCTTGGAGGTTTATCCTTATCACGTCTATGTGCCGTCTTTCGGCGAGTGGGGATTTGTACTGGCGGGACACCGGAAATGGGAGCCGCCGCAACAGTTGCCCCGAGATCTGCGTTTCCTTACCGCGGCGGCGATTCCCTCGCTGTTCGTCTTTCCCGTTGACATGCAGCCGGTGGAGGCGGAACCCAACCGGTTGAACGACCAAGTCCTCGTCAGGTATTACGACCGCGAATGGAAGCAGATCGTCCACTGAGCGGCAGCCGGCGCCGCTTTCTCGGTGCGGCGGCGCTGTTAGGGCTCACGCGGAAAGCGGAGAAGCCTATCAGAGGGTCCTTTGTGAACGACGACCATCTGTTCGGACATGAGCTGCGCCACCACGGTCAGTGTTTGAAACGCCCGCAGGCGGAGCGGCGGGTTGCAGCGGTCATCGTGGGCGGTGGCATCGCCGGGTTGAGCGCAGCATGGCGGTTCGACAAACGCGGCTTCCGCGATTTCGTGGTCTTGGAAGCCGCAGCATCCGCGGGCGGCAATTCCCGTTGGGGAGAGAACAGCGTTTCCGCTTACCCGTGGGCGGCTCACTATGTTCCGGTTCCGGCCCGGCATTCGGCGCCGCTCGTGCGCGAGCTCATGGAGGAGTTGGGCGTGCTGCGGGACGGAGTGTGGGCGGAAGAGCACCTGTGCCATAGCCCCCAAGAGCGGCTCTTTCTGCACGGGCGCTGGCAGGAGCATATCGAGCCGGAAATTGCCGTCAGTTCCAAGGACCGGGAGCAGTATCAGCGTTTCGCTGAGCGCATGGAGCAGTTCCGCCGCACCGGAGAGTTTACGATCCCGATGGAGGCCGGAGCGCGCCCGTCGCCTTTGGACCGGATCTCCATGCGGCGGTGGCTGCTCGATAACGGCTTCGACTCGCCATCCTTGCACTGGCTGGTCGATTATTCCTGCCGTGACGATTACGGAGCGCTTTCCAGCGCCACCTCGGCGTGGGCGGGCATCCACTATTTCGCCGCGCGCGAGCCTGAGGACCGGGGACCGCTGGTTTGGCCGGAGGGCAATGGATGGATCGTGCGCCGGCTGCTCGGCAAACTCGGCCGCTATGTGCGGACGAATGCGCTGGTGTACTCGATCCGGCCGGAGGGATTGCGCTACCGGGTGCGAACCGAAGAGTTCGACTACCTGGCGGATGCGGTGATTTTCGCGGCCCCGGTGTTTCTCGCGCCGTACATCGTCGAGCCGGCGCCTCCGGTCAAGGGCTTTGAATATTCGCCGTGGATCACCGCCAATCTGACGCTGGAGCGCTGGCCGAAGTCCAACGGAGCGGAACCCGCCTGGGACAACGTGATCTACGATTCGCCTTCGCTCGGCTACGTGGTGGCCACGCATCAAAGCCTGCGGACGCGCCAGGAGAAGACGGTCTGGACCTGGTATCACGCTTTGGCCTATGCGCCGCCCGCCGAAAGCCGCAGGCTGCTGCTCGAAACGGACTGGCATTATTGGAAAGAATTCATCCTGGACGACCTCGCGCGGGCGCATCCTGACATTCGGCAGTGCGTCAGCCGCATCGACATGATGCGGATGGGGCACGCCATGGTCAGACCCTCGGTGGGCTTCGTCTTTTCCGGGGCGAGGCGCGCTCTGGCGCGTTTGACGGGGCGCTTCGTCTATGCGCACGCGGACGTCAGCGGCTTTTCCATCTTCGAGGAAGCGCAATACCGCGGCGTTCGGGCGGCGGAACACATCCTAAGAGCGCTCGGCGCCTGAAGCGCCGCAGTCTGCCTAGCCATGGGATCATAGAATTGAGGGGTTATGCTGGTTCGAGTCGCGTCTGGGATCCGTTCGTCGGAAATCACGTCAAAGAGCGTCTACCTCAACCGGAGGCGGCTACTCGCCGGCGCCGCGGGACTGCTCACGGTTCGCGGCGGCGCGGAGGCAGCCAAGTTGGAAGGTCTGAGAAAGAGCGCCTTCAGTACGGATGAGAAGCTCAGCTCGTACAAAGACATTACTCAGTACAACAACTTTTACGAGTTCGGCAGTCAGAAAGACGAGCCCGCCCGGCTGGCGAAGAACTTCGTTACATCGCCGTGGTCGATCTCCGTCGAAGGGGAAGCGGGCAAGCCCAGGGTTTTCGATTACGACGAACTCTTAAAGCTCGCGCCGCTCGAGGAGCGCATTTACCGCATGCGCTGTGTCGAGGGCTGGTCGATTGTCGTGCCTTGGGTGGGATATCCCCTGAACGAAGTTCTGAAACACGCGGACCCAACATCGAAAGCCAAATTCGTGGCATTCCAGAGCTACTACAATAGCCGGCAGATGCCGCAGGCGCGCTTCTCCGGCATCCCGTTTCCGTACGTCGAAGGATTGCGGATGGATGAAGCCATGCACCCGCTCACCATCCTGTGCTTCGGGCTGTATGGCGAAACGCTGCCCAATCAGAACGGAGCTCCGGTGCGAATCGTCGTGCCGTGGAAATACGGATTCAAGAGCATCAAGTCGATTGTAAAGATCAGGTTGGTGGAGAAGCAGCCGCCCACGACTTGGGGCCAAGCCAACCCGCGGGAGTACGGTTTCTACTCCAATGTCAATCCCAAGGTGGATCACCCGCGCTGGAGTCAAGCCAAGGAACGCCGGCTCGGGGAGTTCTTCAAGCGCGACACGCTGATGTTCAACGGCTACGGCGAACACGTCGCCGGCATGTACGCGGGCATGGACCTGCGCAAGTATTATTGAGGTGCGGCGCGTGCTGCGCAGCCGCTGGTTCAAGGCTGGCGTATTCGCGGCTTCGCTTGCGCCCTTGGCGGCGCTCGCGTGGCGGGCATGGCGCGGCGAGCTCGGCGCCAATCCCATCGAGGCTGTCACACGCTTGACAGGGCTGTGGACGCTGCGTTTTCTGATGTTGACGCTGGCGGTGACGCCCGCCCGCTTCCTGCTCGAGATTCCTGACCTCATCCGCATCCGCCGGATGCTAGGCTTGTTTGCTTTTTTCTATGGCTTCCTGCATCTGCTGACGTATGTATGGCTGGACCAGTTTTTTGACCTCGCCGCCATGGCGAAGGACATAGTCAAGAGACCCTTCATCACCGCCGGCGCGTTAGGGTTCGCTGCCATGGCGCCTTTGGCGCTCACGTCCACGCGAGGGTGGATCCAGCGGCTGGGAGGGAAGCGCTGGCAGCGGCTGCACCGGTTGGTTTATGTCAGCGCCGCCGCCGGAGTTCTACATTACCTCTGGCTGGTCAAGTCCGACATTCGCTCGCCCGCGCTCTACGGCGTCATCTTGGGAATCTTGCTCCTCTACCGGCTCTCCCACACGGCGCAGCGCCGGCGCCCGTAGTAGTCTTATTGAGGAGCGATTCCTGTGAACCAGCGAATTTTCCTACAGCGGTGCTCCCGGCGAAGTTTCGTCGCCGGGGCTTTGGCGGCGGCGCGGGGGTTCGCCGCCACTCCCGCCCGCGGGCGTACAGTGCTGGTCGCGCCGAACTTCCATCCCGCAAGCTGCGGCTGGCTGACGGACTTTTCGAACGAGCGAGTCTACTGCGCCAACAGCTATTTCGACCACCTGGACCGGGTGCGCGACGACCCGGGGTATGCCTTCGCGCTCTCGGAAGTCAACAACATGATCGCCATGATGAATTTTCAACCCGGGCGCATGGACGAGCTGCGGCGGCGAATCCGCGAGAAGCGCGTCGAACTGGTGAACGGCTTCTTCCTGGAATCCACAATCAACCTTTCAGGCGGCGAGGCGCTGGTGCGCTTGGGCGTTGAAGGCATACGCTGGCAGCAGCGGGTATTTGGTGTTCGCCCGCGATTCGCCTGGTGCATCGACGTCTGTGGAACGCACGAGCAGATGGCCCAAATCACAACCGGGCTGGGCTTGGAAGCCTTCGTGTACTGCCGCAGGAATCCCACCGGGAGCGCCTTGCATTGGGTGGAGTCTCCGGATGGCGCAAGGGCTCTGGCGATTTCGCCCGGGCATTACAGCGAGTTCCGGCCCATGATGGCGGCTCAGAAGCCACTGGACGACAAGGGCTTGGGCGCGCTGCTGAAGGAAATCGAATCGAAGCTCAAGATCACCCCGGACGGAGCGCCGGTTCTCATTTTGGCCGGATCAGCCGACTACTCGCTGGCGCCGCTGGTCAAAGAATACCCGCGGCTGTTTCTCGAGGAGTGGAAACGCTTCGCCCCGGAGGTCGAAATCCGCATTTCCACGCCCGGACAGTATCTCGACGCCGTTTTGCCGGAGGTGCGTTCGGGGCGCATGAAGATCCCCGTAATGCGCGGTGGCACGGAGTACGACTACCTCTCCTTTTGGATCCAGAATCCGCGCGTGAAAACTTGGTTTCGGAAGAACGAGCACCTGCTTCATGCCGCGGAGACGTTCGCCGCTGCGGCGAGCCTTGCCGCGGGGTACAAGTATCCGGCGCAGACGCTCTATCACGCGTGGCTTCAAACCTGCCTCAACATGGACCGCAACACGCTGTGGGGCGCCGCGGGCGGGATGGTCTTTGAAGACCAGAAATCTTGGGACGCGCGCGACCGCCTGGAGTGGGTGGAACGGGAAACACGGGCAATAGGGACGGCAGCGATCCGCGCTTTGGCGAAGCCCGGGGAGGGAGTGGCGATCGCGAATCCGCTCAATTGGAGGCGCAGTGATCCATTGATCCTCCCGCCGGGCGAGGCGGGCACCCTAGCCGGGCAGAGGCTCCCGGATGGACGGGTTCTCGTACGCCCGGACTTGCCTTCTTGCGGTTTGACGGTTTTGGCGCGTGGAAACGGCGGCGCGGAATCCCGAAAGATCAGCCTTCCCAAGACGGTCGAAACCCGGTTCTATGAGGCTCGCATCGATCCGGCGACCGGCGCTCTCATCAGCCTGAAGCTCAAGCCCTCAGGTCAAGAGGCGCTGGGTGGTCCGGCAAATGTAGTGGTGGCCGAACGCCCGGTTAAGCAGCGCGGCGATCCCGGCGATCATATGGCGAACCGCGGCGACCGCGTCCGGCTGCATTCGACGAATCAGTCTAACCACGCCATCTCGGTTTGGACAGGTCCGCTCGCCACGGTGGTCCAAATCGAAGGGCGATTCTTTGGCGGACACCCTTGCCGCCGGGTGGTGCGCTTTTATCACGATTATCCCCGCATCGACTTTGAAACGGAGCTGAACGATATTCCCGACCGCACTGTGGTGCTCGCCGAGTTCCCGCTGGCTGAGGACATCATCGAAGTGCGCCGGGGGATCCCGTATGGCTTCTCCCACGGCGCCTGGTCCCGCCCGAACCCCGCGCTATCCGGCTGGACGCGTGGCATCACGCCCGCGATTCGGTGGTCCCATTACGCTTTTGCCTCCGGCGGCGTGGCGCTGCTCGATCGGGGGCTCTCCGGAAGAGAGTTGACCGGAAAGGTTCCCGTGATCTTTCTCTGCAACGCCACGGATACTTACCGCGGAATACCCAACGCCTGGCTGAGCGGCAAAGGACGTCAGGTATTCGAATACGCGCTCGCGGCTCACCCCGGCGAATGGAAGGACGCGGAAATCGCCCGGATGGCGTGGGAGTACAACGCGCCGCCGCTCGTGTTGTCCGGCTGCGCTCCCGCCCCGCCGGGGAGCTTCCTGGAAACTTCCGCCAACATCATCGTCGAGTGTTTCCGCCGGGCAGGCGAGGACATCGAGCTGCGCTTTGCCGAGTGCTTAGGTCTCGCCGGCGCGGCGGAGATCCATCTGCGCTTGCCGCACCGGGACGCGAGGTTGACGGACATGACCGGAGCGAACGCCAAGCCGGTGGCAGGCGGGCCGCGCTATCGCCTTCCCATCCGCCCGCAGCAGATCGTGACGCTTCGCTTTCGCGCCCCGTCGGGGGTGGACGAACCCGAGCCGCTGACTGATTGGGCGCCGCTTGTGCCGCCGCAAAAACGCGCCGCGCTGCGCGAGTATTCGAATGTGAAAGGCCATCCCCCTCGCGGGCGATAGACGCGCCTACCAGCGGAGAACCAGCGCGGTTTGCACAATGCGCGGGTTGCGCGCCGCCGTTGGCTCCAGGAACAGAGGATCGATCTGCCGCCCTTGCGCGTCGAAACGCGCCGAGGTCGAAAGTGAAGAGAACTGCGGGTGATTGAAGGCGTTATAAGCCTCGATCCGTATTTGCAGCGTGCGGTTCTTTTCACCCAGCGGGATCCTGCGGCTTACCGACAAGTCCCAATTGTTAAGTCCGGGCAGGCGGAGGACGCCGCGGCCCATGTTGCCGAAGCTGCCGCGCGGCGGACGTCCGAAGCGCTCCTTCGGGGGCGCATTCGGATCAACCACCATCATGCGGGCGCTCTCGGAGGGCGTGCCGGTGATATCCTGCCCATCCACGGTGCTAAAGCCTGGAGTGAAAGGCGCGCCGGTTTGCATCTTGAGAATGCCTGAAAACTCCCAGCGCTGGAATATCGCTTCGGCCGCTTTCCAGCCTCTCAAGTTCGGCTTGGGAGCTTGCCACACAAAGCGGCTCGAAAAGACGTGGCTGCGGTCATAAGTAAGCGGTCCGTAGTTCCAACTGCGGGAGGGCAGAAACGGGCTTACGGTGGAGCCTTCATTGTCGGCGATTCCAAGAACTTTACTGAACGTGTACGAGCCGCCAACTTGCCAGCCTCTCGACATGCGGCGGTTAAAGCTGACCAGCAAACCGTGATAGTTCGATGTGGCGCCGAACTGATAGATCATCACGTCGGCGTAGCCCACCAGCGGACGGAGGAAGTTAGGGGCATAGGAGGTTGAAGTCGTCGGATCGCGGTTTTCCGGATGCAGGTCGAGGAACCGGGCACCCACGGGCACGGCGTTGAAATTGCGCAAGAACGGCAGATGGCGAGCCAGGGATCCGACGTACGATACGTCGAGGATGGCGCCGCGCCCCACCTGCTGCTGCACGCCAAAGCTGTAGTTGTATGTCACAGGCATCGGCTGCCGCCCATACAAGCCGGTCACGCGGCTCGAGGGCGCGAGCACCCCTGAGCCGGACGTTTCCGCCAAGCGGTCCACGAACCCGTAGTACGCCGAAGGCTGATACACCATGGGAGGATTGCTCACCAGGTTCTGAGTGGGGTTGGCGATGGTGCGGTCAAAGAAGACGCCGAAGCCGCCCCGCAGCGCCGTGCGCCCGCGGCCGAAGGGATCCCAGGCGAAACCGAAGCGGGGCGCCACCACGACGCCGCGCGTGGTGTAAATCGTTCGCGGGTATCCCGCCGTAGCGGCGACCACCATCCAGTTTGCCGGGTCGCCCCGCCCGGGCGCGTACGCGCCGATCATGACCTGCGGGTACTCGGCGCCGCTGATGGGATCGACAGCGACGCGCTGCCCTGCTTTGTCAAACCCTGGACGCAAGAGAACCACCGCCTTCGCTGGGTCGTAAGCAGAAAGCACGAACGAGGAAATCATGTTGCGGTCGTCATATACGGGCAGGTTGCGGTAGAACCGGACCCCGTAATCAAGCGCGAGCTTTCGCGAAACTTTCCAGTTGTCCTGGATGTACCACTCGATGTTGTTGAAGAGGTACTTGCCGCGCGGGCGCGCCGTGGCTTCCGTGTAGGTGCTGTACACGCCGAGAATGGCGTTCGCGTAAGCATATCCCGCGTCGAGC
>FWPV01012081.1_pt1 | contig 13470 bp, 10 predicted proteins | sample 2228371 | NCBI WGS metagenome assembly FWPV01 (sample SAMEA103939776, study PRJEB20133) | metagenome | reverse complement strand
AACGTTATACCCCCCAAAAGTTACTTAGAACCAAAGGTAAACCGGGCGGCTCCTGAAACGGGATCAAACCCCACCAAAGGAAGCATAAGCCCAAAAACACCAGAAATCAAACCTTTAAGAATTGACTTTCCGGATATAGTAATGATTATGCCTAAACCAAAAAAGGCCAAAGCAAAAAACTCCGGAGGGCCAAATTCCAAAGCAACTTTGGCAATTTGAGGAGCACAAAATGTCATGATTAATGCCCCAATTGTTCCTCCAAAAAAAGAAGCAATCACAGCTGTACCCATTGCTTTGCCTGCTAGCCCTTTCTTATTCATCATATAACCATCTAAAACCGTTGCTGCCCCTGCAGGAGTACCCGGAATTCCAATTAGGATGGAGGATATACTTGCTCCATAAATACCTCCAGTAAAGAGGCCTATTAACATCACCAGCCCTTGAATAGGTTCTAAACCGAAAGTGAATGGAATTAATAAGGCGACTCCCATCGTAGCCGTTAAACCTGGAAGTGCTCCCACAATAATCCCAGCAGCAACCCCAATGAAAACAAAGCCCATATTCAAAGGATTCAACATAACTTTGCCAAAGCCGATCAAGAGCAAATTCCAATCCATCTTTTTTTACCCTTTAATTAAAAAAATATCCCTTCCGGAAGAGGAATCACTAAAAAATATCGAAATATAGCCCAAATGATTAGAGACGTAATAACCGAGCTGAGAACACGGATAATAAGACCTTTTTGCTTTAGCAAGCCCATTAAGGTAAAAAGAAATATAAATGTGGAAACGGCAAAACCCAAAATGTGGATCAAGAAGACATAACCAACACAGATGGCAATAGCAGTTAGCACTCTTAAAAATCCTTGCGGGTCAATCCGCTCTTCCAATTTTAAAGATTTTCCTTGAAATGCCTTAAAAATTAAACTGCTTGCTAAAACAATCATCAGCCCTGCCAATAATCGGGGAAAGAGGTCTGGGCCATAGGTATGCACAGTTACTTCCCGATACCTTCCGGCATACCAGAAGAGCAAGAAACTTAAAACGATCAAACTAATACCTATTCCTATATCAACCTTCTTCATTAACAGGCCTTCTCTTCCAATTTTCCCACAGAAGAAAATAAATGAGGGACGGGAATTCCTCCGCCCCCCATTTAGTACCACTTATTTAGTTTCCTTTAGTAATCCTACGGCTTTTAAAGCGGGGCGATGGATTTCTTCCGCATTAGCCAGGAATTTTTCAAATGCTTTAGAGTCTAAATAAACGGTTGCTAATCCTAAATCGTAGGCCATTTTTTGAAACTCGGGATCATCAAAACATTTTTTAAAGCCGGCGATTAAAACTTTCATCCGGTCAGCAGGAACAGCTTTAGGGGCCCCTAATCCGCGCCAGTCATAAATTATATTGGGGTTTGGATATCCGGCTTCTGCGATTGTGGGCACATCTGGGAAAAGCCAATGTCTCTTTTCATCGTCCAAGTAAAGGACTTTTACTTGTTTAGCCCTATACAACTGCAAAACTTCACTTATGGTAGTTACAGCAACAGTAACATGTCCTCCTACTACGGCGGTCCTTGCTGGTGCAGATCCATCAAAAGGGACATGTACAAATTTAATATTCTCTCTTAACCCTAATGAAGCCAGAGAAAGGTGTTGGACGCTGCCTGCCCCCGCGTGCCCCGCGGTAACTACCCCAGGATTCTTTTTCGCAAAATCAATTAAATCTTTTAAAGTTTGAAATTTCGAATTGTAAGCGACACTGGCACAAGCTCCCTCGCGGTTGATTAATTGGATAAGACTGAAATCACGATAAGAAAGATCAGCCAATCCCATCATGCGGTAGTTGCTGAGGTGAAAAGTAATTACGCCCACTGTATATCCATCTGGGGCGGCAGCGGCAACTGCTCCCATACCCACTGCACCCAAACCACCTGTCTTGTTTACAACATTTACATTTACCCCAAAATACTTTTTGGCATTTTTAACTAATGTTCTGGCGATAGTATCCGTGCCGCCCCCCGCCGCCCAAGGAACAATTAGCGTAATGTCCTTAGCCGGAAATTTCTGGGCCAGCCCACTCTGCGGAAATATGGCTAAAATAATAAAAGCCAACATTAAAGCCCAAGCAATTTTCTTCATGATTAAACTCCTCCTTTCTTGGATTCTTTTTATTACCTTAAATATACAAAACCATTTTCCTTCTCGCCAATCACCTCCTTTCCTTAATCATTTCTGGAAATAACCAAGCTTTGCCGAGATCAATTTAGCTGCTTCCAATACTTGTTTAACAAATATCCTTTCTTGAGGATTGTTGATTTTCTTTTGGGGACCAGAGATGCTGATGGCAGCCACGGCATGGCCTAAATGATCGCGAATAGGCGCGGCGATACATTCCACATCATCTTCAATTTCGCGCCGGTCTAAGGCATACTCTTTAAGACGCACCCATTGCAATTCTTTTCTTAAGGCTTTTTTGTTCGTAATTGTGCGGGCAGTAAAGGGCTTGAGCTCAATTTTCTTTATAATCCGGGCTTGTTCCTCTGGACTTTGAAAAGCGAGTAACACTTTTCCTAAAGCAGTGCAATACACGGGATTTCTTTGGCCCACTTTGGACATTACGCCTAAGCTGCGGGGAGAATCAACTTTGTCAATATATAAAATTTCCGTATCGCTAAGAATGGCTAAATGAACAGTCTCTTGCGTTTGTTGGGCCAATTCAGCCATAATGGGTCTAGCAATTTGAATCAAATTGACCCTTCCTAAATAAGCGCTGCCTAATTCTAATGTTCCCACTCCTAAGGAGTATTCGCCGGTGCGCTGGTCTTTTTCCACAAGTTGGCATTTTTCTAAGGAAAGGATGATCCGGTAAGTCGTAGAACGGTCCAATTTTAGGAGGGAGGCGAGCTCACTGATTTTATATGCGCCCTTCCCCTTAGCCAGGCACTTCAAAATATTTCCCGCCCTTAGGATAGAATTAATCTGATAACGTTCTTTCATAATTTACACTCCGCCCTCTATTCGCTTAACTAAGTTAGGTACGGGGCGAAGAGTATTTGTTTAAATATTAAAACAAATGATTAAATAACAAAACAACAAATTCTTGTCAATAGAATTTTACACCTGCCCCCTTCACTTTAGTGGCCAGATCTTAGGCCGTACAAGAAGCCAGGGGAAGAACCAGGATTGATGAAGAGAATATCGGGAAATTGATCATTTAAACTGGGGACCAGTAATGGGAATAAAATAATAAGGCTAAAACTGAAGAATCCTCTTTAGCTCTTGCCGAAGAGAATTTTCTTTTTTCAATGCCTCATGTGCTTCCGCTAAGCTCACTTCTTTGAATTTTATGCTGTCCCCAGGCATGATTTGGGCCAGATAATTGAGGTCCGCAGAGATCACGCTGGCAATCTTGGTATACCCTCCCGAGACTTGAGCATCCCAAAGGAGGATGATAGGTAAGCCATCCCCGGGGACCTGGATAGCTCCCCGGGCAATTGGTTCGGAAATTATATCAGCCCCGCGAGAATGCTCTATTCGGGGACCTTCGAGACGATAGCCCATACGGTCAGATTGGGCACTCACGCGGTAGGAGGAGGAAAGAAAGATCTCTATCCCGGCCGGCGTAAAATGGTCTGCTTGGGGGCCCAGAATAACCCGCACAAATTCCGGAGGACTACAATGGGGAATAAAACTTGCTGGTAATGTTTTTTTATTTTTTTGGACACCCTTCATTTCGGCTATTTCTAAAATATCGCCTGTCTGGAGTGGTTGCCCCATAAGTCCGCGAGGAAAAACCGAACGACTTCCTAAAAACTCAAGACCTCTAAAGCCTCCGCGGACAGCCAAGTAGGCCCGGAGCCCCCTTCTTCTTCCCTTGAATACTAATCGATCACCTTCTTTAATATGTATATTTTCCCACATCGAAATTGGTTGCCCATTTAAATGAGGCAACAAATCAGCTCCCGTGATGGCTATCTCCAGATCATTCAAGGCTAAAAGCTCTAAGCGATATAAAGTCACTTCTAAAAGAGCAGCTCCCTCGGCATTGCCCACCAACCAATTGGCCACCTGAGCTGAAAACCTGTCCGCAGCTCCCGATGGAGGAATGCCATACTTCATATAGCCCCATCTGCCCAAGTCCTGAATAGTGGTCAAAACCCCTGGATGCAATACCTGAAAAGCTTTCATAGGAACTCCGTAGCCCACTTTCCCTGAGCCTGAAGAGCTTCTTCGGCGGCCACTGAGATGAACTGGATTCTATCTCCAGGCGCAAAGGGCACAGGCGGAAAAAGATGGGGGTCATAGAGGCGAACAAAAGTTCGCCCAATATAATTAAATCCTGAGGGTTGATCAGTAGCGAGAGCATTTGCCTGCCCCCCGGCAAGACCTACTGAACCTCCCGGAACTAAGGTGCGCGGGGTGGCTAAGCGCGGAACGCGAAGAATTTCGGGAAGCCCACCCAGATAAGCCAAACCGCAAATGAAACCAATGAAATAGACGTAGAATTGGGTTGCCGAAAAAATTTTGATGACTTCCTCAGGAGCAAGGCCTGTAATCTGAGCAACGCGGGCTAAGTCAGGACCAAATTCTCCCCCATAGACTGTGGGTAAGTGAAATAATCTGCCAGCAGGCAATTGTAAACTTTGGGCTTCTTTTAAACAATTTTCAATTTGTCTTAATATTGTTTCATATTCCACGGCCAGGGGATCATAGATAATCATTAAACTGCGGTAAGCAGGCAGAATTTCCTGGACACCAGCTAAATTGGCCGAATCTATGGCCAAAGCCAATGAACGAACCTGGGCGTTTATGAGGGGATCAATTCGTTCTTCGAATTCAACTAAAATTGCTTTGTCCCCGGCCATTTTGATTTGGGGTGACATCTTTTTTTACCCTGCTTCTCTTCTAAAATTACGGGAGAAGAATCTCCTCTTGCAAGCATTACCAAGAGATCATTCTAATAATAATCTTGGCGAATCCGCAAGCGCAAAAGATCTGCCGCTCTTAAAAAGCTTTTATATCTACTTACCTTTTAAATGTATGTTATTATATTTGGGTCATCTCCAAATTAGTTGCAGCAAAAAGACCTGGAATATCCAAAATGTCTTGTGATTTCAAGGGGCCGGAAGAAAAGTCATCTCTTTGCGGATGGCCGGCTGGGAGTTTATAGAAAGGGGATATCCCGCCGATGCTTGCGGCGCAATCTGCCTTTCCTTCCCGGCCCTGGGCAAGCTTTCCTCAAGAATTTGGGCAACTAATTTGGAGAAGAACCATATATTTTAAAAAATTCAATATGCTTATGTCCAAAAACAACTCAATGCGAACGCCATTCTTTTATGGCTGGTATATCGCCTTAGTGGGCACGACCGCTTATGCTTTGGGATACGGAGCTCGCTACTCTTTTTCGGTTATCTTTCCCTCGCTTTTACAAGAATTTAAATGGCCACGAGACATAACAGCTTCCATGCTTTCCATTCATATTCTTGTCTATGGCCTTACGGCACCACTCACTGGTTATTTAGTAGATCGTTCTGGTCCTCGCCAAACCATGGTGGCTGGCGTTTCTCTCCTGGCCCTTGGTCTAATTCTCTCTTGTTGGGGAAAGGAATTATGGCATTTCTGGATTAGCTTCGGCCTTCTCGCGGGTACAGGACTTTGTCTTATGGGTTCAGTTCCTTTTACCACAGTAATCCGTAATTGGTTTGAAAAGAAAAGAGGTTTAGCTCTTTCTCTAATCTTCGCCGGTTCAGGGGGCGCCTTTGCTTGCTATCCATTAATAGCTTGGTTGATCGACCGCCTGGGCTGGCGCTACACCTTTCTCATGGAAGGAATTTTTCTGGCGAGCATAATGACTCCCCTAATTATATTCGTCGTGCGTTATCACCCTCAGGATTTGGGTCTCATCCAAGATGGCAGTTCAGGTGCGCCAAACTCATCATCTCCCCGAAGCAGAATGTTAGTTATCGATGCCGATTGGGCGGCTAAAGATTGGACACTCGCCCAAGCAGTCAAAACCAAACGCTTCTGGCTCCTAATCTTAACTACCTTTTCCCTTTGGGGAATTATGCAACATATTCTTATCGCCCATCAAATCGCTTTTGCCATTGACATAGGTTTTTCCCCAATTTACGCTTCTTCCATATTATCTTTATCAGGTTTAGTTTACGCTTTCGGTTCAATGGCCGGTTTGATTTCTGATCGCATAGGCCGAGAGTTAACTATCACCGTGGCGACTATTATTGGCATTTCTGGAATTATTATTCTGGCCCTGATGAATACTTTTGCTTATCCCTGGATGTTATACTATTATGCCATTACTATGGGAATAGCTAACGGGCTCAGCGGGCCCACTATTGCCGCTTCCATAACGGACATTTTTCAAGGCCCTCGAGTTGGTTCCACCATCGGAGCCATCTGGTTAGGATTCGCCTTCGGCGGAGCAATTGGGCCGTGGTTAGGGGGATGGCTCTTTGAATTAACGGGCAATTATCTGGCGGCTTTTATTGTAGCTATGGTGCTCTTCTTTATTGCTTGTTTAGCACTTTGGTTAGCTGGACCAAGAAAGGTGCGCCGGATTACTTCGGTCGCCTAAAAATTATTTCTTTACCTACTTCAAATCCATTAAGCTATTTCAAGATTTTATCTTCTTAAAAATATCAGCTAAAGTGCCCAAAGAGTTTGTTTTTTCTGGGCTAAGAAATCTTTGATATTCTTCCCGCGCTGCTTTTTCCATAATGGACTTCTGGGAGAGAAAAATCTTTTTCTCTTCGTCTATCTCTCTTATCTCTACCTGGATTTCTTTACCTGCCGCATATTTCTTCTTTAGCTCATTTCGTTCATTCTCTGCCACCTCTTCCCAAGGGAGAAATCCTTTTATCCCTCTGCCCAACTGGGGCAACCAAACATATAAGCCATTTCGCTGGGCCTCCTCGATAATGCCCATTAAGATCTGACCGACTTCCAAACGTGGCTCTTCTTTTAGCGGAGACTGCTCGCGGAAAGCGGCCTCGCGCAGAGAAAGAGATACGCGGCGCTTCTCTTCATCAATCTTTAAAATTAAGACCTTAACTTGGTCCCCTTCTTTCAGCACTTTACTGGGATGGGTTATCTTTTGATAACTTATCTCGGAGATATGAATTAAGCCCTCTAATCCCGGAGCAAGTTCAACAAAGGCGCCAAAATCGGTCAGGCGAGATACCTTGCCGGAAATTACATCCCCTTCTTTAAAATTTAATCCTTTTTCCCATATTTCTGGCTCCAAAGCTTTCCGCGAAAGAGATATTTTGGCCTGGCCGCTTTTATCTTTCTCGACCTTGAGGACTTTTGCTTTAACCACCTGGCCCACTTCTAAAATTTCGGCCGGATCTTTTAAACGCCCATGGCTTATCTCAGAAATATGGATCAACCCTTCCACCCCACCCAGATCCACGAAGGCCCCGAAATTTGCTAATTTAACAATTTTACCCTCCACCTCCATACCGGGTTGAAGAGAAGCAATAATTTCCTGAGCTTTTTTTTCATACTCCTCTTGGAGCAGGCTACGCCGCGAAAGCAATATATTTTTTCCCCTGTCTTTCATCTCTATAATGTGAAATCTATAGCGCGCCCCGATATACTCCTCCGGCTTCTCCGCATATTTTAGATCAATCTGGCTGAGCGGACAAAAAGCGCGTAAGCCAGCTATTTCCACTTCAAAACCACCTTTGGTTAAAGCGGCTACTCTTCCCTCCACTGGAATTTTATTCTGTTGGGCATCGCGCAGTAATTCCCAGGCCTGGGTGCCATGAACTTTGAGTCCCCTACTTAAATAAATTCCTCCCTTGAGCGAGGCTACTCGCAATTCTACCTTATCTCCTTCTTTGATCGTGATCTGGCCATTCTCATCCCGGAATTCCGCCAGATCAACTAACCCCTCGCTCTTCCCTCCTAAATCCACAAATACCCAATCTTTACTAATTTTGATGACCACGCCGCTTACCACTTCCCCCGGGTAAAGCTTGCGCTCCTTGCCTATTTGACTTTGCGCCAAGAGTTCAGCAAAACTTTCTTCTTCCCTCTCTACTTCTGGGGCCATAATCCTTCCCTCTCTCTTATTTTTTACTCTCTTCGCGTACGTAAGCAGATTATTCTGGTTTTTTCCTCTCCTGGTTAATATAAAATTTTTCAAAATAATTTAGTCCATCCATTTCGATGCCGGCCCATTTTTTTATTTAGCATAACATAGCTCTGACGAAAACTAAATCAAAAACGCGGCTATATGGCAAGGGCTCAATTACGCAAAGGCAATTTAAAGGGTGAAGAAAATTGACTAATGAATTAGAAAGCTTCCTTCTCTGCTATATTCACAGCTTGATACGATTCCAGGAAAATTTTTTTCTCTGAAAAATCTTGCCAAACCAATTTTAATTTAGTAACTTTAAAAATTGCTAAGTTTTTAAAAAAGATATAATCTTTGCTGAGCTGAGGAGAATTTAGAATTATATGTCCAAAGTAGATAACCATTTTTTAGAAAAATTTCTGTTTCCTGAAAGTGTGGCTATTGTCGGAGCCTCGCGCAATCCAGGGCGCATTAATTATCATCTCGTGGCCAATTTAATCCAGCTTGGCTATAAAGGGAAAATTTATCCGGTTAACCCCGAGGCTAAAGAAATTTTAGGGCTTCCGGCCTACCCTTCTTTAAAAGACATTACTGATCCTATTGATCTGGTCGTAATTGCCGTCTCCCACAATCTTACTCTGCCTATTCTCAAAGAAGCTTTGGCCAAAGGCATTAAAAGAATAACCATAGTGGCCGGCGGATTTTCCGAAACGGGCGCGCAAGGCCGAAAAGTGCAGGAAGAAATGGCCCATCTGATCAAGAGTAACGGAGCGCGGGCTATTGGACCAAATGCTTTGAGTCCCATCAATACAGCCATCAACTTGGCCATAAGTTTCCATCCTATTAAAGTGATGAAAAAAGGGGCCCTCTCTTTAATCTTTCAATCGGGACTTTATGAACCGCGCCTCGATTGGCTCTTTGGAGACTTTAATCTGCACCTTAATAAACTGATTGACTTGGGTAACAAAATGGACATAAATGAAGTGGAGGTTTTAGCTTACTTAATTCAAGACCCCACGACTAAAGTAATCGGCATCCATTTGGAAAGCATCGAAGGCAATGGCCGAGAATTCTGGCATCTTTTGCAAGAAGGGGCGAAAAATAAGCATATAGTGGTCTTAAAGTCTGGACGGACCGAGGCGGGCGCCCGAGCTGCTGCCTCTCATACAGGAGTTATCGTCCAGGGGAACGACTATGTCTTTGATGCTGCTTTGCGGCAAGCGGGAGCAATCCGCGCCCAGAACATTGAAGAATTTTTCGATCTCGTTAAAGCCCTGGAACGTTTTGGTCCTCTTCTGCTGAAGGGAAACCGCTTGGCTATTGGTACGCTTCCTGGAGGTGAGGCCGTAATAGTTACGGATATTTGTCAGATGGAAGGCTTCACTCTGGCTCCTTTAGCCAAGGAGACGCAAGAAAAATTAAAGCCCATTTTTCCCCCCTGGGAGATTTCGGGCAATCCTTTTGATTTAGGCGTTACTCTGCAATTTCATGACCCCTTGAAAGTCTACGCCACTTTGTTGGAAGCTTTCTTAACTGATCGAAATGTGGATGCTGTCGCCCTCCAACTTCCCCCGCGGGTAAATGCCATACCTCGGGAGCACTTTCAGAAAATTATTCAAGCTTTTCACAAACAGAAACCAGTTGTCTTATGGATGGCCGGTGTTTACCCAGGAAATTCAGACTCTTTGACTTGGCTGGAAGAGCAAGGCCTGCCGCTTTTCCCTTCTCCGGAAAAAGCTTTAAAGGCCCTTTCTGCTCTATACCGCTCGAGCAGGTTTAAATGAAGTTCCTATTGGTCAAGCACCTGTCGCACTTTTTGGGCCAGGGCTTCCATGGAAAAAGGTTTTTGCATAAAATTCATGCCCTCTTCCAGAACTCCGTAGCGCAGCATAGCATCATCGGTATAACCCGACATATATAAGACCTTCATCTCCGGCTGCCAACATAAGAGTCTCTCGGCTAATTCTCGACCACTCATACCGGGCATGACTACATCAGTAAGCAAGAGATCTATTTTCCCCTTATGATTGGTGCAGGCGGTAAAAGCTTCTGCGCCATTCTCCGCTTCCATAACTTTATATCCTTGTTTGCGCAATATCTGCACTATTAAGCTGCGCACGTCCTTTTCATCCTCGACCACCAGAATGGTCTCCTTGCCGGGCGGTAGTTCTAAGCAGGTGGAATTTTCTTTTTCTAAATCTCCATCTACGCGGGGAAGATAAATTTTAAAGGTCGCCCCCATTCCGGGTTCACTATAAACATATATATGACCCCCGCTCTGCTTTACTATGCCATATACGGTGGATAATCCCAACCCCGTACCCTTTCCTTTTTCTTTAGTGGTAAAGAATGGCTCAAAGATCCTCTGCCTTATCTCGGGAGTCATCCCGACGCCTGTATCACTTACAATTAAACGTACATACTCGCCTGGATTTACGCCCACATGACCATTAACATACTCTTTATCCAGATGGACATTAGCTGTTTCGATAGTTAACCGTCCACCCTGGGGCATGGCATCTCGCGCATTGACCGCTAAGTTAATGATGACCTGTTCCATTTGACCCGGGTCAACGCGCACCCGCCCTAAGTCTTCGGCCAGATTATTTATAAGTTCTATATCTTCCCCGATGACCCGCCGGAGCATTTTGTCCATCTCTTTGATGAGATTATTTAAATCGACCACTTTCATCTCCATCACTTGCCGCCGGCTAAAAGCCAGAAGCTGCCGCGTTAAATTCGCAGACTGTTCAGTTGCTTTATTAATCATCTCAAATTTTTCCCGCAAAGGATCATCATCTATCAAATCTAATAAAGCTAACTGGCTGCACGTTCTAATGAGCGTCAAAGCATTATTGAAGTCATGGGCGATGCCCCCGGCCAGTTGGCCAATGGCTTCCATCTTTTGCGCTTGCCGCAATTGTTCTTGCAGCTCGATCATTTCTCGCTCAGCCTTTTTTCGTTCGCTTATGTCACGCACAATTCCCCGAAAACCGGAAGGTATGCCGGAATTATTTTTTATCAAAGAAACAGAAATCTCCACGCTTCTTTTAGTGCCATCTCCCCTGATGATTTCTGTTTCTAACTGCTTAGCTGGCTGACCTGTTCTATAAACGGTGTTAAAGACTTGATAGATTCTCCGCGCATTTTCTTGGTCCATATATTGCCGATTATTGAGACCAAACAACTCGGCCTCACTATACCCCAGGATCTGGCAGAGCGCGTCATTAAAGAAGGTAAAATTGCCCGCCAAATCTACTTCATAATATCCATCTTCAATATTGGCCAAAATGTTCCGGTAACGCTCCTCTGATTCCTGCAAGGCTGCTTGAGATTTTCTTAAGTCAGCAAAAAGCTGCGAGTTGGCTATCGCCCCAGCAATTTGATTACCCACTCTCTCAGCCAATCTTATATCATTGGGTGAGTAAGCCTGGGCTTTTTTCGTAAAAAATCCCAAGATGCCTATGATCTTATCCCGAGAAATTAAGGGCACTAAAATTAAAGATTGGATACCGGCCTCTGTAAACGGGGCGAGGGCTGGAAACCGCTGGGGAATTTCCGTCAAATCATCCCCTTGCAGAGAAAGGGTAGCCCGCTTTTGCCAAATGTAAGCTGCAGCTGTCCCCTCCGTAATCGGCAAAGAATCGCCCAGCTTACGCCCAGGAATTTGAATGCCCCAGCTATACCGGAAATGAACTTTATTTTCTTTTGCACTGATAAGGGAAACTATTAATCCATCAAAAGGAATGAGTTTCTGTGTCTCCCTGGCAAAATGCTCGTAGACATCTTCTATTTCCAAAGTAGAACTTATGATTCGTCCGATTTCGGCTAAGATGTTATTTTCCCGGGCTAAAAGGCGCACTTCCTCTTCTCTCTTCTTTAAATTGGCCTCGGTCTGTTTCCTTTCGGTTATGTCGGTAGTAATGCCAACTATTCCACCTATAGTACCATCAGCCTTATAAAATACCGCTTTATTGAAAACCACATCCCTTGCTTGGCCATCAGCTCTTATTAATTTGGCCTCATAAACTTGCGTACCCCCATTGGCTAACAACTCTTCATCTTTCTGCCGATAAAGATCAGCTAAATGCTGGGGGGCTATATCATATACTGTTTTGCCGACGATTTCCTCCAAGCGGAGACCATGAAAACGGCTCCAGGCCTGATTGCACCCCAGGTATCTCCCCTCTTTGCTCTTATAAAATATGGGGCTGGGAATAGTGTCTAATAAAACCCTTAAAAAACTTAATTGTTCTTTAATTTTCGTTTCAGCTTCTTCATGCCTCTTAAAAAGGAGGGCATTGGCAATGGCCCCAGCTATCTGGTTACCAACCCTTTGGGCTATTTTCAAATCTTCTTCGGAGTAGGCATTAGGCTTAAAGGATTGAATGTTTAAAACTCCTATTACTTCGTTTTTGGAGAAAAGGGGAATCATCATTAAAGATTTAATTCCCGCCGCAAATGCCGGAGCCAGAGCAGGAAAGCGCCGGAAAATTCCTTCCCGATTTCTTTCATTAACTAATATAGGCGACTTAGTAAGGAAGATCTGTAAAGTGGCTGTTCCAGCAAGAGGGATGACTGCTTGGGGAGAACGCTCAGGTATAATTGCTCCCCAAACATAGGGAATAAAAAAAGTTTGCTGCTCAGCATTAATAACATTAATAGCTAAACGGTCAAAATTAATTAAGGAGCGCGCTAATTCGACAAATCGCTCATAAACTTCTTCTATATCCAGCGTTGAAGTAATAACCTGACCAATCTGGGCCATTATCTCATGTTCGCGGGCTAACTTTTCCAACTTTTCTTGAAAATTATCCATTTCCTCAGTTAAAGAATAATCGTTTAAGAATCTCCAATCTATTGGCTATTTTTTAAATAATTGGCCTTATCTTCACCGATTGGATCGGTTTTTTTCCGCCGGTCAGCTTTTTAATAACTTATAAAAACCAATAATTTTATCGGCAAAATGCAATAATTTCTTAAAATTCTTTATTTTTTATTCGCACTCTTCGCCAAAGAGAGCCCAGGTCGGATTTCCTCGCCCTTTTTTGGAAAGACTGTTTCATAAATAGTTGATTATTCTATTTGGGCAAGAGGGCCAAAGGCAAGCCAGGGGCAAGAATGAATGAGGAAGCATCATCGAGAGAAGAAGATGGACAAATATTGCCACCGAGCCTCTATCGCCACCGATTCTCCGCCGAGAGAAAGCAAGTTAAATATTCCTTTAAATTCGTATAAATTCGTAGGGCAAGCCCTTGCCCTGAGTTTTATATATTCAGGCAATTAATCTTTTAAGGTTCATCTCCAAATTAGTTGCTTAAATTCTTGCCGAAAGCTTGCCCGGGGCCGGGAAGGAAAGGCAGATTGCGCC
>FWPV01012076.1_pt1 | contig 13472 bp, 11 predicted proteins | sample 2228371 | NCBI WGS metagenome assembly FWPV01 (sample SAMEA103939776, study PRJEB20133) | metagenome | reverse complement strand
TTAAGATTGAGAAAATATAGAAGGGAAAGAAGTGCAGTGAGCCACAAAAAGGAAAAATTTGATGTAAGAACAAAAGCAGGTAATAGTTACTTAGAAAATCCTACTAAATGGTCAGTTTAAACTAAAGTTACATTAAGAAAAAATCAAAACGAACAAAAAAGCATAATTAATAATTACTCGATTACATTTATATCGCAAGTATTATGAATCCTGACCACATATTATCTCAGCTGAACCAAGAACAAAAGATTGCAATTACGCAAATGAATTGTCCTGTATTAGTTTTAGCAGGAGCTGGAAGCGGAAAGACCAGAGTAATAGTTTATAGAATTGCATATTTAATAAGCATAGGCGTTAATCCATGGGAGATAATGGCAGTAACATTTACAAACAAGGCTGCTGAGGAGATGAAAGGAAGGATTGAATCCATACTTCAAGGAAATTGTATAGGAATGAAAATTTCAACATTTCACTCTTTTTGTGCTGGATTTCTTCGCAAGGAAATTGGATTATTAGATTATAATAACTCATTTTCAATTTATGATGAAACAGACAGTTTATCTCTTGTTAAGGAATGTTTAAAATCCTTGGATTTGGATAAGAGGAGTATTTATTCTCCAGAAAGAATATTAGATGAAATAAGCAATGCCAAGAACAGTATTTGTGATTTTAGAAATGTGAATGATGAAGTTGGTTTTGAAGATGAAAACATTCAAAAATTATATTTTTTATACCAAAAAAAATTAAGAGAAAATAATGCACTTGATTTTGATGACCTTTTAGTAAAAACCTTAGAAATCATTTATCGTTTTCCTGAAGTTTTGGAGAGGAATAAGTACAAATTCATTCATATTGATGAGTATCAAGATACTAATCGTTTACAATACTTTCTGGTGAAAGCGTTTGCTGGGAATGGAGAGAATTTATTTGTAGTAGGTGATGAAGACCAATCAATTTATGGCTGGCGTGGGGCAGATATAAGAAATATACTTCAATTTGAAAAAGACTTTCCAAATGCTAAAGTTATAAGTTTGGAGCAAAATTATCGTTCTACTAAACCAATTTTGAATGTAGCGAATTTGTTGATAAGAAACAATAGTATATATAGAGGGAAAAAATTGTGGACGCAAAGAGAAGGAGGGGAAAAAGTTAAGTTTTATAATGCTATTGATGAACATGATGAGGCTTTATTCGTTGGAGAAGAAATAGAAGAGTTAGTTCGGAATAAAGGTTATAATTATTCTGATTGTGCTGTGTTGTTCAGGACAAGAGCCCAGTCAAGAGTAATTGAAGAAGCCTTTTTAGAAAAAGGAATTCCATATAAATTAATTGGAGCAGTTGGTTTTTATCATAGAAGGGAAATTAAGGACATTATTTGTTATTTACGATTGATATCAAATCCATATGACTTTTTTGCTTTAAAAAGGATAATAAATCAACCACGACGCGGCATTGGCAGTAAAACTATAGAACATTTAGAAAAAATTCATTCTCAGAGACCATTTCCAATAGATGAATTTGAAAAGGTGGCTAAAGATTTAAAATTGCAAAATGAAAAAAGTTTTATGCTTGATAAAGTTATTGACTTTTCCCTTCTAATTAAACAAATAAGGGAGAAATATACAGAATTTGACTTAGGAAAATTAGTTGATTATGTGTTGAAAAAGAGTGGTTATTTAAAAAGTCTTAAATCTGTCAAAACAGAAGAATCGGAAGCAAGAATTGAAAATTTGAATGAATTTAAATCTAAAGCAATTGAATTCAGTAGGGAAAATGGAAATAATTTGGAGGAATTTCTTTCGAGGTTAAGTCTGATAAATGATGTAGATAATTTGAGTTCAGAAAAAGGTTTTGTTAATTTACTAACCCTACATTGTGCCAAAGGTCTTGAATTTGCAAACATTTTTATTGTTGGTTTAGAGGAGGGACTATTACCACATTGGAATAATATTTATAAGTTAGAGACACTTGAAGAAGAGAGGAGATTATGTTATGTAGGAATTACGAGAGCAATAGATAATCTTTTCTTGACTTCTGCAAAAAGAAGGTTAATATTTGGAAAAACTGTTATTCCAAGATTTTCGAGGTTTTTGTTAGAAATAATGTCATCAGATATTGAAAATCTTACTAATGTGCCATATTTTAATACTGACGGGTTTAATGCACAGGGTTTAGAGTGCAAAGTGAGAGGCAAAGAAGGAAAGGTTAAAAGGGGAGGGAAAGAATTTCAGCCAGGAAGAGAAAGTGTTGATGTTGATTTTAGGGAAGAGTATAAAAATTTAGCCGAGAAGGTTAAAGATTGTGTATGTTTCAATGTGGGCGATATGGTTTTACATAAATACTGGAATGAAGGGCAAATTGTTTCTATTAAAGATGATGAATTATTTGTTGCATTTCCATCACAGGGTTTAAAAAGATTTGAAAAAAGTAATGCACAGCATTATTTAAATAAAATCGAGAGGAAATAAATTATGAGAGAAATTATTGTTGCTGGAAATTGGAAAATGAATGGTTTAACTACTGACTTTGAAAATTATTTTAGAAAGTTTATTCCTGAAATTAAAGATATAAAAAAAACGGTTGTTGTAATTTGTCCACCATTTACTGTTTTGCAATTGTGTAATACTTATAAAAGTAAGTTATTGTTTTTTGGAGGGCAGAATTGTTATTTTGAAGAAAAGGGAGCATTTACAGGAGAAATATCTCCTAAAATGTTAATCGATTGTGGCTGTAATTTTGTTATTCTTGGACATTCAGAAAGAAGAATATATTTGAAAGAAAGTAATGAAATCATCTCAAAAAAAGTAAAATTATCAATTAAATTAGGATTAAGACCAATTCTTTGTGTAGGTGAATTATTGGAAGAGAGAGAAAAGGGAAAGACTGAAAGTGTAATAAAAAGGCAAGTTACCGAGTGCTTGCAACTGCTTTCAATTGAAGAGGTAAAAAGGACAGTGATTGCTTATGAACCTGTGTGGGCGATTGGAACTGGTAAAGTGGCTTCTCCTTCTGATGCCTGTAATGTTATATCTTTAATAAGAAATATTTTACAGCAAAATTGTAATGGAGAAACTTCAAATTCTTTAAGCATTCTTTATGGTGGAAGCGTTAATGAAGAAAATATTGAAGAAATGATGAAAGAGGAAATGATTGATGGTGTTTTGGTTGGAGGTGCTTCTTTAAAACCACTGGAGTTTGCGGAAATTGTAAAAAAAACTGAAAGGATTAAATTTTACTCTTAGCACATACAATTTTGTTTTATTCCCCTTGTTTGATAATTACGGTAAAAATGGTCCATTCTAATATGAAATTTTTAAGTTGCGTGTTTTTTTTAATAAATTTAGTAAGTTCTATTTTTTCATTTCCAGCAGACGAAATAAGATACTATAGGAAAGACGTTGGAAATAACATTTTTTTAGATATTATCGAAATTGATTTAAAAAAAGAAGTTTCAATTTTTTCCGTCTTACCTGCAGGAGGTATAGGATTTGCAGAGGAGTTCTCTATACTTCTGGAAGAAGTTAGCGCTGATGCTGCAATAAATGGTTGTTACTTTTGCACAAAGACAAATATTTTAGTAAGTTCAATAGCAGTTTTTGGTAATGAGATAACAACTGGTACTTTTAAACCAACTTTTGTTGTTGACTATGAAAATAATCCTGATATATTAGATGGAAGTGAGATTAGTATAGATAAGAAAAAATATAGAGTTGCTATTTCTTGTGTTGATGTATTAGTTAAAAATAAGATTCAAAAAATAAAAAGTTATGAAGATATGATTTTAGCTGGACATAATCCAAGTCCCGATAATCATGTATTTAAACCAAATCCTCAAAGTGCTATAGGAATTGACAAGGGAAACAAAATTGTATATTTTATTTCCACTGCAAATAAAATAAGATTATATGAATTTGGGAAGTATATTTTAGAAAATGTTAAAGTTAAAGATGTTTTGGGGTTAGATGGTGGATTGTCGGTGGGATTATATTTTAAGGGTGAATATAAAATTAGACCAAAAAGAAAATTACCAGCAATAATAGTTGCAAAAAAAATGAAGTTAAAGAAATAATAATAAAAGATAAAGAAAAAGAAATAATTAGTGATAAAATAAAAACTTGCAATTAATATTAAATTATTTAAAATAAAGAGTTAATTAGTATAAAATAAAAATTTAGTGCGAAACAAAAATTTATTTTAAGGATGCAAATTTTTCTTGGTATTTAGGTATATTGCCTTGAAAAAGGAGGTGATGATGTGGTAAGAGGAATATATACAGCAGCATTTGGCATGTTAGCAAAGTCGTTAAAAATGGATGTTGTAACCAATAATTTGGCTAATATTGATACTTATGGATACAAAGGTGAAAGAGTTGCTTTTAAATCGTTCCCTCAATATTTAATCCATCGTATAAATGATACTTATTTAAAAACAATGGATGGAAATATGGATTTAAGACCAATGGTTGGTCTTTCTACTTTTGGAACAATAATAGAAGAAATCAGAACGGATTTTACACAAGGAAATGTTATAATTACTGGCAATCCCCTTGATTTAGCAATTATTGGTGATGCATTTTTTACTGTTAAAACTCCCTTTGGAATTAGAATGACCCGAAGTGGTAATTTTTCATTAAATACGAAGGGTGAATTAGTCACGATGGATGGCTTTAATGTGCTTGGGGAAAAAGGAAATATAGTAGTTAAAGAGGGAAATCTACGAATTGACGGCAAGGGGAATATATTTGTTAATGATGAATTTGTAGACAAGTTAAAAATGGTTACTGTTGAAGATTTAAGCAAAATTCGCAAAGAAGGGCACAATTTGTTTATTTTTGAAGATGGTGAAGAAAAAATTTTAAATGCACAGAACTATGAAGTTAAGCAAGAAGCCTTGGAAAAGGCAAATGTGAACCCTGTGGTGTGTATGGTTAACATTATTGATTTAATGAGACAATATGAAGCAAACCAAAGAATAATAACAATAACAGATGATACACTTGGTAAAGCTATAAATACAATACCTGCAAGGGCATAAAATTTTTAATAATGGCTGGACTGCTTTGCAGAGGTCATCTGGCTGTTGAACGACTGAAACAGCTGATTTAATAATTAGTATTTGTTCATAAATTAGTTCTTTTGAAATTTTAAAGCAGTGTGAGATTGCTGACTTTAAAATGAAATGTTGTTTTGAAGCTGACAAACTTTAATTAAAATAATTTATGAACAAGACCTAATTAATCATTAAATCTTACCCCACTACCTCTATATACCTCTTCAAGTTCAGCCTTTAAATTATTGCAAATAAACTCTCATGCTACGGATTTGAAAAGCATAGCTTGATAAACATCTGCTCAATAGTTAATTATGTAGCCTGAAAGCATGCTTTCAACCTTGAGAATATTTTCAATTAAGTTTTAGGGAGGTGTTTTTATTATGATGCGAGCTTTATACACAGCAGCAACTGGAATGACTGCACAGCAAATAAACACGGATGTAATTGCCCACAACATGGCAAATGTAAATACTACAGGCTTTAAAAAATTCCGGGCTGATTTTCAAGATTTGTTTTATCAAACTTTAAGAGAAGCTGGAACACCTATTGTTCAGGGGGCTGAGATTCCTGTTCCATTACAGGTAGGCTTGGGCACAAGAGTTATCGCAACACCCAAAATATTTCGCCAGGGTGCTTTGATGCAAACAGAAAGACCGTTGGATTTAGCAATTCAGGGCGAAGGTTTTTTCCAAATTTTGCTTCCTAACGGAGAAATAGGCTACACAAGAGCAGGTGATTTTAAGATGGACTCTCAGGGAAGAATAGTAACTTCAAATGGTTATTTCCTTGAACCTCAAGTTACCATACCTCAAGAAGCAACAGAACTGACAATAACCCAAGATGGGTCAATCACAGTTAAAATTCCTGGACAAGTTCAACCACAAAATATTGGTCAAATTCAACTGGTAAGGTTTATTAACCCTGCTGGCTTGCATAATATGGGAGAAAATCTTTTCTTAGAAACAGCTGCTTCAGGGGCACCAATTGAGGGTCAACCTCAACTTGAAGGTTTTGGTTCAATAACTCAGGGCTTTCTCGAACAGTCTAATGTTTTGATTGTAGAAGAAATGGTTAATTTAATTGTCGCTCAAAGAGCATATGAAGTAAATTCAAAAGCCATTCAAACCTCAGATGATATGCTTTCTGTAGCAAATAATTTGAAAAGGTAATATAAGTCTGGGTGATTAGTTAAATTATAATGAAAAAATATTGGTTTATAGTAGTAGTTATATTTTTTTCGGGATTTAACTTTGTAGAACTGAAAAGTGAGGGGAAACCTGTAGTAATTAAAATTAAGTCTGAGTCGCATATCTCAGATAAGTTTATTAAATTAGCAGAAATTTCTGAAATACACGCTAAAGATAAAAAGATTTTACAAAAATATTTGAACTTGTCGTTAGGATATGCTCCTAAACCGAACGAAGAAACTGTTTTTGATAAATCCGAGATGAGAATGATGTTGTATAAAGCAGGTGTAGATTTTGAAACTTGTGAAGTTATAATGCCCGAAAAAATAAAGATTAAGTCTGCTGGGGTTATTGTGAAAGGCGAAGAGTTGATTGAAATAGCAAAAAAAGAAGTTTTGAAAAAACTTCCATGGGATGAAAATCTTCTTGAATTTAGAATAAAAAAAATTCCCGATGCAATATCTTTTCCAAAAGGTAATGTTGAAATTAGGAGTAGTTCCAGGAAGGGGGATTCATCAGTCTTTGGTCCTCACCAGATTGTTTTAATGTTGTTTTTAGATGGGAACTTAAAAAGAAAAATTGATGTTTCTTCTTATTTTGATGTTTATGCACCAGTGTATGTATCCACAAGCAAAATTGAAAAAGGAAAAATTATTGATGAAACTGATATTACAATTGAAAAAAGGTCTATAAAAGAATTGCAAAGCTCTACAATATATAGGAAGGAAGATGTAATTGGGAAAGAAGCAAAGTTAATAATTCCTGAAAATGCAGTTTTAAATTCAAGAATGTTTCAAGAGCCAATGCTAGTTAAAAAGGGGGAGATAATATCAATTTTAGTTAAAAAGGGTGCATTAGAAGTTATTTCTTCAGGTGAAGCCCTGGAGAATGGTAAAAAAGATCAGTTTGTGAAAGTGAGGGAAATAAATAATAAAAAGGTGATTACAGTTAAAATTATAGAAAAAGGAAAGGGAGAAATAACGATTTCAGAATAGATTTATCTATGAATTTTTTAAATTCTTTTAATAGCTAAATGTAGGGGTTCCAACCTAATCTATGGAATCTATTTTTTAGAGTGGAATTTTGCTTGAGGATAAGCGAGGAGGAAATTTTAAATAATATTAACCTAAGCAGAAAAGGTTACAATTAATTAAAATAGGTCTATAAAGGGAGATTATTTAAGGAGTGAGGCAAGGTCTATTGCGGTTTTTAAATGTGAGCCTTTCATTTCTGGTGCCACAAGGAGATGGCTTACTTAAAAGTTGAACTAACTTGATCTCTTATGAATTTTCTCAAGTTATCAACAAATGTAGGGCAAACATTTATGTTTGCTTAATGCAAGGGTAAAGTCTTGCCCTACAGATAGCTAATCAAGGAGGCTAAGTTGATGGAGGTGAACAGAAATGTGTAAAAAGATTTTTTCATTTATTTTAGTGTTATTTTTGTTTATTTGTATTTGTTGGGGGGAATCATTGTGGAACAAAAAGAGCTCAAAGTCTCTTTATACAGATTCCAAAGCAAGTGGCATTGGGGATATACTTACTATAATAATAGTAGAAACAGCAGTAGCGGACCAAGGTGCTTCAACCGCTCTTGATAAAACTACTCAGATAGAGGGCAGTAATTTTACTGGCATAGTAGAAAAGTTTTTTAATCCATTTGCTGTAGAAGCAGGAGATAATTTCCAGACGCAGGGAACTACAAAGCAGACACAGAATCTGCGGGCTAAAATAACTGCCCAAATTGTTGAAATCCTTCCAAATGGCAACTTTGTTATTGAAGGGAAAAGAAGTATTGTTGTAAATAAAGATAAACAAGTAATTGTATTATCTGGTATAATTAGACCAGAAGATATAACTAAAGACAATACAATACTTTCAAGCCTTATTTCAGATGCACAAATAAGATATGAGGGAGAAGGTATTATAGCAAAAAGGCAAAAACCTGGTATATTGACCAAAATTTTTAATATGATATTTTAAGAATTGACCTATTAAGGGGATGAAGAAATCTATGAAAATCTTAATAATTGTTATTTTATGTGTGAGTGTAATTTGTGTTAACTTTTCTTATTCAGGTGTTCGAATAAAGGATATAGCAAGCGTTGAAGGTGCAAGGGATAATCAGTTATTTGGGTATGGATTGGTAGTAGGTTTAAATGGAACAGGTGATGATACAGATATGACAAAGCAGTCAGTTGTAAACCTTTTGAAGAAGATGGGGATTGAGTTAAATCTTCAAGACATAAACACAGATAATATTGCGGCGGTCATTGTAACAGCGAACATTCCTCCGTTTATTAAGCCTGGTGAGAGGATAGATGTTCAAGTTTCAAGCATTGGAGACGCTGATAGTCTACAAGGGGGGACATTACTTCAAACTCCGCTTCAAGGGGCAGATGGGAGAGTATATGCTGTTGCACAGGGAGCAGTTTCGATTGGAGGATTTGAGTTAGGACGGCAGACAGCAAGACAACAAAAAGGTTTTCCTACTGTTGGGCGAATACCTAATGGGGCAATCGTTGAAGAGGAAATTCCTGTAAATATGGTTGAAAAGGGTGTCTTGAGGATTAATTTGAACCATCCAGACTTTACAACATCCTTAAGAGTTTCAGATACAATAAATAAAAAGTGGCAATCTAATATTTCTATTCCCCTTGATTCTTCAACCATAAAAATTGATGTCCCTGCGGAATATACAAAAAACATTGTAAAATTTATTTCTGAAATTGAATCTTTAACTGTTGATCCAGATAAAGTTTCTAAAGTTGTTATCAACGAAAGAACAGGAACGATTATTTTTGGAGGAGATATTACAATTTCTCCTGTTTCAATTGCTCATGGCGGGTTGACTATTAAAATTAAACCTACTTATAAGGTCGTTCAACCAGAGCCTTTTAGCAATGGGAAAACCGCAATATTACCAGGAACTCAACTTGAGGTTACAGAAAAAGAAGTTAAGATTCATAAAGTCCCTACTACTCAAGATGTTGTGGAAGTTTTAAATTTTCTTGGTGTAAAATCAACAGATATTATTGCAATATTGCAGGCCTTGAAAGCATCAGGCGCACTTCTTGCAGAGATTGAAATATTGTAATTAAAGGTTTTTATTATGGAAATTAAACTTGAAAATAATGGACTTTTGCTACCTCACATAAAAGATAAGGTAATTGAAGGAAAAGACAACAATTATTTTCAGAAAATTTTAAATAATGCTTTAAATCAAAGCAAAAAAGAAATTGAAAAAACTGAAACTGAAGACTTAGAAGAGAAAGCTGAAATGGAAAAATTACAAAAAGCGAGCAAATTGCTTGAATCTTTTTTTATTTTCTATCTTTTTAAACAGATGGATAAAACAATTCAAAGAACTGGTTTTCTGGATGGCGGTATTGCAGAAGAAATTTTTAGAGATATGCTTTATGATGAAATGTCAAAAAAGATTGCAGAACAAAAAGGAATTGGAATTGCAGACTTAATTATTAATCAACTTAAGGCATATAAATTTTAAAAACCTATTTTGCAATGATTAAAGTTTTAATTAAGTGTGCCGATAATGAATAATAAGGAATTAATAGAAAAAATTATTGTTGAGTTAAAGAAAGAAATTTCTGTTTTAAAAAACATATTAGTCCTGCAAAAGAAAAAAGAGAGAGCTATCATTAAAGGCGATACAGCTCAATTAGAAAAAATTATTAAAGAAGAGACTAAACTGATTGAGGAAAACAAAAAAATCGAACAGGAACGACTTAAACTGATAAAAAAATTTGCAGAGATAAATAAGGCGGATGAAAAGAATTTAACATTAGCCAAATTAACATCTTTTATACCTGAATCTGAATTTGAAGATTTTCAAAAGATTGCTGTTGAGCTAACAAAAACAATTTCTGAAATAGCTAAAATTAATCGGAGTAATGCTGAATTATTAAAAAATTCGCTTGATTTTATAGAATATAACATCAATTTGTTTATGCCTGTTAAGGAAGATGTTTATTCAAGTTCAGGGAAGATGTTAAAATCTGATACTATTCGAAAAAGTTTACTTGACAAAAGAGTTTAAATTCAGAATATTCCAAAAATGAGGAGAAAACTATGAGGTCAACTTTTTTTGGTTTAGAAACAATGAGGCGTGCAATTTTGACTCATCAAAGAGCACAAGATGTAATAGGCCATAATATTGCAAATGCAAGCACGCCTGGTTATTCAAGGCAACAGGTTATGTTATCATCTACTGATTCTCTGTATTATCCTGCTGATAATAGATTGCAGAGTAAAGGACAAATTGGAACAGGCGTAGTTGTCCAGGAAATTAGAAGAATTAGAGATGTTTTTATAGATAATCAGTTGCGAATTGCTTATGCAAATAAGGGAAAAAATGAAATTGAGAAAAATGTTCTAAGACAAATAGAAAATATATTCTTAGAACCTTCGTCAACTGAAGGTTTAAATGATGCTCTTTCTAAATTTTTTTCTGCTTGGGAAGAAGTAAGTAAAAGACCTGAAAATCTTTCTCCGAGAATTCAATTAAGGCAAATGGCAGAGAATTTTATTAATGTTGTCCATAATATTGACCAAAGCTTAAGGCAAGTGCGATCTGACCTTGAAGGAGATTTGAGAAAAAATGTCGCAGAAATTGACCGTATTTGTAAGGAAATTACAAAATTGAATTTTGAAATTGCTAAAATAAAAGCAATTGGTGACCAGCCAAATGATTTGAAAGATAAAAGAGACTTGCTTTTAGATGAGTTAGCAAAGTATTTTGATTTTACAGTAATTGATACCGACTTAGACCAAATTGCCGTTCTTGTTGGAGGTAGGACAATCTTGCGAGACCAACAATATTTTGATGTTGCAAATATTGTTTTTTGGGACCATCCAGCACAGAATACTCAAACTCCTCAATACACAGATGTTTCAACCGATGATTATAAAATGATTATTAATTTTTCTAAAGGAGAAATGAAAGGAATCTTAAATGCAAGAGATAATATTGTTGTAAAAGTTCAAGAGGCTTTTACAAGTTTTGTTCAGAGCTTTATTAATGAAGTTAATGCTTTGCATAGCAAGGGTTTTGGACTTGATGGAACTACGGGGGTAAATTTTTTTAATTGTGAAACAAGATTACCTGAAAGTTTTGAAGGAGATACTACCCCCGATTATTATTCATCAATGATTTCAACACTTCAATTACCAGAAACAATAACCCTCTCAAGTTCAATTTCAGATTTAGAAAGTGCCCTTGGAGGAATTGATATTACTGGAGGGAAATTATCTCTTGATGGTAAAGATGAAACTCCAATTGCAATTAATGATGATATGACCCTTGAACAGGTTTTTAATCTTATAAATTCAACTCGAACTTTTTCTAATGGCGGTAATCCTTTGGATATTTACTTTGATACCATTAATCATAGAATAGTTTTGAAGGGGATGACAAAAGCAGCGTTGAAAGAAATTGGTGGAACTGATGGAAGCGAATCGAATTTATTAAGAGTGCTTGGGTTTGAAGGACAGAGTATTGTAGGTTTTCAGTTGCCTTTGGGTTCAAATCCACAAATAACTTTGGCTGATTTGGGAATTACTGATGGTGATATTTATATCTCAGGAGTTAAAATTACTATAGATTCTTCAAAGTCGCTCAGTGAGACTATAAATCAAATTAATACAACATTTAGTTTTCTTCGTGATGGTCGTGACCTTTCACTTTATTATGATTCTGTTAGCAGGAGATTAAGGCTGATTTCTCGTGCACACTATGATACTGATTCAAATAATAACATAATTTTAACAAATTCTTTTTCTACTTCTACTCCTTCTGGTGGAAGTAATTTTTTAAGCATTACTGGCTTGGCTGGAGATTCTCATGTTCAAAATACTCCATCTATCACTTCTTCTGATGCAGGAGCAAGAATAAGGTTGTCACAGCAAATTGTAAAGGCAGTTGAAAGTATCGCAACAGCAGGTTCAAGTGCTGGTTTGCCAGGTGATAATTATACTGCAGTTTTAATCTCTCAACTGAAAGATAAATTGTTGATGGATAATCTTGATCTTTCTCCGTTTGCTAAACAACCCCAGTCAACTTTCGATGATTATTATAATTCCTTGATTGCTCATTTAGGAACAGAATCTCAACAGGCAATTGTTGATAGCCAGATTCTCGATAGACTTATTGAATATTATGAAAAAGAAAGAGAAAATGTATCAGGTGTAAATATTGATGAAGAATTAACAAAAATGATTCAGGTGCAAAAAAGTTTTAATGCAGCAGCAAGAATGGTTAATACAATAGATGAAATGCTTGACAGGATAATAAACGGCATGGGGCTTGTAGGAAGATAGTGAAGGTACTGCTCAATCGCCTGTTCTCTTAAATGCCCTAATTATTTGTGTTTAATCGGAGGAAAATATTATGCGAGTAACAACTAATATGCTAATAAATACCTTCCTTAGCGATTTGAATAGAAATCTTGAGGCAATGCATAAACTCCAAAATCAAATATCTACTGGCAAAAAAATAAGATTTCCTTCTGATAATCCAGTTGATGCTGATAGATCATTGGATTATAGAACAGTTTTAGATGAAATTAAGCAATATGTTAAAAATATTGATGATGCTTCAACTTATCTTTTAAATACTGACACAACGCTTAGTGATATTGATGATTTATTTTTAAGGGCAAGAGACTTAGCAGTCAGAGGAGCAAATGAGGCTACTCTGAGCAGAAAAGGAAGTAGTGAATCTCGGCTTGCTTGTGAGGCAATTGCACGAGAAATTGACAGTTTAATTAAGGAGTTGATTGTATCTGCTAATAGAAAATTCGATAACAAATTAATTTTTGCTGGCTTTAAAACAAGGATGCAAACAGGTGGTGAACCCTTTGAATTGAGTAACATACTTTCAGTGAAGAATAATGCCGTTGCTGATAATACTTTGAAAATTCCTATGCCTGCAGTTACCTCACAGGCTGAAGTGAAAGGTTTGAAAATTTTTGGGATTGAAGTCCAAAACTCTGATTACACTATTGATATAAACAATGAAACAATTTTGATAAATAATTATTCTCCTGAATTACAATCGAGATTAGCTGAAAAATTGGGACATACTGATATTCGAATCTCTGATGAAATACAATTTGAATTGATTTTTAATAAAAATGTATCAGCTGTTTATAATGGCGATACGGGCTTGATTAATGTTGAAATAAGTGAAGCTACAACAATTTCTGTCAATATACCA
>FWPV01012075.1_pt1 | contig 13474 bp, 9 predicted proteins | sample 2228371 | NCBI WGS metagenome assembly FWPV01 (sample SAMEA103939776, study PRJEB20133) | metagenome | reverse complement strand
CATTTTCGGCGGCGCCATTCCGAAACAATACATTCCGGCAGTGGAAAAGGGGATCATCGAGGCGGCGGAGAAAGGGTTCCTGGCAGGCTATCCGGTGGTTGATTTCAAGGTCACCCTCTACGACGGCAGCTACCACGACGTCGATTCCTCGGAGATGGCGTTCAAGATCGCGGGCGCCCTGGCCTTCAAGAAAGCCATGGAAGTAGCCAAACCGGTTCTGCTGGAACCCATCATGAACGTGGAGGTGTACGCTCCGGAAGAAAACGCGGGCGACATCATGGGAGACCTCAACAGCCGTCGCGGTCGGATTCAGGGGATGGACATCAAAGGCAGTACCCAGGTCATCCGCGCCCAGGTTCCCCTGGCCGAAATGCTCAACTATCAGCCGGTTTTGACCTCCCTGACCGGCGGCCGCGGCTCCTACCAGATGGAGTACTCGCATTACGACATTGTTCCGGCGCATCTGGCGGAGAAGATCGTGGCTGAGGCCAAGCGGCAGGCGGAGGAAGCCAACAAGTAGGCGCCTGGCCGGCGGACCGCGGACCGAGAACAGCCAGCGATGCTCCCGAAACTTTTCGACCTGGGACCCATACCGGTCCACACCTATGGGCTGCTGCTGGCGATCGCCCTGCTGTCGGCGATTTCGGTCGCCGCACGTCTGGCGCAGCGGGACGGAGTACCGGCCCGGCTGACCTGGGACCTCGGCTTCGTGATCATCCTGTCTTCGGTGATTGGAGCCAAGCTGCTGCTGGTGGTGACCTCCTGGGACTACTATCTCTCCGACCTGAGCCGGCTGTTCTCGGTCGACTTCCTGAGGGCGGGAGGTGTCTATTACGGCGGTTTTCTGGGGGCGGTCGCGGGCAGTTACCTCTATGTGCGCCGGCGGCCGGAGCTCCCGTTCCTGGTGATGGCGGACGCGGCGGCGCCGGCGATCGCACTGGGTCAGGCGGTGGGAAGGGTGGGCTGTTTCGCCGCCGGCTGCGATTACGGCCGGCCGGCCGACGTTCCCTGGGCCGTTACCTTTACCAGCGAGTACGCCCACCAGCTCGTGGGAACGCCCCTGAATGTAGCCTTGCACCCGTATCAGCTTTACGAAGCCGGCTTGGCGTTGCTGCTGTTCGTTCTCCTTTTTCGGCTGCATGGCCGCCGCCGGTTCCTGGGCCAGGCGTTCGCTATCTATCTCGTGGGATATGGCGGGTTGCGGTTTCTGCTGGAGTTTTACCGGGGAGACGCCGACCGCGGATTTGTTTTCCAGGGTGCCCTGTCCACCTCCCAGTTCATCAGTCTGCTGATCATCCCGGCCGGGGTCATACTCTACTGGTGGGGTATGCGGAGACCCCGGAAGGCTGCGAAGTGGCGGAGATCATCGGCCTAGAAGTGGGCACGGAAGATGCCGGCCGCCGGCTGGACGTGTGGCTGGCGGCGGCCACCGGCCGGAGCCGGACCCAGGTTCAGCGCTGGATTTCAGCGGGACGTGTACGCGTCGACGGACAGGTGCGCAAGCCCGGATTCATGCTGGCCGCAGGCCAGAAAGTCGAAGCGGAACCGTTGCCTGCGGAGCCGACGGAACTGCTGCCGGAACCGTTGCCGCTGGACATCGTCTTCGAGGATCCTCACCTGATGGTGCTGAACAAGCCGGCAGGCATGGTCGTTCACCCCGGCGCCGGCAACCGCACGGGGACGCTGGCCAACGCCCTGGTGCATTATCTGGGCGGGATCTCGGCAGGCGATCCCACGCGGCCTGGCATCGTTCACCGTCTCGACAAGGGCACCTCCGGCCTCCTGCTGGTGGCGAAGCACGAAACCGCTCTCGAACGCCTGGCAGCTCAGTTCAAACGCCGGGAAGTGGAGAAGGTTTATACCGCGCTGGTTTATGGGCGGACTCCCCCCCGCGGCGAGATCGCACTGGCCATCGGCCGCGACTACCGGTCGCGGCTGCGGGTTTCGGCCCGAACCCGCCGGCCCAAGGCGGCCACCACCCGTTACGAAGCTATCCGCTACTGGGCATGGGCAACCCTGGTGCGGGTCTTTCCCCTGACCGGCCGCACCCACCAGATCCGGGTTCACTTCCTGCACCTGGGCCATCCCATTGTGGGAGACCGGGTGTACTGCCGCCGCGATCGCGTCCTGCCGGGGACCCTCGGGGGTCTGGAGCGTCAGCTGGGCCGTCTGTTTCTTCACGCAACGTCGATCCGTTTCCTGCATCCAATCTCAGGCACCGAGATGTTCTTCGAAGTTCCGTTGCCGCCTGAACTTGAGTCTTTTTTGACGCGTCTGGAACAATGACCTTGCCGGTGATGAAGCGTGTTGTCACTTTCTGTCTGATTGTCGGGTGGGGCATTGGCGGCGTCTGGTCCCAATCCCGCCGCATGGATGAGCCCTTCCGGGTGGAGGTGGACGCGGTCAATGTGCTGGTGACCCTTTCCGACCGGCAGACCGGCAAGTTCGTCAAGGACCTCAACCGCGAGGATTTCGAAATCTATGAGGACGGCGTCCTTCAGGAGATCACCCACTTCAGCCGCGAAACCGACCTGCCGCTCAGTATCGCCCTGTGTGTGGACACCAGCTCCAGCGTTAAGCTGAAGCTGGAATTTGAGAAGGAGGCGGCGATCGATTTCCTGTTCACCATTCTTCGCCCCACCGACCGGGCGCTGCTGGCGGAGTTCGACACCGCGGTCACGCTGCTGCATGATTTCACTTCCAATCCCAACGATCTGGTGGAGGAGATCAAACGGTTGCGCGCCGGAGGAGGCACGTCGCTCTATGACGCCATCTACCTGATTTCCGAACAGAAGCTGCTGGATGCTCCAGGCCGGCGGACCATCGTGATTCTCTCGGACGGCAGCGACCTCACCAGCACCCACACCTTCGAAGAGGCCCTGCGCATGGCACAGAAAGCGGAGGCGGCGATCTATGCATTGTCGACCACCCGATTCGGCGCCAACATCGATCATGCAGGAGACAACGCCCTCAAACAGTTGACCGAGGCTACCGGCGGCAGAGTGTTCTTCCCCTACTCGACCTCGCAGCTTGCAAAGGCGTTCGCGGAGGTGGAGGAAGAACTGCGCAGCCAGTACAACCTGGCGTACGTCCCCAGCAACCGCAAGCGTGACGGCACGTTCCGGAGCATCGAAGTGAAGGTCAAGCGGGGGGACGTCAACCTCCGTTACCGCAAGGGTTATTACGCTCCCCTGCCGGGAGTGGATCCCCGGGATTGACCGCCGGGATTCCGCGGCACCCTGACCGCAGCCTCCGGGCCGGCCAAATTGAAACAGTTCGACCGCAGGTCAATCTGATGATATAGAGAGGCAAAATCCTATGATCAGCCCCTACAGACATCTTCTGCCGGTCGTGGTGGTCGTGGCGGCCCTGGCGGGATTCACCCCGGCCTTCGGTTCCCGGGATTACCCTCCCCGGGTCAGCTACATCGACGGAGCGGCCAGTGTCGAACAGGCAGGCACCGTCGACTGGGATGAGGTGACCGTCAACCTCCCCCTGCTCAACGGGGACCGGATCTACTCGCAGCCGGATTCCCGCGTCGAGCTGGACCTGGGACGGGCCAACTTCCTGCGGCTGGGACCGGAGACTGACCTTACGGTCAGCGACGTCACCAGCCGGGAGTTGCGGTTGCAACTCCATGCCGGAGCCGTGATGTTGCGCATCAACGATTCGGAACCGTTCCGGATCTTCACGCCGGCCGGTACCGTGGTGATCAAGCGCAAGGGTCTGTACCGGATCAATGTGGACCCCGCCGGCCGCGTCGACGTGATCGTCCGCAAGGGCAGGGCCGAGGTGGAAACCGGGTCGGGCGAGCGCACGGTGAAGGATGGAGAAATCCTGCGGCTTGATACCTCCGGCCTGCGGGAAGTCGTTTACGGATACTACGAGGACAGCTTCGACCAGTGGAGTGATCGCCGTGACGCGCGCTTCTACACCAGCCGATCGGCTGCATACGTCGGCGGTGTGTACTATCCGGGAGTTTGGGATCTGGATTACTACGGGGAATGGGTTTACTACCCCGCTTACGGACGGGTCTGGGTCCCGGCGGTGTCGGTGGGTTGGGTGCCGTTCCGTTTCGGTCGCTGGGCATACTTCTCGTTCGGCTGGACCTGGATCAGCTACGAGCCTTGGGGATGGCTGCCCTACCACTACGGGAGCTGGATCTATCACCACTCCCGCTGGTGTTGGGTCCCCGGCTATTTCCACGCCTGGTCGCCGGCCATCGTCACCTTCTACTGGGGTGACGGCTACATCGGCTGGACCCCCCGCTACTGGGGTGGCTGGGGCGGCAGCCACAACACCATCATCATCAACAACAACACCACCATCATCAATGAGAATCACCGTCGTGGCCTGACCGTGATCCGCAACGAGGACTTCGGGCGTACGCGGCACGTCTCGAACGTTGTGCTCGACCGGCCGGGCCGTGAGCTGGCCCAGCGGATGCGGCCGGGACTGCCGGCGGAGCTGAACGATCCGGCGGTGATCCGGACACGTACCGCGGTCGCCCGCACCGACGCAACGCCCGGCGGGCGCCGGGATCTGGCGGCGCGAGGCAGTTCTCTGACCGGAGGAGCAGCCGAGCGGACCCCCGCCGGCCGTCCCGGAGCAGAGGGAGCCCGCGGAACCGATCGGGGCGTCAACCGCGTGACGGTGGGGCGTTCCGACAGCCGCGGCACCACGTCCGCGGTGGAGCCGCCGGCCCGCACCAGGACCCCGATTGAACGCGGCGCTGTCACCTCCGGCCGCGCGACGGTCCCGAACTCCGGCGAGGGGAATCGTGCCCCGGCCCGGGTCGAGCGTCCCGAACCCCGCACCTACCGGACTCCGGCCGGCGACGCACCGCGCAATTCCGGCCGGCCGCCGGCCACTACCGTCCGTCCGGGAGGAACTGGGACCTATCGGGCGCCATCCAATCCGCCGCCGCGCCAGACTCCGTCCCGGCCGCCGCAGTCGCGTCCCGAGGGAAACGGCCCCTCCGGCAGCCGGCCGGAGATGCGTTCGGTGGAGCCGGCGGGCCCAAGATCGGTGACGCCGGCGGCTCCGCGCTCCATCGAACCGGCAGTTCCGCGCTCAGTCCAGCCGCCGGCGCCGCGTTCGGTGGAGCCGTCCCGACCACGGCCGGTGGAACCATCGCGAAGCAGTGCGGCACCGGCGGTACGAACCCGTTTCGCCGCACCTTCGCCGGCCCGAGCGGTTTCGTCCGCAGGCTTCCCGGAACGAACCTTCCGCCGGCCGGAAACCTCCAGCCGGCCACTGGCCCCCTCGGTCTCCCGGCCGGCACCGAGTTTTTCCCGCTCCGGCCCCGCCGTGACCCGGTCGGTCCCCACGCCTTCCCGCTCGGCTCCGGCGATCCGTTCTGCACCGCCCGCGCGGAGCGCACCCTCTTCGGGACGGCCCGCACCGAGCCGGCCGGACCGGCATTGAACTCCTGATCCGGCCACCCGCCGGCGGGCAATGCCGGCCGACGGTGCAGCCGGGCGCAGGCACGGCGGCAGTCTCAGCGCACCACGAAATTGACCAGACGCGAGGCGCCCCGGTTAACCAGCACCGTCTTCACCACTACCTTGCCCTCCAGCCAGGGCGACGCCTGTTGCCGCGCACGCTCCGCAATCTCGCTCTCGGCAGCCTCCGCAGGGACCACCACCCGGGTTCGCAGCCTGCCGTTGACCTGAATCGGAAACTCCAGCTCCTCTTCCCGGGCCAGCTCGGGATCGTAGGACGGCCAGGGCTGCAGGGTGACAAAGGGTTGCCGGCCCAGCCGCTCCCAGAGTTCCTCCGCCAGATGGGGTGCGAAGGGCGCCAGCAGCACCAGGTAGATCGCCCAGTCCTCCGGCCGGATCCGCTCCCGGTCCTGGAAATGGTTGGCCAAGGTCATCAAGGCCGCGATGGCGGTGTTGAACTTCATGATCTCGACGCGCTCCCCGACCTGCTTGATGGTCCGGTGGATCAGCCGGGTGAGTTCGGGGTCCTGGGGCGCCTCTTCCGAGACCCTCCACTGCAGATCCCAAACCCGGTTGAGGAAGCGCGCCTGGCCGTTGAGGCCGGCGGTGGACCAGGGGATGGGCTGGTCAAAGGCACCCAGGAACATCTCATACAGGCGGAACGCGTCGGCGCCATACCGCTCCACCATTTCATCGGGGTTGACGACGTTGCCCCGCGACTTGGACATCTTCTCCCCGTTTTCCCCCAGGATCAGGCCGTGGGACGTCCGCCGGCGGTACGGTTCGGGGGTCGGTACCACACCGAGGTCGTACAGGAACTTGTGCCAGAAGCGTGAGTAGAGCAGGTGGAGCGTCGTGTGCTCCATGCCGCCGTTGTACCAGTCCACGGGGGTCCAGTAGCGCAGTTTCTCCGGGTCCGCCAGTGCCTGATCGTTGTGGGGATCGACATAACGCAGGAAATACCAGGAGGAGCCCGCCCATTGAGGCATGGTGTCGGTTTCCCGCCGGGCCGGTCCTCCGCAGCGGGGACAGCTGGTATTCACCCAGTCCTCGATCAGGGCAAGGGGTGATTCTCCGCTCTCCGTGGTCCGGTAAGCTTCCAGTTCCGGCAGCCGGAGCGGAAGCTCACTCTCCGGCAACGGAACCCAGCCGCAGGCACCGCATTCCACCATGGGAATGGGCTCCCCCCAGTAACGCTGCCGGCTGAACACCCAGTCCCGCAGGCGGTACTGGACCGAAGCCTTGCCGTAACCGCCTTCTTCCACCAGCCGGGTCATCTTGACGATGGCCTCAGCCGGGCTGAGCCCGTTCAGGGGGCCGGAGTTGACCAGAGTTCCCCGCTCGATGTCGGTAAAGGCTTCCTTTTCCACGTCGCCACCGGAGATGACCTCGACGACCGGCAAGCCGTACTTGCGGGCAAACCTCCAGTCGCGGTCATCATGGCCCGGCACGGCCATGATGGCTCCGGTTCCGTAAGAAATCAGCACGTAGTCCGCCACCCACACAGGGACTTCTTTGCCGTTGGCCGGGTTCAGGGCGGCGATCCCATTCAGCGGTACACCGGTCATCTCCCGGGCCAGCTCGGTGCGCTCGAAATCGGACTTGCGGGCGGCCTGATCCCGGTAGGCCAGGACTTCCTCCCGGTTGGTGACACCGTCCAGGAGCTGGTCGATGAGCGGGTGTTCGGGAGCCAGCACCATGTAAGTGACTCCAAAGAGGGTGTCCGGCCGGGTGGTGAAGATCCGCATCTTCAGCTCGGGCCGGCCGACGATGGAGAAATCCACTTCCGCGCCGGTGGACTTGCCGATCCAGTTGATCTGCTGAAGCTTGATCTTCTCCAGGAAGTCCACCGTCTCCAGATCCGCCAGCAGCCGCTCGGCATAGCGGGTAATCCTCAACATCCACTGGCTGCGGGTCCGGCGCACCACGTTTCCACCGCAGCGTTCGCAGACACCTCCCACCACCTCCTCATTGGCGAGGCCGACCTTGCAGGACTCACACCAGTTGACCGGCATCTCGGCCTTGTAGGCCAACCCGTTTTCCCAGAGCTTGAGAAAGATCCACTGCGTCCAGCGGTAGTAGCCGGGATCGGTGGTGTTGATCTCGCGGGACCAGTCGAAAGAGAAGCCAAGCCGTTTGAGCTGGCGCCGGAAGCGGTCGATGTTGCGCTCGGTGACGATGCGGGGGTGCTGGCCGGTTTTGATGGCGAAATTCTCGGTGGGCAGGCCGAAGGCGTCCCACCCGATGGGGTAGAGCACGTTGTACCCTTCCATCCGCCGCTTGCGGGCGATCACATCGAGAGCCGTGTAGCTGCGGGGATGGCCCACGTGGAGGCCGTCGCCGGACGGATAGGGGAACTCGATCAGGACGTAGTATTTCGGGCGATCGCGGCGGTCCGAAGCCTGGTGGATCCCGGCGGCCTCCCACCGTTGCTGCCACCGGGTTTCAATCGCAGCGAAGTCGTAATCGGTCTTGGCCATGTCGGGGAGCCATTGTACTCCCGATGGCCGATCCAGCCCGGCCCGGTCAAGCCGGCACCCTTCCCCCGCCGGCTAGGCCCGACGGCGGGTGGCGGACAGTTCGCGGAACTTCTTCAGCTTCGGCCCGATCACCGCCTGGCAGTATGGCTGCTGCGGGTTCCGGCGATAGTAGTTCTGGTGGTAGTCCTCGGCCGGGAAAAACCGGTCCAGGGGTGCCACCTGGGTGACGATGGGATCCTTCCACAGCCCGGCCTCGGTCAGCTCCTGGATCATCGACTTTGCAACCCGCTCCTGCTCCGCGTCGTGGTAGAAGATCACCGACCGGTACTGGGTCCCCACGTCGGCGCCCTGCCGGTTGAGCGTCGTGGGATCGTGGATTGAGAAGAACACCGAGAGCAGATCTCCGTAAGTGAGGACGGCAGGATCGAAGACCACCTGCACCACCTCGGCGTGACCGGTCCGGCCAGTACACACTTCCCGGTAGCTCGGGTTCGCCACCTGTCCCCCGGCGTAGCCCGACACCACGGACTCCACGCCCTCCAGCTCCTGGAACACGGCTTCCAGACACCAGAAACATCCGCCTCCCAGGGTGGCGGTCTCCCGCTGTCGACTCTGCATGGATCCTCCCCTCGCCGGCAGGCGAGTCGATTGGCATCAGTCTGCAGTTTTTGGCTGTTGAAAGCAACAAAATCTCTCTATAATGCCCAAGATTTTGCTTGCGGACCGGAGGGGACGCAGATCGGGGGTCAGCAAACATGGACCATTTTGCTGCTATCGACTGGATCATCGTGTTCTTTTACTTTGTCGCCATCGGCGCCATCGCCTGGTGGGTGATGCGACGCCGTCAGGAGGATGCCGCCGGCTACTTCCTCGCCAGCCGTCACGTCGGCTGGTATGTCATCGGCGCGTCCATCTTCGCCTCCAACATCGGCTCCGAGCACATCGTCGGACTTGCCAGCACCGGGGCCGACAGCGGCGTGGCCCTGGGCCACTATGAGCTCCACTCCTGGTGCGTGCTGCTGCTCGGATGGGTGTTCGTGCCCTTCTACCTCCGGAGCCGGGTGTTCACCATGCCCGAGTTCCTCGAGCTCCGTTACACCCCGAAAGCCCGCTGGTTTCTGTCGGTGATCTCGCTGATCGCGTACGTTCTCACCAAGGTCTCCGTGACCGTGTACGCCGGGGCGGTGGTGTTCGAGACCCTGATGGGGGTCGAATTCTGGACCGGGGCCTTGGTGGTGGTCATCGTCACAGGCATTTACACGGCGCTGGGCGGACTGCGGGCGGTGGTTTATACCGACACCATGCATACGGCGGTCCTGCTGATCGGATCGATGACGGTGGCCGCCGTGGGTATCTGGAAGATCGGCGGCTGGGGAGAGGTGGTGTCGGTGGTGGGACCGGAGAAGCTGAACATGTTTCCCCCGCTGGACTCGCCCTTCCCGTGGCTGGGACTGCTGATGGCTTCACCCATCGTAGGCATCTGGTACTGGTGTACGGACCAGTGCATCGTCCAGCGAACACTGGCCGCCAAGGATGAGACCAACGCCCGTCGGGGAGCCATCTGGGCGGCATATCTCAAGCTGTTTCCCTTCTTCATTTTCATGATTCCGGGAATCGTCGCGTTCGCGCTGAAGAAGACCGGACAGCTCGATTACACCGTCTCCGACCAGGTGTTTCCCACCATGGTCAAGACCCTGTTACCGGAGGGATTCCGCGGGCTGGTGGCAGGCGGACTGCTGGCCGCCCTCATGAGTTCCCTGGCGGCGGTCTTCAACGGCTGCTCCACGCTTTTCACCATGGACATTTACAAGAAGCTGCACCCCCAGGCGTCCGAGAGAATGCTGGTCCACGTGGGGCGGATCGCCACCCTGGTGGTGGTGGGGCTGGGCATTCTGTGGATACCCATCCTGCGGGGCTTCTCCTCGTCCCTTTACCAGTACCTGCAGAACGTTCAGGCCTACATCGGCCCCCCCATTACGGCGGTGTTTCTCGTGGGTCTGTTCTGGCGGAGGATCAACGGCGCCGGCGCGCTCACGGCTCTTATCGGAGGCTTCGTCCTCGGGATGTCCAAACTGGTTTCGGAGGTGTTCCGGGATTCAGCCACCGGACTGCTGCGGTGGTATGCCGAGGTCAACTTCCTCTATTTCGCTCCCTTGCTCTTCCTCATCTCGGTGGTCCTGATGATCGTGGTCAGTTTCGCTACCCGTGAACCGGATCCGGCCCAGCTCCAGGGCCTGACCTACAGTACCACCCTCGCCGAAGACCGGGCCAAGTCCCGGGCGAGCTGGGATTGGCGGGATCTGCTCCACACGGCTATCATTCTCAGCATCATTGTGCTGGTCATGATCTATTTCTCGCCCCTGGGCGTCGGCAGCTAGGAGGGTCCAGGGCGGGCATACCGCTGACAGACAGAATGCGGCTGATCGGGGGCGGCCGCGAAGGAGGCTCCATGCACGGGCTGATCGCATTGGCGGCAGCGGCCGCGGGGCTGGTGATCACCTTTGCGGGCTACCCCCTGATCCGATTCCTGATCGGACTGCTGGGGTTCGCCGCCGGGGCATTCGCCGGCTCCGTTGCTGTGGGGCTGCTGTCTTCTGCCCCCCCCAACTGGGTTTACCCCGCCTCCCTGTTGGTTGGAGGGTTGATCGGCGCGATCCTGGCCCAAGTCTTTTTTGGGGCCGGGATCTTCCTGCTGGGAGCTTCCTTCGGGGCCCTGGCGGGAGCGGTGCTGGCCGCCCGTTTCGGGTTCGAGCCGGTAGTGGGCGCTGTGGTGCTGGGTCTTGCCGGCGGGGTGCTGGCACTGGGACTGCAAAAGCCCCTGATCGCCCTCTCGACGGCGTTTCTTGGATCCTGGCTGCTGGTTTCCAGCGCACTCTTCTTCCTGGGCATCGAGGACGCGGTGCTACCACCCGCCGAAACCTTCCAGCGCATCGCCCGGGAGGGCCGGAGCGGGTTCCTTCTGGCTTGGGCCGCGGTTGGTGCGGTGGGGTTTGCGATCCAGATCCGCTCCCGGTCCGGACCGCGCCCGGCGGAGCGAAGAGATCCCCCACGCTAGCCGCACCGAGCGGCTCAAAACCCGCTCTGCCGGGAGCTTCAGGGCGTGAGATGGGCCGCTTCCGAGTCGCCCATTTCCACGCCCCCCTGGGGAAAATACTCCCGCCATCGCCTCTCCACCAGCGCAGCAGTGTCGGGATCGCACGACAACTCCGCCGGAAAGCCGGGCTTACGACGGGCATCCACCAGGATGGGCGGGGTGAGGGCAAGGTGATTCCGGATCACGCGTGTGGCGACAGCATGGATGTCCGCGGCGGGTTCGAAGCGGGTGAAAGTGGTCCACAGAAAGTTGACCGTGCTGCGGGCGGCACGCGCCGGCTCGTCGGTCAAGACCAGCAGCGGCCAGTCCCGGAAGGCCGGATGCGCCACCAGCCGGCGGGGAGCCTCCGGATCCTCGGTGGCCGACGACGCCCCCACCACCAGACAACCCGGACAGAACACCTCCACGCCTGTAACTCCCGGCAGATCACCGCTCCACCGGAAGGCCGCTGGGAGAGTCCGGACCGGGTCTCCCAGCCCCAGCCAGACGCCCTTGGAACCCTCGTTGACCCGGGGACCCGTATAGTCCAGCGTGTCCATGGAGAGATTGGCAAAGACGTAGAGGTCGGTCTCGGGACGGGTCCGTTCCAGGACATGCTGCAGCACCGCCCGGAAGTCCCGCAAATCCACCGGTCGATCCACTGCCAGCAGAAACTTGGTGAGGGAAAGCTGACCCTCGCCGAGGATCCTGAAAGCGGCGCCCATGGCTTCCCTCCGGTACCGTTCCTTGACCCGCGCCGCCGCCAGCGAGTGGTATCCGGTTTCACCGTAGGACCAAAGATCCTCCACCGACGGCATCACCAGCGGAAAGACCGGGCTCAGCAGTTCCTGCAGCAGGTCACCGATGTAGAAGTCCTCCTGGCGCGGCTTGCCCACCACCGTGGCAGGATAGATGGCGTCGCGTCTCCGGACCATCCGCCGGACCCGGAACACCGGATAATCATGACGCAGTGAGTAGTATCCGTAGTGGTCGCCGAAGGGCCCCTCAGGCCTCCGCTCCCCGGGAGGAACCTCGCCGATCAGGGCGAACTCCGCCTCCGCCGGCACCGGATGGGGTCCGAGTCCTTCCACCACCGGCAGTCGTCGGCCCAGCAGAAAGGAAGCCAGGATCAGCTCGGGAACGTTTTCCGGAAGGGGGGCGATCGCCGACAGAATCAGCGCGGGAGGCCCTCCCAGGAAGACCGTGACCGGCAGCGGGCGGCCGGCGGTTTCGGCCGCGTGGTAGTGGAAGCCCCCGCCCTTGCCGATCTGCCAGTGCATCCCGGTGGTCGCGGAGTCATGGACCTGCAAACGGTACATCCCCAGGTTGGGACCTCGGCCGTGCGGGTCCTCGGTATAGACCAGCGGCAGGGTGATAAACGGACCGCCGTCCTCCGGCCAGCAGGTCAGAACCGGGAGACGGTCCAGCGCCGGCGCCTCCTGGATCGCCGCCACCGGGCCCCGGCGACCCCGCCGCAGGCCCAGCCGGAGACCTGCCGCCAGGACGTCCCGGAAGCTCCAGAGCCGCGAGGGCCGCGGAGGAAATGCCTGCTGCACGAAATCGACGATCCGTCCAACCCGCCGCAGGGCCTCACTGCCGAAAGCCATTTCCGCCCGGCGGGCAGTCCCGAACAGATTGGTCACCAATGGAAAACTCTTGCCGCGCACCCGGGTGAACAGTAGGCCGGGGCCGCCGGCCGCGATCACCCGGCGATGGATCTCCGCCACCTCCAGTCGGGCGTCGACCTCCGCTTCCACCACTGCCAGGTCCCGGTCGCGGCGCAGCTGCTCGATGAACGATCGCAGGTCGGAATGGACGGACATGTCTGGAGTGTGACACAAACGGTCCGCGCAGATGCACCTGCCGGAGTGAGACGCCCGGGTACGCCGTACTCCTGCACGGCCGGTGCCCTCCAGAGACGGCCTTTTTTCCCCCCGCTTTTCGCGTCTGAGGATTGGGCCTTCGGTCCGACCTCCACGGGACAGGCGGGTGAACGGGATTTGCACGGCGCTGTCCCGAGATCCGGCGGAAAACTGTGGTCATCCGGAGGTCTGGAGAGTCCCGGAGGGACGGCCGAGGGTAGCCCAGGAGTTCACTCCTGGGGTCGGGCCGCGTTCCCCTCCCGGAGGACAAGTCCCGGAGGGACGGCCGAGCCGCGGTGCCGATCAGCTCGGTCGCCCCTCCGGGGCTTCCGCTGGGCCGGCATCCGGGCGTGACGACGGTGCCGATGGAGAGTTACGCGGGGAGTCAGGGGGAGTACCCCACAGGGGTACCACAATGGCAGCCCGGGGTCTCGCCGCCAGGCGGGACCCGGCACAGGGAACAGCCCTCCGTCGGGACGCACGCTGAAGGCGTGCGACAAAGTCAGTGGCGAAGGCAGCGTTCGTTTTGTCGCAGCCCTCCAGGCTGCTGTCCGGTGGTGGGGGGCGCAATCCCGGGTCTCGCCTGACGGCTCGACCCCGGGCTGCCGTTGTCGA
>FWPV01012074.1_pt1 | contig 13476 bp, 11 predicted proteins | sample 2228371 | NCBI WGS metagenome assembly FWPV01 (sample SAMEA103939776, study PRJEB20133) | metagenome | reverse complement strand
CGGCCACAGCACGCCAAGCCCCGCCGCCGCGATCAGTGCAACCACGGCGAACGCGGCGATACACGCGGCGCGCCGCAGTCTCGATTTTCTTCCAACCATCGGTTTCACTCTCGCAAGCCCCATTTCAGGCGGCCAGGCGCCCGGCCGCCCTGGGACAGCCCGGACTAGGCCAACCCCAGCGACCTCAGCCGCTCCAGCGTGGGCACGCCATTGGCGTCCCAGCCGCGCTCCTGGTAGTACTCTGCCAGGAGCACTGCCTGGTCTGGCAGGACGCCCGCCGCCCCACCGCTGTCGCGCGGCACCGTCAGAACGCGCAACGGCAGGGTGTCATCGCGGGCGGTTACCCCCAGCCTCACATTGATAAGACGCTTCAGGTTGAACAGCCGTTCCCCGATATGCAGGAGTTCGGCGGGAGTGATCTCCCACCCCAGCGCCAGGTTCAGCCATTCGCACACGTCCTTTGGCTCCACATGCCCGCGGATGCTGAATTTGCACAGGCCCAGGGGGTTGAACGTGGCCAGGTAGTTCTGCCAGATGACCGCCATCTTGCCCTGGCCTTCGCTCGTGTGCGGGTGGTAGGGTTCGGGGGACCACACGTCTTCCAACTGCAGGCCGCCCGCGCCCCGCCAGTGGCACATGGCCTCCAGATGGCAAGCCCCGCGGTTGGCGGTGGCATAGTTCGCGCCCATGCACACATACGCGCGCGGGTCGTGCATAGGAAGTTCCAGACCCTTGGCCGTTACATCCATGTCCTGGGCCTCGGGCCCCAGGCGGCGGCAGAACGCGCGGACGCCCTCGCCCAGCCACGCGCCAAGCCCCTCCCGCAACCCGATCTGGCGGGTGAGCGCAACCAGCGCCTCGCCACTGCCCCAATGCAGGGCCAGCCCCTGCGTCATGTCCGGCGGCAGAAGCCCGCGCTCGGCGGCTTCCATGGCCGTGGCGATGGCCGCGCCCACCGAGATGGTATCCAGGCCCAGGCGGTTGCAGATGTCGTTGGCCTGGATGATGCTGTCCAGGTCATCCACCAGGCACATACTGCCCATGGAGCCTGCCGTCTCGTACTCCGGCGCATGGATGTACTCACCCCCTGGCCCGCAGGGCACCAGTTTGCCGCACCCGATGGGACAGCCAAAACAGCGATAGTGCTTCACCTCGTACTTTTCCACCACCGCCTGGCCGGTGATCTTCGCCGCTCCATCGGGCCAAGACCCCTGAAGCCAGTTCTTGATGGGCAGGTCGCCGCTGGCCTCGGCCCGCGCCACGCCGCCCGCCGTGCCCAGTTTCGTGAAGCCGACGGTGTGCTCCTGAATTACCTTGTTCTTCGCGCGGACCGAAGCGCGAAGAGCCGCCTCGTCTTTGTATGTGGGCCGGCCGCGCCCCCGCACCGCGATAGCCTTGAGGTTCTTGCTGCCGAAGACAGCTCCCATCCCCCCGCGCCCCACCGCGCGCGCCTCGTGCCCGTCCACCATGATGGCCGCCAGGTGCACCAGCCGTTCGCCCGCGGGGCCGATGGCGATGACCCGCGCCTTGGCGTCGGTTTCCCCGCGAATGCGCTCCACCGCCTCGTAGCAGTCCAGCCCCCAAAGGTGCTGGGCATCGCGGATCTCCGCGCCCGAATCCGTTACCCACAGGTACACGGGCCTTTCCGCGCGGCCGGTGATGGCGATGCCGTCGTAGCCCGCGAAGTGCAGTTCCGCGCCCCAGTAGCCCCCGCTGGTGGACTCATTCCAAACGCCGGTCAGGGGCGAGCGCCCGCACACGGAGAACTTGCAGGCGGTGGGCAGGATCGAGCCCGTGAGGAGGCCCGCGACCACATACACCGGACTAGCAGGGTCCAGTGGATCCAGGTCGGGGCGCATTTCCCTGTAGTACCGCTCGGCGGCCAATCCGCTGCCCAGCAGGTAGGTCCGCACGTGCTCTTCGGGAATCCGCTCGGTGGTAACCTCCCTCGTGGACAGATTAACGTTGAGCCACTGACCTGCGTAGACACCCATATTTTCCTCCTTGCGATGCATGACGCGCGTGTCTTGACGGTCTCCTCCACGTTATTGTAGTATGCGTAAGCAATTCAGACAACTGGGTGATGAAATGCGCAGATTCCCGATAGGACTGTTGATCCTGGCCGTGCTGGTGGTGGCGTCGGGTGGGCAGGTATTCGGCGAGACGCCCGCCACTGCGCCGAATGCCGCGCCAGGGTACACGCCAGGCGTGGTCTGGGCAAAACTGCTCCCCGACGTGGCATCCCCGGCGGAGCAGGCGCAGGAGTGGCAAGGTTATCCGATCCTGGGCAGGTTGCGCGGCGCGCCCGCGTGGGTGCGCCTTGCAGTGCCGGTGGGCCAGGAGGAGCAAACAGCAGCGGCGCTCCGACAGATGCCCGGCGTCGTCGCCGCCGAGCCGGAGTACTTCGTCCATGCCACGGGAACGCCCAACGACGCCAACTTCGCGCTCCTATGGGGCATGGAAAAGATCCGCGCCCCGCTGGCTTGGGATGTATCCATCGGCGGCTGGGACGTGGTAGTCGCCATCCTGGACACAGGTGTGGATTTGAATCACCCCGACTTGGCCGCCAACCTGTGGCAGAACTTCGGAGAGATCCCAGACAACGGGATGGACGATGACGGCAACGGCTACGTGGATGACCGTTGGGGATGGAATGCCATCACTGTTGGGGCCCGGCCCCAGGACGACCACGGCCACGGCACTCATGTGGCAGGCATCGCCGGGGCGGTGGGGAACAACAGTGTGGGCGTCGCAGGCGTCCTGTGGCATTGCCGCCTCATGGCCGTCAAGGTGCTGAACTCGCGGGGGAGCGGTGATTACGCGGGCGTGGCCGAAGGCGTGTATTACGCCGCGAAGAACGGTGCGCGCATCATCAACATGAGTTTCGCCGGCACCGACTACAGCCAACTGCTGCAGGATGCCATCAACGATGTGACGATGCGGTACGATGTCGTGTTCGTGGCAGCGGCGGGCAACTGCGGCTCCGGCGGCACCGGGTGCGGTTCGGTGAATCCCATCATGTATCCGGCGGCAATGGCGAATGTCATCTCGGTGGCCGCTACGGACTCGGGGGATGTTCGCGGCGGGTTCTCCGAGTACAACGCCTTCGTGGACTTGGCCGCGCCCGGCGCATCCATCTACAGCGCCACGCTCCGCGGTGGGTATGGGTACAAGACGGGCACGTCTATGGCAGCGCCCCACGTGGCGGGCCTGGCCGGGCTGATCCGCGCCGTGCGGCCCACCTGGAACCGCGAGCAGGTGGAAGCGCACATGAAGGCCACGGCGGTCAAAGTCGGGGCGTATCCCTATGACCCGGGCGGGCGCAACGACTACTACGGCTACGGGCGCATAGACGCGGCCGCCGCGCTGTGGGGGCTGGTGGAGCCGCCGCATCTGGCCGCGTCCACCGGCGAATGGGTCATCCACGCCGAGCCTGGGCAGACGGTGGAGGCGTCTCTGACGCTCACCTACACCGGAACAGGCGTAACGGAATGGCACGTGGACGTACAAGATGGGGCGGACTGGTTGAGAATAGAGCCCGCGCGCGGGACCCTCGCGCCGAACGAGCAGGTCGTGCTGCACCTTGTAGGGTCCGAGTCGCTCCCGCAGGGCCTGTACCGAGGCCGCTTCCGCATCGTCTCGTCGCATCCCTTCTGGGACGGCGACGCGCCGGAAGTGAACGTTTACGCACTCATCCTGCGCGCGACGACGCGGCTGATCTTCCCGTTTGTCCTCCTATGACGGCTTGCGCGCTTGGGCCAGCCGCTCGCCATACTGGCGCTTGTAGTACTCCAAGTACTCGCCCGTCTTGAGTTTGCGCCACCACCACTCGTTGTCCACGTACCAGCGGACGGTTTTCTCCAGCGCCTGCTCAAAGGTGTGGCGCGACTGCCATCCCAGCGCCTTGATTTTGTCGCAATTGAGCGCATAGCGGCGGTCGTGGCCCGGGCGGTCGGCCACATGCTGAATCAGGCTCTCGGGCTTGCCCAGCAAGCGGAGCACCAGGCGGGCCATGTCAATGTTCCGCGTCTCCACGCCGGTGCCCAGGTTGTACACCTCGCCCGGAACGCCCTTGTGCAACACGATGTCAATCCCCTCGCAGTGGTCCCACACGTACTGATAGTCGCGCATCTGCATCCCGTCGCCGTAAACAGGGAGCGGGAGGTCGTCAATGGCATTGGTGATGAACAGCGGCACGGCCTTCTCCGGATACTGGTACGGGCCGATGTTGTTGGAACCGCGCGTGATGGTGGCGGGCACGCCGAAACTGACGAAGTAAGCATAAACCATGTGCTCGCCGCCGGCCTTGCTCGCCGAGTAGGGGCTTCGGGGCGCTAGCGGGTCGGTTTCCACCGACGCGCCATCCAGCACCTCGCCGTACACCTCATCGGTGCTGACCTGATGGAAGCGCTCCAGCCCAAACTTGCGTGCCGCTTCCAAGAGCACGTAGGTGCCAAACACATCCGTCTGGATGAAACTTCCCGGCTCCATCAGCGAGCGGTCCACGTGGGTCTCGGCGGCGAAGTTGACAATGGTGTCAATCTTGTACTCGCGCACGGTCTGCTCTACCAGCGCCGCGTCGCAGATGTCGCCGCGCACGAAGGCGTAGCGGGGATTGCCCTCCAGGTCGCGCAGGTTGTCCAGGTTGCCCGCATACGTCAGTTTGTCATAGACAACCACATGGTAATCCGGGTGCTGCTCCAGCATGTAGTGGACGAAGTTGGAGCCGATAAACCCGGCCCCGCCGGTAATCATCAAACGTTTCACGTTCAGACTCCCTGTTGAGTTTTCCGGCCCCACCCGGCGAATCGCGCGAGCGGGTCGCCCGCCCAAGGGCACCTAGCCTGCCGGCAGTAGGCGGGCCATGCGCAGCAGTTTGCGCGCGATCTTCTTCGGCGAGGCGTAGCGCTTCCAGTAGCGCCGCACCTGCCGCTTGAACTGATTCCAGGGCTTGCGCCGCTGAGATTCCGCCAGCGCCCAGCGGAGGAACTCGTAGTCCATCCCCTTGATCTTCGCCTCGGTGGGCGAGCGGCGGTACTGCTCGTGGCTGGTGATGAGCGACAGGTCGTTTTCCACACAGTAGTCAAACAGGTCGCTCCCGGGGTGAGGCGTGTAGAAAGCCGGGCTGTAGTAGTCCGGGTCTATCTCCTTCAGCATGGAGATGGTCTCCATGACCTCCTCTTTAGTCTCGGTGGGGATGCCCAGCATGTAGTTCGCCCAAATGGCAATGCCGTTCTTGCGGCAAATCCGAGCGGCCTCCAGGTTGATGGCGCGGGTCGTGCCCTTGCGCAGGAACTTGAGCACGCGATCGCTCCCGCTCTCAAACCCGATGAAGTAGCCGCGAAGCCCCGCGTCGGCCATGAGGCGCACCATGTCGGGATGCTTCACGATGATGTCGGCGCGGCTCTGACAGAAGAAGGGCTGGGTGAATCCCTCGGCCTTGTAGGCGCGGCAGAACTCCGTTACCCACTCGCGGTCTTCCGTCAGGCAGTCGTCGTGGAACATGAACGAGGCAAAGTGATAGCGATCGCGCAACTCCTTCAATTCGGCGATGATGTTGGGCACGCTGCGTCTGCGCACTTTGCGGCCGAAGATGCGCCGCTCGGCGGGCTGGCAGAAGTTGCAGTTGTACTTGCATCCGCGCCCGGCGATGATGGTCAGGAACGGCGGGGGCAACTCCTCCACAAAGGGCACTTCGGGCGAGTCCAGCGTGTACCCGTACTTCCGCCACTCGCTCAAGAAGAGTTCGCGGTCGGGGAACGGCAGGGCGTCCAGGTCGGGCATCTCGCCCACGAGGATGCGGTCGGCGGGTGGGGTTCCCTCCTGGATGGCGCGCAGCAACTTGGGAAACGTGATCTCGCCCTCATGGGTTACGATGTAGTCAATCTTGGGATTCTGCGCCACCTCATCCAGGGCGAGGGTCGGGTGCGGGCCACCCACAACCACGACGCTCTGCGGCAGTTCCTCCTTCACGATATCCACCGACTGCATCACCGGGTCGTAGTCCACGCTCATCATGGTGAAGCCGACCACGTCGGGGCGGCGCCGGCGGATTTCGTCCCGGAAGTCGTCCCATCCCTTGAGCGCGCGCAGGTCAATCAGGTCTATCTCAAACCCTTGGGCTTTGGCGGCGGCGCTGATGTGGGCCAGGCCGTGGCTCACCCAGCCTGCCTCCATCCCCTTGCCCAGGCAGTCAAACCCATATCCTGCGATGCCAGGATACACAAGCGTTGTCTTCATCTGCACCTCTCACAGAGCCTTTAGCCGTTGGCGGTTGGCCGCCGGTCGGTGGCGGTCCGCCGCCGTCCGCTGACGGCTGTCCTTTCGCTATCTCCCGTTACCGATGAGCCCCACCTTGCTGTGATCGCCCAGCATGAGTTTGTAGGCGCGGGGCTTCAACGGCGAGCGCGTGATCTCTACGTTGCGCCCGATGAGCGAATCCTCAATTCGCTGGTCAATATCCACAATGCGGCAGTTTTCCAGAATCACCGAGTGCTCTATCTCCGCGTCCTGAATCAGGCAGTGGTGGTAGATGCTCGTAAACGGGCCGATGTACGAGTTCACGATTTGGGTCTCTTCGCCGATGATGGCAGGCCCGCGGATGATGCTGTTCACAATCCGCGCGCCCCGCTCTATCACGACCTTGTTGTACACCTCCGACTGCGCGTCCACCTCGCCCAAGATGCGGGTCTCAAAGGTATCCAGCACCAGGCGGTTGGCCTCCAAGATGTCGCTCATCTTGCCGGTGTCAATCCACCAACCCGTAACCATGGATGCCTTGACGTTCAGCCCCTTGTCCACCAGATATTGAATCGTGTCAGTGATCTCCAACTCGCCGCGCTTGGACGGTTTGATGGCATTGACCGCTTCCCACACGTGGTGGTCAAACATGTAGATGCCGATGACGGCCAGGTCGCTAACGAATTCCTTCGGCTTCTCCACCAAGCGCACCACTTTGCCGCGCTCATCCAGCACGGCGACGCCCAGCGCCTCGGGGTTGGGCACCTTGTACAGCAAAATCTGCGCGTTCAGCGAATCGTCCTGGAATTCCTCCACGAAGGGCACAATGCCATCGCGGATGAAGTTGTCGCCCAGGAACAGCACAAACCGCTCGTCGCCCAGGAAGTCGCGGGAGATCTTGATGCCGTGGGCAATGCCCAGCGGAGCCTCCTGTTGGATGTAGGTAACCTTCGCGCCGAAGCGGGAGCCGTCGCCAACGGCCTCGCGGATCTGGTCGCCGGTGTCGCCAACGACGATGCCCAGATCGGTGATGCCGGCTTCCACCAAGTCCTCAATGACGTAGAACAGGACCGGCTTGTTGGCCACGGGCACCAACTGCTTCGCGCCGGTGTAGGTCAATGGCCGAAGCCGCGTGCCTTTCCCCCCGCTAAGAATGAGACCCTTCATTGTGCCTCCTACCGATGTTATCGCCGCGCCTTCTTGGCGGGGCGCGCCGGCTCCACGTCGTCGCTGTCGCCCAGAATCGCGGCGGGGTTGGTGGTAACCAGATTCCACGCCTCCGGCCCGATGAGTCGCTCTGCCGTCCGCGTTGCCTCCATCAACGACGGCGGGCGGCGACTGGCCGAGTGGGCGTCCGAAGCCAGCACATGCACCCAGCCGCGCTGCAGAAACGCCATCGCCGCCGACTTGGCCTGCGCCCCGAACCCACCCAGGACGCTCGTCGTCGTGATCTGCACCAGCACGCCGCGCTCCACGAGCGGCTGCAATCGGTCGGGCGCTGCGGCCAGCGGTGCGTTGCGCTCCGGATGTGCCAGGATCGGCTTGTACCCCGCCACCTGGAGTCGGAAGATCGCGTCCTCGGTGTACGGTGGCAGCACGAAGAAGGGGAGTTCCACCAGGACGTACCGCGTGGCGCCGATGGGCCATGCCAGCCCATCGGCCAGCCAGCGCAGGATGTCCGGCTCCAGGCTAACCTCTGCCCCCAGGTGCACTTCCAGGTGAGTCCCTTGGCCCGCGAAATGATGCCGCAGGACCGCCAGGCGCTGGTCAGACTCCTGGCGGGTTAGCCCCGCAAATGGGATGTGGGGCGTCGCAACGATGACCCCGACTCCATCGGCCAGCGCCGCGCGGGCCATGTCCAGCGACTCTTCCGGCGTTCGCGGGCCGTCATCCACCCCCGGCATGATATGGGCATGCAAGTCAATTAGCCTCGCCGCAGGCGACTGCACCATCCCGCTAGCGACTTCCCTCGGCGGCGTAATATCGCGTGAGCAGACTGTCCGCCTGTACGTTGGTCAGCGCCGCACCGATGATGCGCGCGTTCGCCTTCTCCAAGAGCGCCTTGGCCCTTTCCACGTAGTCGCGCTTGGCCCGCCCCGCCTGCACCACCAGCAGGACGGCGTCCACCTTGGACGCCAGAATGGCGGCATCGGCCACGGCGACAACCGGCGGCGCGTCCACCAGCACCATGTCGGCCCGACCCGCCAGCCCCGCCAGCAGTTCCTCCATGCGGCGGGAGCCGAGCAACTCCAGCGGGTTGGGCGGAATCGGCCCGCTGGTGAGCACCGACAGGCCGTCCACACCCACCGAGCGAAGCGGCGGTTCTCGCAATGTCTCGGCATTCATCAGGGCTGTGGTCAACCCCTCGCCGTTGGATAGGCCGAAGATGGAATGGAGCGAGGGCCGGCGCAGGTCGCAGTCCACGACGATGACCTTGCGCCCCTCCTGCGCCGCCACAACGGCCAGGTTGGCCAGCGTGGACGACTTGCCCTCTTCCGGGCTTGCGCTGGTCAGCATCAGCGTGCGAATCGGCCTGTCCAGCCCCGCGAAATCAATGCTGGTCAGCAGCGTGCGGTACGCCTCGCTAACGGCAGACCGCGGCTGTGCAATCGTGATCAAGTTCTGCAGAGTCTTATCGCTCATCTGCAAGCATCCCTCCAAGAGCGGCCGTGCCCGCGTTCACAGGGTTGACCGCCGCTACAGAATCTGACTGATAACGGCAACTCCAACGGCCCCTACGAGAATCCCCAGCCCGAAGTACAGGAGCGTCTCGGGCCGGATGCGCGGGAGCAGCCGCCTGCGCCGCGCAGGATTTGCCTCGCCGCCCGCCGGAATGGAACCGAGCACCACCAGGCCGGTGATGCGCTCCACCTGCTCTGGCGTGCGAAGCAGGTCCGCCTGAACCCACTCCAGGAAGAAGACGATGACGCCGGCCAGGAGGAGCCCGACGACGAACCCCACGATGAGGTTGATCTTGAGTTTCGGCGAGAACAACTCGTAGCGGGCGCTGTCAATGATGGCAACTTCAATGCGGTCGCGCTTGTCCTGCTTCTCATTCCAGGCGGCCCGATCCTCCGCGAAAATCTCGGCCATCCTCTGCGCGATGGCCGTCGCGACCAGGGGGTCGGTGTCCTTGGCGTCAATGCGGATGGAGAAGTTGGACGGGTCGGGGCTGACCGTAACCTTGCTCAGCAGGTCGTCGGTGGACATGTCCAACTGGGCGCGGTCAATGGCGCGCTGGGCCGTGTTGTGGCTGCGAATCTGGAGCGTGTAACTGCGGAGCAGGTCTTTGGCCGTGTTGCTGAGGCCCCAGTCGGCACGCGCCGGCTCCGCGCGGAGCACAATCGTCGCTCGGTACACCGGCGTCTGCAACTTGCCCACCAGCACGGCCACGGCCGCGGTGAAAAGGGCCAGAAAGATGAAGATCCAGCCTCGCTTGCGGATGATTTCCAGGTAGTCTCGGAATTCCAATCCCGCCTCCTAACCGTTGTCTTGGCGCAATTCTATCACAGGCCCCGCTTACGGGCAAAGCGGCTACAGCCGGCGGCGCTTGCGGGGTATCTCGGCCAGCACATCCAGCCCCATGCGCGCCAGTTCCTCACGACTGCGCACCGTATCGTCCAGGTAGTCCCAAAGGAACGCGATGCCCACGCCCGCCAGGAACGCGATAAGTAGACGCAGGGGCAAGTCCAAGCGTTCCCGCAGACTGCGCCCCGCCACGCCGAAATGCGGCCCATCTATGAGTCGCACTACGGCATCTTCGGCCTGGAGGAAGCCGAAGAACGAGGCGCTCTGCTCCTGCAAGACCGTGAGGATGGCGTCGGCGATGGCGCGAATCTGCTCCGCATCGTGCCATGCCACGCTGACGTTCAGGATCCGGTGCAGTTTGCCCGTCTGGGTCGCCGCGCCGATGGCGAGCCCCGAAACCTGCACGCCCCGCTTGGCCAGTTCGGCGCTCACGGCGTTGCTGAACTCGCTCCGCCGAATCACCTCGGCCAGGTCGTCCACAAAGTACTCTGCCGTCAGCCACGTGTAGTAGCGGTCGTAACTGTAATACGCGCCCGTCTTCGGCTCCGGCTTGATGCCCACCGTGAAGGCCATGGACGCCGTGTAGGTCGTGGGGGCGGGCCGTGCCGTGGCCAGCGTCAAGACGAGCACAAGCAGGGGCAACAAAACCCACACCCACCAACGCCGCTTCAGCACTCGCCAGTACGTTCTCAACTCCATAGTTCCGCTCCTTGCCGCGTTGTTCACGCCAGCGCCCTTTCCTGGGCCGCGAGCAGTAGCCCGATGCCCCGCCGGGCCATCTCCAGCAGCCGCAATAGGTCGCCGTGAGAGAAGGGCCGCCCCTCGGCTGTGCCCTGCACTTCTACGTACTGTCCCCGCGCGTTTATCACCACGTTGAAATCCACATCGGCCGCCAGGTCTTCCTCGTAGCACAAATCCAAAAGCGGCTCGCCCCCCACCATGCCGACGCTGACCGCCGCCACCGGCGCCAGGAGTGCGCCCGGCTCCACCTCGCCCTGCGCGATGAGCCGCCGCACGGCGAGCGCCAGCGCCACATACGCGCCCGTAACGGCTGCGGTGCGCGTTCCGCCGTCGGCCTGGAGCACGTCGCAGTCGGCGATGAAGGTGCGCTCGCCGAGGAGCGCCAAGTCCACCGACGCGCGCAGGCTCCGCCCGATCAGGCGGCGAATCTCCTGTGTCCTGGCGGTCAGGCCGGCGGTCTCCCTGGGCGTGCGGGTCAGGGTGGAGCGGGGCAGCAGCGCGTACTCCGCCGTAACCCATCCACCCTTGCCCAGCCGGTGGGAGGGGACACCCTCTTCCACCGTTACGTTGCACAGAACGTGGGTATCGCCCAGACGGATGAGGGCGGAACCCTCCGCGTACTTGCTGAATCCGGTTGTGATGGAAACGGGCCGCAGTTCGTCGGTGCGTCGTCCGTCTTTCCGAGGCATCTCACTCTCCCAATACGTACCGCAGGATGATTCGGTGCACGACCTGTTCAACCGGCGCGCGGTCGTCGGTGAAAACGGCCCGCGCCTCGGTTACTTCCCACATCAGGGGCATGACCCGCGAAGCCACGTCGCGGAGGCGGGCATCGGCCAGGTGTTCCGCGTTGACTCGGAAGTTGTCCGGCGACGTGGGTCGGCGCGTCCCGACCACCAGGCACGACGCCAGGCTCCCGTCTCGGTCGGGCGTGTCCAGCACGTACACGCTGGGGAACACGGTGCGCATGGTCTGGGCGATGGCGTCCACCAGCGAGTAGTCGCCCGGCGCGCGCCCCACATTGATGGCCGCCACGCCGTCGTCCGCGAGATGGTCGTACACTTCCTGGAAGAACTCGCGGGTCGTCAGGTGAAACGGAATGTACGGCGGGCGGTAGGCGTCCACGGCGATGACCGAGTACGCGCGCGGGCTGTTGCGGAGAAAGTACCGCCCGTCCTGGACGATCACGCGGAGGTTGGGCTCGTTCATGGCGAAGAACTCGCGGCCCACCCGAACGATTTCGGGGTCAATCTCCACGCCCTCCATCGGCAAGTCGCCGTACACCAGCGCGTACTGTTTGGAGACCGTGCCCGCCGCCAACCCGATGAGGCACAGGCTGGATACCTGGGATGGCGCAAAAGGCGGCGCGTTGAACAACGGTGCTACGAGGAAGTAGTCCCACACCTCCCCCGTCAGTTCCTCGTTCGGATTGTACACGGAGTGCACGCCCTGGCCCTCGTTGAGGCGCAGGTAGATGTCGTTGCCCCAGCGCACGACCTGGATGTAATTGTAGGCCGACTCGGTCTCGTAGATGAGGCCCTCGGATGCCTTCACGACCCCGGGCGGGAAGGCCACAGCGGCGACCAACAGGACAATCCCCGCTGCCCCATAGGCCCACGCGCGGCGGGAGCGGGCCATCGCCATCCCGACGACGGAGACCGCCAGCAACACCAGCGAGAACAGCCAGAAGGTTCGCCGCGTGCCGATGGCAGGGATGAACACGAGCACCGGCGCGAACGTGCCCACGATGCTCCCCAACGTGGACACCGCGTACATTCGCCCGGCGGCGTGCCCCGCAGAGCCTACATCCTGCACAGCCAGGCGAACGGCAAACGGCGACACGAAGCCCAAGAGGATGACCGGCGCGGCGAACAGCAGGAGCACTCCCATGAGCGAACCCGCCAGCAGGCCGATGTCGTAGGCGGCGAACCCGCGCACGGAAAGCGACAGCACCGGCCGGGCCGCGAACGGAATCAGCCCGATGAGCAGGGCCGCCGCGCCCGTGATGCTGTAGAACGTCCTGATGTGCGGCGACCGATCGGCGATGCGGCCGCCCAGGTAATAGCCCACCGACAGGTACACGAGAATCAGCCCGATGAGGTTCGCCCACACGATGAGCGAATTCCCGAAATAGGGGTCCAAGAGCCGCGCAGCCGACATCTCCACCGCCATGGTGGTCATGCCGGCGACGAACACGGCCAACGTCAGGAACCCTCGCTGTCCCTTGGGCATTGCGCTCCTGCCAAACCTGCGGCCTCTGTACGCACGATGCGCGCGCCGCTTTGTCCCACTGCCGCGCATTATACCCGTGCGGCAGGGGTTTGGCAAAGGTCTTGGAGTTGACGAAACCGGCCCGCTCGGCTTACACTGACCGTATGGACGCAGGACGGGAAACCCCTCAGCAGAAGACTCGGGCAATTCGGGTGGCCGCGGGGGCGCTGGCGGCGATTGCGGTTGTGGCGCTTGCGATCCGCTTCTGGCGGCCCCTGCTGAGCCTTGTCTCCGAGCAGGACAACCTGCGCCACTGGGTGGCGGGATTCGGATGGGCAGGCCCGCTGGCCCTCATCGCGTTGCAGGCCGCGCAGGTGATCCTCGCCCCGCTGCCCGGGCAGGTGGTGGGGCTGGTGTCGGGCTACCTGTTCGGCGTGGTCTGGGGCACGGTGTACAGCGTCATCGGCGTCCTGTTGGGGGCTTGGGCGCTGATGACCCTGGCGCGCAAACTGGGCCGCCCCTTCGTGGAGCGGGTCGTCCCGCCCGCGCACCTCGCCCGATTTGACGGCCTGGTACAGCGCGGCGGACCGACCGCCTTCTTCGTGCTGTTCCTCCTGCCTTTCGTGCCCGACGACTCCATCAGCATCCTGGCGGGGCTGACCAACATCCCCATCTCCCTGCTGATGATCCTGGCCGCGGTGGGGCGGTTCCCCAGCCTGCTGGCCTCCGCATGGATGGGCGACCTGTCGGGCAACC
>FWPV01012073.1_pt1 | contig 13476 bp, 9 predicted proteins | sample 2228371 | NCBI WGS metagenome assembly FWPV01 (sample SAMEA103939776, study PRJEB20133) | metagenome | reverse complement strand
CCTCCCTGCTCGACACCACCACCGCCACCCACGGCGTCGATGTACGCCGACACCTCACCCGACTCGCCGGGCCACCCCTCCCACCCGACCGGATCGCCCGGCACGTCCTACGCGCCGCTCGATCCGGCCGACCCCTCGTCGTCCCCGGCCGAGCCGCCCCGATCGCCGCGGCCGCCCGACACCTCCCCCGCGCCACCCGGTACCTCATCCGACGCCGCCTCCATCAGGAGCTGCGACACGACGACACGGGCCGGTCCTAGCCGACAGATCCGGACCGGGCGACCGGCGATGGATGCGCTCGTGTGAGGACCACGTCGGTGATCCGGGTGATCCGATCGTGTTCGGGTGGCGAAGGATGATCGTCGGGGCCGTGGGGTCTCGGCGAGAGGAGGACCACCACCATGACCAGCACCACGCCCACGACCGCCGCCACCGACGGCGCCGCGCCGTCAAGTCCTGCGCCCGCCGCGCTGTCGACCGTGATGTCCATCTACGAGGCGTTCGGTCGGGGTGACGTGCCCACGATCCTCGGTCATCTCGCCGATGACGTCCGCTGGGACCACGGGGTGCGTCGCACCGGTCTCACGTATCTCGCGGCCGGCACCGGCCACCAGCACGTTGCGGACTTCTTCGTCGCGTTGGGGGAGCAACTCGAGATCGGGCACTTCGAGGTCACGTCGGTCGTCACCCAGGGCGACGAGGTGATGGCGCGCGTCGACATCTCCGGTCGCAATCGTGTCACCGGCCTCGCCTTCGACGTCGTCCCCGAGGTGCACCACTGGCGGGTGGGCAACGACGGCAAGGTCGTCGAGTTCACCCACATCGGTGACTGGGCGGTGCACGAGGCGGCCGCTCCCGGTGCCGTTGCCGCGGGTGAGGTGCTGCACGCGGTCGGTGACACGCTCGAGGTGGAGGTGCCCGGCGGCCAGTTCGAGGTGTTCACGCTTCGCGGTCCGAAGGACTCCGGCCCGCCGCCGCACTCGCATCCGTGGCGTGAGGTGTACGTCGGGGTCAGCGGTGAGGCCGAGGTGACCGTCAATGGACGGACGACGACGTTGCGGGCGGGAGACGTTGCGTGTGCAGAGGCGGGTGCGCTGCACACCTACCGGATCTCGACCGAGGAGGCCTGTTTCGTCGTGATCACCGGCGGAGGGCGAGCGTCTGGGTTCTTCGCCGATCTCGATGCCAACGCGCCGCACGGGGTGCCCGACGCCGAGGGGTTGGGAGCGATCATCGAGGTGGCGAGGCGAAACGGTCTCTCGTCGCCGTTGTGGGACGAGGTCCCGGCCTGACCGGTGACGACCGCGCTGCTCGTCGCCGGGCGCGCCCGACCCGGGCAACGGGTCGTGCGCCGCTCGCTACTGTCGCACGGCGTGACCGACGACGGGCACGGCTGGGACGCCGCGATGATGCGGCGCGTGGTCGCCGGCGATGACAGTGCCCTCGCCGAGGTCTACGACCGGTACTCGTCGGTGGTGCACGGCATCGCTCGACGCCTGCTCGGCTCCGACAGCGCACCCGACGTGTGCCAGGAGGTGTTCGTCGCGCTGTGGCGCCACCCGGAGCGTTACGACGCGACCCGCGGACCCCTGCTCGGCTACCTCGCGACCATCACGCACCGGCGATGCATCGACGAGCTCCGTCGCTCCGGACGTCGAGCGGCGAACGAGGAACGAGCGATGAGGCTCGACGCCGTCGCGGACGGCACCGAGTTGTTGGGCCTCCAGCGCGTTGCTGCCTCCGCCGTCCGTCGCGCCCTCGACCTCCTGCCGCCAGCTCAACGTGTTGCGGTCGAACTCGCCTACTTCGAGGGACTCAGCTTCCGTCAGGTGGCCGACGCGACCGGCGTGAGCGAGGGCACGGCCAAGTCGCGCCTGCGTCTCGCTCGCGCTCGCCTCGCGGACGCGCTCGACGATCTGGCACCCTCGCCCTCGATCCTCCCGGACGTGACACCGTGACGACTGCCGACGACCCCCGCACCCCGGCCGACGAGCTGCTCGAGGTCCTCGGTCCGCTCGACGCCGAGCCGGCACCGGCGGGTGTCCGCGACCGGCTGCTCGCCGCCGTCGCGGCCGAACCGCGCCGAGGCGTCGAACCGTTGCCGGCGCTCGACGTGTTCGAGGAGTGCGTGCGCGCCGTGGATGACGTGGTTCGATCGGTACCGTCGGCCGCCCGCCGAGCCTCGGTCGATACCTACCCGTGGGACGCGACGGAGCTGCTGGCGCATCTCGCCGCGGTCGAGCGGCACACCCGCAGCGTGCTCGGCCTCGAACCCGACGACCACGACCCGGACCGGCTCGATCACCTCGCCGTCGGCCGGGCTTGGCGCACCGACCTCTTGCGGAGCGGTTGGGAGGCTGTGGCGCACGCGTGGCGGGCAGCGGCGGCAGCCACGATCGCCGACCTCCGCGCGGGACGAGCGCCGGTACCGGGTGCCGTCGTGCACCTTCACCAGTGGCCGCTCGATCTCGAGGCACTCCTCGTCGTCCGCTCGTTCGAGCTGTGGACCCACGCGGACGATCTGCGCCGTGCGTGTGGGTTCCCGATGGCTGCACCGAGCCCAGCGGCGTTGCGAGCGATGTCGAGCACGTCCGTGCGGGCCCTGCCCCTCCTTGCTTCTGTCGTATCCGGTGGCAATCGGCTCGGAGGCGTGCGGGTCGTGCTCACCGGCGACGGAGGTGGGACGTACGATCTCGGAGTCGCCGAGCGGACCACGACGGTCGTGGCCGATGTGGTCGATTACTGCCGGCTGGTGGCCCGACGAGCGCAGCACGACGTGCTGAGGGTTCACGGCGACGCGTCACCGGTCGGGGATGTCGTGCGCGCGGCGCAGGCGATTGCGATCTGAGTGCCCGTGAGCAGTCCGAGCGACACCCGAGGTGGGGCGCTCGTTGCACTGCCCCGCTGGTGACGAACAGCAGCGGACCGGCCATGTCGAAGCAGGTGACCACGCGCGTCGCGCTGCTGCAACCGGCTCGTCCTGCGGGAGCATGACGCTACGAGCGTGGCACCGCACACCCGCCAAATTGCGTGCCGCGTCATGCCTTCGTCATTCCACCCTGACGGGCGGATGGCTCACGGCCCGCTCCGAGCGACTGCGCGATCATTCGACATGGTCGTGGACCGGACGTTCGGATCATGGGCCCGTGCCCGGCGGCGCGAACTCGACCTGACCCAACAGGAGATGGCCGCGCTGGTGGGTTGCGCCACGGTGACCGTCCGCAAGATCGAAGCGGATGAACGGCGGCCGTCGAAGCAGATGGCCGAGCGGTTCGCCGAGGTGCTCGCGATCCCCGCTGCCGACCGCGAGCGCTTCGTGGCCGCCGCCCGCGGCTTTCGCGCGCCGGCAGTCGTGCTGGTGCCCGCGCAGCGCGAGACGTCTCGCCTACCGGCGGTCTTCACGTCGCTGGTGGGGAGGGATCGCGAGCTCGCCGAGTTGCTCGCGCTCATCGAGAACGGGCCGAGCAGGCTGATCACGGTGGTCGGTGCGCCTGGCGTCGGCAAGACGCGTCTTGCCATCGAGGCCGTGCGTCGTGCTTCAGCGCTGCTCGATGTGCCGGCGGTGTTCGTGCCACTTGCACAGCGCGTCCGACCGGAGGAGATCGTCACGGGTCTGGCCGACGTGCTGCGAGTTTCGACCACCGGGACCGGCGACGAGCGCAGCGCAGTCACAGCGCGGCTTCGCAGCGCGCCGGTGATCGCGCTGCTCGACAACCTCGAGCAGATCGATGGCGCTGGTCCGCAGGTCGCGGCGTTGTTGGAGGAGTCGGCCACGACCGTGTGTGTGGTCACGAGCCGTCGACCCCTCGACGTGTACGGCGAGTACGAGTTCCACCTGGATCCGCTCCGCCTCGAGCCGGCCGACGGCGAGGACGTCGCCCCGGCGGTGCAGTTGTTCCTCGAACGTGCCCGTGCGGTGGGGCGTGGCGCGTCGACGTCTGCCGACTTGGTGGCCGTCGAGGCAGTGTGTCGGCTGCTCGATGGCATCCCCCTGGCGCTCGAACTCGCGGCCCGCCGTCTGCGACGGCGCACCCTCGGTGGGCTTCACGCGGAGCTGACCGACGGCGTGCCGAACCTCGGGTCGGGCCCGATCGACCGCGACGGTCGTCATGCCACGATGGAAGCCACCATCGCGTGGAGCTACGAGTTGCTGGATTCGCGAGCCCGGACCGTCCTGCGGCACGCAGCGGTGTTCCGTTCCGCCTTCTCGGCTGAGGGGCTCGCCGCAATCATGCCCGCCGCAGCGAGCGAGGATGTCGTTGCTGCACTCGACCACCTCGCCGATCACTCCTTGCTGATCGAGGGGGACGGGCCTCGTCGATACCGTCTCCTCGAGGTCATCCGAACGTTCGCTTCGGAGCGGGCGGAGGAACTGGGGGAGTGGCAGCCGGCTCGGCGACGTCATGCTGAGTGGGTGCTCAGCGCCGTTCCGACCACGCCGTGGGGGACGATGTCGACCTGGTCGTCGGACACCGTGGTCGCCGATGAGGAGGCCGTGGGTGCGGTGCTCTGGGCAGCCGGGAGCGACGGCGACCGTCACCTGGCCCAGCGAGTGCTCCTCGGTCATGGCTGGCAGTGGTACCTGCTCGGCCGGCTCACCATGCTCGACCGCTTGCTCGATCGGGTGGGAGCAGCAGATGATCCGGTGTTGGAAGTCCCGTTGACGGTGCTCGCTGGCCAGGTTCGCTGGGCGATGGCCGACCTCGGTGGCGCGTACGCGCGGTTGCGGCCCATCGTCGACGCGCCGGACGCACCGGACCCGACACGAGCGTGGTGGCAGGACCAAGCTGTGGGCCTGGTTGCGATGGCCCACGTCCTCGGCGACGACCCAGCCGCTGCGTTGCCGATGCTGCAACGCTGTCGACGCCTGCACTCGGTGCACGGTGACGACTCGGTGCTCGCGATGAACGTCTTGCGCGAGGGCAGGGTGGCGATGCGCTGTGGGCGGCTCGACGAGGCGGCGCCGCTGGTGGAAGAGGCGATGGCGCTGTACCGCTCCAGCGGTGTGGAGTGGGGCTACTGGAACTCGCTCGGCACCCTCGCCGAGGTCACCGCTGCGGCGGGCGACACCGCGCTGGCATTGGCTCGGTTCCTCGAGGCGATCAGCGGACTCGTCGACGTCGGTGCCGAAAGCTACGCCGCCTTCCGTCTCGCCGGAGTCGCGTCGCTCCTCGCGCGCACGGGCCGGCCGCGACCGGCAGCACAGGTCGTCGGCATCGTGATGCAGTGGCTCGACGAACTCGGCACCACCATCTTCCCGGTGGGCGAGGCCGCCTTCCGCGAAGCGCAGGCACGCGTCGCTGCGGACCTCGGTGATCGGCTCGCGGCTCGCGAGATCGAGGTAGGTCGGTCGATGCCGCGCAGCGTGGCCGCCATCCGCGCCTTGCTGTCGGCGTAGCGCCTGATCGGCACTCGTATCGTCATCTGTATCGGTCGTCGATACCCGTCCCCGCGCGGGATGTTGTCGACTTGGCTCATGAGCGACTTCCGCTTGGCCGAGATGGCCGACACCGACAAGATCCGGCTCGTCGAGGAGCACTACGAGAGTTTCTGGCACGGTGACCTCGACGACTTCGACCGGCAGATGTCGTCCGACTTCGTGGACGTGAGCGCGCCTCCCGGCACCCCGCCAGGGCCTGGACCGGTGAAGCAGTACGCGGCGATGGTCCGCTCGGTCTTCGACCCGATGCAGGTCACCGTCGAAGACGCCCTCGTGAGCGGGAACGTCGTGGCGGTCGTTGCTCGGTGGCGCGGGCACCAGGTGATCGACTACCTGGGGCTGCCCGGGGGACGCGACGTGGAGTTCGCCGGCATCGTCGTGTGGGAGCTCGATGACACTGGGCGTATCGCCCGCCGCACCGCCTTCTTCGACCCCGCCACAGCGCTCGGAGGCGAGTGACATGGTTCTTCCGCAACGATCGCCGCGCCCGTCCTGCTGGTCTCGCGTCAGTCTCGGCATGCTCGCAGCGACCGTGACCGTGACGCCCCTGCTGCTCGCCGCGTGCGGTGGTGACGACGACTCGTCCGGCGGGCCGACCACCGTCGCCGTCACTGCGGCCGACTACAAGTTCGAAGGTCTCCCGAAGTCGGTCGCCGCGGGTTCGACCTTCACCCTCGCCAACAGGTCGCAGACCGAGTTGCACGAGGCGGTCGCGGTGCGCATTCCCGATTCCGAGAAGCGGTCGATCGATCAGCTCGCCAAGCTGTCCGATGCCGAGCTCGAGGCCATCTTCACGGGCGAGCCGACGTTCGTGCTGCTGGCGATGCCCGGTGCTGCCGCGGCCGACCAGATTGCCGCCGTCGGCGACGGCACGATCAACGAACCGGGCCGCTATGCCATCGTGTGCTTCATCCCTACGGGCGCCGATCCGCAGGAGTACCTGGACGCCGCTGCGACATCGGAGGGCCCACCGCAAGTCGAAGGTGGTCCGCCGCACTTCGTCAACGGCATGTACGCCGAGATCACGGTGGACTGACGGCTACCCTCACGGCCGGACGCCGAGCTGGTGGTTCGCGACGGAGGTCCTGTTCTTCAGGCTCCAAGGCCATCGGTGGGTCATCTCGTCGAAGCTGCGGTGCCTGTCGGGGCCGTCGACCGTCATCTGCAACTGGGCCTGCCGGTCTTCGTTCCAGATCGCCAGCACCCCGCTGAGCAGCAGGAACGACGCATTGTGCGTGTTCGTGTCATGGAGCAGACAACAGGCGATCGGCAGACCTCTCGAGCCGACCCGGCTACGTCCTGGCGCAGGGTCACGTGACCTTGCACGTTCGGCGGCTCCTCACCTGGGACACGGAGGCGGCAGGAGGTGAACCACACGTCCACGGTGAACCTCGTCCCGACCCTCCCGCTCCCCAGGAGCCAACCATCGCGTCGAGACGTATACCCGTGGCAGCCCGAAAGTACGCGCGTGCTGCGCAGTGAGGCCGGTCTCACCTGATCGGGTTCACCGACGGTGACGGCATGCCGCGCGTTCAATCTGGCGATGGGCCGCTTCGGTCAGAAGGTGGTGGTCCCCATTGCGCTCGGGTTCTCGTACCGCAAGGCGGTTCGATCCGGAGCGGTCGCCCCCGGTTCGCTCGTTCACCCTGCGGGAGGCTGACCGGGCGTGTCGTGAGCGCCTCGGCGCAAAGAGCCCTGTCTGGTCTTGGGGCCGACCGGGATCGCCCGCTCAGGGTCCGGCGGCGTACGTGGCGACCGACGAGCGGCGGTGGACTCGGGTCTGGCGAGGTCGGGGTGCTAGACGATGGTGAGGTCGACGTGCCGACGAGAGCTCGTGGAGGCGCCGATGGGGAACACCGGGGGTGTGGAGTTCGATCCCGATGCGCTGCGGGAGCGGTACCGGCGCGAGCGGGACAAGCGGCTGCGACCGGACGGGATCGAGCAGTACCGGGAAGCCAGCGGTGAGCTCGCCCACTTCGCCGACGACGATCCGTACGCGCCCGTCGGGGTGGAGCGTGAGCCGGTCGACGAAGACGTCGAGGTGGCGATCGTCGGCGGTGGGTTCAGCGGTCTGCTCGCGGCCGCACGGCTGACCGAACGGGGAGTGACGTCGTTCCGCATCGTCGAAGCCGGCTCGGACTTCGGTGGGACGTGGTACTGGAACCGCTACCCGGGGGCGCAGTGCGACACCGACGCGTACTGCTATCTGCCGTTGCTCGAAGAGCTCGGCTACATGCCGAAGGAGAAGTACGCCTACGCGGACGAGATCTTCGAGCACTCCCAGCGGATCGGGCGCCACTACGGGCTGTACGAGCGCACCCACTTCTGCACCCGGGTCCGCTCGATGGAGTGGGACGAGGCGCTCGGACGCTGGCACCTGCGCACCGACCGGGGCGACGACGTGCGGGGCCGTTTCGTCGTGTCGGCGCTCGGCCCCATGACACGACCCAAGCTGCCGGGCATCCCGGGTCTGGAGACCTTCGCCGGTCACTCGTTCCACACCAGCCGGTGGGACTACCGCTACACGGGCGGTGACACCACGGGCGGGATGACCAAGCTCGCCGACAAGGTGGTGGCGGTCATCGGCACGGGAGCCTCCGCCGTGCAGTGCGTGCCCCGCCTGGCCCGCGACGCTCGTCACGTGTACGTCTTCCAGCGGACACCGTCGTCGGTCGACTTCCGGCGCAACCGACCCACCGACCCCGACTGGTGGGCGTCGCTGCGGCCCGGGTGGCAGCGCGAGCGGCGCGAGAACTTCAACGCCATCTCGATGGGCCAGCCGGTCGAGGTCGATCTCGTCGACGACGGGTGGACCGACATCTTCCGGGCGATCTCGTCGCCGAAAGGTGAGCAGCGACCACGCACGAAGGAGGAACGGGACCGGATCGTCGAGCTCTCCGACTTCCGCAAGATGGAGGAGATCCGTCGTCGCATCGACGACACCGTCCGCGACTCCGCCACGGCCGAGCTGTTGAAGCCGTACTACCGCGTCATGTGCAAGCGGCCCACGTTCAACGACGAGTACCTCGAGTGCTTCAACCGCGACAACGTGACGCTGGTCGACGTGAGCGAGACCAAAGGCGTCGAGCGCATCACCGAGCGAGGAGTGGTGGCCAACGGCCGGGAGTACGAGGTCGATCTCATCGTGTACGCGTCGGGGTTCGAGACCTCCTCGGACGTGCGGCGGCGCACCGGTATCGACATCATCGGACGAGATGGTGTGCACCTCGCCGACCACTGGGCCGACGGGGTCAAGACGCTCCACGGCTTTTGCACCCGTGGGTTCCCCAACTGGTTCTCGATCGGCGTCTCGCAGAACGCGTTCAGCGTGAACATGACCTCGATGTTCGACGATCAGGCCCGCCACATCGCCTACATCGTGGCGGAGGCCATCGCCCGCGGTGCCCGCACCGTCGAGCCCACCGAGGAGGGCCAGGACGCCTGGGTGGCGCTCATCGGATCGTTCCGGGCCGGAGGGGTCGGGTTCCTCGAGGCCTGCACACCCGGCTACTACAACAACGAGGGCATGCCCCGCGGTGGCAACGCCTTCCTCGGCGCTTATGCCCCGGGCATCAACGCGTTCAACCGCCTCCTCGAGGACTGGCGTGCCGCGGGCGACCTCGACGGTCTCGAGCTCACCTTCGGCGACACCAGCTGAGCGCCGTGCTGAGCGGGATTGCTCGGACGATCAACGCACGCCGAACGCGAGGATCGGGCACGGCGCGCCGCGGACCACCCGAGCCGCCACGCGGCCGCTGCGGCCCAGACGGCGGAACCATCCGGTGGCGACGACCCAGCTGGCGAGTGTGACCGGCCGCTCGGCGGTGTAGCGGAAGAACCCCTCGACGAGCCCGTGGTCGACGACGACCGGACGGCCAGTGAGGTCGACCACGTTCGGGTCGATCGTCGTCCCGGCCCGGGCGAGCACGGTGTGGCGCAGTCCGAGACCGTGGGCCCAACGCCCGGCGGCTCGGGCCAGCTCGGCGTCGCGGGCAGTCCCCGCCAGCGCGGTCACCAGCTCGGGCTCCTCGCCGAGCTCGACACGGGAGCTCGGGCCGACCAGCACGACCGGCCCGTCGCTCGCGAACACCACCTGGCGAGCGATCGATCGACCCGGGGACCAGCCGGTGGCCAGACACGCCACCGCGTGGTTGGGCCGAGCAGCGGCCACGATTCGATCAGCGGTGGAGAAGTCGTAGGCGACCCGCGTGTCGCCGAGGTGCTCGGCGAGCACGGCGTGGGCGCGTTCCAACACGGGCTCGAGGCGCCGGCCAGCAGCTGGGCTGGCGGCCACCGCGAGCAGGTGCACCTCGACCCCGAGGGACCGAGCCAGGAACCGGGCCATCGGCAGCGCCCGGCTGGCATCCGCGCTCGCGTCCAACGGCACGATCACGGTGCGGATGCCGAGCTCGTTCACCTCGCGGACGCTAATGGTCGCGGCGGCTCGGGACTGCCGCGGCGACGGGTCGGTCGCCCTGAGTACCATGCGGCGCCATGCGGAACCCTCATGCCGGCGTGCCGTTCACGACGTCGGACGAGGAGATCGCCGAGGCCCTGCGCGACGTCAGCGTGCCGACGCTCATGCTGTCGCTCGTCCACATGACCGGTGACCCGTCGCTCGTCCGCGGCCGACTGCGACCGGCAGGACTGTTCTTGAACGAGGTCCAGGGATTCATGAGCGACGAGGACCAGGCCGAGGCCCGGGCCCTCGCGCTCGACATCATCCGCGACTACCGCGACCGGGGTTGCCCGGAGCCCGAGCCCATCTCGCCCGAGCTGCTGCACGAGATGATGTCCTGGCTCGTGTGTGAGCCGGTGCCCGAGGAGTACGTGCCGATGCTGCTCGAGGAGATGGAGCTCGACGGCACCGACGCTCGGCGTGCGCCCGTGCCGGCGGACCGCGCGGCGGCCGCGGCGTTCCCGGTCGTGGTGATCGGCTGCGGCGAGTCGGGCTTGCTCGCCGGGATCCGCCTGAAAGAGGCCGGGATCCCGTTCACCATCATCGAGAAGAACGCCGGCGTCGGTGGCACCTGGTGGGAGAACACCTACCCGGGCGCTCGGGTCGACGTCGGCAACCACTTCTACTGCTACAGCTTCGAGCCGAGCGACCACTGGACCGAGTTCTTCGCCCGTCAGCCCGAGCTCCAGGCGTACTTCGACCGGGTGATGCGCAAGCACGGCATCGAGCCGTACGTCCGGTTCGAGACCGAGGTGCTCGGCGCGACCTGGGACGACGACACGGCGACGTGGTCGGTGCACGTGCGGACCACAGACGGCGAGACGGAGACGCTCACGGCGCGAGCGGTCATCTCGGCCGTCGGTCAGCTCAACCGTCCGCACCTGCCCGACATCCCGGGCCGTGACGACTTCGCCGGCCCAGCGTTCCACTCGGCGCGCTGGGACCACTCGGTCGAGCTCACCGGCAAGCGGGTGGCGATGATCGGAGCCGGCGCGAGCGGGTTCCAGATCGCACCGGCGATCGCCGACACGGTTGGGCACCTCACGATCTTCCAACGCACGGCCCAGTGGATGTTCCCGAACCCGAACTACCACGCGCAGGTCGGCCCGGGCGTGCGGTGGGCCCTGCGGCACCTGCCGTTCTACGGGCGCTGGTACCGGTTCTTGCTGTTCTGGCCGGGGTGCGACGTGGGGCTCGCGGCCGCCCGCGTCGACCCCAGCTACCCCCATCAGGAGCGGGCGATCAGCGAGTCGAACGAGCTCACCCGCCAGATCTTCACCGACTGGATCACGAGCCAGGTCGGCGACGACCCCGAGCTGCTCGCCAAGGTGATCCCCGACTATCCGGCGACGGGCAAGCGCACCCTGCAGGACAACGGCGGCTGGTTGCAGACGTTGCGCCGCGACCACGTCGAGCTGGTGCGCACCGGCATCGACCACATCGAGCCCGACGCCGTCGTGACCGTCGACGGTGTGCGCCACCCGTGCGACGTGCTCGTGTTCGCGACGGGGTTCGAAGCGACCAAGGCGCTGGCGCCCATGCGGATCGTCGGACGCGACGGCGTGGACCTGCGCGAGATGTGGGGTGAGCGGCCAGCGGCGTACCTCGGGATCACGGTGCCGGGGTTCCCGAACTTCTTCCTCCTCTACGGGCCGGGCACGCACCTGGCTCACGGCGGCAGCCTGATCTTCCACTCGGAGTGCCAGATGCGCTACATCGGCGGTTGCCTGCAGGCGCTGATCGACGGCGGCTACCGCACGATGGAGCCGCGGCGCGACCGCTACGAGGACTGGCACGAGCGGACCCAGGCCGAGATCCGCCAGTTGGTCTGGGCCCAACCGTCGGTCAAGCACTCGTACTTCAAGAACTCCGAGGGCGAGATCCACGGCGTGAGCCCGTGGCGCCTGGTCGACTACTGGGCCTGGACGAAAGCCCCGGACCTCGACGACTACGTCTGGACCTGACCGGCGTACACATGGTGTCAGACACCATGTGTACGCCTGGCGGTCCGGTCAGTGCAGGTCGAAGCGGTCGGCGTTCATCACCTTCGTCCAGGCGGCGACGAAGTCGCGGACGAACTTCTCCTGGTTGTCGTCCTGGGCGTACAGCTCGGCGTACGACCGCAGGACCGAGTTCGAGCCGAACACGAGATCGACCCGTGTGGCCGTCCAGCGCACCTCGCCGGTGGCGCGGTCGCGGACCTCGTAGAGGTCGTCACCCACGGGGTGCCACGAGTACCGCATGTCGGTGAGGTTCACGAAGAAGTCGTTCGTGAGCGCACCGACCCGGTCGGTGAACACCCCGTGGCGGGTGCCGCCGTGGTTGGTGCCGATGACCCGCATGCCGCCGACGAGCACCGTCATCTCCGGTGCGGTCAGGCCCATCAGCTGGGCCCGGTCGAGCAGCATCTCCTCGGCGGTGACGGCGTACCGCTGCTTCTGCCAGTTGCGGAAGCCGTCGGCCAGCGGCTCGAGGACGGCGAACGACTCGACGTCGGTCTGGTCCTGGGTGGCGTCGCCGCGGCCCGGCGAGAACGGCACCGTGACGTCGAACCCGGCCGCCTTGGCCGCCTGCTCGACCCCGACGTTGCCGGCCAGCACGATCACGTCGGCCACGCTGGCGCCGGTCTCGGCCGCGATCCCCTCGAGCACACCGAGCACCTTGGCCAGCCGCTCGGGTTCGTTGCCGGCCCAGTCTTTCTGCGGAGCCAGGCGGATGCGGGCGCCGTTCGCGCCACCGCGGAAGTCCGAGCCGCGGAACGTGCGGGCGCTGTCCCAGGCGGTGGTGACCATCTCGCTGACGCTCAGGCCGCTCGCGGCGATCTTCGCCTTCACGGCCTCGACGTCGTACCCGGTCGGCCCGGCCGGGATCGGGTCCTGCCAGATCAGGTCCTCGTCGGGCACCTCCGGGCCGATGTAGCGCGTCTTCGGTCCCATGTCGCGGTGGGTCAGCTTGAACCAGGCCCGGGCGAACACCTCCGAGAAGTAGTCGGGGTCCTGGTGGAAGCGCTCGGCGATGGCGCGGAACTCCGGGTCCTTCAGCAGCGCCATGTCGGCGTCGGTCATGATGACCCGCGTGGTGCCCTCGCCACCTTCGACGTCGCCCGGGGTGTCCTCGGGCTTCAAGCCGATCGGCTCCCACTGCCAGGCACCGGCCGGGCTCTTGCGCAGCTCCCACTCGTAGCCGAACAGCATGTCGAAATAGCCGTTGTCCCAGCGGGTCGGGTGGGCCGTCCACGCGCCCTCGATGCCCGAGGTCACCGTGTCGCGCCCGATCCCGCGGCCGGTGTGGTTCATCCAGCCGAGACCTTGCTCCTCGATCGGTGCGCCTTCGGGTTCGGGGCCGAGCACCGACGCGTCCCCGTTGCCGTGCGCTTTGCCGACGGTGTGGCCGCCGGCGGTGAGCGCCACGGTCTCTTCGTCGTTCATCGCCATGCGCCCGAAGGTGACCCGCATGTCGTGTGCCGTCTTCAGCGGGTCGGGTTGACCGCCGACCCCCTCGGGGTTCACGTAGATGAGGCCCATCTGCACAGCGGCCAGCGGGTTCTCGAGCGACTCCCGGTCGGCGCCGTCAGCCT
>FWPV01003282.1_pt1 | contig 13476 bp, 10 predicted proteins | sample 2228371 | NCBI WGS metagenome assembly FWPV01 (sample SAMEA103939776, study PRJEB20133) | metagenome | reverse complement strand
AAAATGTGTTTGTATTGAATTCAGGGATGAAGGAAAAATACAGTCTTGACCATCCATTAAGTTACGCACGGCGCGAGTCAGAGGAAAAATCACCAAATTAAATTTGAGCTTTTTATCGGCCAGGGTTTCCAATAGTTTGTTGTATTGGTCATTACCATTTTCACGCAGGCGATATTCCAATGCCACGCCCGAGATATTAACAGGCGCTTCGGCATCAACATTGGTCTGTGCTAGCGCCGTTCCTGCCAAAAAAGCTCCTGCCAAAAAAGTCCCAGCAAGAAATAATGCACTTTTATTGAGCCGTTTAACGTTCATACCAAGCAATCCCATTATTAAAAACTGTAATCCAGCGCAAACCCGAATTCACGCTGACGACCATAGGTAGCACTTGAAATTCCCACCGAGGCAAGCTCACTCACTCCACTGAGAAAATAGGTTTCGTCGGTGAGGTTGTTGCAAAACAGCGAAGCCTTGATAGTCTCTTGCGGGTTAAACCAACTGAGCGATGCATTCACCAAGGTTAATGCCGGTTGTGCAATGGATTCGGTGTTGAGCGGATCATTGTAGGTTTTACTTTTGTAACTGAATTCCAATGCACTGGTCAGGCGGCCATAATCCGTGAGCGAATAATCGTACTCACCTCTGACAAAACTATTCCAGCGCGGAATTTTTTGTAATTCCTGATCCTTATTTAATAAAGCGCCTTGCTCTAACTCAACATAGCGCGCATCCAGATAGCCAAGCCCTGTGCGCAGGCGCAGCTTATCGTTTAGTGTCACCATTGCTTCAAATTCAGCACCATCGATCGTGGCTTTTGCCGCGTTATCAATGGTGACCGCAATTAAATTATTCGCGCCGATGGTGAGCACTGACACCTGCATATTGGTGTAATCGGTAGTAAACATAGCAGCTTGCAAGTGCAGCCAATCGTATTGTTGTTTAAAACCCAATTCATAGGTAGTGGCATTTTCCGGGTCAAAGGTATCAATCACCGGTGTACCGCTTTGTGTGTCAGTAGGCGGGTTAACCAGACGACCGTTGTAGCCACCACTTTTAAAACCTTCGCTGTAACTGGAATACAACATGGTGTGATCGTTAAGGTCGTAGGAAATGTTTAACCCGGGAGAAACTTCACGCCATACGTCAGCTGGCTTCTGTTGCGGGCCGATCAACTGCACACCGGAATTGACGGTAAAGTTATTAATAAAAAATTCTTTTTGCTCGCGTGTCAGGCGTAAACCGCCAGTCACTTCCCAGGCATTGTGCGTCCAGGAAAGCTGACCAAACAGCGCGCGGCTATCAACATCCACCTCATTATTGACATCAAAGGTGGCATCGGCAGCACCGCCGGTGGCTTCAAATAAACCGCCCAAAAAAACAACATCCTGATGATTGCTAATCTCTTCCTGTAAATAAAAAGCACCCAGTGTCCAGGATAAATGTTCCCCGCTCGTGCCGGTTAACCGCAGCTCTTCGCTGAATTGCGATTGTTCATCGCGATTCACAACGCTGCCATAACTGAGCGGTGAACCATCCGCATCACGTGAATAAGTACCCTCCATTGCGCGGTAGCCCGTTACTGAGGTCAGGGTCAGCCTTGGGGATAATTCGATATCGCCAGTCAGCGACACGCCTTTTACATCTATATCGTCCTGCGTTGGGCCAGTGCTGAAGGTATTAAAACCATCGCCTCTGGGTAGCCAGCGGGTATCCCATTGGGTATCAAATTGCGGCCCGGCAATGAGTGCGTTAAATAACTCCCAGTTGGTCAGCGTCTCGCCCGGCGGCAGCGTGCTCAAATCGCGGCCTTCAGTAATATCAATCATCACCTCTGCTGCACCATTTTGACGTTGGCGGGTGTAATCGCCGCTAAAACGGAAATCCATATGGTCGGCAGGCTGCCAGTGCAACAGGCCTTTTAAAGTGCTGCGATTAATGTTGCCCTGATCTTTCCCATCCAGAGTCCGCTCTACATAACCATCGCGATTTTCATCAAGCAACGAGAGACGGCCAGTCAAATTAGCGGCTAATGGCCCCTCGGCGCTGAGCGCCAGATCTTGTCGATCTTTACTGCCACCAGTGACGGCGATACTGCCGCGCGCCTCGCTGGCGGGCAGGCGCGAGATCACATTCACCGCGCCGCCAATAGTATTTTTGCCAAACAAGGCTCCCTGGGGGCCGCGCAATATTTCCACGCGCTCAATATCGTTCACTTTGAGCACACCACCCACCGAGCGGGCGATATAAACGCCATCAAGGTAAACCCCCACTCCGGGGTCATTGGTAGCGAGAAAATCATTCTGACCAATGCCGCGAATAAACACTGCCGCCGCATTACTGGTGCCGGAGATAGGTGGCGAGGTGGAAAATTCGACATTGGGAGCCAAGGCCGCCACATTGGAGATATCGCCAATAGTCGGGCTGGATAGCACATCGGCGCCAAACACGCTGATAGCGATAGGCACGTCCAACAGGCTTTCTTCACGCTTTCTGGCGGTGACTATCACCTCTTCCAGCGGTTTTGTTGCTGAAGTTTCCAGCGCACTCGTATCTTCCTCGCTCAGCGCCGGTAGCGTCCATCCTTGGCCGAGCAGCAGCAGCGCTGACAGGCGTAGTTTATTCTTGGCAGAATAAAGGGACATGTTATGGTTACCTTGAAGGGCATGGGCAGTGTTAAGGCTAACAACCTTGATTGGCGCCTAAATAATAGCTCGATTAGGTGACAACAACGACAGGTCTTTGATGAATAATACAAAACAAGTTGTACTGGTTTACGACAAACAATGCCCCGCCTGTAACAACTACTGTCAGCTGGTGCGCATTCGCGCCGACATAGGCGAACTGGTGCTGTGGGACGCGCGCGAACCCGGGCCGATCATGGACGAGATTACTGCACTCGGATGGGACATAGATCAGGGCATGGTACTGAAACTGGAGCAACAGCTTTATTACGGCGCCGATGCAATCCACATGCTCTCGCTGCTGGGCAGTCGCTCGGGCATGTTTAATCGCCTGAATTTCTGGCTATTCAAATCCAAACGATCAAGCCAATTGTTATACCCGTTATTGCGCAGCCTGAGGAACCTGTTACTAAAATTACTGGGCAAAACCAAAATCAATAATTTGGGCTTAGCCAACAATGATAAGTTTTGATATGGGACAACCGGCTCAGGCTTGAAAAGCCGGTATCACAAAGGGTAACAGGGTCAGACCTGCCACAAAAATAATAGCGATAATCAATGCAATAAATCGCAGGGGTTGTGCGCAAAAATGTTGCCACAGACCATGCGCCTGCCCCGCTTCTACGAGCTGGGCATAATTTTGTTGCTGACGCACGGCGCGCGCGGCCTGGTATTCACGAATCAAGGTGCGCGCCTCTTCCTCTCTGGAGCCATCTGCCAACCAAATCGCATCCAACCCTACGCGAAATAATCCCGCATCAGTTTCGTAGTAGGCAATCTGGTGTTCATCCAACAGGCTGCGAATTTCCTGAGCTTCATCGTCAGGTACTTGTGCGAGTTTAAATAATAATCTGGCCATAATTGTCGTGTGTCAGGTAAATCGGGCAGTCTACCCCGGATTGGGTAAAGCGAATTTCATTTTCCATGTCATAGCGACTATGATCAAGCTTGACACCTCATGTGGACAATAAGGATGACTGTGTTGCTCTTTCGATTCGAACCAGCCACTAACCAAAATCCGCCGCAAAGCGTGGAGCTTCATCTGAGTGGCAACTGGCAACTCGGGAAAGCTCCCGAGGGTGAAAGCCTCTGCACAGCTATTCCGCCCGAGTGTAAACACATCACTGTCATTAGCGACAAGCTCCAGCATTGGGATTCCAGCTTGGCCGCTGCGCTCCTGCAAGTTGCCCGCCAGTGTGAGCAACAACAAATCACACTGGACACCAGTCAAACACCGGAAGCCTTACAACAACTGCTGCAACTCGCCACCGCTATCCCCAGTTACAACCCCCACATAAAACCCGCAGATTCGCGCTGGCTGAGCCAATTGCCCAACAAACTCGCAGCGCAGTGGAAAGGCGTAACACGCACACTGATATTCATTGGCGATATCAGCCTTGCTTTGGGCAACTGGTTGACAGGCAGGGCTAAAACCCGTCGTCAGGACTTGTTCTTTTTTATCCATCAGGTGGGCCCCCGCGCACTGGCGATAGTCACATTAATTGCACTGCTGGTCGGTATGATTTTGGCCTATTTGGGTTCAGTGCAATTACGCCAATTGGGGGCACAGGTTTATGTCGCCGATTTGGTAGCAATTGGCATGGTACGCGAAATGGGTGCGTTAATGACCGCCGTTATTATGGCGGGCCGCACCGGTGCAGCTTACGCGGCGCAATTGGGCACCATGCAAGTGAATGAGGAAATTGATGCACTAAAAACCATGGGCATTTCCACGATGGAATTTTTAGTCCTGCCGCGTTTGCTGGCATTGGTTTTTATTATGCCGCTGCTGTGTATTTATGCCGATGTTGTAGGCATTTTTGGCGGCGCGCTGGTAGCTACCAGCATGGATGTAAACCTGAATCAATATATTTTACAAACCCAGGGCGCTGTAGATTGGGTTGACATTACCACTGGCCTGATTAAAAGCATTTTCTTTGGCATATTGATCGCAATCGCCGGGTGTCAGGCAGGTATTGAGTGCGGCCGTAATTCCGATGCAGTCGGTATGGCAGCCACAAATGCCGTAGTGCGCTCAATTGTGTATCTGGTCGTTGCAGATGCCGCGTTTAATATCCTTTACGACAAGCTGGGTATTTAAATGAATAGCTCAACGCCTTTTATACAGGTACGGAATTTGAGTATCGGCTATGGCAGTCGCACAGTGCAGCAAGACTTGAATTTTGACGTTCACAAAAACGATATCTTTTTTATTATTGGCGGCAGCGGTTGCGGTAAAACCACTTTATTGAAACACATGATTGGTTTAATTGCCCCAAGTCAAGGCGAAGTATTGTATGAGGGAGTTAACTATTACCGGGCCAGTGAAGAAACCCAACTGAGTTTATTGCAGCGCTGGGGAATTACCTATCAGTCGGGTGCTTTATTTTCCAGTATGACCCTGGCTGAAAATGTCGCCCTGCCCTTGCAGCTGTATACGGATTTATCGACCAAACAAATTGCGGAAATAGTCTCCTATAAACTGGCGCTGGTTGGACTTGCCGGTTACGAGACGTTTTACCCGGCAGAAATTAGCGGCGGTATGCATAAACGCGCAGGGCTTGCCCGCGCTATTGCGCTGGACCCGCAATTATTATTTTTTGATGAACCCTCAGCCGGGTTAGACCCTATCAGCTCACTGCGGCTTGACCAGTTAATTGTACAGGTCTGTAAAGCGTTGAATTCCACGGTGATTATTGTCTCGCACGAATTACCGAGCATTTTATCCATCGGGACCAATTGTGTATTTTTGGATGCACAGGCCAAAACCATGCTGGCCTCATGCGACCCCAAACACCTGGTGCAACACAGTCAAGTTGAAAAAGTACGGCAATTTTTGAGTCGCGCAGGAACAGCCCACACCGACACACAGGCGTAGAACCTAAACATGAGCCAACAGAAATCTTTTGCCATAGGTGCTTTTATTGTAGGTGCCATTATTCTGGTATTTGTCGCACTGCTGTTTTTTTCAGGCGGAAATTTATTTTCGAAAAAGGAACGGGTCGTCATGTACTTTGAGGAATCAGTGCAAGGTTTACAGATAGGCGCGCCTATCAAACTCAAAGGAGTAGTGCTGGGAGAAATTACCGACATCCAAATTAATTTCCCCGATGAGGATGCAGGTAAAAGCAAAGCCACCACTCTAGCCGGAGAACAAAAGACTATAGCTACGCGCGTTACTGCTGACTTGGCCCTACAGCGTATCAGTCGAACAGGGGCCACAGTTGATCGCAGTTTTTTTGAAGATGCCATCAACAAGGGGCTGCGCGCGCAGTTAAATTACCAAAGTTTTTTAACTGGACTGTTGTATGTGGAACTGAATTTCTTCCCTGATACAGAAGCAAAACTCTACAAGCTGCAAGATGATTATTTAGAGATTCCCACCGCCCCTACCGCCTTTGAGGAAATATCCAAAAACCTGCAGGAAATTAACATCAAAGGCTTGATCGACAACCTGGACAAACTCACTACCAGCGTAAATAAACTGGTTCAGACCGGCGTTATAGAGCAGACCCTGGGTAGCGTAAAAATGGCCGCAGACTCTTTTACCCAAGTATCGGGCACCATCAATAACGAAGTTGTGACCTTAAGTAAAAACCTGACAGCGACCAACCATGAGCTCAAAACGCTGTTGCTGACACTTAATAAGGAAACGCCCTTGCTCGCAGCCAACATGAACAATAGTTTGACAGAGCTGCAAAAAAGTTTGGATCAGTTCAGTAAAGCGGCCGGAGGCATTAACCAGAGTTTTTCTGAAGATTCGCCGCTAATTGTGCAATTGACCGAAACACTGGAAGACGTAAGCCGTTCAGCCAAAGCCTTTCGCAGTTTGAGTGAAACACTGGAGCAGCAACCGGAAGCGCTGTTGCGCGGCAAAAAAATAGTGGATGAGGAACCTTAGGATGATACGCATAACAATACTTTTGGTGCTAGTCAGTGCAATTTATGGGTGCCAGCAATCCCCACGTAAAAATATTTATTTACTCAGCGCCAGCCCAGTGCCTGCCGCTGAGCAAAATACCGCAATTAATCAGGTGATTGGTTTAGGCCCGATTAGTCTGGCAGATTATTTACAGCGTTCAGCGATAGTGCGCAACAAAGACGCCAATCGCTTGCAACTGGCTGAGGCTGAGCACTGGGGTGAACCCCTGGAAAAAGGTATCAGCCGTGTATTGGCCATTAACCTGATGAATAAGAATCCACAGCGCGTGATTGAAAGCTTTCCCTGGCGCAGCTATGCCAAACCTCACTACAGCCTGCGCCTCACTGTTTATGATTTACAAGTGATTAACGGCGAAGCCAGCATCAATGCAAGCTGGAAATTAATGCTCAGTGAGAATAAAAAAATAATTCATCAACAACATTTTGTGCGCCGTAAAGCCTGTGGTCATAGCGCTGCAGAAATTGCAAAAACCTACAGTGATTTATTTGCTGAGCTGGCTACAGAAATGGATAAAGCGATTACTTTGGCGCAATAACACAACACCATTTTGTGACTCTGGTGTTTTAGCAAAAAATCATTTTTATGACTGAAGAATGCAAGGAGTTTTTATGAAAGTCGCTGTATTCAGTACCAAACCTTATGACCGTGAATTTTTAACCCAAGCCAATGCACTGCTCGCACAGCCGCATGAATTGGTTTTTCATGAAACCCAGCTCAACACCCACTCCGCATTGCTCGCCCAGGGTTGCCAGGCAGTCTGCTGTTTTGTGAATGACCATGTAGATGCCGATGTACTGCAACAACTTGGCGCCCAGGGCGTAACACTGGTGGCGCTGCGCTGCGCTGGTTTTAATCAGGTTGACCTGGCGGCGGCCAAAAATCTGGGCATTACTGTGGCGCGGGTTGCGGATTATTCACCTCACGCTGTTGCCGAACATGCGCTGGGGTTGATGTTGATGCTAAACCGCCATTTGCATCGCGCCTACCACCGCGTGCGTGAAAACGACTACTCACTCAACGGCCTACTGGGTTTTGATATGGTGAATAAAGTGGTCGCCGTCATTGGCACCGGCAAAATCGGCGAAGTATTCGCCCGAATCACCCTCGGGCTGGGTTGTAAACTGATCGCCTATGACCCCCAGCCCAATCAGGCGCTACTGGATGCGGGTGTGACCTATGTGCCACTGGAACAACTTTGGCCCCAGGCCGATGTCATTTCGCTGCATTGCCCACTCAACAACAGCACCCATCATTTGATTAACGGTGAAAGCATCGCCCGCATGAAAGAGGGCGTGATGATTATCAACACCGGGCGCGGCGGGTTGATTGATACCCGCGCTGTCATCAGTGGTTTGAAAAGTAAAAAAATCGGCCACTTGGGATTGGATGTATACGAGGAAGAAGGCGATTTGTTTTTTGAGGATAACTCCAACCAATTGCTGCAGGACGACGTGTTTGCGCGCCTGCTGACCTTCCCTAATGTGGTTGTAACCGGCCATCAGGCATTTTTCACACGCGAGGCGCTGACCGCCATAGCACGGGTAACTCTCGCTAACATCACCCACTTTGAACACAACGAGCGGGACCAGATGTGCACCGTAAATTAATGTGCAGCATTCGTTAAAAAGCCAAAAAGGACAACGGAGATGCCCAACCTAAACCGCCCATTACCACCGACACTCAGGATATTAAACACTCTGGCAGCCGACCTTTGGTGGAGCTGGAACCACGCGGGGGATGTGCTCTGGCACAGGCTTAATCCCGCCGTGTGGCAAAACACCGGCAACCCGGTGAGTGTATTGCAATTCACCAGCAACCAGCATTTGGAACAACTGGCGCTAGATCCGGAATTTTTGCAGTTGCTAGCCCAACTGGTTGCCGAGCGCGAACGCTATTTGACTGAGCCGGGCTGGTATAGCCAGCACTGCATACCGGCACCGCTCAAAACCGTTGCCTATTTCAGCATGGAGTTTGGCGTGTGCGATGCCTTGCCCCTTTATGCTGGTGGGCTGGGTATATTGGCGGGAGATTACCTGAAAACTGCAAGCGATTTGGGCGTACCGCTGGTTGGTATAGGGTTGCTTTATCAGGAGGGCTACTTTCGCCAAAGCTTTGATAATCAGGGCTGGCAGCAGCAGACTTACCTGTTTAATGACCCAGGCAGTTTGCCCTTGACCCCGCTGCTGGATAGCGATGGAAGCTGGATGGATGTAGCCACCAACTTCCTCTGCCGGGAGGTGTTGTTCCGTGTCTGGGTGGCGCAGGTCGGGCGGGTCAAACTTTACCTGCTGGATAGCAATCATCCCTGTAACCAACCGCGCGACCGGGGCATCACCAGCCAACTTTATGGTGGCGGCACTGAACTGCGGCTGGTACAGGAAATCGCTTTGGGTATTGGCGGTTGGCGACTGCTGGAGCAACTGGGCATTGAGGTGGACATATGCCACCTGAATGAAGGTCATGCTGCCTTTGCCACACTGGAGCGCATTCGCGCTTACTGCGCCAAACACCGGGTGGATTTTTGGCAGGCACTTTGGACAACCCGCAGTGGCAACCTGTTTACGACCCATACACCGGTCGCGGCCGGATTCGACCGCTACCCCGCCGAGTTGTTGCGCCGCTATGCCGGGGAAATCGCGCCGGAAATGGGGGTAAACATGGACGACATACTCGCGTTGGGCCGCGCCAACCCCAGGGATGATCAGGAAGACTTCAACATGGCTTATTTGGCCATGCGCACTTGCGCCCACAGCAATGGCGTAAGCGAGTTACACGGTCAGGTGAGCCGGCGCATATTCCAACCCCTGTTCCCGCGCTGGCCCCAACGCGAGGTGCCCGTTGGCCATATCACCAATGGTGTACACATGCCCAGCTGGGCCTCAGACGCAAGCAACAAACTCTGGCAACAATCATTTGGCGATCACCTCTGGCAAGGGGATGAAACAGGTCTGACGCCTAACCGCTGGAAAACCCTGAGCGACGAGCAGCTCTGGCAACTTGCGAGCAGCGGCCGGGCCCGTTTGGTGGACTACGCCCGACTTCGCTACCAGCGCCAGTGGCGCCATGAATCCAGCGGTGCGAGTTGCAATTTGACACCTCCGCGTCCACTGGACCCCAACATTCTCACACTGGGATTTGCGCGCCGTTTTGCCGAATACAAACGCCCGGATCTGTTATTACATGACCCGGAGCGGCTGGCGGCACTGTTATGCAATCACCGTTATCCGGTGCAACTGCTGGTAGCCGGCAAAGCCCACCCCGCCGACAAACTGGGAAAAACCAAACTGCAGCATTGGCAGGCATTTCTGCAGCGTGACGATGTCGCGAAGCATCTGGTATTTGTCGAAGACTATGACCTCGCACTCGCCCGCCGGTTGGTTCAGGGCGTAGACGTATGGATTAACAACCCGCGTCGCCCCTGGGAGGCCTGCGGCACCAGCGGCATGAAGGTATTGGTAAATGGCGGGCTAAACCTCTCCTCACTGGACGGCTGGTGGGCCGAAGCTTATCAACCGGAAGTGGGCTGGGCGCTGGGCAACGGCGAGGAGTATGGGCCTGAGCATGACGCCGCCGATGCCGAACAACTTTATGCGTTATTGGAACAGCAGATTATTCCCTGCTTTTACGAGCGCGATAGCAGTGACCTGCCGCGCCGCTGGTTGGCGCTTATCCGCACCAGCATGATGCAACTCACCCCGCGTTTTAGTACTAATCGCATGCTGCGCGACTACCTTGAACGCTACTACATACCCGCCGCACACCAGTATCAGGAGCGCAGCGCTAATGAGGGTGCACTTGCCCGTGAACTCCAGCAATGGCAGAAACACATGGCACAGCATTGGCATGAAATTCATCTTGGAAAGCTAGTTATTGGTGAAAGCGCTAGGGCTGATACCGATGAGGGTATTGGTGAGCAAGCCAATCAACTTCTCGCTGAAGCCCAGGTGTATCTGGGAGGCATAGCGCCCGGACAGGTAATGATAGAAGTGATTGCCGACCCAGTGGGTGGGCAGCCTGCGGCATCTGTGCAAATGGTGCTGGCCTATCCCCTCAGTGGCTCCACCAATGCCTACCATTATCAGGCCAAACTGCCTGCTCATCGCCCTGCCAGCGACTGGAGCTTGCGTGCTCGTGCCTATCACCCCAAGGCGCAACTCCCGGCAGAAAATCCGTTAATTTTGTGGGCGGACTAACCACCCCCAGGCAAGCCTGGTGCTTGAATCAGGTGATGCTGGAATCAGTTGCTACCTTGGATCAGATTGGCCACTGCACCACCAATGTGCAGGCAAAAGCCCGGTGATGAACTAACCTTCAGTGTATGCCGGATATTTTTAGAGCAGGTGGTTCAATCTGCGGCCACTGTGATCAATCTATCAACACGCCGCGTAACAGGATTAAGCGGTGAAATTGGTTTTTCGGGAGTTTGTTGTGTTGCGAATTGCTCTTGCTTGTTTCACCGCGTTATCCATAGCCTATCTCATGGGTTATCACCCAACGGCCAGCGCGAGTAGTAGTGCCCCGGCGGTTAATCCGGTACGTATCGCCACTGGCGAATTCGCCCCCTGGACAGGTAAAGATCTGCCACACAGTGGCCACGTCAACCATATTATTGCCAGTGCTTTTGCAGCCGAGGGAATTGAGGTTGAGTTTGTATACCTGCCGTGGAAACGCGCGTTTGAAGAGACACGCCTGGGCAAATTTGACGCTACCAGTTACTGGTACGAAAACAGCGAACGGCGCGAGGCTATGTTATTCAGCGACCCGCTAGTTGTTAACCGAACTGTTTTTTTCCAACGTGCCAACGCCCCGGCAATTAAATGGCAGAACTTCAGCGACCTGAGTGGCTATCGCATGAGCGCCACCCTTGGCTTTACCTACACAGAGGCGTTTTACCAAGCGATTGAGGCCAAAACCATTAACCCGATTATGGTTCCTTCAGATATCCAAAACATAAAACTACTGCTCACCGAGCGGGTCGATTTGTTTGCCACCGATGAGATGTCAGGCTTTTATATGGCAGCGCAACTCAGCATAGACCCACGCAAATTGACGGTCATAGAACCCGCCCTCAATTCACCTGAAGGTTATCTGCTCACCAGCAAAATCCACCCCAACGCCCAATGGTTAATCCAAACCTTCAATAGCGGCCTCAAAAAAATCAAGGCCAATGGCAGTTATCGCAAAATTCTGGATCGCGTGGATAACAGTAGCTTTTATAACCCGAGGGTTAGCAGCAAATAACAGACACTACCGGCGGCAGTGCAATAAACCAGAGCGGGTATCAATGTGAAACGAATCACCTCCCCCTCTCGCCCCACCAGCTTCACTACCGACACAGCGGCCACCACGTTTAGCACGCACACCATATTGCCCGCATTGGCACCCAGCATTTGCAGGGCAAGCACCCAGTGCTCCGGCAGGCTCGCAGCATGGGCGGCATCCTGCTGCAAACGGGCAAACATCATGTTTGAAAAGGTGGAAGAGCCAGCAATAAAACTCCCCAACGCACCAATAAAAGGGGCAACCAACGGCCACTGACTGGCAAAAGTTTCGGCAGCAACCTGACCCAACGCCTTGGGCATGGCAAGCAAACCGGCATGATTAACATCGGAGTTTAAAAAAATACGCACCATAGGCACAGAAGTACCCAAGGCAATACTGGTGGGTAACAAACGCCCGAGCGAGGCGACCCAAACCGCCCGGGTCTGGGCCAAGGGCAAACGATAGGCCAGTGCAATCAATGCAGCGACCAACACAAACACTGTACCCGGCAGGTACAAAGGCGTTATGCGCGCCGATATGGTAGTGCCCAGCATGCCGGTAAAATCAATCGCCACAGCTTGCAACATCGCCTTAAACGGCAGCGCATCAACCCGCGTCAGCACCAAAACACCCGCTACTAGCAGGTAAGGAAACCAGGCTTTCAGCAGACTCATGGCTGGTTTGGATTGGCTGAGTGAATCGGAATCGCTGTTGACCGCCATGCTGTTAACCATCGCGCGATTAACAGGAACCTCTTGCGCTGGTTCCGGCAAGCGCCAAAAGTGTTTGGGCAACAGCCAACCGCGCTTCGCCGCCGTTACCACCAGCGCCAAGCCGATTAATGACCCCAGCAGCGTGGGAAATTCCGGCCCCAACAGCAGCCCGACGGCAAACGCGGGTAAGGTAAACGCTACACCGGAGAAGAGTGCAAAACGCCAGAGCGCCAAGCCCTCACCCCAACGGCGACTGGCACCAAAAAAGCGGGTTAGCAAACTCACCATTAGCAGCGGCAAGAAACTGGCGATAAACACATCCAGCGTCAGGGCGCTTACCGCAATCAACTGTAACTGCTCCGGCGTCGCAGCCTGCATACCCTGCCCCAAGCCCACTATGACCGGTGTACCTACCGCACCAAAGGACACCGGCGCGCTATCGCCTAACAGCGCCATCACCACTGCCGCCATAGGCGGAAACCCCAGCGCCACTAGCAGCGGCGCGCCAATAGCAGCAGGCGTACCAAAACCACTGGCCCCCTCTAAAAAGGCACCAAACAGCCAGGCAATAATAATCACCTGCACCCGATGATCTGGCGAGATGCGGGCAAAACCATCACAAATCACCCTAATCGCGCCCAGCGCGGTAAGGGTGTTCAGCAGCAAAATCGCGCCAAACACAATTATCAGTATGGTGAAGGAAATGACCCAGCCTTCCAGTACCGACGCCGCCAGCTGCACTGCTGGCACCTGCCACACATAAAACGCGAAGGCGGCGGTAATAGCCAAACTCAACGGCATTGCGCGGGTGGCAGGCAGGCGCAGCACTACCAAAAACAGAAAGACGGCAAGTATGGGCACCAGGGTGGTGAAGAGT
>FWPV01012067.1_pt1 | contig 13479 bp, 7 predicted proteins | sample 2228371 | NCBI WGS metagenome assembly FWPV01 (sample SAMEA103939776, study PRJEB20133) | metagenome | reverse complement strand
CGCCGGTGGGCCGCCGCCCTGATCGTCCCCGCCCTGCTTGCCATGGCCGTCCCGCCCGGCAGCCGGGCCCAGGAGACACAGCCCCAGCCGTCACCGGAACGTTACACCGCCGTCAGCGAGGCCGTGGTCCTCGACGTGGTGGTGCGTGACCGCCGGGGGCGCCTGATCACCGACCTCCAACCCGAGGACTTCAGTGTTTACGAGAACGGACGCCGGCAGGCAATCCGCAGCATCCGGCTGGTGGACTCAGCCGGCGGGGTGAGCGGTCCCCCCGCCGCCGTGGGCTCGGCCGGCCCATCCTTCCATCCCATCAGCCTGGTTTTCGACGCCCTCAGCCTCGACAGCCGCCGGTATGCACGCCGGGCCGTGGCCGACCTGCTCAAGTCCGACCTGCCTGCCAACTTCCGGATCGGCGTTTTCGCCATCGATAAAGGCCTGCGGCCGGTGGCGCCTTACACCACCGACCTCCAGCGGGTCCGCGAGGCTGTCGAGCTGGCCACCTCCGGCAGCTTTGAACAGGTTCGGACCCGCGCCCGCGAGCTGTACGAAGAGCTGGCGCGTCCGGCCGCCGGTGCGGATTCGCAGCCCCCCGAAGCCGCCCTGACCTTGCGCGTTCTCGAAGCCGCCCCGGCTGTTGAAACCGAGCTGCCCGGTCAGGCGACGGTCGACTCCCTCCGAGCCCTGGTGTCCGCGCAGCGGGGTTCTCCGGGACGCAAGACTGTCATCTTCTTTTCGGAAGGCGTCTATCTCCCCGAAAAGCTGACCTACCTCTTCCAGCTTCTGATCAGTGAAGCCAATCGCTCGAACACCAGCATCTACGCCGTCGACGCCCGGGGCCTGACCAGCCAGGCGCAGGGTCGTGCCGGGGCGCAGGCCCTGGGAACCGCAGCCTCGCTGAGCCAATCCCAGGTGCAAAGCGGGGGGGTGGGCAGCCCGATTTCAAGCCAGGCGGCAGGACTGGCGTCGGCCCAGGCCGAAGGACGGGGACGCGGCCCGGTGGGACCGGAGGAGATGCGATCACTGGAAACCGCCGGCGACAGCGTTCGAATGAACGTCCAGGAGGCTTTGGAGACCCTCTCCCGGCAGACCGGCGGTTTTCTGACCGCCAACACCAACGATCCCTCCCGGGCATTGGAGCGGTTGGCGGCGGAGATCCAGCAGTACTACGAGATCCACTACATACCCGACGGAGATCCCTCCGATCCCTCGTATCGGCAGATCAAGGTGACGGTCAACCGCGACGGAGCGACCGTCCAAACCCGCGACGGCTACTTCCCCGCCTCGACGACAACCGCCACTGGGCCGGCGGCCGATCAACCCCTCCAGCAACCGTGGGAAGTGCCCCTGGCAGCCGTGCTGGAGCGCGGCGACCTGCCCCGGGATTTCACCCTGCGAGGCCAGTCGTTCCATTTCGGTCACCGCAACGGCCGGGCGGTTGAGGTGGTCGCGGCAGGAGTCCCCTTGCGGGAACTGCAGGTCGACCGCGACGGGGATCGTTACTCGGCCCATGTGTCCATCATGGCGCTGGTCCGCGCCGAGGACGGCACGCCGATAGCCAAACTCAGCAAGGATTTCCCGCTTGCCGGAACGCTGGAAGAACCGGCGGCCCTGCAGTCAGGGGAGGTGATCCTGCTGCACGATTTCGAAGCCCCACCCGGCCGCTACCGGGTCGAAGTCGCGGCCTACGACCACCGGGCGCAGAGAGCGGCCGCCAGGCGCCAGGTCCTGGTGGTGGAACCGCCCGCCCATGCCCTCCGGATGAGCAGTCTGCTGCTGGTGAGAGGATTGGAGCCGCTGGGAGGTTTCGAGGCTCTGCTGGACTCGCCGCTGCACCACGCCGGCCACAGGGTCATCCCTTACGCGGGAACCGAGCTGGAGTCGGCGCCCGGGTCGGAGATCGCCGTGTACTGTCAGGTCTATCCCCCGGCCGGAGAACCGGCGGCCGGCGGGCAGATGGCACCAGTCGAGCTGACGGTGGCGGTGGTGCGGGACGGCCGGCCGCTGTTTCGCGGCAACCCGGCCCTGGTGTCCGCTCCCGGTCGGTGGGATGCGCTGTTCTCAATCCCCACCAAAGATCTGGAACCGGGAACCTACGAGCTGTGGGCCTGGGCCGAACAGGGGGGGCAGACGGCACAGCGTTCGACAGTGTTCTCCCTGCCCTCCCCCGGCAGTGAAGCATATTGATCGGGCAACTCCTCGAGGGGCCAATCCGGAGCGCGCCGGTCGCCCGCCAGGCGTCATCGAGACGGATCATCGCCATCGTGCCGCCTCAGGAAGGACCGCGTCACCCTCCGCCCCTCCTGGTCTCACGCCACTCCGTGTGGTAAGGTTCCTGACAAAGCCTCTCCAAGAAACGTGTGGAATGTGTGGCTGGGGAATCTGTACCCATGATCACGGTCAAACTCTCAGTCAACGGTAGCGAACACACCATCACCACCGACGAGGGGCGCCGCCTGCTAGATGTCCTGAGGGAGGACCTGCAGCTTACCGGCACCAAGTACGGCTGCGGCGAAGGACTCTGCCGCGCCTGCCTGGTCCTGATCGACGGCAAACCCGCCATGTCCTGCCTGCTGCCGGTCCAGCTCGCTGAAGGCAGATCGGTCACCACCATTGAAGGACTCGCCGCCGGCGGTGAGCTTCATCCTGTCCAGCAGGCGTTTCTCGAAGAAGGCGCCCTGCAGTGCGGGTACTGCACCAGCGGCATGATCCTGGCGGCGGTGGCGCTGCTCCAGCGGACGCCGGACCCAAGCGACGCGGAGATCGTCGCCGGCATGAACGGCAACCTCTGCCGCTGCAACGGCTATGTCAAGATCCTGGCCGCGGTCCGTAGCGCCGCCGGCAAACTGCGGGAGGCGGGCCGTGGCTGAACGGAACTCGGAGCTGGAAGAGCTTTCCCTTTTCTCGCTGCGTCGCCGGACATTCCTTCAGGTGCTGGGTTCCGGTGTACTGGTGGGGGTCTTCGAGCCGCTGGAGGCCCAGTCGGGCACATCAAACCGGCCGGTTTCCGCCAGGATTTACCTGAACCGTGACGGCACCATCACGGCGCTCAGCGGAAAGGTGGAAGAGGGCCAGGGTCCGCGGGCCGAATTGACGCAGGCCGCCGCCGAGGAGCTGCGTGTCGCCATCGACCGTGTCCGGCTGATCATGTCCGACACTGACCTGGTCCCCGACGATGGCATCACCGCCGGCAGCCGCACCACCCCGCGCAATGTCCCGGAAATGCGGCAGGCGGCCGCCACGGCACGGACACTGCTGACGGCCATGGCCGGGCGTCGCTGGCAGGTAGACCCGACCCGACTGGAGGTTGGGGACGGAGTGGTCCGCGATCCTCAGACAGGCAGGACATTGAGCTACGCCGACCTGGCCGGCTTCCCGGACATCGACGAGGTGTTCCGCAGCACCGTTCGCGATGATGTGGCCCTGACCCCGCCCGACCGGTGGCAAGTCCTCGGCCGCCCGGTGCGCCGTCCCAACGACCGGGACCTGGTCACCGGGTCCCATCGTTTCGCGTCCGACATCATCCGTCCCGGCATGCTGTACGGTCGGATCCTTCGTCCCCCAAGCTTCGGCGCCGTTCTGGAATCCATCGATCTCTCGCCGGCGCAGGCCATGGAGGGCGTGGTCACGGTACGGGATGGCTCCTTCGTGGGGGTCGCCGCTCCGAACGCATACCGGGCGCTCAAGGCCCTGGAGGCAATTCAGGTGACTGCCGTCTGGAGGGAGACTCCCCAGTCGGTCTCGAACCGCAATCTGGTCGAGCATCTGAAGCGCACGGCCGGCCCGCGTCAGGCCCGAGGCGGAGTCCCCGCCGAGTCCGCTCCGCCGGAGACAGATCGGATCCTGGAGGCGACTTACGATCTGGCTTTCATCGCCCACGCCCCGATGGAACCCCGCGCGGCGGTGGCGGAGTGGCAGGAGGGGCGCCTGACCGTCTGGGCGGGCTGCGACGGTCCGTTCCGGGCCCGCCAGATCCTGGCCGAGGAACTGGGAGTCGAGCCGGAGCGGATCCGCGTGATCGTACCCGATCTGGGTGGGGGCTTCGGCGGCAAACATACCGCAGAGGCGGCGGTGGAAGCCGCCCGGCTGGCCCGGGCGGCCGGACGTCCGGTGTGGGTCCGCTGGACCCGCGAGGAAGAGTTTACGTGGGCCTATCTGCGTCCGGCGGCGGTGATCGAGTGCCGGGGAGGGCTGACGTCCGACGGTCGGCTGGCAAGCTGGGAGTTTACGAATATCAACGGCGGTGGGGCGGCAGTGGACACGCCGTACGAGGTATCGTTCAAGCGGATCGCGGCGCCGTCGGCGGACTCTCCCCTGCGCCAGGGATCGTACCGCTGTCTGGGGGCTACAGGGAGCAACTTCGCGCGCGAATCGTTCATGGACGAGCTGGCGCAGGCCGCCGGTCGCGATCCTCTGGAGTTCCGGCTGGCGCATCTGAAAAACGAACGCCTCCGGGCCGTGCTGGAGGTGGCGGCCAAGCGCTTTGGATGGGCGTCCCGCAAGCCGGCGTCCGGGGACGGCCGGGGAGTGGGTCTGGCATGTGGAACCGAGAAAAACTCGGTGGTGGCGGCCTGTGTGGAAGTGGAGGTGGACCGGCAGTCGGGCCGGATCCGGGTGCTGGAGGTTTGCGAGGCGTTCGAATGCGGTGCCATTCTCAACCCCGGAAATCTCCTTTCCCAAGTCCAGGGATGCATCCTCATGGGGCTGGGCGGGGCCCTCTGGGAGGAGATCCGTTTCGAGAACGGTCGGATCCTCAACCCCCGCTTCAGCGAGTATCGGGTTCCCCGCTTCTCGGACGTGCCGAAGCTGGAGGTCCACTTGGTGGATCGGCGGGACCTCCCTTCCGCGGGCGGAGGTGAAACACCCATCATCGCCTTGGCCCCGGCGATCGGTAACGCGGTGTTTGCCGCGACCGGCCTTCGCCTGCGCTCACTGCCGTTGCGTCTATCCCCCGAAGCTTACGCGCTGCGGGTCCCTCCTCTTGCGTTTCGCGGACCGGAGGGACCGGTCCCTGGCTGGGACGGCAACTTGACGGCAATCTAAAAAAACTTGAAGAATCCAATGTCGATGAGGCCGTCAATCGTCGCGGTGGCCGTCAGTGACCACCATGAGGAATTTATCGAACTCGCTCCCGCGCTCATCGATTTGCTTCCGGAAGCCTGCCTCAGAACCCAGGCAGGCAACGATCCGGGACCCGCCCCAGCAGACCTCGAGGCCGCCAACGTCGTCCTCCTGGACGGTTCCATGTCCGGCAACGACCCCCTGGAGTATTGCCGGAGACTGAAAGAAGATCCCCTGCTCCAGCACCTCCCCGTGCTCATGCTGCTGCCGGCAGACTCCAGTCCGGAGTTCTCCCTCAGAGCGTTTCAGGCGGGCGCCGATGGTCTGCTCTCCCTCCCGTTTTCGCCGGCGGAATTGGCGGCCCAGCTTCGGACCCTGGCCAGGCTCGGGTCTGCAGGCCGGGCTCGACCCCTGACACCGGCCGGAGGGGAACCCGGCACCGGGAAACCCCAATTGCCTGATGGTCTGCCGGCAGACCCTTTGCAGGAACGCGCCCTCTGGCGGACCGCCTTTGATGCCCTGGCTGACGTCGTCTTGATTCTGGACCGCGAGGGACGGGTGCTCCGAAGCAACCGGGCGGCGGAAGCGGTCTTCCAGCGGCCCCAGGCGGAGATCGTGGGCAGACATTGTTCGGAAATCATCGGTTGCAGACATGGGACAGGTTCGAACTGCCCCATCTGCCGCATCGGTGAAACCCGGCAACGGGAGATCCTGAGTCTCGACATCGGAGAACGTTGGACCGAGGTCGTGCTGGAGCCGGCTTGGGACCAGACCGGCAGCCTGATCGGCGCGGTGATGATCCTGCGCGACCTCACGCGGGACATCGCCCTCCATCAACGCATCGCCCAACAGCAGGCCGACGCGAAGCTGGCGGATTCGGAAGCCCGCTACCGGGCGCTGTTCGAAAACATGAACGCCGGCTTCGTTCTGTTCGAGGTCGTGACGGATGACGCCGGAAACCCGGTGGATCTCACCATTCTGGCGGGAAATGAAGGCTTCGAGCGCACCACAGGCCTGCGCCTGGCGGAGGTGGTCGGGCAGCGTCTGTGCGTGGTCCTGCCCGGCATTGAGAAGGATCCGGCGGACTGGATCGGCACCTACGGCAAGGTCGCCCTCACCGGTCAACCCTGCCGTTTCGAGAAGGACTCGCAGCTTCTGGGCCGATGGTACTCCGTCAATGCCTATTGCCCGGCACCCAAACAATGCGCCGTCACTTTTCTGGATGTTACGGAGGCCCGAAGGGCGGCAAGGGAGCGGGACCTGCTGTACGAAGCCATCGCGCTCAGTGTCAATGAGGTTTATCTCTTCGATGCAGACACCTGGCGCTTCCGGTTCGTCAGCCAGGGCGGCCAGCGGAATCTGGGCTACACGATGGACCAGTTGCGGGAGATGACCCCCCTCGACCTGAAGCCCGAGTTCGATGCCGCCCGTTTCGAAGGTCTGCTTCTCCCCCTGCTGCGGGGCGAAAAGAGCTGCCAAACTTTCGAAACCGTGCATCGGCGGGCCGACGGTTCGCAGTATCCGGTGGAGATCCGCCTGCAGTTGTTTGAACACAACGGTGATCGGGTCTTCCTGGCCATTATTTTGGATCTGACTCAACGACGTCAGGCCCAGGCCGAGCGGACCCGCCTTCTTCAGGTGATCGATCGGGCAAGGGACAGCATCGTCGTCACCGACCCTGACGGCACCATCCAGTATGTCAATCCTGCGTTCGAGGCGGTCACGGGCTACCGGCGGGCCGAGGTGCTGGGCCGCAACCCCAAGATACTCAAGAGCGGACACCACGACCAGGCCTTCTATCGCGAACTGTGGGAGACCATTACCGGCGGACGGACATGGGCGGGCCGCATCGTCAACCGTCGCCGCGACGGCACACTGTATACCGAGGAGGCAACGATCTCGCCCGTGATGGACGAGGGCGGGAAAATCATCAATTTCCTGGCCGTGAAGAGGGACATCACCCAGCAACTGCAGGCCGCCGAGGAGAGAGTCCGTCTGGAGGAACAACTGCATCGGGCCCAGCGCCTGGAATCGGTGGGCCGCCTGGCCGGCGGCATCGCCCATGACTTCAACAACATGTTGGGAGTCATCCTGGGTTACGGCGAAAACATCCTCGAACAGTTGCGGGAGGGGGACCCCCTGCGGGAGGACATCCGCGAGATTGTGGAAGCGGCACGCCGCTCCAGCGCACTCACCCGCCAGCTTCTCGCTTTCAGCCGGCGCCAGGCGCTGCAGCCCCAGGTGATCAACCTCAACACGGTGATCCGCAACATGGAGAGGCTGTTGGGCCGACTCCTGGGAGAGGATATCCACCTGCAGCTCCTCCTGTCCGAGAACCTGCATCCCGTGTTGGCCGATCCCGCCCAGATGGAACAGGTCATCATGAACCTGGCGGTCAACGCCCGGGATGCCATGCCTGACGGTGGCACGCTGATGCTGGAGACTTCCAACCGGCCGCTGGACGAAGAGTATGCCCGAACCCATTTGGGCACCGAGCCGGGGGAATACGTGATGCTGGCGGTCACCGATACCGGTGTGGGCATGGAGAAGGAAGTCCTGGAACGGATCTTTGATCCATTCTTCACCACCAAGGAGGAGGGGCTGGGAACAGGGCTCGGGCTGTCTGTCGTGTATGGGATGGTCAAGCAGTCCGGCGGCCACATCTGGGTGTACTCGGAGCCTGGTCAGGGAACGACTTTCAAGATCTACCTTCCCAAGACCGACCGGGAGGCTTGCCCCGCCGAGAAAAAGGTGGAGAGGGTGGCGCCGGTGACGGGCAAGGGCCAGGTGCTGGTCGTGGAGGACGAGGAAGGCCTGCGCCGTCTGCTGCAAAGTTTCTTGACCCGGCTGGGCTATACGGTAACCGTGGCCGCCAACGGGGGCGAGGCGCTGCTGCTGGTGGAAGAGAAGGGGCTCCGTCCGGATCTGATCGTCACGGACGTGGTGATGCCGAAAATGAGCGGGCGGGAACTGGTACGGCGGCTGCAGCGGGACCATCCGGAGATTCGGGCGCTGTACATGTCCGGGTACACGGAAAGCGCCGTCGGCCGAAATGGACTTCTCGAGCCGGGAATCCACTTCATCCAGAAGCCCTTTTCCATTCGGGATCTGGCGGAAGCCGTCCGGCGGGCGTTGGGCGACAGGGCTGGGTAACCCCCCGCGAAGCCCGCCGCTGGTCGGCATTTGGCACGCCTGCCTGTGTTGACCGGCCGCTGGCGATCGGATTCAGGCCCCGGCGGGGCGGCCGAGCTGATCGGCACTGCGGCTCGACCGTCCCTCCGGGACTTGTCCTCCTGGATGGGGACGTCGCCCGACCCAGGAGTGAACTCCTGGGCTATCCTCGGTCGTCCCTCTCCGGGACTCTCCAGGCCCTCCGGATCACCGCCGTCTTCCCGCCGGATCCCGGGACAGCGCCGTGCGGGTCAGCAGGTTGGTTCGCGACGTTCCCGTGCCGGGAGACCCCGATTCCCGTCCCGGCTCATTAGTCGGCCCGCCTTCCCGATTCGGTGGCTGACTCCATCACATCAAGCCGCGCTTTTCGCGAGTCGGGGACTGCAGCGGCCGTGCCGTCGGGAAGGAATTCGAAGATCAGGTCCCTGTTGGGATCGTGACGCGGCCACAGCGGCAGGCCCTCACCATTCGGGTCGCCGGTCCTGGCGAAGTTGACCCAGTAGCTTTGCACCATCCGGGAGACCTCCAGGTCGACCGCAGACGGTGTGGCGCCCGGGAGAGCCGCCAGCGTACCGAACACGAAGCCGATTTCTCCGCCGTGGGGGGCACCCAACCGCATTCGTTCCCGCATTGCAGTCGGAACGTACGAAAACCTGTAGAGATAGACCGGAGAACCGTTGGCCGCAAAGGCATTGGCGGCGAAACGCGCCGGCTCGGCCTGGCCGAAATCGTCGTTTGCCATCCTGACCAGCGTGGCCAGATCGGCTGTTCCGTCGGGATCGTAAGCAGCCCTCGCCTGGTCGCGCCACTGTCCAAACCTGGCGAATAACTGCTCTTTCGTGGCAGCCTTGATCCGGTTGCCGGCGGTATCGGCACTGTTGCTTCCGACGAGCAGCGGGATCCGGGGCTGGCGACGGGCCTTGTAGGCGGTCTCCGCCGTCACCGTGATCAGCCTGCCGTCCAGGATCGGGGTCGTCTCGTAGGCCGTGCTGCCGGCGCCCGGCTGTGCCGCCGCGCCGCGGAGGACCTGTTCCGGGGTGAGGGCGCGAAGACGGGCCAGCGCAGCGTCGTCCGTTCCTTCAATTCCCATGGAGCGGGCAAACTCGATTCCGATCGTCTCAGCCGAGACCGGGTAGTTCGGATCGACACCGTCCTCCCGCAGCGGCCGGGCGGTGAGCACGCCGTCCCGCGAACCACCCGACTGCACAATGGCCTTGTGGAACAGCCCACGGGCCAAGGGGGAAACGATGAGGCTGTGGACGGAGACGCCGCCCGCAGAGAATCCGAAGATCGTCACGTTGTTCGGATCGCCTCCGAAGGCCGCGATATTCCGCTGGACCCACTGCAGGGCTGCGATCTGGTCCATGTAGGCGTAATTGCCCTTAAGTTCCTCGGGTCGCTCGCGGCTCAACGCGGGGAACGCGAAAAACCCGAAACGTCCCAGCCGGTAATTGGCCGCCACCACAACAACGCCCTGTTTGGCGAGTTGTGTCCCCGAGGTAAAGGGCGAGGAACCCGACCCCCCCACGAACCCGCCTCCATGGATCCAGAACATCACGGGCAGTTTGGCTTGTTCCGGCACATCTGCCGGGCGCCAGACGTTGAGGTAGAGACAGTCCTCCGACGGCGGCTTCGTCGGCGGGGTGCCCGGCGCCTGAGGTGGGCCGAACCGCTCCTGCATGCAGTCGGGTCCGTATTCCTCCGCCGCCCGCACGCCCTCCCAGGGTGCTACGGGCTGGGGCGGACGCCAGCGCAGCTCCCCCACGGGAGGCGCCGCGAAAGGCACCCCCCGGTAGACCACGATGCCGTCCTCAGCGACTCCCTGCAGCAGGCCGCTCTCCACTCGCACCACGGTGTTGGTCTGCTGGGCGATCCCGATGCCGGTCACCGCCAGCCCCGCAAGCGAGCAGGCCAGAAGACTTCTCCGCACCATCCCGACTCCATGCTCACGGTCATGCTCACGGTCTGCTTGCATCGATTTCCACTCCTGTTCCTGTGGCCCGTTCCAACGAAGCTCCGGCACCTACGCTCCGGCGTTGGTTGGGCTGCCCTCTCCCAGATGGAGGCCGAAGAATGCGGCCAACTTCGCTACCGCAGGCCCCACGAACTGCGGACGGTCATACAAGTCGATGTGGCTTGCGCCCTCGACGATGTAGAGTTCCTTAGGGTCCTTCGCCTTCTTGATGACGTCCTCACTCCAGAACAGCGTGTCGGCCCTGGAACCGGCGATCACCAGCACCGGGCGCGGCGAGATCATGTCGAGATGGTCGAAGGGGAAGAAAGCCATTTGCAGCGGGAGGCTCGAGAAGACGTACCGGTTTGGCGAGTTCGGATGCTGAGCCCGCGGGGTCCGGTAGTAGTCGTAGCCTTCACGGTAGAGGTGTGGAGTCTGCTCCGTGAAACCTTCCGGGCTGTCCGGCACCACGGGTACCAGGCGAGCCGGCTCGCCCCCGGCCTCGCGGGATCGCGCTTCCGCGGCATCCCGCAGGCGCTTCATCCGCTCCTCGTAGGAGATCGTTCCCATCCCTTCCCGGCGCGCTTCGCCGAGGTTGAAGGTGCTTACCCCGGCGACCGCCTTCACCCGCAGCTCGGTGGTGGCGTTGCAAAGCGCGTACGATGCGCCGGCACAGATGCCGAGCGAGCCGATCCGGGTGGGGTCCACCTGAGGGTAATGGACCAGAAAGTCGACGGCGCAACTGATATCGTCCAGCCGTTGCGCCGGCACTTCCATCAGCCGCGGTTGGCCGCCGCTTTCGCCCTGGTAGGAAGCGTCATAAGCCAGCGTCAAGAAGCCTTCCTGGGCCAGGCGCAAAGCGTACAAGCCGGCTGTCTGCTCCTTGACGCCGCCAAAAGGATGGGTCACCACAATCGCGGCATACTTTCGAGACGCCCGAAACCTTGGGGGCCTGAACAGATTCGCGACAATGGTGGTGCCCAAGTTTCTCGCCGGATAAACCACCCGCTCAATCGTCACGCCTTTCCGGTCCGGGTTCCCGATCACTGCGGGTTCCCTGACCTCCAGCGGCGCGGCCAGGATTGTTGAAGAGCCTGTGATCATACCTGCCATCGTCTGCCCAGATGATCGTAGGAACCGCCTGCGAGAGCTGCGCGGGATGCGATCGCTCACCGTACTCCTCCAGCCAATTCAGTCCAGCTTCTTTTCAGACAGAAACCTGGACATCAGATCAGCCACCTGCAGGTTGTTCAGATCGGAAAACGGGAAATGCGTATTGCCCCGTATGCCGATTTGCGGCAAGTGCACGACGGTTACATCGCCACCGTAACGATTGACCGTGTCACGCCACTTCCGGGCCATCTCCAGCCGCACCCTCCAGCCGTCCTGTCCGGGGTAGTCGGTGGGCTGATCGGGGATGTAGTCGCCGTAGTAGATGACGATCGGGATCCTCGTGAGCTTCCTGAACTCCTCTCCAGGCACGCCGATGGCCGCCAGCTCACCGCCGGAGCTGGGAAGAGGCGCCGGCACCTCCCCCTCGGGAAACAGGAAACCGCTTCCCGGTTCGTAGGACACGATCCCACGGACGTTGTCGGTCTTCAGCACCGTCAGCCATCCGAGTCCGCCACCTTGGGAATGGGTGACAAAGACCGCCGGTCCGATCCTGTTGAACAGCGCCGCGCAGGCGTCCGAGATCACCTGCGGGTCGTACGGCCCCACGTTGGGCGTCATCTGGCGGAAGAACTGGTTGAGGGCCTCGGGGTCCTTCGAGAACTGGACGCCCGGGAAATAGTCCGGCCAGATCCCGATCCGGAAGATGTTAAACCACATCTGCTCATCCGGCGTAGCTTCCACGGTGGCCGAGACCGTGCTGCGGCCTGCATTTCCGCGACGAGGCTGGGTGACCAGATACACCGGAAAGCGGCGGCGCAAGAAGATCGTCTGGAAACCTTCGCGACCGTCGGGCGTGGTTTCCCAGGTCTTGGAGAACTGCCCTGCGCCGTGCAGAAAGACCAGCGGCAGCCTGCGCCGGTTGACGGGTATCTGGTAGGTGACGTAAGCGTGATCCCCGTGCAGCGTCTGGCCCTCGGGTGTCGGCCGCTTGGGGTTGAAGGTCCCCGGATTCGTGACCACCTTGCCACCTACGGCAAAGCTGCCCTGTTCCTGAATGACCAAAGGCTCAGGCCCTCCCTCCCCCGCGACCGGCGCGCCGGCCGATGCCGCCCAGGCGGCGGCCAACCACAGCGCAACAACTTGAACTTTCATGGACTCTCCTGCTGATTCCCGAAGCAACTCACTCCTGGGCGAATACCTCCCTCGCGACACCGATGGCGGTGACGGCGCTGGGCCAGCCCGCATAGAACGCGAGGTGGGTGATGGCCTCGATCAGTTCGTCCTGGGTGAGGCCGTTCTGTTGCGCCATGCGGAGGTGCGAGCGGAGCTGGTCCGGGCGGTTCAGGGCGATGAGTGCGGCGACGGTTGCCAGGCTGCGATCGCGTTTGGACAGCTCCGGGCGCTCCCAGATGTCACCGTACAACACCTCGTCGGTAAGGTCCGCCAGCTTCGGTGCCAGGTTGCCAATCGCGCCTTGAGAGGGTCGCGGCCGCGCGACACCGCCGGAACCGGATGCCTCACCGCGGAGTGGCGCGTTGTAGTCTTCGTCGCTGACCTTCTCCATCCAGTCGACCGTCTTGCCGTCGAGCTGCTCGGTGATGGCGATGTGTGTCATGGAGCTGTTCGGCGCCGCACCGTGCCAGTGTTTCTGTCCGGGCGGGATCCAGACCACGTCCCCTTGCCGGATTTCCTCCACCGGATCGCCCCATCGCTGCACGCGGCCCGTGCCCGCCGTCACGATCAGAGTCTGTCCCAGTGGGTGCGTGTGCCACGCCGTTCTGGCGCCGGGTTCAAAGGTGACTCGGGCGCCGGAGACCCGTCCCGGGGCGCCGGCCTGGAAGGTTGCCTCGATGCGGGCTGAGCCGGTGAAATGCTGGGCAGGTGCAGGCTGCGGAGGTTGTGCCCCGCGGCGTGTGATTCGAATCGCCTCATGATCGCCGGGTGCCTGACTGCCGGCAGCCGACGCCAGCAGGGATGCAAAAAACGCAACTGACCACAACGCTGTCATCGCAATTCTTTCCCCGGAAGCGGACCCTGCCGCCCCGGAACCGGCCGTCCTTTCAACAGCCCTCGCCGTTCACGCAAAACCGGGCCTGAGCCATGACCCGGCCCCCTGTCCGTGATACCTGCAGGTCATGGTCCCAACAGCCTGCTGAACGACAGTTGGACCAGCTTCCAGGTAC
>FWPV01006639.1_pt1 | contig 13479 bp, 17 predicted proteins | sample 2228371 | NCBI WGS metagenome assembly FWPV01 (sample SAMEA103939776, study PRJEB20133) | metagenome | reverse complement strand
GCTTTAGCAAAAGCCTTGTTGCATAAGCCGGAGATACTTATTCTTGATGAGCCAACATCTGGTCTTGATCCTTCAGGTCAGATCGAAATCAGAGAAATGATAAGTTATCTTGCAATGGAAAATAATATGACTGTTTTTCTCTCTTCTCACAATCTTGAAGAAGTTAAAAAATTATGTAGTAAAATTGCCTTTCTTAATCATGGTGAAATTGTTTTTCAGGGAAAATTAAAGGAAATTCTTCAGCAAGAGGTTTCTCTTGAGGAGAGTTATCAAAAATATATTGGGAGATAAAAATGAGGCTAAAATATTTATTATTTCTCTTCCAGAAAGAATTATTAGACCTTTTTCTTATGAATCTGAAAGTTGTCGCTTCAATTTTTTTTATTTTAACCATTACTTTAAATTTTACAATGAGTTCGTTTTTTAAACAGAGTGATTTTAATAATAGTTTGTATCATTCAAGTTTTTTAAACTGGTTTTTCAGTGTAATACCAATTTTTGTGATTCTCTGCGCTGGAACAGTTTTCATCAGGGAAGCTTTTTATCGGGAGAGAATTAGTAGAGTGCTTGAAACTCTTCTGGCTACCGGGGTTAAAATTCAAGAAATATGGCTGGCAAAATCTTTTGCAGTTTTTCTATCAGCTTATTTAATATTCATTCCAGCTTCTCTTTTTTCAATACCTGTTCAGTTCCAGTTAAACAGATTGTCCTTTTTTTCATTTTTTGATAGTTTGACTCTTTTTAATTTTTTAATTGTTTTTCCTTTATTTGCATTTTCTTTATCTTCTTTGTTCTGCCTGTTAGAGCTTTTTTTTAAAAATGTAAGTATGATTTCTTTTTTTGTAGTTTTTTTTATCAGCTATCCGGTTAATTTCTTAAGAAAAGTTGTTCAATTTGATATTAAGCTCTCATTTTGGGTAATATGTATTTCTGCTTTTGTTTTTCTTTTAGCTTTCACAGGATCATTCTTATTAAAGAAAGAGCAAATTATTAAAATTTCATAAAATAGACAATAAAGGATTAAATAAGATGATTTATAAAAGAAAATATTTTTTGTTGCTGTTAATTTTAGGGGGATTTTTATCCATTTTGGCCGATTCAGCTCTTATTTGTAAAGCTTTTAAGATTGAAACGGAATTTGAAGTTGATTTTGGAGCAACAGATGTCGATTATTACAATGGTTTGTTCTATATTAGCAATAATGTGCTCAATCAGGTTCAGGTTTATAGCTGTGAAGGTTCAAAAGAAAAGGTTATCGGAAGAAAAGGACAGGGGCCAGCTGAATTTAGCATTTATTCTCCTGATTTAATTCTTATTTCAGATGAAAAACTTATCGTTAATGATGGAGGAGGATTGCGGATCCAACTGCTTGACCTTAATGGTCGTTTTTTAAAACAATATAAAATGATAAGTGATATTCCACTTAATAAAATTCACAGATTCTACAGTCTAAAAAATAATAAAATTGGTTATTACGGTTATTCTTTTACAGCAATAAAGGGTCAGGAAGTATCTATAGTTTGCAGATTTATTTTTTTTGATTATGTCTCCGGATCAGCAGAAGAGATATATTCAAAACCTTTTGGTGACTTTAAGATAAATGGATTAAAATCATTAAATCCATTTTCATCTTTTCCTTTTCCTTCTGTGAGCAAAGAACTAATTTTTCAGGCAGATAATAAGATTTATAAAATTGACATTTTCAATGCAAAAAAGAATAAGGAAAGGGAAATAAAGAGTGATGTAAAATTGCTGGCGATTCCGGATGATGCGAAAAATTATTTTTTAACTAAAGATAAATTGGATAGAATAAAGGCAATAAGTTCAGTTCCAATTGGAGTTTCTCTTCCTTCTCACTTCCCGGCAATAAGAGAAGTTTTTGTAGTGGAAGAAAAAATTTTTGTCTGGACCTGGAAGAGCTGGTATGAAAAAAATTTAAACAAAAACGATAGTAGCTATTCTGTTGATGTGTGGGATTTAAAAGGGAATTATTTGGGAGAATGTGCGGTTTCTTTTAATCCAGAAGAAATAGTAAAAATAAGGGGGAAAAGAATATTTATTATTCATAGTGGAGATGAAAAAACTATTTTGAGAGTTTACAGATTAAATGATTAAAAGGAAAATCTGATAGAAAGAATCATTTATAACAAAGCGCTTATTTTAAGAATAAGTTTTTGTTAAAAAAATTATTAAAAAAGTATGCCGCTGAATTAGTGATATTTTTGATTTTTTATAAAATATATATTATAATAAAGTCTGTTTAAGAAATAGGGTAAGAGAGTTGCTTATGTCAGTAAAGAGTATTCAAGAAAGATTACAAAATAGTTGAAAAATGGTGTTGAATAAATAAAAATAAGGAGGGAAAAATGGGGTAAAAAATTTGTCAGGCAGAAGTTTGTTGATTGAAGAGGTGCGTTTTCTGGTAAAAAAATATTCCCAGGAAACTGATCCGGTTTTGTTATTAGGAGAAACCGGAAGCGGGAAGAACCGAGTAGCTGAGTTATTCATTATTATTCAGGCAGAAGTGGCAGATTTGTTATAGTGCATACTCCGGGGCTTTCAGATCAGTTAATAGAAAATGAGTTATTTGGACACAGAAAAGGGGCTTACACTGGTGCGGATCGAGATACAGATGGTTTTGTAAGCCAGGCTAATGGAGGCACACTTTTTCTTGATGAGATAGGAGATATTAGTTATAATTTTCAGGTTAAGTTATTGAGGTTTATTGAGACAGGGTGTTATACACGTGTTGGGGAAGCAGAGGAGCGCCGAGTAAATGTTCGAGTAATTGCGGCGACTAACAGAGATTTGGCTGAAGAAGTTTTAAGAGGTAGATTTAGACAGGATTTGTATTATCGGTTAAATGTTTTAACTATAGAAGTTCCTCCTTTGCGGAAGCGCACGGAGGACATAGAAGCAATTATTGCGGAAAGTAAAGATATATTGAATGGAAAGAAGTTAACTCAAGATGGGTTGAATGTTATCATGAAATATGATTGGCCAGGAAATATTCGTCAGTTGCGCAATGTATTGCGTAAGGCAGCGATAATTATTGATAAAAAAGAGATAGGAGCTGAGATAGAAAGATTGATACAGGATGAAAAAAATTTATTGAAAAATAACAGTGATGGTAAGGTAAAAGAGATATGGGGATTAATAGAAAAAGGGGGTGATTTTTGGGAAGTGGTTCGTAAACCTTTTTTAAAAAGGGATTTGAATCGTTCAGAAGTAAAGTTATTGTTGAAGAAAGCATTAGCAGAAACAGGTGGTAGTTACAGGAGGTTATTGAGCAAGTTTAATTTATCTGATGGGGAATATAAAAGATTTATGAATTTTTTAGGTGAGCATAATTTGAAGGATAAAAATAACGGAGAAAAGTGATAGAACTTATGATAAGGTCTGGCGTGATAAAAGGAAAGGTTCAGACAATAGCCGGATTTGAATTGACTTGCAAATGATTTAACAAAAGGTAAAAGGAGCTTAATCCGGCTATAGCGGAAGAAGAAGATGAAATGAAAAAAGTTGTTTCTTTTTCGTTGCTCAGAATCTTTTTCTGGGGGCTAATTTTCTCTGCTGATAAGTTTTTTTCATTTGAGGGAATGAGAGGAGAGATTAAGCTTTATATTAGCGGGAAAACAGTTTATTAATCGAAAAAATAGTAAAGGAATGCTTTGCAGGTAATCCTTGTGGATAGTGAATTTAATACGGCAGGAAAGCCAAAACGAGCGGTTTGTGAAAAAAACTTTTTTGTGACGGTATTTTATTGATGTTTTTTTCTGCTGTAGTTAGTTTGAAAATTCAACGATGGTATTAGAGTTGTTAATGAGCTCACTGTGGGAAAGGATGATGATCAGCTGTTACTGCTGCTCAGTTTAAAAAAAGAGTATGCGTTTTAAATCAGGAAGCACCTTTGAGTGCAGAAAAGACAGAGGAAACAGATTAGAAACATAGAAATGGTTTACTGGCGGAAAAAATGTGTCTGATAAAATGAGGGCTTCTGATTACAAAGCGATATGTCTGCTGGTGAAAAAATATTTTTGAGATAAGATAGATAGGTGAGCTGGAGGTTAGAGATGAAGAGAATAATTCCGGTGATTTTGATAGTTTTGTTGCATCTTTGTTGTAGTTCAGGAGAACAGGCAAAGGTAAGCGAGATAGATGTGGAGGAAGGCAGGGATAGCGGTATGAGACTGGAGAAGGTGAAGGAGGTAGAGGTAGAGGCGGTGCAGTATATTTCCTGGTATGGTCAGGAGCAGCAGATATTGGCTTACGGACCGGTAAGAGAAGAGAAGTCCGGGGTTGCTTTTAAGATTTACTTTTACGATCGGGAGTTAAACAAGCTGCGTGAGCATCGTCTGTATATCGGGCAGGGTCCGGGAGATGTTGGAGTGCAGGGGATAATATCGTATGTATATGGTCATTTTGTATTGTTTGATAAGTTAAATTTCAGGTTAAACCGTTACGATCGTGATTTCCGGTTTGTGGATGCGGTGCGGATGGAAAGGAGTGGCTGGGAAGTTCCGATAGATGAAGCCGGCTGGTTTACGTTAAGTGACGAAAATGACGCTGAAAAAAACGGTGATTTATATGAAATTTATGACTATTATTTAGGTCATTATGACGGTCGTAAAGTAAGCTATAAAAAATTAGATTACAAAATAGTTATTAAAGATTTTGAAGCTGCAAAGAAGAAGGCTAAATTTTGTAAGGATTATTTATTAAGTATTTTTATCTCTCAGCAGATGATCTATCTGGTCAGGCATGCGAATTATGAGATAAGCTGTTACAGTTTAGGGGGAGACTTAGAGAGGGTGGTGCGCGGCAGGTATAATCCGGTAAGGGTTGATGAGGATAAGGCGCGGAAGTTATTGATGAAGAGTGGATTAAACCCTAATCGATTTTATTTTTGTGAGTATACGAATCCTGTTGCATCCCATGTGAAGCTGGCGGATGGTTTTATACTGGTAAGGAGGAGGGAGTATTTGCCGGATAGTGTTCCGGAATATGTTGAGGGAGATTATTTCAGTTATAACCTGGATTATCTGGGAAAGGTAAAATTCCCCTATTTTAAGGGTTGCCTGGAATATAACACAGGTGAATTTACATTAACAAATGTAATTGAAGTGGGAAAGAGTTACTATATATTGTCGGAGGGGAACGACGAGAAGGTCAATTTACATTAACAAATGTAATTGAAGTGGGAAAGAGTTACTATATATTGTCGGAGGGGAACGACGAGAAGGTCTATTTACAGAAATGGGAGAGGAAAAGATGAAAGAGCAAGAAAAGGTTTTCAGGCAGGAAATGATGAGCGAAAAGAGGAAGAGGGGATTTTCTGCAAACGATAAATCAGTAGTTGCTGATTTTATTAAGCAGAGAGATGGCTGCGCAGCTATCAATAAAACTGAGCCTGTTGCCGGCTCATACTAAGATAGGCAACGACTATAAGGAGGAAAAATGAAAAAAATCATTACTGCTATTTTGATACCGGTACTTACGATGCTTTTTTTATGTTCTGGAACGGGGACTATTTATGCAGGAGATTGTGAAAAAGGTTTGGCCCGATGCGAATTATTTGCTCTGGCTTCTGCTCATCCGATTACCTATTCGGCGCTTTGTCTTATCGGTTATGCGCTTTGCAAAGCTTATTTGTGAGGTAAAAAAATGCGTTTTCTAATTATTTTATTAATTGCTTCTTTAATGTTTTTAGTTTTTCCATCAGAAGAAATTTTCGCTGGCAAATGTGACAAAATTTATGAAAATTGTATGAATGGTTGGGTGGGTTCAATACCTGTAATTGGACAAGGTCTCTGTCTGTTTGCTGAGATCTGGTGTCATGCATTTGTAGAGTAGTTGCAAAGTGGCGGTGCCCTAAAGAGGCACCGCCTTGTCTTATTTATCAAGGATTAATTCAGGAGTTGACAATGAAATTAATTTTTATTCTTTTTTTAACTTCTCTTATTACCTTTTCTCCTAATCTTCAGACCAATCTGCTACTGGAGGAAATATCCAGTTTCGGTTCCGAAGATGATGAGTTATTTTTGAGGCTGGGAACAATAACGGTGGATGAAGAGGAAATGATTTATGTTACAGATATGTTTGACTATAGTATAAAAAAGATTTCCCAGGACGGGAAATTATTAATCAAATCCGGGAAAAAAGGAGGTGGACCGGGAGAATTTCAATCACAACCGGTGGTTATTTTTTATTATAATAAAAAAATTTATGTAACAGAACTTTTTCCCACGGGCATTAATGTTTTTAATGCTAATGACTTAAAGTTCATAAAAAAAATAAAGTTTGCAAACGAGCTTGTTCCAATTTACGATTTTTATATTTCGGAAAATAAAATTTTTATCAGCAATTATCAGGGGCATGGATATTCGATATTTGATTTAGATGGCAGGTTATTAAAAAAAGTTAATTTGCCAAAAAAGGAAAATCAACCAGAATTTGATCTTTCAAAAATCTTGATTGACAAACAGAATAATCGCTTCCTGTTATATGTAAACAGTGGTATTCTTGAAAAATACGATCATCAGGACAGGTTACTCTTTGCAAAAAAATTGAAATATACTCCTGACAAAATAGCTTACAGAAGAACCAATACTGGTCTGGTTTATTCGCCAGATCTTCTATATAAAGCGATCTCAGAAAACGGCGAGGGAAAAATAGTAATTCTTGTCGGCCATAACGAAGATAAAAAAATTTCCAGCAGATCAGTGCTTATTTTTGACTTATTTGGAAACGAAAAGAAGGAGTTTTTTTTAGCTAAAGGAGCTCACACGATCTACTGCTACAAGAATTATTTGTTAGCCGGTCACAGTGAAGGAACTGTATTAAAAAAATATTTATTAAATCTTTCCAGATGAGTAAGAAAATTTTGAATAATCTCCTGACAGTTCTTCTCATATTGATAGCAATGACAGGGACCGGTTTTTCTGATTCTGTTTCAGCTGAAAACCATAACCTGATTCTTTTTGTTAATGCAGGATATCTGAGATGTCTGATGTGTCATTCCGGCTTGCTCAATTTAAATAAATTCATTATTGAAAAAGGACTTGCAGCAAATTGTGTTGCCGTCATTTTCGGAGTAAGCAAAGAGGCGGCAGAATCATCGCTGAGTGAAAGAAAAGTTTTAAATCAGATAAAGGCAATAGTAAGAAATCTGAACTTTTGCTTTCCTGTCTCTTTTTTTAATGAAGACGAAGGTGATCTGTTTAATGGAATAGACGATTATCTGTTGCTGATTATCGAAAAGCAAAATGGCCGTGCCTTTATTTTAACACACCCTTCAGACCCGCAACAAATTGAAGAAATAGTATCAAAAAAGGATAGCTTGCCCAACTGAATGTTTTTTATGGCAGATTGATTTAAGATGAAAAAGTAAAAAAATGCAGAAAATTTTAAAAAAATTTTTTTGCTCTTGACAATTAATTTTTTTCTGTTTAAAATTTTATCTTGTTCCTGATTAGGGAGAGACCTGGTCAGGGGAGAAGACGATGCAAACGGAAAGAATAAATTTCAGGCAGGAATTTATTAGCGAAAATAGGAAGAGGGGATTTTCTGTAAACGATAGATCAATTTTTATTGATTTTATAAAGCAGGGAAATTGTTGTACAACCAGAAATAAACTGAGCCTGTTGCCGGTTCATACAAAGATAGGCAACGAGAATAAGGAGGAGAAATGAAAAAAACAACGAGGAAAGTTTTATCTGCTTTTCTGATGTTGCTCTTTACAGGGCTTATGGTTATTGTGGCTTCAAACACTCCCTGCACTGATATGTGGAGCGCCTGTGTTGATCGGCTTGGATATCCAAATGCCGGATGTGAAATGCTCTGGAGAGCATGTATGTTTATTATGTATGGTTATCTTGGTTAAAAGATAATTGAAAAGAACGAGATAGCGCTATCTCAAATTTCAAGGGAGCTGTTGAAATGAAAAAAATTTTTTGCGGATTAGTTCTAATTTTAGTAACAAGAATTTTGTTTTTGGCAATTGATTTTAAAAAACCATTGCTGATTTTTGACGAAAAGGGAAAAAACACTTCCGAACACATCTTTTTTGAATGGACGGCGCGTCCTACTGATGGTGCTATCGCCGACGACGGTTCAATATGGCTGCTGGAGACATTTAATAACAGATTAATCAAAATAGACCGTCAGACAGGAAAGATATTAACTTTTAACAAAAGCGGCCAGGGACCGGGAGAACTGAACTATCCTACTTCTTTCGCTTTTGTAAAAGACAAAATCTGGATTTCAAATGTTTTTAACAATCGAATTGAAATTTTAGACAATAATTTACAGCATGCAAAACCGCACCCGGATAAATTAGCTCTATCTCCAGCAGCAATTGCAGTAAACGAAACCGGAATTATCGCTATAATGGGCAATATAAGGGGTAAAGCAGAAACTGAGATAATCTTTCTCAATGAGCCCGGGAAAACATTAAACTGGATCAGTGTAGAAATTCCAGAAAAGTTCCGGAAATTCATGAGACTGTGGCATAACGCAATATTAAGAAGTTATGGCAAAGATAAATTTATGCTTGTCTTTAATTATCTCCCTTTGATTATGATTCTTGATATAAATAAGCAGAGTATAAAAAATTTCTTTATTGACAACTTTGTTAAAGCATTTGATGTGAACAAAGAGAAACCGGATATGCCACCAGCCGGATTTTTAATCATTAATGCCAGCCAGGGACCTGAAGAGTCAATTCTACTTTCAGTCTGTCAACAATTACCTGAAAGATTGTGCAATAGTCTGCTCCAACTTAACAGTGATTGTTCAAAAAAATTGCTCGAATTTACATTCGATTTTCCAGTAAATATTTTGAATTATAACCGAAAGCGAAAAGAACTGCTCATCACATCAAGTGAAAAAGGACTTGTTTTTAAATGGTAAAAAAATAAAATAAAGAGCAGGATTTTTTAGGAAAGCAGACTTTTTTTAAACCTTGCTGAACGGTTTTAAAAAGAGGCAAATATCAATTGAAAAATCCAGCGCGGAGTCTTTTGATTTTTGCGGGCAAACTCTTTAAGCGTAATTTCTGAGTGAAAGTCTCTTAAGTTAAGCCTTTGTGCTTTTAAGGTAACTTCCTCCCAGTTGAGATTTAATAATAATGTAATCTGGGAAAGTTTCAGATCAACAAGTCCAGCAATTGGCGGCTGATTTAAATTCCAGAGTTTGCCGCTTTTAAATTCCGAACGCCACTTTTGCAGTTCATTGAAAGGAAAAAATCCGCGATTAATCAGCAGCAAAGTTAAGCCAAAGAGGATTGCAGCGCCTAAAAGCTCAATACTGAAAAATTTCTGCTTCCAGAAATAGCTGATCATTGTTTTTATATGAACAAGAAGGTGCAGAAAACTCCAGAAAATAAAAAGCAGAACCGCTGCCGTATGCAGCAACTCCCATTCCGCTTTTGACAGTCCCCAGAATTTCCAGTTATTCCAGCTGGCAACTGAACCTTCCGGGCGAAGATAAAGCGCTATTCCTGACAGAAGTAACAGCAGGAATGATAAACCAAGGCTTAAGGAAATAAAATTCTGCCCTTTAAAATTAATTTTTTGCGGCAAAGTCTTAGAAAACTCCTTTGGCATTGAGATAAGGACCATATTTTTTATCAGTTTTTAAAATATGATTATTCAGCCAGTTTTTCAGAAAATTCATCACTTCAATTGTAATAACCGATTCTCCTTTTTCAACCTTGCTTTTCAACGCGAGCGCGGTTTCTGTTAATTCCTGATGTTCTTTCTGATGGGCTAAAGCTTCCGGATAAGCATATTTTCTGAAATAATCTTCTTCGGTCTTAAAGTGATAGTCAGTATAAGCAACCAGTTCGGAAAGAATCTGAAAAATTACTTCTTTTCCCTTACCGCTTTTCATTGCCTGATGAAGGTCATTAATCAATGCCACAAGTTTCTGGTGCTGCTGATCACACAGAGCAACGTTTGTTTTTAATGTTTCGTTAAATTCAATAAACGGCATAACAACCTCCTTAAGAAATATTTAATAGAGTAAAAACTATTTTCTGCCAACCTTTTTTTCAACTCTTTTAATTTTCAGCGCTGGCTTCCAAAAAGAGCTTCTGCCAGTAAAATCCCTGCTTCTTCAGATATCGGTCAAACCAGGCAATTATTGCCTGCAACCATTGCCTTCGCTGTTCCAAACCTAAAATAAAGTGCTGCTGATCTTTAAAGGTTATCAATGCCACATCTTTTTTTAGAATTTTTAAAGCCAGAAACATCTGATAACTCTCCAGCGGCGGAACATTATTGTCTCTGTCTCCGTGAAGCAAAAGGAGCGGTTTTTGCACTCTTTCTGCCATATAAAGCGGACTATGCCCGACATAGATATCTTTGCGATTCCAGGGATAGCTTTCAGCGGTTGCCAGAGCACTGTAGCTATACCCCCAATCACCTCCGCCCCAGTAAGAGCTCAGCGACGAGATTCCGGCATGTGAAACAAAAGCTGCAAAAGGCGTCTCTCTGGCTGCCAGATACATCGTTAAAAAACCTCCATAAGATGCGCCGATTGCGCCAACCGCCTGAGTGTCAATAAAAGAGTACTTTTTAAACAATTCCTGAACTCCGGCAACGATTTCTTCCGCAGTAACTTTGCCCCAGTCGTTAACATGAAAAGCGGAATTTTTCTGACCAAACCCGACTGCTCCGCTGGGCTGAAAAACTGCCACCAGGTAGCCCTGAGCCGCATACCACTCTTTTGGGTAACGCCCGCCGAATTCGCGGCTGACGGGAGTTGTGCCGCCATAATAATTGACTATCAAAGGATACTTCTGCTGTTGTTTAAAATCAGGCGGATAATAGAGCAAACCGATCAGTTCTTTTCCTGAAGGAAGTTTTAATTTTAAATCTTCGGTTCTGCCCAAGTTTACTTCAGTAAGCAGATTTTCGTTAAAAGATTTTAAGAATTTAGTTTTTCCTGAGGAGAGAGAAAACTGATATAAAGCGTGCGGCCGGCAGGGCGAACTTGCCCAGACATAGGCATTCTCCCCGTTAAGAGCAGCAGCCGAAATCACATCAAGCCCGTTGCTCAGCGCTGAATAACGACCATCTGATAAGCTATAGCGATAAAAGATAATCCGGTCACAATCGTAAACTTTAAAACAGATGCGATTCTTACCTGTCCAGTGGGCACTGATGATTGAAGGATCAAAGTTCCTGCTGATGGCAGTTGGTTTTCGCTCCTGAAGATTATAGATGTAGGCCTGAGTGTCAAAATCATTGGGAATTATGTCCGGGGGAGTTGTCCGGCCGATACCGCCGAAAGCCGAAGGTCCGCCCAGAAGAAGCAAATCCTTTGAATCAGGCGACCAGACAACACTATTTATCCAGCAATCCTTAAAAAGCAACTCCTTTTTTAAACTGATTAAATCAAAAAGGTAAAACTGATTTTCAGTAAATGGTCTCTCAGCAATTACCTTAGTGTAGTGGATAATCAGAGTGCGCCCGTCTGGAGAAGGATAAACTTTCTCTAAACCGGTTTCAAAATCAGTTAGTTCTGCTCTGAACCCTGAGTCCGGAAAAAAGATACAGATTTTTCTTAAATCCTCCGGCTCTTTTGTCCTCTCTTCCGGATTGTTCACATAACGATAAACTTTATCGCGGCGCTCATTTCGTCTGAATAAAAAATAGAGCAGATATTTTCCGCTCCGGCTGTATTGAAAACCGCCGGCAGTTTCAGAAAGAGTCAGCAAGTCTCTTGAAAGCATGCTCGAGACATCAAAGATACCAACTACCGTTTTGTTATCAGTAAACTTAGTAAAAAGAAACTGCGGACCGGCAACCCAGTCAATAAAATTTATCTGCTGAAAGGCAGCTAATTTTTTCATTTCACCCAGCAAATAAACCTGCCATTCGGAAACTAATTTTCCGTCAGGTTTATAACCGGAAACCTGAGCTGCCAGATACTTCTCATCTCCGGAAAGCTGCAGCATACTGACACTGTTATAGTAGAGCAGATCGCTAATTCCGACCGGTCTCTGCAGATTATTCTGGTATTGCCGGAGCAATGAATTTGCGAAAGTTTCCAGTTCAAAGTCAAGAACTCGCTTTTCAGAAGGCTCACCTGGCTCGAGAATCACTTCTAAAAGAAGCTGCTGCCGCTCTTTTAACAGATTTAAAATAAAACTCTGCTGATTCTCTTTCTTAACTGCTTTTATTTCTCTGCCATTTAAAAATACCCGCAATGCAAGCCGGCAATCAGCTTTCAAACTTGCTTCAATAACCTCATCCGGCTGCAGATAAGTTGCCAGCAGCAGTAATCTTCTTTTTTTTGTCAGTTGCTGCACTGGTTGCCATTCTTTCCAGCTCAGAGTCTGGTTCAGAAGCTGAAATTTCTTACCTTTTTCCGCAATAAGCTGCGGATAATTAAAAAAATCGCCTTCAGGTTTAAGCTTTTCTTCCAGCTCAAGCGGACCGAGCTGGAGAAAATTGTCTAACTTTATCGTTCTGCCTTCGATAGCCAGTGCAAAAAACAAAAACATAAGCCACAGTTTCACCTTCATAATTCCTCCCTGATTTTTTTATTTTGCTGAATTTTCTGCAAAACTATTCCCAGAATGATTAACATAAGACCGACAAAAGTTGTTTTTAAAATTTTTTCTTTCAGTAACAGATTTACCCAAAGCAGAGAAAGAAATGGAGAGATAAAGACCAGATTGGCAAGTAATCCTTTGCGCGAAGTCTTTTGCAGGCCATAAAGCCATAAAAGAAAGGTCAGTCCCATTTCAAAGAGAGCGATATAAAGAGAACCGGCAAAACCAGCCCAACTCCAGTGCAGGCTTTTTCTAAAAAGCGGCAGAAGAAGCAATAAATAGAGTAAAGCATAACTGAATGAGGCAAAAAGTTTATTCAGAGCATCCTGCCTGGTTTTCAGGTTGACTATCCAGTAAAGCGCCCAGAAAAAGCTGCTCAGCAGGGCAAGCAGCAATGCCAGAAGATTAACGCTCTGGGAATCAATAGTCCCGGTTAAAAAAATAAGTACAACTCCACTGAAGGAAATAAAAAGAAAGAATGCTTCCTTAAAGGTAATTTTTTCTTTAAGAAAAAGCCCGACGAGCAGAGTTAGAATTACCGGCCAGCTATAATTCAAAGCAATAACATATTGTGCCGGACTGATCTGATAAGCATAAAAGAGAACAAGATAATAAACTGCCGGATTAAGCAGTCCGGAAATCGCCGCCCGGCGATATTCTCGGCTAAAGGGATTAAAGAGTCTTTTAGAAAAAAGGAGAACAAAAAAATAAAAAAGAAGTGACAGTAAAGTTGCCTGCAATAAAAGCTGAAAAAAACCAACCGAACGCAAAGTTAATTTAAAAGCGGTCGCACTTGTTGACCAGAAAAAAATCGCCAGCAGACCAGTCCAGTAAACAGACTTCATAATGAATTATAATAAAAAAACTCTATTTCCAGAAGTCTGGTTGCGCAGCTCGCTCTCGCCCTTTTGGTGCAG
>FWPV01012062.1_pt1 | contig 13482 bp, 16 predicted proteins | sample 2228371 | NCBI WGS metagenome assembly FWPV01 (sample SAMEA103939776, study PRJEB20133) | metagenome | reverse complement strand
GCCCCGAAGCGCCCCGTGCCTGGGGCGTGGCGTGTCAGACCTACTCGCTCTGGAGTGAGCGCAGCTGGGGCATCGGCGACCTGCGCGACGTCGCCACCCTGGCGCAGCGGGTCCGCGCCGCGGGGGGTGGCGCGGTGCTCCTCAGCCCGCTGCACGCCCCGCACCCAGCGCTCCCCCAGGACCCGAGCCCGTACTACGCGAGCTCGCGCCGCTACCGCAACCCCTTGCTGATCCCCTTCGACGGCCCCTCCCCCGTGCCCACCGAGGGTCCGATCGTCGATCGGGACCGCGTGTGGCGAGCCAAGCGAGCAGCGCTCGAGGCCCAGTTCGGCGCCGCGCGCTGGGAACCGGCCTGGCGCGCCTGGGCCCGCCACCAGGGCGACGGGTTGTGGCGCTTCGCCTCCTGGTGCGCCGTCGCCGACGACCACGGCCCGGACTGGCGTCGTTGGCCCGACGCCTTCCGACACCCACGCGCCATCTCGCTCACCGAGCGGTCCCACCAGGACCCTGCCGTCGCTGCGCGGGTCGAGTTCCACGCCTGGCTGCAGTGGCGGGTCGAACAGGCCCTCGCCGAGGCGAGCAAGGTCGGAGTCGATCTCATCGGCGACCTCGCGGTCGGCTTCGCCGTCCACGGCGCCGACGCCTGGGAGTACCAGGACGAGCTGGCGCTCGACATCCGGATCGGCGCGCCACCCGACCCGTTCAGCGAACGGGGCCAGGACTGGGGGTTGCCAGGGTTCGTGCCCTGGCGCCTGCGGGCCGCGGCCTACCGTCCCCTCATCGAGACGGCCCGCCTGGCGTTCCGAGGGTTGGCGGGGATGCGGATCGACCACGTGATGGGGCTGTTCCGCCAGTACTGGATCCCGGCCGGCGCCGAGCCCACTGACGGTGCCTACGTGCACTTCCCGGGTGCCGAGCTGCTCGCCGTGCTCGCCGTCGAGGCGGCCCGCGCCGGTGTGTACCTGATCGGCGAAGACCTCGGCACCGTGCAGCCCGAGGTTCGCGAAGCGATGTCCCGCTACGGCATCGTCGGCACGCGGGTGCTGTGGTTCGAGCCCGACGATCCCGACGAGTGGGCCGAGGCGAACTTGGCCATGGTCACCACCCACGATCTGCCCACCATCGCCGGGGTGTGGCACGGCACCGACGGCGACGAGCAGATGCGCGAGCGGCTCGTGCGGCTCACCGGGATCCCCGTCGGACGTCCCGTCGCCGAGGTGGCTGCAGCCGCTCACCGTCGCCTGCTCGGGTCGCCGGCTCGCCTGCGCCTGGTGACCGCCGAGGACCTGGCCGGCGCGACCGCCAGGCCGAACGAGCCCTCGGCACCACTCCCGGAGAACTGGTGCCGCCGGTTGCCGGTGGCGGTGGACCGCCTCCTGCTGCCCCACGCCCCGGGGTGACCCACACCCGAGACCAGTCACCCGTGGTGCCCGAGGTGGGACTCGAACCCACACGTCCGTGAAGACAGCGGATTTTGAGTCCGCCGCGTCTGCCATTCCGCCACTCGGGCCGGGGAGCGCTCAGCGTAGCGGTTCTGCGGGCCGGGCGGAGCCGTAGCAGAGACCGGCGTTACCGGTGGGTAGCAAGAACGCGGTGCGGGTGCGGGTCTATCGTCGCCCGTTACGGAGGACTCGCCTCCGTCCGTAGGAGAACCGCAGGACCAGATGCTCGCCTTCACCTTCCCGGGACAGGGCTCGCAGCGCCCGGGCATGGGCCGCCCGTGGGTCGACCACCCCAGCTGGGAGCTCGTCGAGGAGGCATCCGAGGTGTGCGGGCGTGACGTCGCCCGCCTCCTCCTCGACGCCGACGCCGACGAGCTGAAAGACACCCGCCATGCCCAACTCACCACCTTCGTGCTCAGCCTGGTCGTGCTCGACGCGGTCGAGCGCCTCGGCATCGAGCCCAGCTTCTGCGCCGGTCACAGCCTGGGCGAGTACACGGCTCTGACCGCCACCGGCGCGCTCTCGTTCGACGACGGGGTACGGCTCGTGTCCGAGCGCGGCGCGGCGATGCACGACGCCAGCCAGGAGCACCCCGGCACGATGGCCGCGGTGCTCGGACTCGACGACGAGCAGGTCGAGATCGCTTGCCGGCGCGCCGACCACGACGTGTGGGTGGCCAACTTCAACGCGCCGGGCCAGGTCGTCATCGCCGGCGCCGCCGACGGCGTCTCGGCCGCTGCTGCGGTCGCTCGGGAGTTGGGTGCGAAGAAGGTCATGCCCCTGCCGGTGTCGGGGGCGTTCCACACGCCGTTCATGAGCCCGGCGCGCGATCGACTCCGCAAGGCCATCGCGGAGGCCTGCCCGCGTGACACCGAGGTGCCGGTGATCTCCAACGTGGACGCCCTGCCACACGCCGTCGGCGACGAGTGGAGCAGCCTGCTGTCGGCCCAGCTCTCCAGCCCCGTGCGTTGGAAGCAGTCGCTCAACACCCTGCACGAGCTCGGTGTCGTCGACTACGCCGAGCTGGGACCTGGCGGGGTGCTCACCGGCATGGCCAAGCGCACCCTGAGCGACGCCCGCACGATCTCAGTGGCGACGCCGGACGACCTCGACCGCCTGCTGGAATGGGTCAACGGCGGCTCACCCCGAAGCGCCGCCCAGCTCGAGGGTGAGCACCTGTTCGCCTCGGAGCGCCTGGTGGTGAGCCCGGCCGCCGGCGTCTTCCAGCCGGTCGGGCACCTCTCGCCCGGCGCCGAGATCGCCGTCGGCGAGCTCCTCGGCCACGTCGGTGAGCACGAGGTGCGATCTGCCTTCGCCGGCCGGCTCGAGAGCTACATCGCCGTCGCTGGTGAGCGGATCACCGCCCGCCAGCCCGTGGCATGGCTGAGGACGGCCTGAGATGCCCGCGCTCGGCCCCGACGTCCGTGGCGCCGTCATCACCGGATGGGGTTGCGCCCTGCCCCCGAAGGTGCTGACCAACGACGACCTCGCGGCGATGATGGACACCAGCGACGAGTGGATCCGCGAGCGAACCGGTATCCGGGAACGCCACGTCGGCGGCACCACCGCCGGGCTGTCCATCGAGTCCGGTCGCCAGGCCATCGAGATGGCCGGGCTCGACCCGAGCGAGATCGACGCGCTCGTCCTGTCGACGACCACCCCGGACCGCACGGTGCCCGCCACCTCGGCCACCGTTCAACACGAGCTCGGTCTGCGCTGCGGGGCCTTCGACCTCAACGCCGCGTGCTCGGGTTTCGTCTACGCCCTCGTCGTGGCCCAGGGGTTGATCGCGACGGGCGCCGACAAGGTGCTCGTCATCGGGACCGACACCCTCGCCCGCATCACCGACTGGGAGGACCGCAACACCGCCGTGCTGTTCGGCGACGGCTCGGGGGCCGTGGTGCTCGAAGCCGTCGATGGCGCCGGCGCACTCCTCGCCTGGGACCTCGACGCCGACGGTTCCGCCGAACGGTTCCTCTACTGCGAGGTCGGGGGCGTGCTGCAGATGGAGGGCAAGGAGGTCTTCCGCCGGGCCGTACGGATCATGGTGGACAGTGCCCAGAAGTGCTTGGCCCATGTCGGGGTCCACCCCGACGAGGTGTCGCTGGTCGTGCCGCACCAGGCGAACGTGCGCATCATCGAGGCCGCCTGCGAGCGCCTCGGGATCCCGGTCGAGCGCGCGGCGATCGTGCTCGACCGGACGGGGAACACCTCGTCGGCGTCGATCCCCCTGGCCCTGGCCGACGCGCTCGACCACGGGCGGGTGCGAGACGGGGACCTGATCTTGCTCGTGGGCTTCGGTGCCGGCATGACTGCTGCGAGCGCCCTCGTACGCTGGGGTGCCGGGCGCTCGGACGTGGTCAACCCGGCCCGGACGAGGGAGACCCGGTGAGCCGCGTCGTCCTCGTCACCGGCGGGTCGCGGGGCATCGGGCTGGCCTGCGCCCGACGGTTCGTCGAGCTCGGCGACCGCGTGGCGGTCACCTACCGCTCGGGCGAACCACCGGAAGGGGCCCTCGGGGTGCGTTGCGACGTCACCTCGTCCGAGCAGGTGAATGCCGCGTTCGAGACGGTCGAGGCGCAGCTGGGGCCCGTCGAGGTCCTCGTCTCCAACGCCGGCATCACGAAAGACACGCTGCTGCTGCGCATGTCCGAGGACGACTTCACCTCGGTCGTCGACACGAACCTGACGGCTGCGTACCGACTGTGCAAGCGGGCCGCCCAGGGCATGCTGCGAGCCCGGCGAGGACGGATCGTGCTGATCTCGAGCGTCGTGGGGATGCTCGGTTCCGCCGGTCAGGCCAACTACGCCGCCTCGAAGGCCGGCCTCATCGGCCTGGCCCGATCACTGGCCCGCGAGCTCGGCTCCCGGTCGATCACGGTGAACGTGGTCGCGCCCGGCCCTGTCGCCACCGACATGACGGCCGCGCTCGGAGAGCGACGTCTGTCCGAGCTCACCGCCGCCGTGCCCCTCGGACGCATGGCCACGCCCGAGGAGGTCGCAGGTGTGGTCGCGTTCGTAGCCTCCGAGGACGCCGCTTACATCACCGGCGCCATCATCCCCGTCGACGGCGGCCTCGGGATGGGGCACTGAGCAGTTCCCATCGACCTCCCGACCGTGCGACACTGACCGACCGACCACCCGACACCCGATCCAACAAGGAGACCCCTGTGAACGAAGAGCTCTTCGCCCGCTTCCGCAAGTGCGCCGTCGAGGTGCTCAGCGTCGACCCCGACCAGGTCACACCCGAGGCCCGCTTCGGCGATGACCTCGACGCGGACAGCTTGGATCTGGTGGAGCTGGTGATGGCCCTCGAGGAGGAGTTCGACATCTCCGTGCCGGAGGACGAGCTCGAGGGGATCGAGACGGTGGGCCAGGCGTTCGAGCTGGTCACGCGGAAGATCTGATGCAGGGGCGGCGCGTCGCCGTCACCGGTCTCGGCGTGGTCGCGCCCTGCGGCATCGGGCGCGAGGCCTACTGGAAGGGGCTGCTCGGCCCCGGCATCAGCGGTCGCCGATCGGTCGAACTCGAGGACTGGGACCCGAGTCCGTGGTTCGCCAGCCCCAAAGAGGCGCGCCGTGCGGATCGGGTCGAGCAGTTCGCCGTGGCCGCGGCGGCCGAGGCGTTCGAACAGGCCGGAGATGTCGGGGTGGAGCCCAGCCGCTTCGGCGTGGTGTTCGGCACCGGGGTGGGCGGCCTCCACTCGATGGAGGAACAGGTCCGCGTCCTCCTGGAAAAAGGCGAGCGGCGGGTGTCGCCGTTCCTGGTGCCCATGATGATGGCCAATGCGTCGGGCGCGGCGATCTCGATGCGGTACGGGCTGGAAGGCCCCAACGAGACCATCTGCACCGCCTGTGCCGCCTCGACCCACGCCATCGGCTACGCAGCCCGCTTGATCGCCATGGGGCGCTGCGACGCGATGGTCACCGGCGGCAGCGAAGCCGCCGCCACCGCCACGGCCCTGGCCGGGTTCGGCAACATGACCGCGCTCTCGACCTCGGGGCACAGCCGACCCTTCGACGTCGAACGGGACGGCTTCGTGATGGGCGAGGGGGCGGCCGTGCTGGTGCTCGAGGAGTGGGAGCACGCGCAGCGCCGCGGTGCGCCGGTGCTGGCCGAGGTGCTCGGTTCGGCCAGCAACGCGGACGCCCACCACATCACCGCACCCGCACCGGGTGGCCGGGGTGCGGTGGCGTGCATGCGCCTCGCACTCGACGACGCCGGATTGCACCCCGACCGGATCGTGCAGGTGAACGCCCACGGGACGTCGACGCCCTTGAACGACGCCGCCGAGGCCGAGGCCATCGCGACGGTGTTCGGCTCCCCCGGTCCGGCGGTGACCTCGACCAAGGGCGTGACCGGGCATGCGCTCGGCGCAGCGGGGGCCCTCGAAGCCGCCGCCGTGCTGCTCTCGATGCAACACCGCCTGATCCCGCCGACCGCCGGCACCACCACGGTCGACCCGGCGATCTCGATCGATCTGGTCATCCGCGAGCCGCGGCCGTGGACACCGGGGCCCACCCTCTCCAACAACTTCGGCTTCGGCGGGCACAACGGGTCGGTGATCTTCGCCCCCGCCAGCTGAGCGGACTCACGCGTCGACGAGCACGAACATCAACTCGCACGAGCAGGCCAGCTCGCCGCCGACCTCCGCGCGGCCGCTGCCCTTGCCGGCTCGCGCGCTCATCCGCCCGAGCTCGACGGTCAGCTCTAGGGTGTCACCGGGCACGACCTGGCGGCGGAACCGTGCACCGTCGAGCCCACCGAACAGCGGCAGCTTGCCCGGCAGCTCGCCGCTGGCCAGCAACGCCAGCGCTCCGACTTGCGCGATCGACTCGCACATCAGCACGCCGGGCAGGGTCGGCCGGCCCGGGAAGTGGCCCGCGAAGAACCATTCCTCACCGGTGAGGTGCCACCTCCCCCGTGCGGACCGGCCCGGTTCCAGCGCGACGAGCTCGTCGACGAACAAAAACGGCGGCCGGTGCGGCAGCACGTCGGCGGGGAGCGGCAGCCCCGTCACGAGCCCTGCCCCAGCTCGGCGAGCGCCTCGAGCAGGCGGACGGGGGTGTCCTTGGGGCTGATCTGGTACCACGCCCGCTCGACCACGCCGGTCGGACCGATCAGGAACGCCGAGCGCACCACCCCCCAGTACGTCTTGCCGTAGTTGCGCTTCTCCTGCCAGACGCCGTAGGCCTCGGCCACGGCGTGCTCGGTGTCGGCGAGGAGGGGGAAGCCCAGCTCGTACTTCTGGTCGAAGCGCAGCTGGCGCGCCGGCGGGTCGGGGCTGATCCCGATGATCGCCGTCTCACCGATCTGGGCCCGGACATCGCGCAGCAGGCAGGCCTGCTGGGTGCAGCCGGGCGTGTCGGCCTTCGGATAGAAGTAGACGAGCACGCGTCGCCCGGCGAAGTCACCGAGGGTGACGGTGGTGCCGTGTTGGTCCGAGAGCGCGATCGGCGGGGCTGGGTCACCGGGTCGGAGCATGGCGATCAGGCTACTGGGAGCCGGCGAACGCACGGAGCGCACGTCTCCGTCATCGCAACGTGGTCACGAGATCACGTAGCGTAGTGTTTTCAAGAATCTTGACGGAAACTCTTCCCTTTGACCACGCCGCGTGGTTGAATCCTCTGGCAACCGTCAAATGGGTGCCGTGGATCGATGACTCGTCGACCACCCACGGCGTCCACGAGTCCCGAGGAGTCGCCATGCGTGGTTCAATCAAGCGTCCCATCTGAGCCCGGGCTAGCGACGGCGCGGGACACCTGGGCCGAACCACGCTGAGCGCGGGCGCGCATGGGCGTGGTAGTGATCAGGGATGTTTCGCATGGTGTCGTCCACGTCATGCTCGAACTCGAAATGCAACGCGACCACCTCTGCCAGCCGATCGTGCAGGTATTCCTTCACCTCGGGTGGCGGTAGGTGGTCGTGTCGCTTCCAGACGACCATCGGCACGCCGCAGAACTCGCACTCGGCCACCCAGCACTGGTCGTCCTCGTAGAACCACGGGGTGATCCGCGCCGCCTCGCACAGTTCACAGGTTTCGTCGGCCACGGCGACTGAGCCTGTCAGATCTCTCGGCTGCGCGACACGGGGGGAGGACCCGATCGGGTCCTCCCCCCGTGCGTCTCGCCCAGGGGGCGTCGGTCACCTCATCGGCTCAGAGCGACGAGAGGTCGACATCAGCAGGGACGATCACGGCGTCGATCACGTGGATCACGCCGTTCGACGCCGTCACATCGGGGCTCACCACGTTGGCGGCATCGATCTGGACCCCGCCACCGTCGGTGGCCAGCTGGGCCTCGTCACCGTTGGCCATCTCCACCGGTCCGGCGGCCACCTGGTCGCTCGTGACCGCAGCACCGGAGACCACGTGGTACAGCAAGATGTCGCGGAGCAGCTCCGCGTTCTCCGGCAGCAGCAGTGCCTCGCGGATCTCGGCGGGAACCGCCTCGAAGGCCTCGTCGGTCGGGGCGAAGACGGTGAACGGGCCCTCGCCCTGGAGGGTCTCGACGAGACCGGCCGCACTCACCAGCTCGACCAGAGTCGAAAAGTCAGGATTGGCACTGGCGAGGGCCACGATGTCCTGGGCCTCGGCGGGTGCCTCGGTCTCGGCCGGGGCCTCGGTCTGGGAGGAGGACGATCCGGTGTCGTCACTGCAGGCCGCCAGGAAGACGCTGGCGGCGGCGAATGTCGCGATGGCGACCTTGGTAGTACGCATGGTTGCTCCGTTGGTCGGGGGGTGGTTCACGCCTGGCCCGTGCCAGATCACCCAGTCCTACGGAGCCGCGGGACGGCTGGATGTTTATTTAGCAGCAAATGGGGTGGATCCCGCTGCGTCGATCGCCGAACGCACCTCGGCCACGTAGTCGCCCACGGCGTCGGGACCCGACTCCATCAGCCGGCGCACGACCGAGGCGCCTTGCACCACCCCGTCGGCGACCCGCACCGCCTCGGCCGCCTGCTCGGCGTTCGAGACACCCACCCCCACCAGCACCGGCAGGTCGGTGATCTGCTTGAGCCGAGCCGCCAGCTCGGTAGCGGTGGCAGCCAGCCGCTCACGCTCGCCGGTCACACCCAGCAGACCCACCGCGTAGACGAAGCCGGGCGCGGTCGGCGCCGCCAGCATGATCGTCTAGATCCCGGCCGCATCGGCCGCCTCGCACCACGGACCGGACTCCTCGAGCGGCAGGTCGGGCACGATCGCCGCGCAGACGCCCGCTGCGACCAGTTGAGCGGCGAACCGCTCGTGCCCGGCGTGGTGCACCGTGTTGTAGTACGTCATGACGGCGAGGGGGATGTCGACGTCGAGATCCCGCACGGCGTCCAAGATGGCGGGCGGATTCGCCCCGTCGTCGAGCGCCCGCTGCGACGCTGCCTGGATCACCGGGCCGTCCATGACCGGATCGGAGAACGGGATGCCGATCTCGACGGCATCGGCGCCCGCCGCCGCAGCGGCGCGGATCGCGTCCTGCCACCCGCGCAGCCCGCCGGTCACGTACGGCACGAGCAGCTTGCGGCCCCGGTCACGCTTGGCGCGCAGTTCGGCCTCGAGGCGCCCCACCGTTCGCCCTGATCCGCTGTCGGCGGTCATCCGCGCAGGATCTCCATCATCTGCGCGACGTCCTTGTCGCCGCGGCCCGACAGGTTCATGAGCACGGTCGCCCCCTGCAACTCGGGTGCCGACCGTACGATCCAGGCCAGCGCATGGGCGCACTCGAGCGCCGGGATGATCCCCTCGGTGCGGGCGAGCAGCCCGAAGGCGTCGATCACCTCAGCGTCGGTGACCGACGGGTACTCCGCCCGGCCGATCGACGCCAAGTACGAGTGCTCCGGACCCACACCCGGATAGTCCAGGCCGGCCGACACCGAGTGGGCTTCTTGCACCTGGCCGTACTCGTCTTGCATCAGGTAGCTGCGCATGCCGTGGACGACTCCCGGCTGCCCCCGACCCACCGCTGCCCCACCCGCCGGCTCGACACCCACCAGACGGGCCTCCGTGTCGACGAAGCCCGAGAAGATGCCGATGGCGTTCGAGCCACCGCCGACGCAGGCCACCACGACATCGGGGTCGGCGCCCAGGAGCTCCTGGCACTGGGCGCGGGCCTCGTCACCGATGACCCGGTGGAACTCGCGCACCATCCACGGGTACGGGTGCGGGCCCATCACCGAACCCAAGCAGTAGTGGGTGTCCTCGACCGTCGCCACCCAGTCGCGCATCGCCTCGTTCACGGCATCTTTCAGCGTGCGGCTCCCGCTGTGCACGGCCTCGACCTCGGATCCGAGCAGGCGCATCCGGAACACGTTCAGCTCTTGCCGTTCCACGTCGACCGCGCCCATGTACACCTTGCACCCCAAGCCCAGCAACGCAGCCGCGGTCGCCGTGGCCACCCCGTGCTGGCCCGCACCGGTCTCGGCCACCAGCCGCCGCTTGCCCATCCGCTTGGCCAGCAGGGCCTGACCCAACACGTTGTTGATCTTGTGCGAACCCGTGTGGTTGAGGTCTTCGCGCTTCAGGATCAGGCGGATCCCGAGCTGGCGCCCGAGGTTGTGGCACTCGGTGAGGATCGACGGCCGACCTGCGTACTCGCGCAGGATCCGATCGAGCTCGGTCCGGAATCCGGCGTCGGACCACGCCTCTCGAAAGGCCCGCTCGAGCTCTTCGCACGCCGGAACCAGCGTCTCGGGGACGAAGCGACCACCGAACTCGCCGAAGCGGCCGGTGGTGGTGGGATCGGCCATGATCGACATCGCTGCGATCCTGTCACGCCCAGGGCCGTTCGGCGCAGGCGGTCCGGCTATTCGTCGTCGGCCCAGTCGTAGGGCAGCTCGTCCGGGCCGAGGTAGGGGCGCGGTGCCGCAGCCCGGGCCGCCGCGATGAACGCCTTGAGCTTGAGCGGGTCCTTCCGACCTGGTCCGCGCTCGACCCCGCTCGACACGTCCACGCCCCACGGACGCACGCGGTGCACGGCCGCCGCCACGTTGTCGGCATCGAGCCCACCGGCCAGGATCACCCGCAGTCCTTCGGGCACGTCGTCGACGAGCGACCAGTCGAACACCGTGCCCGACCCGGGCGAGGGCGCGTCGACCAGCACGAGGTCGGTCCCGAACTGGTCGGCCCGGCGGGCGTCGGCCGAGCCCGCAGCGACCGCTTTGATGACCCACCGCACGTGGCGGGCCACCTCGGCCACCTGTGCTGGGGTTTCGTGGCCGTGGAGCTGCACCGCCTTCACCCCGGCCCGCCGGGCCACCTCGAGCACACGGTCGGGCAGGTCGTCACGGAACACCCCGACGGTGAGGATCTCCGGGGGTAGCCGACGGGTGATGTCGTAGGCGGTCTGCGCCGCGACCTGCCGGGGTGACGGCGCGAACACGAAACCCACGGCATCGGCCCCCAGCGCCACCGAGAGCAGCGCGTCGTCCTCGTTGGTGATCCCGCAGATCTTCACGAACATCCTGGCGCAACGGTACCCGCGCCGGTTCGTGCGAGGTGGATGCCCCGCGAGCGTCAGGGCACCCGCAGGGCCCGGACCGCCGCCGCGGGATCCCCAGAGGTGACCAGGGTCTCGCCCACCAGCACCGCGTCGTACCCGGCCTCGCGCAGGCGTGCCGCGTCGGTGGCGTCGCGCACCCCGCTCTCGGCCACCTTCACGGCCGATCGCGGGATGACCTGGGCCATGCGGACCGCTCGCTCGTGATCCACCTCGAACGTCACCAGGTCACGCTGGTTCACCCCGACCAGGGTGGCCCCGGCGGCGAGCGCGTGCTCGAGCTCGGCCTCGTCGTGGATCTCGACGAGCACGTCGAGGCCGATGTCGACCGCCAGGTGGTGCAGCTCGGCGAGCTCGGCCGGACACAGCGCAGCAGCGATCAGCAGCACGCAATCGGCGCCCATGATGCGGGCGTCGCACACGTCGTGGGCACACACCGTGAAGTCCTTGCGGAGCACCGGGAGCGAGCAGGCAGCCCGGGCGGCCTGGAGGTCGGCCACCGAGCCCCCGAAGAACTCCTCGTCGGTCAGCACCGACAGGCAGGTGGCACCGCCTTGGGCGTAGGTCCGCGCCATCGCCGCCGGGTCGAGCCCGACGTGCAGGTCGCCTTTGGAGGGCGAGCGGCGCTTGATCTCGCTGATCACCGCCAGCTCCCGCTCCGACGCCACCGCCAGCGCCGAGCGGAACCCCCGGGTCGCCGGCTGGGCCCTCGCCTGCTCGACGAGCTCGTCGAGGGCACGGCGGTCCGCGGCGGCCACCTCCCGGTGGCGCGCCAGGATGCGGTCGAGGTAGGTCACCATCGGGCCGCTCAGGCCCCCTTGCCCCCGAGTGGTGCCATGAAGGTGAGCTCGGGCGCGCCACCGAGGAGAGGCCCGATCGCCGGGCCCAGCGCCTTGAACGCCTCGGAGCCCATGTGCGCGTCCAACGCCTGTTGGTCGGTGTAGAGCTCGTACATCCACAGCACGTCGGGGTCCTTCGCGTCCGCGTGGAGGATGTAGTACTCGGTGCCCGGCTCACCTCGGGCGGTGTCCAGCGCCGTCTGGAGGGCCGCCACCAGCTCGTCACGCTTGCCCGGCGCCGCCGGGATCTTCGCCACCACTGCCACCTTGCTCATCGATGCTCCTTCCGGTCGCTGCAACCGCCTGCGGGCCATCCGCTCACGGCGCTGGCACCGTACCGGGCGCGGGTCGCCGGCCGGGAGCCGGCGGGGTCAGCATCCCAACCGGTCCACCAGCTCGCTCACCAGCGAGTCGATCGGCACTCGGACCTGCTCGGTGGTGTCGCGCTCACGGATCGTGACCGCCCCGTCCTCCAACGACTCGAAGTCGACCGTGACGCAGTACGGCGTGCCGATCTCGTCTTGGCGCCGGTAGCGCCGGCCGATGGCCTGGGTCTCGTCGTAGTCGCACATGAAGCGCTCCGACAAGGTGCGCTGGAGCTGTCGGGCGAGCGAGGTCAGGTGCTCCTTCTTCGAGAGTGGGAGCACCGCCACCTTGTACGGAGCCAGTCGCGGGTGCAAGCGCAGCACCGTGCGCGGCTCGTCGTTGACCACGTCCTCGTCGTACGCGGCGAGCAGGAACGCCGCCATGGCTCGGTTGACACCTGCGGCCGGCTCGACCACGTAGGGGACGTAGCGCTCGCCGGTCGCTTGGTCGAAGTAGTCGAGCCGCTCACCGGAGTGGGCGGCGTGCTGGGTGAGGTCGTAATCGGTGCGCTGCGCGATGCCTTCGAGCTCACCCCAACCCCAGGGGTACCGGAACTCGACGTCGGCGGTGCCCGCCGAGTAGTGGCTGAGCTCGTCGGGCGCGTGCGCCCGCAGGCGCAGCATCTCACGCGGGATGCCGAGCTCGACGTACCAGTCGAGCCGGGCCTGGCACCAGTACTCGTACCACCGGGGCCCATCCGCGGGCGGCACGAAGAACTCGAGCTCCATCTGCTCGAACTCGCGGGTGCGGAAGATGAAGTTGCCCGGCGTGATCTCGTTGCGGAAGCTCTTGCCGACCTGCGCGATCCCGAACGGCGGTCGTTTGCGGCTGGTCTGGAGCACGTTCGCGAAGTTCACGAACATGCCTTGGGCGGTCTCGGGCCGCAGGTAGACCTCGGCGCCGAGCCCCTCGACCGGGCCGGCATAGGTCTTGAACATGAGGTTGAACGCCCGCGCTTCGGTGAACGAGTCCCGGGCGCCGCAATGCGGGCAGACGGAGCGGTCCTCGAGGTGATCCTCCCGGAACCGCTGCTTGCACGCCTTGCAGTCGACGAGCGGGTCGCTGAAGTTGGCCAGGTGACCACTCGCTTCGAACACCTGCGGGGGACCCAAGATGGCGCTGTCGATCAGCACGACGTCGTCGCGCTGTTGCACCATCGTGCGGATCCAGGCTTCGCGCACGTTACGGAGCATGAGCGAGCCCAGTGGCCCGTAGTCGTAGCTGGACCGGAAGCCGCCGTAGATCTCGGCCGAGGGGTAGACGAACCCACGCCGCTTGCACAGGTTGACGATCTGGTCGAGTTCGGTCGCCGGCATAGGCGACTCAGGCTACGTGCCGGACCCCACG
>FWPV01012061.1_pt1 | contig 13482 bp, 12 predicted proteins | sample 2228371 | NCBI WGS metagenome assembly FWPV01 (sample SAMEA103939776, study PRJEB20133) | metagenome | reverse complement strand
ACCCCTGGGAGAAACGGTGCGGGAAACTGGGTGTCCTCTAACTGCGGGAATCCAGGTGTCCCTTGACACCTCGACGGCTCCGACACTATCGGGCTCCACCCGCATCCGAGTATGCACAGAAGAGCCAGTGTGCATAATCCGCCGTGCCGGGAGTCTTGGCGATTTGGAGGCCTGGGGCGCAAGGAACGTTCCCCCACTCGCGACCGGTGAGCCCCGGTCGCTCGCGAAGTGGTGGACCTGGCCTCCGGAGCAGGGCCGTCAAGTCGCATAGTTCAGATTTCGAGCGGTGAGACTCTGAGTGGCATCTTCAAGATTGATTCTGGGCACCACATCCCCCCCCGATCAGAGCCCGAAACACGCAACTAGGGACGTCGTGCAGGCAGCAGGGCACGCTGACCGGAACGCCTCCCATCGGCGCGAAGCGCAAGGCCCGTGCGTGGCTACCCGTTGGTTCCCTTCCAGCATAAGTACTTGCAGGCCTTCTTGATCCATGTGTCAACACCCTCATCGTGGTATTCGTAGGCTTCGCGACAGCCCGACGAGAGTGCAATCCCGCGGTACAGCTTCCGCAGGATCGGCGCCCTGTCGCCGCCAAGCTCACCGACCGTCGTTTCGGCATCGACGGTGATGCTGTCATCGAGTCGACGAAGCTCCAGACGATTTGCCTCGTAGTCGGCAAGCCAAGGTCCTACGAGTACCTTGCCCCGCAGGCCATCGAGAGCCACCCGCAGCAGCAGAGTGCCCTTGAATCCAAGCTCGTGATAGGCCACCGCAAAGTACCTGAGGTAGAAGACCACCCGGGCGAAGGCCTTGGTCAGATCGATCCGTCGAACGCTCGATCCCTCCTGCAGCGGTTCCGTCTCATGTACTTCACGATAGAAGAGCAACCCCTCGGCATCGAGCTCAAGGTAGGACGCATCGGCCACTGAGGGATTGATGAAGTAGAAGCCACGCGCCTGCGACTGAAACCCGCCGGCAGGCAGATCTATTTGACACGCGGATAGCCGCTGGTCATGCGCCACTCGACGAAGAGTGCTCATATCGGCGACCCATGTGCCCGGGAATCGCGGCAGAGCAGTCACACACAAGGAGTAGTTTGCGGACGGGATCTGCCTCGTCCCTTTCGCCCAGTAGTAGCTCTCCCAGAACCGGTGCTCCGCTCGCTCTACGAGTGTTCGCCGTCGCTCGACGGCACGTTCCCGCCTCGCAAGCAGGTGCTCCAACTCTGGGAGTGTCGCCAGCCGTGGCTGAAGCCGCTGGGACTGTTCGCCGGTCCTCACGTAGCAGCCCTCACGCTTGTTCACGAAGTGTGGAGCTTGGGGACTTTCCTCAACAAAGATCACGTAGATAAAGCGGTCTGCGGTTCCCTCGACCGGGATGGGAGCAGATACCTCTGGCACGACGGGTGGGTAGATGCCCTCGAAGCACCAGGAGATGACTTTCTGGTCGAATGAACGCTGAAGCGCCACACCTGGCAAAGAGACAACCTTACTGTCCTTCTCCTCGGCTCCAATGATGATGTAGCCGCCGTACGTGTTGGCGAACGCGCTGACCTTCTTGACCAACTCGTCCTTGGCGATGACGTCACCGTTCTCACGACCTTGCTTGAACTCCAGTCTCTCGTGCTCCGACGCTTGCTGTTCGAGGAGCTCGTAGATGTCTGGCCACTTCAGGTCTGCTACGGACTTCGAATAGATCGACATCTCACCCTCCTGTTCACTGACACGGGCCGAAGGAATCGCGAGGCCAGCGCACTGCCCCACGAAACCGGGGGTGGGCAATCTTCTCAGCCCGCGCGTCACGGTCCTGGTACCTCCCCTCGATCGTCGAGAGGTCAAGCTCCGGCAGCACGTCCAGGCTGCAGTACACCAAATGGTCCGGACGCAGCCAAGCCCTTGGCACCCGCGGGAGCAACCAACTTTCCTCTTCGTTCCACGTGCGAAATGCCTTCATACGAGCAGTATCCCACGCCACAACACGAAATCACGCCTCAATCCGCGCGAAACAGGCTCCTAGGTCGGCGCGATACTCCGAAGCACCTCGTTCTTGTGCAGGTACTCCCAATCGAATGACAGGATCAGTTCCCTGTTCCCTGTCGTGTCCAGTAGCAGGTACTCGCAGAAGATTGGGTGGAGGGCATATTGCAGCTCCGGCAACCTCTCGGGCGGCAGGTGGTCGCGGAGCAAATCCCCTTCGTTGAACGAAAACGCGTGTCGGTGGACCAAGAGGCGCTCACTCGTCTTGCGGTCGAGGACAACTCCGATCACGCCCAGGTCGAACAGGAGTCCTACCTTGTTCTCCTGAGTGGGCGCCAATCCCTCCATGAGCGGCGTCTCAAAGCGCTCCGGGTCGAGGATCTCACCGAGCTGCCGCCAGGACAGCATCTGAGGGCGGCCACGGAACAACGCGAGAACCCGTCGGAGGTTGGGGAAAGTCTGCTTGAACTCGGCCAGGAACTCGTCCTCGACGATTCCCCTGGTCGCTCCCGCGATGACCTGCCGGACAAACTCGGACTCCAGGACCTCCTTCTTGTGTTTCGCCAGCTCCGCAGCGCTGAGCAGAGCCGCGTAGTAGGAGAGCACGTCCCGCGGGCGCCAGAACGTATGCCGCAGGACGTACAGGAACAGCGGCAGGCGGTAGGTCGCCGAGCCGAACTGGAAGGCGACCTCGCTGGGCAACTCCGGGAAACCCTTCCGCATAACGTTCTCGAGGCGCTGTTCCTGAGAGCCCTCCTTGGGGTCCCGGACCTTGCGCAGGAGTGCGAGCCTCTTGCGGACGAGTGCGGCCAGCTCGAGCCCGGACCAGGCGATCCGGGCTAACCGATGGCGGTACTCGTAGCTGTCGCGGTCCAGGGCCCGCGCGCGGCCGAATCGATCGTACGGGATTGCGATGCAAAAGCTGGCCTGCTCGAACAGCCCACTTGAGCCCAGCCTCGCCGGCCCCTTGTTGAGGACGACTTGGAAGAGCGAGAGCAGGAGCTCGCTGTCGAGAACGACCGCCTCTGCCTGCTTCTCCTTTTCCAGTGGCAGGTAGCCACGGATGGTGTCGAACCCGTCCGCCGTGATGAGCACGCCTTCCGCGCTCTCCTCCAGGTGCCTGATGACGCGGTGGAGATTGCGCCAGCCGTCCCGACCGAGGAGATACTCCCGGAACGCGGTCGGACCGAACCGAGCCAAGACCCCCGAAATGCCATCCTCCGGTGTGGCCAACGCCACCACGTGATCGATGAACTCCAGGACCTTCTCGAACGCGAACACGAATAGGGCCCGGGTCGCCAGGGCCAACCGCTCGGTCTCGTCTTCGTGCCCCGTCAGCTTCTCCTCGACCTGAGAGCGAAAGAAGCCGCGAAGCCTGCACTTCGAAGGCAATTTGTCGCGGAGCACCCAGGCCAGTGCCAGGTGGAGGAACCCGTCCCAGAGCATCTGGTAGCTGTAGATCGGCGAGAACACCCTACGAAGGTCCGAGGCGGCGGCCGGACGCTGGCTGAGGATGTTGAGGATCGTCTCCAAGGGGAGCTCCTCGAACTCGAGCCGGATGACGACACCTGGCTTGGGATTGAGGAGGATCGGCAGGACGTGCGCGATGGTGGACTTCCCAGAACCCTTGCGGCCGACGATGAAGCTCACCCTCTGATCGCGGACCTTGCGAAAGGTCAGAGTCTTCACGAACGCCGTGTCGAGGTATCGAGAATTCTCGGGCTTGTCCCAACTGGATCTCGTGTCCTTGAACAGGAACGCCTTGAACAGCGCCTCGTGACGTTCCCTGAAGATCGCCTTTTTCGTGGTTGCGATGGCGTTGATCCGGGACACGAGCTCGATGGCGAACTTGGTCAGCCGAGGGCGGACGGTTCTCCGGACCTTGGGCGGCCTCGAGTCCGGCACGACGTTGAGCCAACTGACCTCGCCGACGACATACCTGGTCAGCTCGTCGGGGCAAGAGTCCTCGAACGTGGCGGTGAAGACGATCGGCAGCACCAGGAACGACCGCCCGTAGTCGCTCTTCTCCTCTGCGTCCATGAGCCGATCGTGGATCCTCCTGAACTCCTTGTAGACACCGGTCTCGCCCCGGCGCTGAACGCGGTCCCTGTACCCCGGGGTGAGCAAGACGATGACCGTGTCGGCGTCGTCGATCTGTTTGATGAACTTCTCCAGGTCCGCGCCGACCGCGGCGGAACGGTGCGTTCGATCGAGGAGCAGCTCGACGGTCCCGCTCGCGGCCACACGGATCGCCTCCGCGAGCACCGTCAGCCGCGCATCGTCGCCCCGCACGTCGTCATGGCAATAGGAGACGAATACCTTGGTCGTCACCGCACGTGGCTCCCGTTCCGGTTTCGTCGGCTGCAGCGACGCAAGAGCGTACACCGTCCTGCGCGCGACTCGTGCGGCTAACCCCGAACGCTGCGACAGAAGGGCTAGCAAGTTCCTTTTCCACGGGCTGAGCATAACATTGTCGAAAACGGGGAGTGCGGTCTCAGGATCGAGACGGGAAGCCCTCGGAGCTGCAGGTCTCGAACCCCCGGGGCCGGACCTTGAGGTGGGTGAGGCGCGCCAGTGGCCTCGACGGGAGGGGCAAGATAATCAGTGGGCGGGTGTGGAGACACCTCCACCGAGCCCGGCCTCCCGGGGGATCACGATGCTCCTGGAAGGTCAGAGCGTGCGGGTGGGCTGCGGGCGTGGGCCCTCGGCTGTAGCCACGGCTCTGCTCGCAGTCGTGACGTGGGCGGATGCGGCATGCTGTCACTGGGTAGACTGCGGCGTCAACCCCGCTCTCTTGATCGCGGTGGGCACCGTCCCCCCGCCCGGCCCGAGGCTCCTCATCGGCTGGGGCCAGTCGAGGGCCAATGGCTCACTGAGCGGCCTCCTCCAGGCGCCACTCCGGGATGTGGCCCGGGATCCAGGGCGAGCCGGCCTGCACCATCGCCGCTACGATCTGCCCGAGGTCCACCTCGACGAGCGCCCCAAGCTTGGCCAGAGCCTCGCTGAGCTTTACGGAGGTGAGGACGACCGTGCTCGATCTGGAGACCGGTCACATCCTCTGGGCGGCCGTAGGCAGCGTTGCCAACGCCCTGGCCCCCTTTCTTTTTCGGCTCAAGCAGGACCATGCGCAGCTTGAGGCCATAGCCATGGACATGTGGCCGACGTATCTGTAGGGAGCACAGACGGTCTTTCCGAGCGTGGCCATCGTGCACGATCCCTCCCAGGTGGTTTTGCTCGTCAACCGCGCCATCGATGAAACCTGCCGCTAGCCGTATCACAACCTCAAGGGACACGACCGAAGGGTCATCAACGGGAGCCGCTCCTTATTCCTGAAAGCCCGTGAAAGACTCGGTGAGCGGCAGCGAATCCGCCGGCAGTTGCTCATGGCTGCCAATCGGCCTCTCAAGCGCGGCTACCGCCGCAAGGAGAACCTCCGTTAGTTCTGGCAGCAAAGCCGCAGCGATGCGGCTGGCGGCCACTTCGCGGCGCTGCGAGGGAGGCAGGAGCACCTGCTTCCGTTCGCTCTGGCCCTCAGCCCGACCTGGGTACATGTCGGCAAGACCGTGGCTACGCCGGAGCAGGCTTCGCCAAGCAGAACGCGGCACCCTTCGCAGCGCACATGTGAGGTGTCACCGGCAAGCCCACGGTCTTCGCGGTTGCAGGCCGGCGTCATGATGACCTCAGGCGCGCCCTCGGCTCCCGCGAACCCTTGGACCACGCTTCTGATGGACCCCGCCCTACATGCCCGAACCGGGTGTCGCCGGTGGGCGCGAATAACGGGACTGCCCCGGGCTCACCACTCCGCTCGGCGCGGCAAGGATATTGGGCCGTTGAAGGTCGCCCGGCGCAAACGACCAGGATTTCGACAGGGAAAAGGTCCCACCGCCAGAGTAAACGCCCGTGCCGGAGAACGTCCCCACGAGTCCGCTCCCGCCGGAGGTAACCCGAGCAGCCCCCCAGATGTTGGCGCCGAGGTACTGCAAGACGTTGGTGCTGCCTTGGAAGACCAGTTGCCCAGCTTCCTCGTAACCACTCAGGTGAGCAACTCGGAACCCCGTTGAGGAGTCGTACAGGTAGGCATCCACGTAGGCACCGTACTGGTAGATATTTACGTCGACCGACTGATAGCCGGCTGAGAAGGAGAGTGAACCCTCCCAGCGTCCCGAAAGGTCCAACGAGGGCTGTCGGTACGTGTACACGTCGTCGGGACGATCCTCCAGATACACCGCGTCCCCGGTGGCGTTATCCACCACGGAGGCATAAGCAAGCCACCAACCATTCGCCGGGCTGGGTGTGGACGACAGCTTCACGTACCCATCGCGGAACTCGCCGGCAAAGGAACTTACGGAAACCTGCTCGCTGCTCCATGGAAGCAACCTGAATGAGCGAGAGCCACGGAGCGACCCATTGGAGTCGTACACCTCCGCTTGAACCGACACTGTCGTGCTCGACCAGTTCACGACTCCAAGGTTGGCCCGATAGCCTGCAGCATTGCGGACGCCTGCAATTAGCGCCCTCTGACCGGCTTGGTTCGCGCCGAGCTGGCCGTTAATCGCCTGCCCGTACGTTCCGCTTGCGCCCGTATAGGTCCGCGCCGCCACATGAACGAAAGCGTCCGAGTTATCGGTGCTTACAAGGAGGGCTCCTTTGCCAGTCGCCCCAAACTGGGTCGCGACGACGTCCTCGAGCACCAATTGGCCGCCGGTGGGGATGGTGAAGACCCTTGGCTGGACGCTGCTGTTATTCGTGAGCTCCGGCAGGAACCAGACCTTGACTTTGAGAGACTGATAGGTATACGGATTCTGGATGAAGAGGTCGGTTCTCCAGAACGTACCTAGAGCCCCAGGAAGGTGCGCAGCGCTAGGCAACATGTAGGCGTTCCAAAGACCATACCCGGTTGCTGCCTCGACCTGCACGGCCCTGAGTACCGCTGCCACAGCCAGGACAGCTACAACTGTCTTTCCTCGCATCGTTCCCCTCCTTGATTGGAGACTGACCGCACAGTCCGAAGGCCGCAGACAAACCCCTGCTTGACTGCTGGCAGGCAGCCTTCTTCGAGCCAGTGCGCGGTCTTGTTTCAACGGCTGCCAGCAAATGATTAGGGATAGGACATTTGCTTTCCACAGGTCGAGGATACCACCAGCGACATGGGCCTGGGAAGGGCCGGTAGCGAGGCTCAAGGCGCTGGAAGGTAGCGACTTGGAACCTCGATGGGTGGGCTCGCAGCGGTGCGGGCCTCGCGAGGCGCCTCGTGCGTCGGAACGCGGTGATCAGCGGTCTCTTGTGAACACAGCTCTCCCCTGCCCGATCTCACCTACCCTCGCTGCGGAGTGTCTTCACCGCGACGATGCCCGGATGGGTCGCGGGCATGCTCGGCTTCCGTGCAAGCGAGGTGGCGGAGGATCGTGTCGATGACCTCGGAATCGCGACTGAACGCGACGATCCGCATCTCGGCCCCGCATCGCGGGTACACCACGGGGCCGACCTCGTGGAGCCTGTCAAGCGACAGAAGTATTGACCCCCTGTGGCGACAGAACTCGTGACCCCCCTGGGGGTGTGGTTGGAGCCAGGCAGACGGAGGGAGGGCGTAGCCCAACCGGCTTCTGCCTGGCTCGTGCCGCGGACTCATGAGGCCGCGACGTCTCCAGAGCGGAGCAGGCCGGCCTTGCGCTTTTCTCGCAAGCGGTAGCTTTCGCCCTTGATCGTGATCACGTGCCTGTGATGGAGCAGCCGGTCGAGGATGGCGGTGGCCGCGAGCGGATCACCGAGCACCTCGCCCCAGTTGCCCACCGGTTGGTTGGATGTGAGCATCACGCTGCCTCTTTCGTAGCGGCGATTGACCAGTTGGAAAAGCAGGCGCGCGGCCCGACGCTCCAGTGGCAGGTGCCCGAACTCGTCGATGATCAACAGCCTGCGCTTGGCGGAGCCAAAAGTGCTAGGAGTAAGTCTGACAGTTGCTGGGTTCCCTGGGTCCATGGACCCCGAGATCGGGGAGAGAGGACGAGGGACTGGAGATGACGACGCAACAGAAGGTGATCAAGGTGAAGGTTGGGCTGCTCGAGCTGGGCAAGCAGCTTGGCACGCACATCAGGCGCTACCTGCAGCTCCCCGTGCCGCTCCAGCGCCGTCACGAGCTCCGGCAGGGCTGCTGCCAGCCGCTTGCCCGACGCATGGTCCACGAGGCTCGACGACGGCTCGAGCGCCGCCACGACCCCCGGCCCGCACACCCGTGGTCTTCGCCGCCGCACCATCTGCGTCGCATCACCCACCACCACCGTCCGCGCCCCCAGTCGCACCCGCTTCCCGTGATGCCGCAGCATCCACCCCGCGGTCGACCGGTTGTATCCGTCACCGCCGCGAATTCGTCGAGCAGCGCACTGCGCCCACCTCTCGTGCTCGCTCGATACGGCGCCGCAAACGTCTTCACCATCACCCGCCGTTCACTCATCGATAGGTCCATCCGCGCTTCTCCCATGGGAAGCACTCCACCACCATCTCGCCCCGTCGAGTAGATTCTTTCGTGAGGCACCGTTCCCCGTTCGAATAGATCCTTGATGGGTCAACGCGCCCTCTTGCGCCCGACGCCCCCTTTCGCTCAGAATGGCTTCGCGAAGTCGAGGTCACCCATTTTTCCCCGACCTCCAACAGGAGCACGCGGGAGGGTCCGATGATCAGGTTGCGGCACCTCGTGGTGGTCATCCCCGGGATCGGCGGGAGCGTTCTCGAGCGCGCCGGTGCGCCGATCTGGGGAGCGGGCCTGGGCAGCATCGCCTCGGCCCTCGCCGACCCTGATCGCCTGAGCATCCAGGCCGGGGGTCAGGTCAGGGCGACAGCCCTACTGCCTACCCCCTTCGTCTGCCCCTGGTCGTCACCGATTCTCGGGTACAATGAGCTGTTCCGCCAGATGACCAACGCGTTCGGAGCGGCCGATGTACAACCCCATGTTCGACCGTTTCCCTACGACTTCCGGCGCTCCATTCGCGAATCCGCCGAGGCCCTGGACGCGTCCGTGCTCGACTGGCTTGCCGGGGTTCACGAGCGCGAGCGGCGCCGCCGTGTGGTGATCGTGGCCCACTCCATTGGCGGGCTCGTCGCCCGCTACTGGCTCGCCGTTCTCAAACGATGGGAGTGGTGCGAGGCGCTCATCACGATGGCCACGCCCCACCGAGGCGCCCCCAAGGCGCTCGATATCCTGGCCAACGGGTTCTCCCTGGGCCCGCTCCCCTTCCCCAACGTGACGCAGGTCTTGCGCGAGTGGCCGTCCATGTACGAGCTGTTGCCCCGCTACAAGATGGTCCAGGAAAAGGGCGCGGCAGATGGGCGCTACCCGCACGAGTGTCGGATCGCCGGGCTGAACCAGCCACGGGCCCAGGAAGCGTTCGAGCTCCACCGCGAAATCGAAAGGGCGTGGGCGAACGTCCCACCTCCTGACGGGGAGCACGGCGGTCCGAGGGTCATCCCCCTGCTCGGTTAGGGCCATCCGACGCTCGAGTCGGCGCGCCTGGGAGGGGCGCTCACGGTGACGAAGGAGGCGCCTAGCTGGCTGTACGATCAGGCATGGTATGGTGACGGCACGGTCCCGGCGCTGGCGGCGCTGCCCCTTGAGGAGGGGGAGGACCTCGTTGCCGCCAGGCTGTACTCGCTGAGGCACTCGCAGTTTGCGGCCCCGACAGCAGCTGTCGATCTCCTGCGGCAGATTTCCACCGGGGTACGGGAGCCGGTCCGTGGCGCCGGGGCATTCCCTGCGCCCCCCTCCCTCGGCGCCGAGATCGACGAGCTCCACCCCGCAGACGCCCCCGTTGCGCTCCGGGTGCAACTCCGCAACCCGCTCGCCGGCGGTCTGCCGGACAACGCCGCGGTGTGGGTCACAGTAAGGAAGGACGGCTCGCCGGTGCCCCTGGTCAGGCAGCGGCTGGAACTTGACTGCGGTGCCTGGGGGGCGGCGCTCCCCGGCCTGCCCCTTGGTCTTTACAGGGTGCGCATCGAAGCCATCAACGTACCCGGCGCGCCGCCGCCGGTGGACGAGGTCTTGGGGGTCATCGAGGTATGAACGACTGGGTTCCGTGGCTTGGCGTCGAGGCCGGTCCATCGCTGCTGCACTATGTCCAGCCGGACGCGGTGCTCCGCCTGATCGGTGCGAGCCTCCCCGGGCCCTGCGGGCGGGGGCGCATCGAGCGCCTGGAAGAGATCTATGAGGTCGTCCGCTCGCTGCACATCAGGTACAGTCACGAGGCGGCGGTCGGAGACCCGCCGCTGCAGCTCGTGCGCCCGCCCGACCAGGTGCTCGTCAACCCGCGCCACGCCACGTGTCTCGACCTTGCGGTCACCTTCGCCGGGCTGTGCATTGCGGTGCACCTCCACCCCCGCATCGTCATCCTCGGACCCGCGACCGGAGATGGGCCGCGGCATGCGCTCGTGCTGGTGTGGCTCGATGGCGACTGGGTCGACCGGCCATCCGATGCGTACCCGTTTACCGAGCGCGTGGCAGGGAGCCTGGAGCAGGGCGTGCTCTCCGACCTGCGGCCAGAGCCCGACCGCCCCGGTGCCTGGATCGCCGTCGATCCCACCCTCGCCACGACACACCAAGAGGGGGGAGCATTGCCCCAGCCGTTCGCCGACTCGGCGCGGTGCGCGGCGGCCATGCTCAACGATGGCGCCCACTGGCAGGTGGTGCTCGTCGTGGACGTCGGCTTGGGCTGGCAGGCCGAGGTCGCCTTCGCCGTGCCCAAACCGCCGGAATCAGGCTCGCCGCTCGCCGCCCCGTACCGGGACCCGCAGGATTTCAGCGCCCGTCGCCTCGAGCTGATCCGCGCCGAGTTCGGTGTCGTCCCGTTCGTGCCCCGCGACGAGCTCGCGTACCTGGTCGACTGGTGCCGGAGGCGCGAGCCGCAAAGATGTACCCGTATCGCTGTTCTCGTCGGGGCGGGCGGCGCCGGGAAGACACGCCTCGCCGCGGAGGTGGTCCGCACACTCCGCGACGAGGGGTGGTACGGGGGGTTTCTCGTCCCCCACCCCGAGCCGGAGCAGCTCGTGTTCCTGGCGTCGATCGTCTCGCCCCTGATCGTGGTCGTCGACTACGCAGGAGCGCGACTGGACGAGACCCACCGCCTCATGGCGGCGCTCAGGGCACGTCGCGGGCGCTCTACCAGCGTGCTGCTCATCGCTCGGGAAGCGGGAGAGTGGTGGGAGCAGGTGCGGAAGAGGTTGCGGGAGAACGACCATCCGTTCGTCGCCGTCGAACCGCCGCTCCATCTCGCACCCAGCCATCGCCGCCCGACACAGGTCTTTCGATACGCGTGCCGCGCGTTCGCCGAACGGCTCGGCGGGCAACCCCCCCGTTTCGCCGCGGCCCCCCCGTCGCCCGGGCTGGACCACTCTCGACTACGTGCTGCTCGCCTGGCTCGAAAGCTCCGGGACGTCGGGGCCCCCGAGCTCGCGCGACGACCTCTACGACGCCGTCCTCGATCACGAGAGGAGCGTCTGGTACCACGAGCTCGCCTCGCTGGAGCGCCAGCCCACCCGCCAGCAAAAACGCCTTCTCGAAGAGGCGGCGGCGTGCGCCACGCTCCTCAACCCGCGACCCGAGCAGCTCGAGGAGCTTCTCTTCAAGGTTTGGCGGCGCGGCATCGACCGCAGCACCACCGACGCCATCGCCCACGTGCTGGCCTCGTCCCTGGGCTCGCCTGAGGCCACGTCGACGCCAGCGGGTGCATCCGCCACCCAGGCGCGCCGCGGCGAGCGCCTCGCCCTCAAGCCGGATCGGGTCGGCGACCACCTCGCCGTTCGAGTGCTGGCGGACAGCCCGGATTTCCTCGTCAGGCTGCTACGGGCGGCGGACGAGGACGGCCGCGCGCGCGCCCTCGCCAACTTGACGCGGGCGGCGGGCGACGGCCACGCCGAGGTGCAAGGGCTCCTTGACCGCGCGCTCGCCGAGGTAAAGGACCTGTGGCGGCCCGCCGCGTCGCTGGCCGTGGCGCTCGGCGGCCCGCTCGTCAAGGCACTCGAGCGCCTCGTGGAGGAACCAAGCTCGGGCGTGCCGCTCCACCGGCTCGCGCTGGAGCTGCCGACGGGCACCGCGTCGGTCCGAGGACTCGCCTTGAAGGTGGCGGAGGCGGTGCTGAAGTGGCAGCGGTCGACCGACCCGGACGACCTCGCGCAGCTCGCGGCGCTCACCGGTGACCTTGCCGTGCGGCAGGTCGAGGCAGGGCAGTGGCAGGAGGCGATCGCCAGCATCACCGAGGCGGTCGAGCACTACCGCCGCCTCGCCGAGGCCAACCCCGGGGCGTTCCTCCCCGACCTCGCGACCTCGCTCAATAATCTGGCCACCATGCTCGCCGCGCAAGGAGACCAGCACGCGGCGGAACGCGTGTTCGAGTCCGCCACCTCTGGCTTGCCACCGTGGGGGCAGGCAGCCGTCCTGGCTGCGGCAGCAACGTGGCTGCTCGCGCGCGGCGCCTCTGACACCGCCTTCGAGCACGTGCGCCGGGCCGCGGTCCTGCTCGACGCGGCGGACGGAGCCGCCGAGGAGCTGGCGAGGAGCCGTGCGCAGATACGCAATGTGGCGGCCAGGGTGTGCGAGGCCGGCGTCGCCGTGCCCGCCGGCGCGCTCCCGGCGTGGGCGGTGCAGGAGATCGATCCGGCGCTCGCCGGGCTCGTGAGCGGCTGGCTCGCGACCCTGGGGAGCTGGGACGCGCAGGAGGCGTACCTCACCGCGCACGCTGGCGAGCTCACGAGCCCGGCGTTTCGCGCGACGCTCGAACTCCTCGCCGAGCTGCGCCCCGACGTACCTCAGCTCAAAGGTCTCCGAGCGCTTCTCGACGCCGTCGCCGCGCGCGGCCTCGAGATGACCATGGCCGAGCTGCGGGAGCAGCACGCCACCCACGCGGTGTTGCGCGAGTGGTTGGCCACACCCGACTGGGCGAGTGCCGGTCGTTTCGTTGAAGACCGACGCGAGCTCTTCTCGAGGCCCGGCACTCGCGCGGTGCTCGCCGAGGCGGCGACGCGAGACCCACTCGTCGGGCAACACCTCGGGCTGCTCTTGCTCCTCGACACCCGCCCTCTCGCCGACGTACTGGACATCGTTGGCGACGCGACAGTCGCCGTGGACGAGGCCAACGCCGCACTCGAGGCGGGGAACCGGCCCCTGCTCCAGGCCATCCTGCTCGCGGCACCGAGGGTCTTGGCGCTCCGGTTCCACGGTCGGTTCTTTCGCACGGCGCTGGCCCTGCTCTCCGGCGACGAGTCAACGGCCGTTCATGTGGCCCGTGAGGCCTCGAGCCAGGCGACCGACCCGCAGCGCGTGGCTGCGATCCGCCGTCTGGAACGACTTGCGGCGACCGATGGCGGGCTTGCAGCGGCCGCCGGCCGGGTGATCACAGCCCTCGGGGAAGCCGCTGGTGCATCGCCGACCCCGCCCGACGGCCGCGTGAGCCTGCGCGGATTCGAGGCGGACGGCCAGGCCATCGTCGAAATCGAGGACACCGGCAGCGCCATGGACGCGGAGTTC
>FWPV01011139.1_pt1 | contig 13483 bp, 12 predicted proteins | sample 2228371 | NCBI WGS metagenome assembly FWPV01 (sample SAMEA103939776, study PRJEB20133) | metagenome | reverse complement strand
GGCGCGATCAAGGATATCCAGGTCGTCACCGCGGCTTTCGAATTCGGTTTCCTCGGCGGTTCGATGGGTTCGGTGGTCGGCGAACGTTTCGTGCGCGGAGTGCAGGTCTGCGTCGAGCAGCGCCTGCCCTTCATCTGTTTTACCGCCACCGGCGGCGCGCGCATGCAGGAAGGGCTGTTTTCGCTGATGCAGATGGCCAAGACCTGCGCGGCCCTGACGCGCCTGGGCGAGGCGAAGTTGCCGTTCATCTCGGTGCTGACCGACCCGACCATGGGCGGGGTGTCCGCCAGCTTTGCGATGATCGGCGACGTGGTCATCGCCGAGCCCAATGCGCTGATCGGTTTTGCCGGCCCGCGGGTCATCGAGCAGACTGTGCGCGAAACCCTGCCGGAAGGGTTCCAGCGCGCGGAGTTCCTGCTGCAGAAGGGCGCGCTCGACATGATCGTCGATCGCCGCGAAATGCGCGACTCGCTGGCCCGGCTGCTGGCGCTGCTGTTGAAACAGCCGCCGCCTGGCTGAGCACCAGCATGAGCTCTGCGGTGCCTCCGGTCCGGACCAGTCCCGATCCGGCCACCGGTTCCCTGACATGACCCTGCCATCCTCGCTGGCCGGCTGGCTCGATTACATCGAGCACCAGCATCCCCAGTCCATCGCCATGGGGCTGGACCGTGTCAAGGCGGTGCGGGATGCAATGGCACTGAAGCCCGCATTTCCGCTGATCACCGTCGCCGGCACCAACGGCAAGGGCTCGGCCTGCATGATGCTCGAGGCAGTGCTCGGGAGCGCAGCTTACCGGGTGGGTACCTACACCTCGCCGCATCTGCTGCGTTACAACGAGCGGGTACGCATCGGCGGCGCAGAAGTGGGCGATGATGCGCTGGTCGAGGCATTTGCTGCAGTCGAGCGGGCACGTGCCGGTACGGGCGTTGCGCTGACCTATTTCGAATTCGGCACGCTGGCGGCGATGTGGCTGTTCTGCCGCGAACGCGTCGACGTGGCGATACTCGAAGTCGGCCTCGGCGGCCGGCTGGATGCCGTCAATGCCTTCGACTGCGATGTTGCGATGCTGATGAGCGTCGGGCTTGACCACATGGAGTATCTCGGCGATACCCGGGAGGCCATCGGTGCGGAGAAGGCCCATGTATTCCGTCCGGGAAAGTTCGCAGTCTGCGCGGACCGCGAGCCGCCGCAGACGGTGGCCGCGCATGCCGCCCGTATCGGCGCGAAGCTGCTGCAACTGGGGCGTGATTTCGATTTTGAACTGCAGCCCCTGCAGTGGAGCTACCGGGGGCCCGGCGGCAATCGTCATGGTTTGCCATTGCCGGCGCTGCGCGGCAATTTCCAGGTGGCAAACGCCAGCGCCTGCATCGCCGCGCTCGATGCCTTGCGTGAACGGCTGCCGGTCACCGCCGGCGACATCCGCAACGGCCTGGTGCGCGTCGAAAACCCGGGCCGCTTCCAGGTGTTGCCGGGGCGTCCGGCCTTGATCCTCGACGTGGCCCACAATCCGCAGGCGGCGGCGGCACTGGTGGACAATCTGGCGAGAATGACGGGCTATCGCAACACGCTGGCGGTGTTCTCGATGCTCAACGACAAGGATGTCGACGGCGTCGCCCGCGTCTTGCGCGGCCATGTCGATCACTGGCTTGTCGCGGCAGTGGAGGGCGCGCGAGCGACGCCTGCGGACGAATTGCAGCGACGGCTGCGTGATGCGGGTGTTGTTGCGGAGATCACGAACTGCGCAAATATTGCCGAAGCAATGGATCATGCATATCAGCTGGCGGGAGATGGTGATAGAATTTTGGCCTTCGGATCGTTTCTCGTCGTCGCCGCCGCAATGACTGCGGCCCGCAAGCGTCAGCTTAAATAGTTGTTTAAAATCAATTAGTTACAGCAATACTGGTGGACGAAACATGGCGAAAGCCGTTAGCGACGAAGAACTCCAGCTGAAAAAACGTGCACGCCGCCGCCTGGTGGGCGCAATCGTGCTGGTCACCGCAGTGGCAGTGGTGCTGCCGATGGTGCTGGATTCGGAACCCAGACCTTCCAGCCAGAGCATCGAGATCCAGATTCCTTCACCGGATGCCGGCGTGCTGTCGGCAAAGCCCGCGCCGCTGAAACCTGCCGATGTTCCGGCATCGGCGGACGCTGTTGCACAGGCCCCGGATACCGCAGTGAAGTCGGAGGCGAAACCGGAGCCGAAGCCGGAACCTGCAGCTGACACCGGGTCCGGGACCAAGGCTGCGCCGGCTGCGAAGCCCGAGGCGCCCGCGCCGGTGGCCAGGCCGGAGACATCCGTAAAAGCCAAGGATGCGCCGAAAGCCAGGGAGGCAGCGAAGACGTCCGGCGGTTTCGCGATCCAGGTGGTGGCGCTGTCGGATGCCGCGAAGGCAAAGGAACTGCAGGCGAAGATCGCCGGTGCCGGGCTGAAGGCCTATACAGAAGTCGTGCAGACGGCCAAGGGTCCGGTGACGCGGGTGCGTGTCGGACCTTATGCCAGCCGCGAGGCCGCTGAGAAGGCGCGTGCCCAGCTGCAGAAGCTTCAGCTCGACGGCAAAGTCGTGCCGCGATAGCCGATGACCCTGCTTGATTATGTGGTGCTCGCGATTGTCGGTTTTTCGGTCCTGCTCAGTGTCATCCGCGGCCTTGTGCGCGAGGTTCTCGCGCTCGCCGCGTGGGCGATTGCCTTTGTCGCGGCATGGATGCTTGGCGGCGAACTAGCCACGCTGATGCCGGAGGAGATACCGACCATGGAACTGCGTCTTCTGGCGGGATTTGCCACGGTATTTTTTCTGGTGCTGCTGGCAATGAGCCTTGTTGCCATCGCCGCCTCGCAGCTGGTCAAAAGCGCCGGGCTCAGTGTCGAGGATCGCATGCTTGGAGCGCTGTTCGGTCTGGCGCGCGGCCTGCTGGTGGTGATGGCGCTGGTGCTTGCGGCTGGCGCGACATCGCTGCCCGCCGAGCCGGTCTGGCGGGAAGCGGCATTGCGTCCCCTGCTGGAGCGGGCGGCGCTGGGCATCAGGGACTGGTTGCCGCCGGCGATCGGGCAACATATCAAGTACGGCTGAGGAAGCGCCATGTGCGGAATAGTCGGAGTCGTCGCCCGTAACCCGGTCAACCAGCTGCTCTATGACGGGCTACTGGTGCTGCAGCACCGCGGCCAGGATGCGGCCGGGATCGTCACTGCCGACGGTTCGAGTTTTCACATGCACAAGGGTGGCGGCATGGTGCGCGACGTGTTCCGCACGCGCAACATGCGCAGCCTCGCCGGCCATGCCGGCATCGGCCATACCCGTTATCCAACTGCCGGTTCGGCATGGTCTGCGGCCGAGTCCCAGCCTTTTTACGTCAACTCGCCCTTCGGCATCGTACTCGGCCACAACGGCAACCTGACCAATGCCGAACAGCTGAAAAACGACCTGTTCCGCCTCGATCTGCGCCACGTCAACACCGAGTCGGACTCGGAAGTGCTGCTCAACGTGCTGGCGCACGAGCTGGCGGCGAACGCCACCAATTACAAACTGGATCCGGCGACGATATTCGCCGCGGTCTCCGGCGTGCACCGGCGCTGCCGCGGTGCCTATGCCGTGGTGGCGATGATCGCCGGTTACGGCCTGCTCGCGTTCCGCGACCCCTACGGCATCCGCCCGCTGGTGTTCGGCAAGAATGAAAGCCCGCAGGGCCGCGAGTACCTGGTGGCTTCTGAAAGCGTTGCACTCGACGGCCTCGGTTTCAAGCTGGTGCGCGATGTTGCGCCGGGCGAGGCGATCTTCATCGACCTCGACGGCAACTTCCACAGCCAGCAGTGCGCGGCCAACCCTACACTGAATCCCTGCCTGTTCGAATTCGTTTATCTGGCGCGCCCGGATTCGGTGATCGACGGCATCTCCGTGTATGAGACGCGGCTGCGCATGGGCGAGAGCCTGGGCCGCAAGATCGCCAAGGATTTTGCGGATCTCGACATCGACGTGGTGATCCCGATCCCCGATTCGAGCCGGCCGGCGGCGATGCAGCTGTCCAAGCAGCTGAACCTGGCCTATCGCGAGGGCTTCATCAAGAACCGCTACATCGGCCGCACCTTCATCATGCCCGGGCAGTCGATCCGCAAGAAATCGGTGCGCCAGAAGCTCAATGCCATCGGCATGGAGTTCCGCGGCAAGAACGTGCTGCTGGTCGACGACTCCATCGTCCGTGGAACCACCAGCCGGGAGATCGTGCAGATGGCCCGCGAGTCGGGCGCGCGCAAGGTGTATTTCGCATCGGCGGCGCCGCCGGTGCGTTACGCCAATGTCTACGGCATCGACATGCCCTCGCGCGACGAACTGATTGCCAGCGGCCGCAGCGACGATGAGATTGCACGCGAAATCGGCTGCGATGCACTGATCTACCAGGATCTCGACGCGCTGATCGAGGACGTGCGCAGCGTCAATCCGGCGGTGACCCATTTCGAGACCTCCTGCTTCAGCGGCCAGTACATCACCGGCGATGTCACCCAGGCCTACCTTGACGGGGTCGAGGCGCAGCGGAGGGACAGCGCAAAGGCCGAGGCCACTGCTGCGGCGACCCAGCTCGACCTCGGGCTGGAAACCGTCGACTGACCTCCCGTCCGCGGCATGTACGAGGTCGCGGCGTTCCGGGAAACCCGCATCGAGGTGATGCAGGCGCTGATCCGCGCGCATCCGCTGGCGACGCTGGTCACCGTTTCCGGCGGCATCGCCGAAGCCAACCACCTGCCCTTGCTGATCGACCCTGATGCGGCGCCGAAGGGCAGCCTGCGCGGTCATGTCGCGCGCGCCAACCCGTTGTGGCGGCAATTGCCGGAGGGGGAGGTGCTGGCCGTATTCCAGGGGCCGCAGGCCTATGTCACGCCGTCCTGGTACCCGTCCAAACGCGAACACGGCAAGGTGGTGCCGACCTGGAACTATGCCGTGGTCCATGTCCGCGGGTCGCTGGTGGTACATGATGACCGCGAATGGCTGCGCGACCTGGTGTCGCGCCTGACCCTTGGCCAGGAGGCCGGCCGATCGCAACCCTGGGGTGTCGGCGACGCGCCTGCGGAATACATCGACCGCATGCTCGAGGCCATCGTCGGCATCGAAATCCACGTGACATCCATCGAAGGCAAGTGGAAGGTCAGCCAGAATCGCGCGCAGGCTGATCGCGACGGTGTCGCCGCCGGGTTGCGCGAGCGTGCTGATGCGGAAGCGCTGCAGATGGCGTGTCTGGTCGACGGCGAGCGCCCGGTTTGACGGCTTCCGCCGGCCCGGGTTAGTCTTCTCCCTGCGCCGATTTGACGATCAGCTTGCGGGCGCCGGGGCCGACCCAGAAACGGGTGGCAGTCCGAAAAAATTCGGCTAAAGCGTGGGCAACCCGGTTTAGCAGAATGCTGAATCGGGTTTTTTTGCGTCTGCGGAAGGTGTAGCATGGACAAGACATTCAATCCGGAAGGCCTGGGCCTGGACACGCTGGCGGTGCGCGCCGGCATTGAACGCAGCCACTTCGGCGAACATGCCGAGGCGATGTACCTGACCTCGAGCTTCGTCTTCAAGTCGGCGGCGGAGGCGGCAGCAAGGTTTTCCAACCAGCAGCCGGGCAATATCTACTCGCGCTTTACCAATCCGACGGTGACCATGTTCGAACAGCGGCTTGCCGCGCTGGAAGGCGCCGAGTGCTGCATCGCGACCTCCTCGGGCATGGCGGCGATCCTGTCGACGGCGATGGGTCTGCTCAAGTCGGGCGACCACGTAGTCTGTTCCGCCGGGGTGTTCGGCGCGACGGTGCAGCTCTTCGGAACGATCCTCAAGCGATTCGGCATCGACACCACCTTTGTCTCCGGCACCGAAGTGTCGGCCTGGCAGGCTGCGGTGAAGCCGTCGACGCGGCTGTTCTACGTCGAGACGCCCTCGAATCCGCTGACCGAGGTGTACGACATCGCCGCCCTCGCCGGTGTTGCCCACCGTGCCGGCGCGCTGCTCGCCGTCGACAACTGTTTCTGCTCGCCGGCACTGCAGCGGCCGCTGGAATTCGGAGCCGACGTGGTGATCCACTCCGCGACCAAGTACCTCGACGGGCAGGGGCGTGTGCTCGGCGGTGCGGTGCTGGGGAAAAAGGAAGTGGTGTACGAAGGCGTGCTCGGGTTCCTGCGCACCGCCGGGCCGACGCTGAGCGCCTTCAATGCCTGGGTGATCCTCAAGGGCATGGAAACACTGAACATCCGCCTGCAGGCGCAGTGCGCCTCGGCGCTGAAACTTGCGCAGTGGCTCGAACAGCAGCCGCAGGTGGCGCGGGTGTACTACCCGGGACTGCCCTCGCACCCCCAGCATGCTCTGGCGATGAAACAGCAGAAATCGGGCGGCGGCATCGTGTCCTTCGATCTCAAGGGCGGCAAGGACGCGGCATGGCGTGTCATCGACCACACGCGCCTGCTGTCGATCACCGCCAACCTCGGCGACACCAAGACCACGATCACCCATCCGGCATCGACCACCCACGGCCGCATCACGCCGGAGGCGCGCGCCGCGGCCGGCATCGGCGACGGACTGCTGCGCGTCGCCGTCGGGCTGGAGAACATCGAGGATATCCAGGCCGACCTGCAGCGCGGCCTGGCCGGTTAGCCGCAGCGCCGGCTACAGCCGGTGCATTTTGCAGCCAGTGGCATCGCAGAGCAGGTAGCCGCCGCGTTCGTACCAGTCGTTGAGCACCCAGCGCTCGCAGTGGTGGCCGTCGACGTCGTGGACGTGCATCGCGGGGCGGTGGGTGTGGCCGTGGATCAGCCGCGGGTATCCGTGGCGGCGCAGCAGTTCTTCCACCGCAGCCGGCGTCACGTCCATGATGGTTTCGCTTTTCTGCTGCTTGCTGGCTTCGCTCTGGGCACGCATGCCGCGCATCTGTTCGCGGCGTGCGGCGAGCGGCTGGGCGAGGAATTTTGACTGGTTGCCGGGGTCGCGCGCATAGGCGCGGAAGCGCTGGTAATCGGCATCACCGGTGCACAGTGCATCACCGTGGCTGAGCAGCGTCGGCGTGCCGTGAAGATCGGTCAGCAAGGGATCGTCGAGCAGCATCGCACCGCAACGCTGCGCCAGCTGTTGTCCCATCAGCACGTCGCGGTTTCCGTGCATCAGGAAGACGCGGGTGCCGCTGGCGGCCAGTCCGGCAAGTGCCGCCGCGGCCTGCAGGCCCAGCGGGTCGTCATCGTCGTCTCCGGCCCAGTATTCGAACAGGTCGCCGAGGATGTAGAGGGCCTGCGCGCCGGGGGCGGTGTCGCGGGTGAAGCGGAGAAACTGTTCCGTGATCTGCGGCCGTTCGGGCGCGAGGTGCAGGTCGGAGATGAGCAGCGTGTGCATGGGCGGCGGGGCGTTGCCGCCCCGCGGATTCAGACGACTTCGGCTTTTTCGATGATCACATCTTCGAGCGGCACGTCCTGGTGCATGCCCTTGCTGCCGGTCTTGACCTTGCGGATTTTATCCACGACATCAGTGCCGTCCACCACCTTGCCGAACACGCAGTAACCCCAGCCCTGGGGCGTGGGCGCGGTATGGTTCAGGAAGTCGTTGTCGCCGACGTTGATGAAAAACTGCGCGCTGGCCGAATGCGGCGCCGAGGTGCGCGCCATGGCGATGGTGTACTTGTCGTTTTTGAGGCCGTTGTTGGCTTCGTTCTGCACCGGTTCGCGGGTCGGCTTCTGCTTCATGCCCGGCTCGAAGCCGCCGCCCTGGATCATGAAACCGTCGATGACGCGGTGGAAAACGGTATTGCTGTAGTGGCCGTCTTCGACGTACTTGATGAAGTTGGCGACGGTGTCCGGTGCCTTGGCGGCGTCGAGTTCGAGGCTGATGACGCCGTGGTTGGTGTGAAGCTTGATCATGAGGAATGCCCTTGAATGGAAATTACTGGGCGGCCTTGGCCGGTTTGGGTTTCGCCGGGGAGGCTTCCAGCACGCGCGCCCTTTCGATGACGATCGGCGTGCGCGGTACGTTCTGGTGCGGCCCCATGGTGGCCGTCGGCACCTGGACCATTTTCTGCACCACGTCCATGCCCGAACTGACACGCCCGAACACCGTGTAGCCGTAACCGTTCTCGTCGGGCGACTTGAAGTCGAGGAAATCGTTGTCGGCGACGTTGATGAAGAACTGTGCGGTCGCCGAATGCGGATCCTTGGTGCGCGCCATGGCGACGGTGCCGACGGCATTGCGCAGGCCGTTGCCGGCTTCGTTGCGGATCGCCGGACGCGTCGGTTTCTGCTGCAAGTTGCGGGTGAAGCCGCCACCCTGGGTCATGAAGCCGGGAATCACGCGATGAAAAATGGTGCCGTCGTAGAAGCCGTCCTTCACGTACTGCAGGAAATTCTCGACGGTTTTCGGCGCATTTTCCGGGTAGAGGTCGATGACGATGGTGCCCAGCGTGGTCCGCAGTTCGACCTTGGGGTTGGCGGCCAGCGCTGCCGGCGCCAGGGTCAGCGCGAGCAGGAACAGGAATGAACGGAGCATAAAATATCCAGTAAAAACAACAGGTTATAAATTACGGGAAGCGCGGCGCTGCAGTGTGGTTCAGGCTGCACCCTCGTGGACAATGCGCCAGTGGCCGTTTTCGCGCTGCCAGTACTGGCGCTTGCGCATCTTGTTGCTGATGTTGCTGCTGGCGTAGTCCTGGTTGAAGGTCACCACGGCCAGATTGTCGTTGCCGGGATAGAGGAACATGCTGATGCCGTCGATGCCGACCTTGATCCAGGACTTCCCGGCATTGACGCTGCGTTTCTGGCTGGCCCACGCGGCAAGGTCCTGTTTGCCCGAACTGAATTCGGCCGAGTAATGGCGCAGGTAGCGGTCGGTATCACGGCTCTCCCAGTCGCGGCGCCAGTCGTCGATTGCGCGTTGCAGGGATTCGCGGGTGGCTTTCGCGGTTCCGGCATCCACCCAGTCCACGCCCTCGGCGATGATCACCGGCGTCACCCCGACCTGCACATGCTTCGAGATCGCCAGCAGGTCCTCGTTGGTCAGTGCGACGCAGCCGTCGCTCGCGCGTGGCGGGCGGCTGTAGGTGTCGAAGGGCACCCCGTGCAGCCAGATGCCGTGTCCGTTGCGGCCGCGCCGGCGATCCCACTCATTGGGGTAGTTGATCGGAAAAGCGCCGTCGCCATAGAGTGCGCTGAGATTGCCGTAGGTCCTGTTCAGCTGTTCGCGCGGCAGGTTGCCGGTGACATGGTAGACCCCGAGCGGGGTTTTCTTGTCGCCCTCGCGCAGCTTCTCGATACCGTTGCGGCCGATGGTGGTGTAGTAGTCCGCGACATAGCGCGGCGTGCCGTTGTCGTTCTCGAACACGTACAGCGTGTACTTGGACGCGTCGACGACAAAAACATGCTTCTGATCGGGAGTGAGCTGCAGCAGGTTGCGCGGTATCCGGTTCACCGGGCGCTCGTGGGTATGCCGTACCAGGCGGGCGCGCGCCTCGTCGCGCAGGTCGGCAATGCGCTCGGCCGGTGCGTTGGGCGCGGCGCCGATATCGCTGATCGGCCTGGTGCGGGCGATCAGCAGGTCGCCCTTGATCAGGTGGGCGAGACGGAAATTGGGGTGCTGGTTAAGGACCTTGTCGATCTCGGCGAGGGCAACGTCGAACCGGGCGCCGGCGATTGCGATCAGCGTCTGCACGAGCAGAGTCTCCGGCGCTGCCGACGCTCCGCCAACCGGGCCGAGCAGACCGCCCGATGGCGACAGCGGCCGGTTGCCCAGGGCCAGCGAGGTGGAGGACGGCGTCAGCGCGGTGGCGGTGATCGCCGCGACCAGCGCACAGGCGAGCAGCGGCCGTGTCATCCGCCGATGTTCTCTTCCTGGATCAGCCATTGGTCTCCCGAGCGGATCATCTGCAGTGTCTTGTTGGCGGAGGCCTTGAAGGTGTTCGAGCGGTAGTGCTGGCGGAAGGTCACCGTCGCGCGGTTGGCATCAGCAAAGGATACCCTGGCGCCTTCGATCCTGACTTCGATCTTGCGCGGCTTGGCGATGCGCGCCTTGCGCTCGTTTTCCCAGGCGGCGCGCGATTCACCGTCCGGCGTTTTGAAGCTCGGGGCGTAGCGCGCCAGGTATCCATTGACGTCGTTTGCCGACCATGCTGCTGCCCAGGCTTCCACGGTTTTCAGCACGGCTTCACTGCTGTTGCCGGCAGCCGCGGCTTTCGCAGGTGCCTTCGCGGTTGTCCCGGCCGGCTCCTTGGCCGCCACTGCCGCCGGCTTGGCTGCAACGGGCGGCGCGGCCGGGGTTGCCGGCGCGGCCGCGGGCTTCACTGCGGGTGCCGGAGGCGGCGGGGCAGCGGGTTTTGCCGACGGCGCCGGTTTCGCGGTCTCGGCTTTTGCCACCGCAACTTTCGGCAGGCGCGGCGCGCCGGTGAACAGGTCACGGATCAGGTTCAGCTTGGTCTGAGCCGCCTGGTTGTTCCTGTCGAGCTGCAGCGCCTTGTCGTAGGCCTGGCTTGCCATCTTGGCGTAGATGTCGCCGAGATTCTCGTGCGCGGTGGCATAGCTGGGGTGGGTGCGGATCGCCATTTCCAGCGCCGCACGCGCCTTGTCGTACTGGCCCTGGGAGGCATAAAGCACGGCGAGGTTGTTATAGGGTTCCGGCAGCTCGGGATATTCCTGGGTCAGTTCGGTGAATACGCGGATTGCTTCCACGGGCTTGTTCTGCTCGGTGAGCAGGATGCCGCGGAGGAAGCGGCCGCGTGCATCCTTGGGCCGGTTTTTCAGATACTGTTCGACGCGCTCCATCGCGCGGTCGGTTTGCCCCTGTTTGAGCAGCTGCTGCGCTTCCTGGAGATCATCTCCCTGCGCATATACGGGAGCGGCGAGGCCGAGGCAGACTGCGATTGCGGCGAGCCGGGCTGCGGCCGATTTGAAAGTCATCGTGCTATGATTCCAGCGTCGTTGTTGAAGACGGCAATTGTTGTCGGGTCGGTGATGTTTCCATGAGCAGCTCCACGAGAACCCACGATCATTTCACGGCCATTCGACGACTTTAGTCCTTGAATTTTAGGGATTTTACCAAGAACAACCGCCAATTCAAATTTCTCTTTCGCGGGGCAGGACAGGCCCGCGACTCCATCTGCAGGACCGGGATGCGCCGTCAGGCCCAAAGGCATCCCCACCGCTCAAAATGCTCAAAATCTACAACACCCTGGCGCGGGACAAGCAGGAATTCAGACCGATCGAACCGGGCAAGGTTCGCATGTATGTCTGCGGCATGACCGTTTACGATTTCTGCCACCTCGGGCATGCCCGGGTCATGGTCATTTTCGATGTCGTGCAGCGCTGGCTGCGCGCCTCCGGTTACGACGTGACCTATGTGCGCAACATCACCGACATCGACGACAAGATCATCCGCCGCGCGCAGGAGAACAACGAGCCGGTGGCGGTGCTGACCGAGCGCTTTATCCGCGCAATGGACGAGGATGCCGCTGCGCTCGGGGTGCAGAAGCCGTCGGCTGAACCTCGCGCCACCGAATACGTTTCCGGGATGCTCGACATGATCAGCGTCCTGAAAAGCCGCGGCTATGCCTACCAGGCCGCCGACGGAGATGTGAACTACGCGGTGCGCCGCTTCGAGGGCTACGGCAAGCTGTCGGGCAAATCGCTGGAAGACCTGCGTGCCGGCGAGCGGGTCGCGGTGGATGCAGCAAAACAGGATCCGCTCGATTTCGTGCTGTGGAAACGCGCCAAGTCCGGCGAGCCCGCCTGGGAGTCGCCCTGGGGTCCCGGCCGTCCCGGCTGGCATATCGAATGTTCGGTGATGTCGGGTGCGCTGCTCGGCAAGCATTTCGACATCCATGGCGGCGGGCAGGATCTGCAGTTTCCCCACCACGAGAACGAGATCGCACAGTCCGAGGGAGCAAACGGCTGCACCTTCGTCAATTACTGGATGCACAACGGCTTCGTTCGCGTCGACAACGAGAAGATGTCGAAGTCGCTGGGCAATTTTTTCACCGTCCGCGAGATCCTTGCCCGTTACGACCCGGAAGTGGTGCGCTTTTTCATCATCCGCGCGCAGTACCGCAGCCCGCTGAATTATTCGGATGCCCATCTCGATGATGCCCGGCAGGGACTGACCCGGCTCTACACCGCACTGAAGGGCGTTGCGGCGGCTGAAGTGGCCGTGGACTGGCAGAACGCCTACGCCGCGCGCTTCAAGGCGGCGATGGACGACGATTTCAATACGCCGGAAGCGGTGGCGGTGCTGTTCGACCTGGCGAACGAACTGAACAAGTCGCAGTCCGCTGCGGATGCAGGGCTGCTGAAGTCCTTGGCGGGGATGCTCGGTTTGTTACAGCGCGATCCTGTTGCATTCCTGCAGGGGCGTGTGGTTGAAGCGGCAGCCACTGCGGTAGGGCAGGCTACTTCCACAATAGTTGCCGAGGTCGTTCTTGAAGGTATGACGAAAAGTGTAGAACAGTTGATTCAGGAACGTGCTGATGCAAAGAAATCGAAGAATTACGCAGAGGCGGATCGGATTCGAAAGGAACTGCTTGATGCGGGCGTCGTGCTTGAGGATGGTCCGAAAGGAACGACTTGGCGGCGGAGTTGATTTAGGTTCAAGGTCGCCGGGGGCAGCCCGGCGGCTGGTTACTTTTCTTGTCTCGCCAAAGAAAGGTAACCAAAAGAAGGCGACCCTGGCTCGCCGGTCCTTCGGACTTCCCTGCGCTGCTCGCCAAGCCGAGCGGCTGCGGAACTCGCCCTCGCAAAAAGCGCGAGGGCTCAGACAGTCCTCGCCGGGCGCCCCGGACTCGGTGCCGCGCAGCGGGGGTGCGGGCAGGGGCGCCGATGGCTGCGTCCAGCAATCATGGGCCGGAGCGCCGATGTCTGCTCCCGCAAACGGGCCTGCGGCGAACGAGTCGCAGCCATCCCCCCAATTTGGCTGTGCTGCTCGGCGGCTCACAAGGGGATGGATCGGGGGTGATGGCCGCGGCTCGTTGTATGATTTTAAGTAATTGATTTTATTGATATTTTTAAGGATCCCCTGTGACCAAGATCGCATCCGTCAAAGCCCATGCCGTTTCCGCCAAGCTCAAGCATCCCCTGTGGACCGCGCATGAAGAGCTGCACAGCTCCAGCGCAGTGCTGGTGGAGGTGAAGACCGACGACGGCCTGACCGGCATCGGACAGATTCACGGTTCGCCGCTGAAGGACATCTGCAAGTATGCAGAGCTGCTCGGCGGGGTGGCAAAAGGCATGGATGCGACGGCGCAGGTCGCGGTCTGGGAAAAACTGATGGCGCTGACCTCGCCGCGGCCGACCGGCATGGGCGGGCGCGACGGACTGCCGCAGCCGCTGCCCCGCGGCGACCGGCCGCAGATCATGGCGGCGATTGGCGGTATTGACAGTGCGCTGTGGGACATCAAGGGCAAGGCTCTCGGCGTACCGGTGTGGAAGCTGCTCGGCGGCGAGGGCAAGCCGCTGTTCACCTATGCCACCGGCGGTTACTACGAGCTTGATGCGCCGCTGCATGCC
>FWPV01012056.1_pt1 | contig 13486 bp, 17 predicted proteins | sample 2228371 | NCBI WGS metagenome assembly FWPV01 (sample SAMEA103939776, study PRJEB20133) | metagenome | reverse complement strand
GCGCCAACGATGGGAGGACGGAGCGGTGGGCCTACTCCTTGGCCAGGTAGGGGGCCAGCCGCTTGACGCGCTGCACGATGCGCTTGCCCTTCACCGGCAGCATCTCGGCCAGCAGGCGCTTGGTGCGGGCGGAGCGGCGGCGGCGCAGGTGGCTCTTGCCGCCCTTGGTGCGCACCACCTTGCCCGACCCGGTCATGCGGAAGCGCTTGGACGTTGCTTTGTGGGTCTTCAGTTTGAACTTCCCGTGTGTCTTGACCTTCCTCGGCACGACTCATCCTCCAGATTGTCTGCGACAAAGCCCCGCGGACGGCATGTTCGTCCGCGGGGACGGGTGGCCACGGACCCTTGCCGGCGCTGGCTACTTCGGTTTCCCCGGCGCCATCACCATGAAGATGGTCCGGCCCTCCATGCTCGGGGCCTGCTCAACCGAGCCCACATCGGAGAGCTCGGTGGCGATGGACTGCAGGTCCTCGAGCGCGATCTCCGGGTAGGTGATCTCGCGGCCGCGGAAGCGGATTCGCACCCGGACCTTCTTGCCTTCGCTCAACCAGCGCCGCGCGTCGCGGATCTTGAAGGAGCGGTGGTGATCCGAGGTCTTGGGGCGCAACCGGATTTCCTTGACCTCGATCTTGGTCTGCGCTTTGCGTGCCTCGCGCTCCTTCTTGGCCTTCTCGTACAGGAACTTGCCGTAGTTGAGGATGCGGCAGACCGGCGGCACGCTGTTCGGCGCGACCTCGACCAGGTCGAGGTTGGCCTCCTGAGCGATGCGCAGGGCTTCGCTGATGGGGACGACGCCGATGTTCTGCCCATCCGGTCCGATCAGGCGCACCTCAGGGACCCGGATCTGCTCGTTGACGCGGTAGTCTGAAGCGCTGATTTCTTGCTCCTCGTTTCCTCGTGCGGCCTGGCCAGTGCGGCCGAGTTGCCCGGCGATGATACCATGACATCGCGTGCCTCGTCAAACCCGGCGGCTGGGGTTGGGCGCGAAGGGCGCGAGGGAGAGGCGTCCGTGGGGTGTCGAGACGGGCCGGTTGGCGTCCCCCAACCGGCCCGAAGGAGCGCACGCGCGGAGCTGGCGGCATACCTGGATTGGCTACGGCGGTCCCCCAGGGCCGTGGTGGCCCTGCCAGGGGCCGGAGGGGCCGGTTCCGGTCGGCTGCTGGGGTGTGGATGTCCGAGTGCTGTCGTCCGGGCCAAATCCGGGCCCGCCCTGTTGGGGAGACGTATCGGGCTGTTCCGGTGCGCCATCGGGTCGATTCTGTCCCTGGCGATGACGGAAGGTGAGGGGATCCTCGAGCCCACCCTCGGCCGTGTTCCGCGCCTGGTTCATCACCTGCTCGGCCAAGCGCAAGGCGTCCTCAGACGTCCTGGGGGCGTTTGCTCTGGTTTGTTCCAGGGTCCGCACCTGATTCTGAGCCATTGCCCGGATCTTCTCCAGGGCTGCCATCAAGTCGGCGTCGCCCATCTGCGCGGCGCAGCGGAGTGCAAGGTTAAGCTGCTCCTGCAAGCGAGTCTGAACCCTGGCCGGAACGGGATCGCCACGAGCGGCCAAGGTGGTGATTTCGCGCACGCGCTCCGCCACGAAACCCACGAGTAGATTCAGGTCGCCCTGGGGTCCAGGTGTCAGCCCCAGCCGGGCATCTTCGCTGAGCAGCTTGACGCTGTAGAGAGGCTCTGTCGGGAGGCTGTCTTGGGCGGCATACGCGGTCACCCCGGCACCTCCGAGGGCGAGCACCACGGCGAGGAGAACACTGACGATTGCGGTCATCGGTCGTACCTCCTTGAGGATGGGTCTCTTCCATCCTTTAGGACGGCTTGGAGACGCCTGAGATACGGCCGACCTGAGATCCTGTGCTGCAGCCAGGAACCGTGCCCGGCCCTCAGCGGCTTGGCGAGGGTCGCGTTCTGGCACCGACCGCAGAGGCTCAAGGCCCTTCAGGCTGTCGAGTTCTGAGTCTGACAAAGACCGATGGAAGTGTTTCATCGCACCTACTCCGGACCGGGGAGCGCTGAGTGCCGCAGAATCCTGCGCAAGGCCTCGAGGGCGCGGTGCTGCAGCGACTTGACTGCACCGACCGGTTTTCCCAGGGCAGCGGCCACCGCTTCGTTATCCAGTCCCTCGAAGAACTTCAGCAGGATCACCTGGCGCTGGTCTGGCGTGAGGAGCCACAGGGCGTTGCGTGCCCGTTGGGCCGCGATGGCCTGATGGCTGACATCTTCCGGGTCACCGTCTGGGGCCTGCAGGCTGTCGTCGGGCTCGATCTGCGGTTGGTGTCTCCAGCGGTAGTCGAAGGCCAGATTGTGGGCGACGCGGTACAAGTAGGCGCGCAAGTGCTGGCGGGGGCCGGCACCTGAGTGAATGGCCACGAGGAACCGGTGGAAGGTTTCGCCCACCACGTCCTCGGCTGCCTGGGTATCCCCAAGCAGGCGGTAGGCATAGCGGTAAAGTTCTGGGCTGAGCGCATCGTAGATATCAGCCAGAGACTTCTCGTCGAGGCGCCGGGCTCCTTCTAGCCAGCTGCCTTCTGATGGCTGCATGGTTCACCCATAAGACGGCTTGACGGCCCAATAGATACGGGACGAATGTGCCACGAGCGAAGCATCTTACCCGATTTCTGCGGGACTCTCATGCGGCGGTTGGGGTAAGGGGGGATGGGCTGCCCAGGCCCGGCCGGGCAAATCGTGGGCGCTCAGGTAGGAGAGTGGGCGAGAGAGACGGGTGGGAATGGTGTTGGCGAGGCGGTCGAACGATGGGTACTGGGGCGCTGGTCGGCCGACCGCGCCGGGGGGGCGAGATCGGGCAGCCTGTGCAGGACCTTCGGTTCGCCTTCACAGGATCTTCACGGCCCTGCATTAGGCTCCCCCACGACGCGCTGAACGGAGAGGCGCGGGAGGAGGTTGCCATGGGGAAGAAGGTGTTGCTTGGCGTGGGCATGGTGTCAGTTGTGGCTCTGATGCTTGTCGGTGTCGCCCGCGCAGTGGCTGACGCGAACACCAGTCGAGAGCAAAGCGGTGGAGGCGGAAGATGGGCAGATGCGGGGGTCGCCGCTCCTGTGGGACGCCCCTCGGGCGCGGTGGAGGAGGCCTGGGGCCTGGCCCTGCGAGGCCGGAAAGGAAGCCGATCGTGGAGCAGCGAAGGCTTAGGCGGCGTAGGGCAGGGACGCTGGACCGTTCGCACTTCGCCCACGGTGCCAGACCGGGACCTCGAGACGACGACGGGTGTGGTGGCAACCCTTGACGGGACGAGACTGGTCCTTCGGACCGAAACAGGAGAGTTGGTGGAGGTTTCGCTGGGACCGTGCGGGTACTGGGCGTCACACGGTGTGGCACTGGCGATCGGCGATGCAGTCGTGGTGGAGGGCTACTCGGAGGAGGATGGGACACTGGCAGCGAGATCGCTGACGATTGTCGCCACCGGCGAGGCGGTTGTGCTGCGCGATGACAGCGGCCGCCCGCTGTGGTCGGGTGGGCGGCGGAACCGCGGCGCGGGCCCTGGCGACGCCTCGTAGGAGGTGCGAGATGTCGGTCAAGCCGAAGTGGAATCTGGCGCTGGATGCGTTGATCGGGGTTGCCTTCCTGGGGACGGCGGTGAGTGGCCTGGTGTTCTTCTTTGACCTGGCTGGCCGAGGCCCTGCTGCCGAGTCGTGGCTGCTGACGCGGAATGCGTGGAGGTCGCTGCACGATTGGTTCGGGCTGGCGATGGTGGCCGGGGTGGGCATCCACCTGCTGGTGCATTGGAAGTGGATTGTCTATGCGACCTTGCAGCAGCTCGGGCTGAGAGGGCGAGGGCGATCGCAGGCGGCAGGAGTGCCCGCGGCGGGGTTGGCGGTGGTCCGGGAGAAGGTCCAGCAGCCGTGATTCGGGGAACGAGGTGCGGCGGAAGCGGCCGCTGGGAGCTGCTGCCCGGCCGCTAGGCTGCGCTGCGGGGGGCGGGAGCCGTCGCGGGGCGCGGTGCGCTTGAGGTGCTGGGCGGAGTCCTCTGCCTGGTGACGGTCTGCAGTGCGGGATGCAGCAAGAGGACACGCGTCGCGGCGGCGAGCAGCGGCGCGCGGCCGTCGACGCCGGGCGGGGGCAGGATGCCCGGCGGGCCCCAGTAGCCGGCGTTGCCCAGGAGCCAGGTCTCCAGCATCCTCCGGTCGACGCCGACGGGGGCCAGCAGGCTCTCGACGGCGCGCAGCAGCATCTCGCTGTAGGCCGGGCGGTCGTAGCTCTCCTCGCCGGTGAGCCGTTCCCAGGCGCGTGCCTTCTCCGGCCCGGAGACCAGAACGAAGCGCAGGCTCTCGCCGGGGTTGAGGTGGACGCCCGCCTCGACCAGTTCGCGGGCCGTGCGGGCGGCAGCGGTGCGCACGACGAACTCTGCAGGCTGGCGCGACAGGCGGTGAGTGACCACCAGATCGCGCAGCGCCACCTGGCCCGACTGAAGCCGGCCGAGGCGCTGGCGGGCGTAGTCGACGGCACGGGGCAGTGCGGCGCGGAAGCCGGCTACACCCTCGCCCTCAGCCAGGATCTCGAGCATCCCCTGCTGAGTTTCCTTAATGTAGCGGGGCGTATCGTGGCGGCGCAGCTCAATGCCGCGCACCTTGATCTCGCCGTCCTCGAAGGTGCCGAAGTAGCGGTTGGCGGCGGAGACGCGCGGTTCGGTACGAGAGGGGAGGAAGGCCACCCAGCGGTAGACGCCTTCCAGGTTGATCTGGAGGCCGGTCTGAGCCTGGATCTCGGCCAGCAGGCTCTCGTAATCCGGCCGGGCCGTGGCGCCGGGGCGGTGAATCCACAGTCCGTCCACGTAGAGGTGCAGGATGCGGAAGCCGCGCTCCTCGAGGACCTCCTTGGCGCGCAGCAGGACCTCGCGTCCGTAGGCGGTGACGGCCTCATGGGCTTCGATGCGGCCGAAGCGGGCGTTCTTGTAGCCCAGGTAGCCGAAGCAGGTGACCAGCAGCCACTTGTGGGCCGAGTAGCGCCGGCGGAAGACCTCGCGGCGCGGGTCGTCTTCGGGCAGCTGACGGATGAGGGCCTTGCAGCGGCCGCGCTTCTCCAGCAGGGGAGCCAGCGTCTCGGGGACTAGGCCCTGGCGGTGCTGGCAGACCGGGATGCCGATCTCGGGGACCGGGCGGCCGGGACAGCAGCGGGCGCCGACCGTCTCGGGGGAGAGATTGAAGCGCACCATGATGCTGGGATACATGGCGGTGAAGTCGAGCTCGGCAACGTGCTCGTGCAGGCCGGCGATGGGGTTGTAGACCAGGCCGCCCTTGTCGGCGGCCAGGAGCTGCAGGCCGGTCTTGAGCGATTCGGGCTGGCGCTTCTGCCAGGGGACGAGGATGCCGCGGCGCAGGGCCGTGTTGACCTGCATGGCGCTGATGCCGGTTCCGGTGGAGACGCGGGCCACGGTCTGGACCGGCAGGTTGGAGAGGCGGGCGATTTCGAGCGTGCCCTCCAGGCCGTAGTCGTCGGCCAGGAAGGCGTTCTGGCGGTCGATGTGCCAGCGTCCGAAGAGGGTGTGCTGCTCGTCGCGGAAGACGATGCGGCCGTAGGAGAAGTAGGAATGCGCCGGTTTGTGGGCCACTGGCAGGCGGCGGTCGCGGTTGAGGGGCAGGGGAAGGCGGTAGCGCTGGGCCAGGGCGATCAGGCGCGGCAGGAGGTAGGAGTCGCCGTAGGCGGTGAGGATTAGGTCCGGGTCGTGCTGTTCGAGCAGACGGGCAAAGCCGGCGACGAGAGAGCGGGAGCGCTGGCGGTGGAAGCCGTACGAGTGGCCATCGACCTCGACCAGCAGATCGCCGCGGTGACCGCGCGACGGATCGCTGAGGTCGCCGGAGAGGCGGAGGGCCATCACGCGCAGGGGCGGCAGGCGGTAGTCTGGCTCCCAGGGTGAGTCGAGGGCTTCGATCTGCTGGATGCGGCCGCCCTGGTGTTCCACGGCGCAGTAGGCGAGGGGGAAGACGCGGCGATGGAGGAAGTAGCGCTGAGACAGCGGGATGTCGACATCGTAGTAGGTGAGCTGGGGGCAGAGGGCATGGACCTGGCGGAAGAGTTCGGGCAGGAGGGGAGGGAAGCGGACGCCGATCTCGAGCACCTCCACCTCGCGGTCGAGGAAGAGATCCCGGCGTTCGCTGCGGCGCAGGAGGACCGGGGCGCTGCGGGCGCGCAGCATCTGGCACAGGGTGCGCAGGTCCGATTGGGGGCCGCGGGCGTAGAAGGTGGGGGTGAAGGTATCGTGCAGCGCGTGGGGGCGGCCGTCGCTGTCGATCAGCCAGACGGTGATGCCGCTGCCAGCGGGGTAAGCGTCAAAGAGCCAGGCGAAGAGGGTGGTCACGCCTCGCCCCCTTCTCCCTCGCCACGTTGTGGAGAGGGGGCAGCGAGGGAGAAGCCCTGCTGCGGCAGGAGGGCCTCGAGAAGGGCGCGCAGGCGCATCAGTTCTTTGTGTTCTTCGACCAGCATGGCCAGCAGCATGGTCTCGAAGGGTAGCATGTGGGAGGCGTAGGCGGCGGCGGCCAGGTGGCGGCGGGAGGCGGCCAGCAGGTCGTCGAGGGCGAGTTGATCCTCGCGCCGCAGAGCGCGGCGGAAGCGCAGGAGCGAGTCCTGCTCTTGGAGAAAGGCCTGGGTAATGGATGGCAGGGTGCGGCCCATGATCCCTCCTAGAACAACCGCGGCTGGAGCGGGGCGCCGGGGGAGGGCAGGCGCAGGCGCCAGACGGCGTCGGCGGCGGCCTCCACCACTTCGAGGAGGACCTGGCGGCTGGGCTTGGTGCAGGCTTGGGGTAGGCGGGTGCCGACGATCACCGGGCCGGCCGTGGCCAAGCGCTTGAGGTGGGCGAGGGTGGCCGAGAGCAGGCGTTCGACCTCTCTCAGGGGGACGCTCTCGTCGTAGAAGGTGGCCAGCAGGTCGAGCACGAAGAGGGGGTCGGACGTGGCTGGGGCGTTCTCGATGAGTTCGGCCAGCTGGAAGCAGGTGAAGGCGCGCGAGAGACGAAGGCGCTCCAGGACGGCCTGCAGGTCAGGGGTGAGGCGGCGGGCCAAGCGGGCGACGAAGTATCCGTCGAAGCTGTTGCCGCCGTCGAACAGGCGGACGGGGAGGCCGCGGGCGGCCAGGGTGGTGGCAGCGGCCAGCAGGGTTCGGGTGGGGGCCTGGGTTCCCCAGAGCAGCGCCAGCCGCGGCTGGAGCAGTTCGTCGAGCAAGTGGCCGTCGACGGCGGGGATGGGGAAGTCGGCGGAGGAGAGTGCGATCAGCTCTCGGGCCATGGGGCACCTGTTGTGTCGCGACAAGAACGTTTGTTCTATTTCTACCTCCAAGTCCGATCCGAATCCATCCCACTTCGGGTGGCGAAACTGGGGGATTTTGGCCGCTCGGACGGGTCCTTCCCACTCTTCTCACGCAATTCAAAGATTGAGCATATACGCATATGATTATCTGCACACATACTTGTGATAAAGGTCACTAAGGCTACTGGGTATATCCGGTTACGCTTGTTCAGCCGCAATCGGCGGAGGCGCCGGAGCGAGAGAAGGCGGGACCCATGGTCACAGCGGAATTCAGCCAAGAGATCGTTGCCCTGCATGCCGACATCTGTTCGGCTCTGGCAGAGCCGCGCCGCATCCTGATCCTGTACGCCCTGCACGAGAGGCCCAGCAACGTCAGCGAGCTGGCGCATGCCCTCGGCATCACCCAATCCGCCGCCTCTCGCCATCTCAACCTGCTGCGTGAGCGCGGTCTGGTGCTGGCCCAGCGCGAGGGTCAATCGGTCGTCTACGCGCTGGCCGATGCCCGCATCATCCAGGCGCTGGACTTGCTGCGGGCGGTGCTGGCCACCCGGTTGAGGAGTCAAGCGGCCTTGGCCGAATCCGTTCCCCCCAACGATTCCACCACGGGAGTTTCTCGATGAAGGACCTGCTCATCCTGGGCGCCGGCACCGCGGGCACGATGGTCGCCAACCGCCTCCGCCGTGCCCTGAACAGCGACTGGCGCATCACCATCGTCGACCAGCACGAGACGCACTACTATCAGCCCGGCTTCCTGTTCATCCCCTTTGGCATGTACAGCAAGAGCGACGTGGTCAAACCGCGGCGGGACTTCATCCCGGCCGGCGTCGACCTGATCCTCTCGCCGGTGGACGTCATCGAGCCCGAGCACAACCGCGTCCGCCTGGCCAAGGACGGCCGCCTGCTCCGCTACGACTACCTGGTGATCGCCACCGGCGCGCAGATCCGCCCCGACCAGACGCCCGGGCTGCAGGAGCACGAGTGGCGCCGCAGCATCCACGACTTCTACACGCTCGAGGGCGCGGTGGCGCTGGCCAAGACCCTGCGCACCTGGCAGGGCGGCCGCATGGTCGTCAACGTCGTCGACAACCCGATCAAGTGTCCGGTGGCGCCGCTCGAGTTCCTGATGCTGGCCGACTGGTACTTCCACGAACAGGGGATGCGGGAGAGGGTGGAGATCATCTACGCCACTCCGCTCCCGGGCGCGTTCACCCGGCCCATCGCCTCCAAGCATCTCGGCGACATCCTGCAGCGCAAGGGGATCCGCGTGGTCACCGATTTCCAGATCGAGCGCGTCGACCCCGATGCCCGCCGCATCATCGCCTACGACGAGCAGGACATCGAGTACGACCTGCTGGTGTCGGTGCCCCTGAACATGGGCGACGAGGCCATCGCCCGCTCCGGCCTGGGGGATGAGCTGAACTTCGTCCCGGTCGACAAGCACACCTTCCTCTCGCCGAAGTACGACAACATCTTCGCCCTGGGCGATGCCGCCGCCCTGCCGACCTCGAAGGCGGGTTCGGTGGCGCACTTCGCCTCCGAGGCGTTCACCGACAACTTCCTGCGCTACATCGACGGCCTCGAACTGCTGCCGACCTACGATGGCCACGCCAACTGCTTCATCGAATCGGGCTTCGGCAAGGGCCTGCTCATCGACTTCAACTACGAGGTCGAGCCGCTGCCGGGCCGCTACCCGCTGCCGGGTGTGGGTCCTTTCAGTCTGCTCCAGGAATCGGAGATGAACCACTGGGGCAAGATGATGTTCCGCTGGATGTACTGGAACCTGCTGCTCAAGGGGCAGGAACTGCCGCTGCCGGTCCGCATGACGATGGCCGGCAAGTGGGACAAGTGAGCGAAGGCGATGGACCAGACGCTGGCTGATTTGCACCACAAAGTCGACGCCCTGACCGAACAGGTGGCGTACCTCAGCGAGCAGGCGCGCTGGGCGGAGCGGCAGCGCCAGGACCGGGCGGAGCTGATGCGCGACCTGACGCCGATCGCCAACCAGGCGTTCCGCTTGACCATGGAGCAGCTGGAAGAGATCCAGGACTACGTCGACCTATCCGACCTGCTGCGCCTGTTCAAGCGCCTGCTGCGCAACGGGCGCAACCTGGAACGCATGCTCGACCAGCTCGAGGGCCTGGTCGATTTGGCCGACACCGTGGGCCCGCTGGCCGATGAGATCTTCGCCAAGTCCATCGAGGCCCTGGCCGAGCTGGAGCGCAAAGGCTACTTCGCCGTGGCCCGCGGAGGGATGCATGCTGCCGACAGCGTGGTGGCGTCCCTGAGCGAGGCAGACATGCAGCGCCTGGCCCAAAGCGCCGGGCTGCTCGCGGAACTGGTCAAAGGCCTGGCGCAGCCAGAGCTGCTGCTCTTTGTCCAGGGTGTCGTGGAAACGGCGCAGCGTGAGGCGAATGAACCGCTCGACGCATCGCTCCTGGGCCTCCTCCGCCTGCTGCGCGACCCGGCCGTCCGCCGCGGCCTGGGGCTGGTGCTGCGCCTGCTGCGCGCCGTTGGAGCGCAGTTGGAGAGCAAGAACTGATCCGTACTCTCACGTCCTTGTGGAGGGAACCATGCCGACCCGAACCATTGCTGGCAAGACCGTCCAGGTCAACGACGAGGGGTTCATGACCGACCCCAGCGAGTGGACGCGCGAGATCGCCGTCGAACTGGCGAAGGAGGAGGGGATCGCAGAACTGACGCCGGCGCACTGGAAGGTGATTGAGTTCTGCCGCCAGGACGCCGCCGCCTCGGGCAAGGCGCCCACCCTGCGGCGCATCACCACCGCCGCCGGCGTGCCCACCAAGGAACTGTTCGCCCTGTTCCCCAAGGGGCCAGCCAAGAAGGTGGCGCGCATCGCCGGCCTGGGCAAGCCGGAAGGCTGCGTCTGAGCCGGCGCCGCCCGCATCCGATCGCACGAGAGGAGAGGACACTCATGGCCGAACAGAACCGCAAGATCGCCTTCATCTGCTCCAAGGGCAACCTGGATATGGCCTATCCGGCCCTGGTGATGGGCTGGGCCGCCCTGGGCAACGGCATCGACGTCACCATCTTCTTCACCTTCTGGGGACTGGACCTGATCAACAAGGCCCGCGTCGACCATCTGGAGATCCCGCCCATCGCCAACACCAGCATGAAGATGAACATGATGGGCGTGCCCGGGTACCTGGGCATCCCCCAGATCATGGGCGTCATCCCGGGCATGACGGCCTTCGCCACCGCGCTGATGAAGAAGAAGATGGCCGCCCTCGAGGTGCCGACGGTCCGTGAATACCTGCAGATGCTCGTCGACGGCGGGGCCAAGCTCTACGCCTGCAGGATGTCGGTCGATATGTTTGGCCTGAAGAAGGAAGACTTCGTCGAGGGCGTGATCGACATCGTCACTGCCGGCGACTTCATGGACCTGACGGAAGGCGCGCAGATCATCTTCATCTAGGCCGACGCCCCCTCAGGCCGGACAGTCAGAAGATCCCCTCTCCCCTCGGGCGCTGATCTCGAGGGTGGGAGAGGATTCGGTTGACCCGCCGCTTGATGGGCGGGCCTCAGCCGGAGCGAGACGGGCCGAGGAGCTCCGCCAGCCGAGGGTGCTCGGCGTAGACGCCGCGATAGTCGGGAGGGAGCAGCGCGGCGATGCGGCACATGATCTCGTCCGTGTTGCGCCGCAGCCCAGCGCTGCGGTCTCCCTCCTCGACGGGTGGCAGCCGGAAGGGTGGGCCGAAGCGGACATGCAGCCGAGGACGGCGCAGGCGCAGGAGCTGCGCCATCGCGTTCTCCGTGCCCCAGACGGCCACCGGCACCACCGGCACCCCCGTCTGCTGAACCAGGTACGCGGCCCCGGTCCGGGCGCGCCCCAAGCGGCCGGTCTTGCTGCGCGTGCCCTCCGGCGCCATGCCGAAGACCTTGCCGGCGCGCAGCCACTCCACCGCCGCCTGCAGCGCCTCCCGGTCGACCTCGCCGCGGCGGATGAAGATACCTCCCCCCAGGCGCAGGATGGTGCCGAAGAACAGGTGGCGCTGGTACTTCTCGGCGGCCCAGCCGGTGAGGTGAGCGCCGCCGATCAGGGAATAGATCAGAGGTGCGTCCACGCGGCTGAGGTGGTTGGAGACGAGCAGGTACGGACCTCGCGCCGGGACGTGTTCCTGTCCCTCCACGCTGCGACGCGAGAGGAGCCGGAAGAGAAGGTCAAAGACCCAGCGCAGGAGGGCGGGCATGCGGCGGCACCAGTGCAAGGCTGGGGCAAATTGTAGACCGCTTCTCGGGGTGCTACAATCGCCGCCGTCGTTCAGCGGAGGCGCGGATGATCACCCTTCACCCCGTCGACACCGACTCCCGTGCAGATGTCCAGCGGTTCCTCCACCTTCCCTTTCGCCTCTACCGGGGCCATCCGCTGTGGGTCCCGCCGATCCTGATCGATGCCGCCACGCAGTTGAACCGGCGCAAGCATCCGTTCTACGAGCACTCCGACGCCGAGTTCTTCCTGGCTCGGCGGGACGGCCAGGACGTGGGCCGCATCGCCCTGCTGGAGAACCGCCGCTACAACGCGTACCACGGCAAGCGGCAGGCGCAGTTCTACCTCTTCGAGTGCGTGGACGATCTGGAGGTGGCGCGGGCGCTGTTTGAGCGCGGCTATGAATGGGCGCGGGCGCGTGGGCTGAACCAGCTGGTGGGACCCAAGGGCTTCGGCGCGCTGGATGGCTACGGCATGCTGGTGGACGGCTTCGAGTTCCGCCCAGCGATGACGATGATGAACTACAACCCGCCCTACTACCCGCGCTTCATGGAGGTGCTTGGCTTCCGCAAGGAAGTGGACTTCGTCTCGTGCTACCTCTCGGCGGACCGGTTCCGCCTGCCCGAGCGCATCCACCGCGTTGCCGAACGGGCGGCGGCGCGCAGCGGCCTGACGGTGCACCGCTTCCGCAGCAAGAAGGAACTCGTGTCCTGGGCACCGCGCATCGGGCGGGCCTACAACCAAGCCTTCGTCCACAACTGGGAGTACTACCCGCTGACCGAGCGGGAGATCGCCTTCCTCACCGACAATCTGATGACCGTGGCCGACCCCCGGCTGATCAAGATCATCACGCACGACGAGGACGTGGTGGGCTTCCTGTTTGCCTTCCCCGATGTCTCGGCCGCCATCCAGCGCAGCCGCGGCCGCCTGCTGCCCTTCGGCATCTTGGACTTGCTGATCGAGTTCAAGCGGACGAAGTGGGTGGCTATCAATGGGGCGGGCATCCTGCCCGAGTTCCAGGGCCGCGGCGGCAACGCGCTGCTGTACTCCGAGATGGAGAAGACCATTCGGGAGGCCGGCTTCCGCCACGCCGACCTGACGCAGGTAGCCGAGAGCGCCGTGCAGATGCGCCGCGATCTAGAGAACATCGGCGGCGTCCCCTACAAGAACCACCGTGTGTTCATCCGGGACGTGTAGCGGCGCGGTCGGGTCGGGCAATTCAGCACGGGAGGGCAGGCATGAAGCAGTACGAGGCCGCTCTCCTTGCTCTTGAGCGGCTCGGGGGCCAGGCGACGCTCGCCCAGTTGTACTGGGAGACGATGAAGGTGCCGGGTGTCAAGTGGGGCACCAAGACTCCCTTTGCCTCGATCCGCCGCATTGTTCAGGAACGCCCGGAGATCTTCCGGGTGCGGCCGGGCCTCTGGGCGCTGGAGTCCCACCGTTCGAGGCTCGGCCTTGAAAGGGCCGAGGGGAAAAGAGCAGCCGCGGATGAATCAGCGCATGCCTACTACCAGGGCCTCCTGGCCATGATCGGCAACCTGCGCGGCCTGCGGACCTACATTCCCAATCACGATCGGAACAGGATCTGCCTGCAGAAGCGCCTGGGCGAGGTGCGCTCCCTGGAGAAGGTCCCTCCATTCTCGTACGACCCCTTTGTGCGGCAGGTGGCCACGATCGATGTCTCCTGGTTCAACGACCGACGGATGCCGGACAGCCTCTTCGAAGTGGAACAGACCACGAACATTCAGGATTCCCTGGTGAAGTTCCTCGAACTGCAGGATTTCCATGCTCGCATGGTCATTGTTGCCTCCGCTGCCCGTCGGAGGGAGTTCGAGGACAAGAAGACTCGCCGAGCCTTTCGGCCGATTGCCCAGCGCGTGTCGTTCTACGCATGCGAGGCGCTGGCGCGGGACTACGAGTACGAGGCCGTGAGGCGTGGGGCGGACTTCGTGCTTTAGGGGATCCAGGATGGTCCTGCAGTTGGCCGCCGAGAGGCGCTCGACGCGGG
>FWPV01012055.1_pt1 | contig 13487 bp, 9 predicted proteins | sample 2228371 | NCBI WGS metagenome assembly FWPV01 (sample SAMEA103939776, study PRJEB20133) | metagenome | reverse complement strand
GCCAACAGCTGCAAAATAGGGATATCCTGCCACCGTAACCTGTGGCCGTTTGACGTGTAGCCACGATAGCAGATTTCCCCTGCCCCGTCTACGGTTTTATTCTAACCTAACCAGTTTTCTTCCTTGCTGATTCGGGATGGAGAATATCTATCCGGCCCGGTCCTGCAAATAAGCCTTGACAAGCGGGGCGAATCTCTATATGTATACATTTTTAAAGCACGTCGACGGCGGGGTAGCTCAGTCGGTAGAGCAGCGGACTGAAAATCCGCGTGTCCCCAGTTCGATTCTGGGCCCCGCCACCATCCCCCTAGTACTCCCTTGTCTGCCAAGCCTTTCGTAATTCCGTAACCTGGCGCACCGTTCCCCCATTCGGGCTAACCCCTGTAAGCCTCATAGAGGCCAGAGGACTGGGGCCAAAAGGACCGTCACCACGCCGGTCACCAGCGTCAGCGGCACGCCGATGCGGAAGAAATCCGTGACGCGATACGTCCCCGGTTCGAAGACCATCAGGTTGGTCTGGTAGCTCCAGGGCGAAATGAAGCTGCAGGATGCCCCCACCAGCAGGGTGAGGACAAAGGGCATGGCATTCACTCCCAGGTTAGCGGCCAGGTTCATGGCGATGGGAAACATGAAGACCGCGGAGGCCACATTGGTCACCAAGGCGTTCATCAGCACACAACCCAGGTAGACCGACGTCAGCGCCAGGTAGGGGTGCGCACCGCCGATGGCCAGAATTCCCGTTGCTATGGCTGCGGCCAGACCGCTGGCCTGCACCGCCGCGCCCAGCCCCATGGCGCTGGCGATGATGATGAGGATGGTGAAATCCACACTGCGGCCGGCCCAACGGGGGGTCATGCAGCCGCTGAGGAGCATGGCGCCGGTGGCCAGGAGGGCGGCGTTGAGCATACTCAGCCAGCCCAGAGCAGCAGCTGCCACCATCACCGCCATGATGCCGATGGCGGTCATGGCCCGGTCGTAGCGTTTGAAGCGGACGCCGGTAAGGCGTTTGGTCAGCAGAAATTTCTCTTCGTTCTGGTTGTCATGGAAAAAATCCTCCTCCACCTCCAGGATCAGATCATCTCCCGCCTCCAGCCGCACTTCGGCCAAGGGCAGGTCCACGGCCTGCCCCAGACGGGACAGACCCACCAGGGCAAATCGGCAGGAGCTGCCATCATGGGGCAGATCGCCGATCCTCCGGCCGATCTCCGGACACTGCGGTGACACCACCGCTTCCACCAGCCGGTGGGAGAAGCGTTGGGAATCGAACTGCTGCAAGCGCTGGACCGGCTCCAGGCCATTGGTATCCCAGAGTGTGGGGATCACGTCAAAATTCGCCGCAAAGGCCAGGCGATCTCCGGCCGCCAGCACCGTCCCGGGTGCCAACGCCGCCACCCCGCCGTCCGCCCGCCGCACCTCCAGAAGCCGCAAGCCTTCGGTCTCCAGATACCCCAGGTCCTGCAGCCGTCGGCCGATCAGCGGCGCCCCCGGCACGACCAGAAATTCGGCCCGATACCAGCGTTTCAGACGCAGGGTGATATCCGCTTTCCGGGGATCGGGCAGCAGCCACCGGCTGGCCGCCATCATGAACCCCAGTCCCACCAGGGTCACCGGCACCGCCACAGGGGCCATGGTAAACATGTGCAGAGGCTCCAGCGGCGTTTGCGGCGCCCGGGTCAGGTAATCCCGCACCAGTCCCGCCAGCACCAGGTTGGTGGCCGTGCCGATGAGGGTGCAGGTCCCCCCCAAAATGGTGGCGTAACTGAGGGGGATATAGAGGCGGGTGGCCGGCAGGGCCGTGGACCGGGCCAAGTCTCGGATTACGGGAATGAACATGGCGACAATGGGCGTGTTGTTGAGAAAGGCGCTGCCTGCGGCCACCGGCAATAAGATCTTGATCTGGGCCGCCAACAGGGTCCGGGGGCGACCGATGAAGCGCTCCACCAGCAGGTTGATGGCCCCGGTGCGATGCATGCCGGCAGCCACCATGAAGAGCACCCCGATGGTGAGCACCCCCGGATTGGCAAACCCCCGCAGGGCCTCTTCCACCGGCGCCAAACCGAAGGTCAGGACCAGGGTCAGGGCCCCTAAAAATACCGCCACCGGGGGAATCCTGGTGCCGATCAGCAGCCCGAAGACGCCGAGTAACACGGCCAAGGTCAGGTAAGCCGATAGTTCCATAGGGACATAGTCGATGGTGGGAGGATATCGCCGATGTTCAGCTTCTGGCGTAGCCACAAGCGGCTGTCGGGGTTGGGGGCGGGGTTGTAGGGCAGGGGGCTGTACCCCCTGCCCCCCTCCCCTACGGTCACGTTTTCAGCACCCTGCTACTGTGTATGATTTTTCATCCAGGCCAACAGCCGGTCCGCCGGCCAGGCATTGATGATATCCTCTTTTTCGGCCCACCCCCGCCGGGCCTGGGCCACGCCCAGGTTCATATAGCGCAGCTGGTCGATGTGGTGCGCGTCAGTGTTAATGACCATCTTGACGCCGGCCTGTTTGGCAGCCATGATGTTGACATCCCCCAGGTCCAGGCGTTCGGGGTAGGCATTGATCTCCAGGATGGTGCCGGTCTCCCGGGCCAGACGCAGGAGGTCGCCCACGGCAATATCGTATTCCTCCCGGCGTTTCAGGATGCGGCCGGTGGGGTGGGAGATGATGTCCACATGGGGGTTGGCCATGGCCGTCTGCAACCGGATCAGCATCTCCTCCCGGGGCATGCGGAAGGTGGAATGGATGCCGGCGATGACGTAATCCATCTGGGCCAGGACTTCGTCGGCGATGTCAATGCTGCCGTCGTTCAGGATGTTGGCCTCACAGCCCTTCAGGATCCGGAACCTGTTGCCGGCCTCGGTCAGGCGGGCGTTGAGCGCATCGATCTCCCGGTTCCGGGCCAGGAGCTGCTCCTCGTCCAGCCCATGTTCAATGCGCAGGAACTTGGTATGGTCCGAGATACCCACATACTCATACCCCAGGGCCAGGGCCGCCTGGGCGATCTCGGCGATGGGTTGGGCGCCGCCATTCCAGTTGGAGTGGACATGCAGGTCGCCTTTGATATCACCGTAGTCAATGAGCACCGGTAGCCGGCCTTCCCGGGCGGCGGCCAGCTCGCCCCGATCCTCCCGCAGCTCCGGAGGGATCCAGGCCAGCCCCAGGGTCTGGTAAATCTCTTCTTCGCTCCTGCCGGCCACCACCTGATCATGCTCGTCGAACAAGCCATATTCGTTCAATTTATAGCCCTGGTCGATGGCGATCTGCCGCAGGGCGATGTTGTGTTCCTTGGAGCCGGAAAAGTATTGCAGGGCCGCCCCATAGCTTTCCGCCGGGATGACCCGCAGATCTGCATCCAAACCCTGGCGCAGGCGCACCGAAGATTTGGTGGGGCCGTGGGCGTGCACCTTGACCACATCCGGTTGGGATACAAAGAATTCCATCACCTTTTCGGGCTGGGCTGACACGGCCAGGAAATCCAGGTCGCCGATGGTCTCTTTGCGGCGTCGGAACGAACCGGCCACATCGGCCCGGGCCACCTCCGGCCGGCTCTGCAGGGCCGTCAGCAGCTGTTCGGCCAGGGGCCAGACCTCCCCCAGGAGGAAGCGGCCGGTGCTCTTCTTCAGGAACTCAATGCCCTCCAGGATATTGGCTTCGGTCTTGGCCCCGAAGCCTTTCAGGGGCGCAATCCGGTGTTCCCGGGCCGCAGCTTCCAGCTCCGCCAGGTTGGTAACCCCCAGCTGTTCATAAAGGATCTTGGCTTTCTTGGGCCCCATGCCCTCCACCGCCAGGAGTTCGTCCAGCGCAATGGGCAGCTTGCGGCGGAACTCCTCATAATAAGCGATCCTACCGGTCTGCAGATACTCCTCGATCTTCTGGGCGATGCTCTCCCCGATGCCTGGGATCGCCTTCAGCGCCTTCAGCCCCCCTTGCCGATAGATATCGTCGATGCTATCTTTAAGATTTTCCAGGGTGATGGCCGCCTTCTGATAGGCATAGGGCTTGAAACGCACCCCGTCTATCTCCAGGTATTCGGCGATCTCATGAAAAATTCTGGCAATTTCTCGATTTTGCATGGCGGTGGTTTTTAACCCGCGACATTTGTGATATTTATTGTATCATGTCGCCGAGATAAGGGCGATAAGAACTTCAGCAGCACAGACATGGACACGCATCTGCACTCGCCAAGAGGATACTGCTTATGGCCAAACCTGAACTCACCCCGCCGCCCAACTTCATCCGCACCATCATCGAAGAGGATCTGCGCACCGGCAAATTCGGCGGCCGGGTCATCACCCGTTTTCCCCCTGAACCCAATGGCTACCTGCACATCGGCCATGCCAAATCCATCTGCCTGAACTTCGGCCTGGCCGCGGATTATCACGGCCATTGCAATTTCCGCTTTGACGATACCAACCCCAGCAAAGAAGATATTGAGTTTGTGGAGTCCATCCAGGCGGATGTCCGTTGGCTGGGGTTTGATTGGGGCGACCGCCTCTACTATGCCTCGGACTATTTTGAGCAGCTCTACCAGTGGGCCGAGAAACTCATCCTGGACGGCAAGGCCTATGTGGACGAGCTCAGCCCCGAGGAGATCCGGGAGTATCGCGGCACCCTCACCGAGCCGGGGCGGGAGAGCCCTTGGCGCCACCGGCCCGTGGCCGAGAACCTGGAGCTGTTCCGGCGCATGCGGGCCGGGGAGTTCCCCGAAGGTTCCCTGACCCTGCGGGCAAAGATCGACATGGCCTCCCCCAACCTCAATCTCCGGGATCCGGTGATGTATCGCATCAAGTATGCGCCCCACCACCGCACCGGCACCACGTGGTGCATCTATCCCATGTACGATTGGGCCCACGGGCAGTGCGACTCCATCGAGGGTATCACCCACTCCATCTGCACCATGGAGTATGAGGACCACCGGGCTCTCTACGATTGGTATCTGGATCAGTTGGGCATCTACCACCCCCAACAGATCGAGTTCGCCCGCCTGAACCTGAGCCACACGGTGCTGAGCAAACGCCGGCTCATCCAATTGGTGCAGGAAGGCCACGTCAACGGCTGGGATGACCCCCGTATGCCCACTCTAGCCGGCATGCGCCGCCGGGGCTACCCGCCGGCCGCCATCCGCACCTTCTGCGAACGCATCGGTGTGGGCAAACGGGAAAATCTAGTGGATATGGCCCTGCTGGAGTTCTGCGTGCGGGAGGAGCTCAACAAGTGGGCTCCCCGGGTCATGGGGGTGCTGCGGCCGCTGAAGGTGGTCATCGAGAACTACCCGGAAGGCCAGGTGGAGGAACTGGAAGCCGTCAACAACCCCGAAGATCCCGGGGCCGGCACCCGCCCCCTCCCCTTCAGCCGGGAGCTGTATATCGAGCGGGACGATTTCCTGGAGGACCCGCCCAAGAAGTTTTACCGCCTGGCGCCGGGGCGGGAGGTGCGGCTGCGCTATGCCTTCTTCCTGAAATGTCAGGAAGTGATTAAGGATCCGGCCACTGGCGAAGTAGTGGAGCTGCGCTGTACCTATGATCCCGCCACCCGGGGCGGCCAGGCCGCGGACGGCCGCCAGGTCAAGGCCACCATCCATTGGGTATCGGCGGCCCATGCCATGCCCGCGGAGGTGCGGCTCTATGACCGGCTCTTCAGCCATCACCACCCGGCGGCCACCGAGGATTTTAAGGCACACCTCAACCCCACCTCCCTCCAGGTCATCTACCCTGCCTTGCTGGAGCCGTCTTTGGCCAATGCCCGGGTCGGCGGCCAGTACCAACTGGAGCGGCTGGGGTATTTCTGCGTCGATCCGGACAGCCGCCCCCACCGCCTGGTCCTGAACCGCACCGTCACCCTGCGGGACGCCTGGGCCAAGCTGCAGGAGGGGGAAAAACAGGGCAGAAAACCATGAAACCACCGGAATTGCAACCTTGGACCATCCTGGCCCGCCTGCGCCGGGAACAGCCGTTGGTGCACCACCTGACCAACTGGGTGACCATCTACGACTGCGCCCAGGTGGTGAAGGTCCTGGGCGGTTCGCCGGTCATGGCCCACGCGGCCGAAGAAGTGGCGCAGATGACCTCGCTGGCCGCCGCCCTGGTCTTGAACATCGGCACCTTAACCCCGGATTTCGTCGCCGCCATGCTCCTGGCCGCGCAAGCTGCCAACGTTAAGGGCATCCCGGTGGTCCTGGACGTCTGCGGCGCCGGGGCCACCCAGTTGCGGGATGAGGCCAGCCTGCGGCTGTTAGACGGCGCCCGCATTGACATCATCAAAGGCAACGCCTCGGAGATCGCCCGGGTGAGTGGTCTGGCCATCCAGACTAAGGGCGTGGATGCCGGCGAGGTCCAGGCCGACCTGCGGCACCTTGCCCGGAATCTGGCCCGGGAGCGCCGGGCCGTGGTGGTCATCACCGGCGCCACCGATATTGTGGCCGACCAGGATCGCCTCCTGGAGGTCGCCAACGGTCACCCCCTCATGGGACACGTGGTGGGGACCGGCTGTATGGCCACTTCCATCATCGGTGCCTGTGCTGCGGTGGAGCCGGATTTGACCCTGGCCGCGGCCGCAGCCCTGGTCTGCTTCGGCGTGGCCGCAGAACTGGCCGCCCAGGGCGGGGGCGGCCCGGCGGCTTTTAAGGAGCGCCTCTTCGACGCCCTCTATGGGCTCGATGAAAAGGCCCTGCGGGAACGGATGGCAGTACGATGGTGAGTGGGTATTATTTCATCACCGACGCCCGCCTGAGTCGGGCCGGCAATGTCAGCGATGTCCGGGCCGCGGTGGCCGCCGGCGTGCGCATCATTCAGTATCGGGACAAAGAGGCGGACCTGACCGCCCTGGTGGCCGAAGCCCGGGAGCTGCGGCGCCTCTGCCGGCAGTGCCTCTTCCTCATCAATGACCATGTGGAGGTGGCGCTGGCGGTGGGGGCCGACGGCGTCCATCTCGGCCAAGAAGATATGCCCTACGACGAGGCCCGGCGCCTCTTGGGCCCGGATAAGATCATCGGCGTGACCGTCAATACGGTGGACCAGGCGGTGCAGGCCGCGGCTCAAGGCGCCGCCTATCTGGGCGTGTCCCCCATCTACGCCACCCGGACCAAAGTTGATGCCGGCGCGCCCGCAGGCCTGGAGCTGCTGCGGCAGATCCGCCGCCGGGTGCGCCTACCCCTGGTGGCCATCGGCGGCATCACCTTGGAGAATGCCCCGGCGGTTATCGCCGCCGGCGCCGACAGCCTGTGCGCCATCTCCGCGGTGGTGACCCAGCCGGACGTGGCTGCCACCATCCGGGCCTTCCAATGCCTCTTTCCCCGGCGCCCTTAAGATATGCCCGGCGGCGATGTTCCACTAACAGCCAACAGGGGCTGATCCCAGCCACAATCACCCTGACAACCATGCACCCCCTGGGCCCACCAAGAACGGCAAAAAGAAGAGCTCCCATGAGATCAAACCTCCGCAGCATCTGTAGCCTCCTGCTGGCCTGGCTGTTGGTCTTGGCCGCCGGGTTGTCCGCAGCCCAAGAGATCCGCATCATTCATTGGAACGATTGGCACGGGCATGTCCAGCCGGCGTCGGACCGGCAGCCGCGGCCCCTGCTGGGCGGTGCGGCCCAGCTGGCCTGGCGGCTGGCGGCTTTGCGCCAGGAGAAACCGTCCCTGGTGCTGGCCGCCGGGGACATGATTCAAGGGAGCGTCTGGGCCAACTTCCGCCAAGGCCGGGCGGCCATGGACCTGCTCAACCGGCTGCGCCTGGATGCCATGGTGGTGGGCAATCATGAATTTGACTTCGGCCTGGATGTCCTGCGGCAGCGTCTCCAGGAGGCGCGTTTTCCGGTGTTGGGGGCCAATGTGACGGGGGTGCCGGAACTCCAGCCGTGGATCCGGCTGGAAGTCCAGGGCGTATCGGTGGCGGTCATCGGCTTGCTCACGCCGGAGACTGGTAGGATCAGTGTGGGCGGAGCCGATCTGCGGCTGCGTTTCCTGGCCCCGGAACAGACCTTGGCCCACTACCTGCCGGAGATGCGCAGTCAGGCACAGCTCATCGTGGTCCTGTCCCACCTGGGTCTGGCCGCGGACAAACAGCTGGCCGCCCAGGTCCCGGGTATTGACTTGATCGTCGGCGGGCATTCCCACACCCGGTTGGCCGCCCCTGTGGTGGTGGGAGATACCCTCATCGTCCAGGCCTGGGAGCACGGCAAGGTGCTGGGAGTGCTGGATCTGCAGGTGGAGGACGGCAGGATCCGGCAGTGGCAGGGCCGCCTGGAGGCCGTCCCGGCCGAGGGGCCGGGCGATCCGGAGGTGGCGCAGCTGGTGGCGTATTATGAGGCCCAGATGGCCGACGAACTGGGGGCCGGGGTGGGCCGGACCGCCCTGAGGTTGGACGGGACCGGGGCCCGGCAACGGGAGACCGATCTGGGCAACTGGCTGGCTGACATCGCCCGGCAGGTCACCGGAGCCCAGGTAGCCATCCTGAACGGCGGCGGCATCCGCGGCAGCCTGCCGGCCGGGCCCATCCGCCGGCGGGATATTTATGAAGTTCTGCCCTTCCCCAACCGCCTGGTGGTCCTCCGGCTCACCGGCCGGCAGCTGCGTCAGGTCCTGGAACACAGCCTGAGCTCCCTGCCCCGGCCTGCGGGCCGTTTCCTGCAGGTCTCCGGTCTGGTGGTGCGCTACGACCCAGGGGCGCCGCCGGGCCGTCGCCTCCTGGCCGTGCAGGTGGTTGGTCGCCCCCTGGCCGATCACCAGCACTACACCGTGGCCACGGTGGACTATCTGGCCATCGGCGGCGACGGCTACCATTGGCTGGCCAATCTGCCCCGGGAACTGCCGGACGGCATTGCCGACCTGACCTTCCAGGAAGTGGTGATCCAATACTTAGCCCATCAGCAGACCGTCGCCCCCCCAGCGGCAGGCCGTCTGCTGCCGAGCCCGGCCCAGCCTGGGGACGTCCGGGCGCCGGCGCCGGAGCTGCTCCAGGGTCCCGGACCAGCCCCTGACCGCGCTCCGGCCCCCAGGGAATCATGGCTTCGGCAACCCCCGGCGTTAAAAGATCTCGTCCAGCAGCGGCTGCCAGACTTCCTGTTGCCGGAACTCGGCCGGCTTCAGACAGGTGATCAGCCGCCCGTCTTTCAACACCACCAAGTGCTCAGCCAGTCGCCGGGCCTGGTTCAGGCTGTGGGAGACCACCACGATCTGGTAGCGGTGTTTGAGGGCCAACAGGAGCGCTTCGATATCCTGTGCGGTGCGGAAATCCAGATTGGCCGTGGGCTCGTCCAGCAGGAGAAACTCCGGCTCCAGGGCCAGGGTGCGGGCCAGGCAGAGGCGTTGCTGCTGGCCCCCTGACAATAGGGCGGCGGGCAACCGCAGCCGTTCTTTGACTTCCTCCCACAGTCCCACCAGGCGCAGGACCTCCTCCACCCGGGCAGCGCTGGCCTGCTTGGACAGGCCGGTCACCAGTCGCACCGGTAGGGCAATATTTTTTTCCACACTCAGGGGCAAGACATTGGGATTCTGAAACACCATCCCCACCCGCCGGCGCACCTCTTGCAGGTCCACGTCCGCCGCGGTAATGTCCTGCCAGCCATCCCGAAAGCGCAGTCTGACCGCCCCGGACATCCGCACCGCAGGGAAATAATCATTCAGTCTGTTCAAGGCCCGCAGGAGGGTGGTCTTGCCGGAACCGGAGCGGCCGATGATGACCGTCAACTGCCCCTGATAGAGCTGCAGGGAGACCTCCTGGAGCACCCGTCGCGGGCCGAAGGCCACGGACAGACGGTCCACCACTCCGGTCAACTCAGCCCGCGGCCCTGGAGCATCAGCCACGGTTCGTTCCCAGCCGGTGGAGTACCTGCGCAACCGCCAGGAGGATGGCAGTAAAAACCAGCAGCACCAGGGCGGCCCCGAACCCCCGGGCCAATTCCTCGCCGGTGCGGTGTTCGGCGGCCAGATAGTAGATGGTGAAGGGCAGGGCTTCGAAGGTATCAGTGATGTGGCGAGGCAGCCCCGCATTGGCCACCACCCCGGTGAGGAGGATCACTGCGGTATCCTCCGCCGTCCGCCCTAAGGTGAGGATGATGCCGCTGAGAATCCCCCGGCTGGCCGCCGGCAACAGGATGTGCCGGGTCAAGTGCCAGTCGCTCAGTCCCAGGCTGATACCGGCCATCTTCAAGCTGTCCGGCAGGCCTTCCAGACTGGTTTGCGTTGCCAGGATCAGATAGGGCAGGACCAACAGGGTCAGGCAGCCGGCCGCCAACAGGAGACCGGTATTGGCCTCCGGCAGCAACGTCTGCCGCAGGAAGAGGATGAGGGCAAAGCCGAACAACCCCATGAGGATGGAAGGGATGCCGGCGAGGATCTTAATCAACACTGCGATGCCGTGTTTCAGCCGTCCTTGGGCAAATTGTGCCAGGTAAATGCCGCTCATAACCCCTAAGGGGATGGCCAGACAGGCAGACAGGAGCACTAACAAAAGGGTCCCCACACAGGCCGGCCACAGACCGTCCCACACCGGCACCTGCCCCAGCAGCGCCTCCCAAGGGGGGGCCTCCCCGAAGAACAACCTCAGGCTTATGGAGTCCCACCCCCGCCGCCAGAGGAAACCCAGGAGCAGCAGCACACTCCCCAGGACCAGGAACACCGAGGACCAGGCAAAGAGTACCAAAAAACCGGTTTGGCGGCGCCCCATTATGACCTCTTGGTCGGCCCGCCGGCCTCCGGCTGCAGCCACTGGACCGTCAGATTGACCCCGGCACTTATCAGAAAAAGGATCAGGCCGCTGGCAAAGATGGAATGGTAGGCCGTGCTTTGACTGTCGGTGGCCACCACTAAGGCAATGTGGGCCGTCAGCACCCTGATGCTGTCCAGCGGGGAATGCGGCACCTGGGGGGCATTCCCCGACAGCATGAGGGCCACCAGGGTGTCGCCGGCGGCGCGGCCGAACCCCAGGATGCCGGCCGCCACCAATCCCCGGGAGATGCCGGGGAAGAAAATCCACCACAACTCCTGCGGCGGCGTCAAGCCCAGGGAGGCGGTGGTCAAGCGGAGGTGCTCGTCCAGCTGCGTCAGTTGGCTGTCGATGATGAGCACCATGGTGGGCAGGATCAACAGGGCCAGGATCAGGGTGGCGGCCAGCCAGGAGAAGCCTGAGCCGTGTCCCCCCAGGCGCCGGACCCACGGCACCAACAGAAAGACGGCCGCGAACCCGTAGACCACCGTGGGGATACCGGTCATCAACCGGACGACCGCCCCAGCCAGCTTACCCAGGGGACGTTGGCGATACAGGTGGACAAAGCTGCTCACCCCCACCGCCAACGGAAATGCCAGCAGCAGGGCTGCCATAGACAGGGCCATGGTGCCCACCACCATGGGCAGGATGCCGAATTGCCCCTGAAACGGCTGCCACTGCCAGGTCAGCACCTGGTCCCAGCGCCCACCGGTCAACAGCGGCAGGGTAAAATACACCAAGAAGCCGAAAATCCCGACCACCGACAGGGCCGCCAGCAGGGCGTTGGCCCCCAAAAACCGGCGGATCCACACCTCCCGGCCGTAGTGGCGGCGCCCCTGACGCCAATCAGCCCGCAGCATGGCCTACTGTAGGGGTATGTAGCCGCTTTTTTTGATGATCTCGGCCCCCGCGGGGCTGAGGATATACGTGATGAAGGCCTTGGCCAACGGCGTGGGCTCGCCTTTGGTGTTCATGTACAACTGCCGGACCACAGGATAGGAACCGTTCTTGGCGTTTTCCTGACTCGGCTCCACGCCGTTGATCTTCACCGCCTTCACCGTCTTATCCACATGGCCGATCCCCAGGTAACCGATGGCGTTGGGGTCTTGGGCCACGGCCACCTTCATGGCGCCGTTGGAGGGCACGATATTGGCATTGGCCGCCACCGGCCCTTTTCCCAGGGCTTTTTCCCAAAACACTTCCCGGGTGCCACTGGCCTCATCCCGGGAATAGAGGTTGATGCCGGCGTTGGGACCGCCCACCTCCTGCCAATTTTTGATGGTGCCGGCAAAAATCGCCTTGATCTTCTCCGGGCTCAGATCGCTCACCGGATTGCTGGGATGCACGGCCACCGCCACGCCATCAATGGCAAAGGGAAAGGATTTGAGACCATATTTCTGCACCTCGGCTTCGGACAAGGCCCTGCCGGTGTTGCCGATATGCACCAGGCCCTCGCCCACCTTCTGGACGCCCACACCGGTGCCGCCTCCGGCCACGCTGATGCGGATCTTAGGGTTGGCCTTCATGATCTGTTCCGCGGCAGCTTTCATCACCGGGATATGGGCCGTACCGCCGGCGATATCCAAGGAGCCTTCCAGACCCTGGAAGGCTTTCAGGGGATCATCCTGGGCCGCACCCCACGCCACCAGGATGCAAAACAGACCCACGGTCAGTAGAGCGATCTGCATTTTGGGCCACCGCATGTGGTTATCCTCCTGTCCATTCAGTAAAGTGTTGTCTGCGGGTGTTATCCTTACCGGTTCACCGCCCTTGGCGTCTAGCGAGGGTGTGGAAAACGTATTTGTAACCCCTCACCCAACCCTAACGGCCGCTTTTGGCGGCGCCAAAAGCTAAAAATGAGGGATTTCCTCCCACCATCAACTATGGCAGGGGTTTTGCAACAGCCTGTTACGGATATCCTCCCTCCATCAACTGTGGCTGGGAGTGTTTCAACAGCCTGCTAGAGTGGCTAGTAGTAACCTATCCAGACCGTCAGCCTGCCCACCCTCGGCGCACCGACCTTCTTAGCCGCCGGCAGGCAGCCCCATTTCCCGGCCATAGAGGGCGGCTCCCAAGGCGCCCACCATATCCGGTTCCTCGGGAATGATCAGGGGCGAGGCCAGGGCTTCGGCCAGCAGGGCCCGCATACAGGCGTTGTGGGCCACCCCGCCGGCGAAAAGAAACGGCGGCGAGTCACTGACCCGGCGTAGCATGGCCAAGGTGCGCTGGACAATGGCCAGATGCAGGCCCATGGCGATATTGGCCGCCTTCTCTCCCCGGGCCATGAGGGAGGTAGCCTCGCTCTCGGCGAACACCGTGCACATGCTGTTGATCTGCAGCCGCTTGTCGGCCTGCAGGGCAAAATCGCCGAATTCTGCCAACGGCACCTGCAGGGCAGTGGCCATGAACTCCAGAAACTTGCCGGTCCCAGCGGCACAGCGGTCGTTCATCTCGAACTTGATTACCTTGCCGGCCGGGCTCAAAGCAATGACCTTGGTATCCTGGCCACCGATATCCAGAACCGTGCGGGCCTCAGGATATAGGTGATGGCTCCCCAAGGCATAGGCCTGGATCTCGGTGATGGACGTGATCCGCCGTTCCGGCAGACCGTTGGCCACGAGCTTGCGGCCGTAGCCGGTGGCCACCAAAGGCAGGTGGGGGAGATCTGCCAGGAGACTACGGCATTGGGCCAAGGGGTCAAAGGTGGTGGGCACTCGGCGGGAGTCCACTACCCGGCCGTTTTCCAGGACCACCAGTTCAATGGACCGGGAGCCGATATCCATACCGGCTAGC
>FWPV01012054.1_pt1 | contig 13488 bp, 6 predicted proteins | sample 2228371 | NCBI WGS metagenome assembly FWPV01 (sample SAMEA103939776, study PRJEB20133) | metagenome | reverse complement strand
TTTTATAAACAAATAATTAAACTAAAAATACGAATTAATAATTTAACATAAATGAAAGTATCAAATTCCCAATGGTATAAAGAAGCCATTATTTACGAGACGCATATACGGGCGTTTTACGATTCCGATGGCGATGGTATAGGAGATTTGCGTGGGCTTACCCAAAAACTTGATTATTTACAAGATTTAGGTATAACCGCGGTTTGGTTATTGCCCTTTTATCCGTCACCTTTGCGGGATGATGGTTATGATATAGCAGATTACACTAATGTTCACCCAAATTATGGGACACTTAAAGATTTTAAGGTTTTTTTAAGAGAAGCCCATAAGCGAGGCTTGAGGGTTATAACTGAATTAGTCCTAAATCATACTTCTGACCAACATCCCTGGTTCCAGCGAGCAAGACAAGCACCTCGCGATAGCAAATGGCGAAATTTCTATGTATGGAGTAACACCCCAGATAAGTATAGCGAGACTCGCATCATTTTTCAAGACTTTGAGACCTCTAATTGGACCTTTGACCCTGTGGCAGGGCAATACTATTGGCATCGTTTCTATAGCCATCAACCCGATTTAAATTATGATAATATAAATGTTAGGCGCGCAATGTTGGATGTGTTGAATTTTTGGCTTAGTATGGGAGTAGATGGGCTTCGCTTAGACGCAGTGCCATATTTATATGAACGGGAAGGAACAAATTGTGAAAATTTGCCGGAAACTCATAATTTTTTAAGGATGCTGCGTAGATATGTTGACGAGCGATATGAAGACCGAATGCTGCTTGCGGAAGCCAATCAATGGCCTGATGATGCTATTGCCTATTTCGGATTAGGGGATGAGTGCCATATGGCGTTTCACTTTCCATTAATGCCGCGACTTTTTATGGCGGTTCGCTTAGAAGACCGCTTTCCTATAATCGAAATCCTCGAGCAAACCCCCGTTATACCCCAGATATGTCAATGGGCACTGTTCCTGCGCAACCACGATGAACTCACTTTGGAAATGGTAACTGATGAAGAGCGAGATTATATGTATCGCGTTTACGCTTCTGAAGTCCAAGCCCGTATAAATTTGGGAATTAGGCGTCGGTTAGCACCACTGTTAGATAATAACCGGCGAAAGATAGAACTTCTTAACGGGATACTTTTTAGCCTACCCGGAACACCGATTATTTATTATGGTGATGAAATTGGAATGGGTGATAATATCTATCTTGGAGACCGGAATGGCGTTCGGACACCAATGCAATGGTCAAGCGACCGCAATGCTGGATTTAGCAAGGCTAATCCTCAAAAACTATACTTACCAGTCATAACCGATTCTACTTATCATTATCAGACCGTTAATGTTGAAACCCAACTCGCTAATCTAAATTCCTTATTATGGTGGATGAAGCGGCTCATCATTTTAAGAAAACGATATCCAGTATTCGGTTTAGGTTCACTCGAGATTCTACTATCCGAGAATCGTAAAATTCTATCTTATGTGAGGAAGTATAATGAATCTGCGGTATTGGTAGTGGCTAATTTATCTCGTTTTGTTCAGCCAGTCAAATTAAATTTGAGCGAATTTAAAGGTGCAACGCCGATTGAAATCTTTGGACGGACACGATTTCCTATTATAACTAATGAACCGTATTTTCTCTCTCTAGGACCTCACACATTTTACTGGTTTGACCTTGCCCGACAGAAAATCGATATAACCCATACAATTGGTAGGATTAGTCTGGAATCAAGTGAAATTTCACTTGAAGGCAATTGGGAGAATATATTTAAAAAGCCTAATAAAGAAACTTTTGAAAAGGTATTAATTACTTGGCTTCCGACCTGTAGATGGTTTATCAGTAAGAGTAAAATTATCCAACGAGTTAATATTATAGAAGTTGTGAATTTGATCGATAAAGTTATGGCACTATTGTTAATTCAAGTTGAATATACAGAGGGTGAGCCGGAGATTTATCAAGTTCCAGTAAAATTCATACTGGATGTGGAAATCAAACAGATAAAATCGGTGAATTGTATTGCAAAATTGGAGATTAACCAAAATGACGATAAAGTAAAAGGGTGGTTAATTGAAGCGGTGGATGACCTTGATTTTACTAAATTAATATTGGACGCTAACTGTCACCGAAAGCAATTTAAAGGTCAAAAAGGTGAAATTATTAATACACCTTTCGATGTTAAATATCTACTGGCTTTATTAAAGAGCAATTCAAACGCAATTAAAATGTTGAACGGGGAACAGTCGAATTCCTCCATTAATTATAACGCTAAAGCCATACTTAAACTATTTCGTCGAGTTGAGAATGGATCAAATCCTGAATATGAAATCACGCGCTTTCTTACAGAAAAGTGCTCTTTTACTAACGCCCCAAAATTACTTTCGGTAATTGAGTATGCTGAACCTAAATCGTTACCCGCAACTTTGGGTGTATTTTTAGAATATATACCTAATGAAGGCGATGCAGCGCAGTGGACGATAGACTATCTTAAAAATTATTTTGAGACCGTAACGACTGATATAGATAAGTTACCCCCAATTTTGGAATTTCGTTCACTTTTAGATTTTATGCAAAATAATGTACCACCCTTTGCATATGAGGTAATTGGGGCATATTTAGACTCGGCACGCATCATTGGTAAAAGAACAGCCCAAATGCACCTGGCTTTATCTTCAAATACCGAAGATGTGGCTTTTAAGCCGGAACCTTTTGGCGAACTTTATCAAAGAGCGCTTTCGCATAGCCTTTTAGGATTGGCTGACCAAATTATGGGGAGTTTAGAGAGTAAATTAGATTCTATTAATAAGGAAACTAAACAGTTAGCCAGACGAGTATTGGATTATCGCGAAACTATCGAAACTAAATTTAAACTCTTGCGCGAGAGGCGAATATGGGCTAGGAGAATAAGGATTCACGGCGATTATCACTTAGGTCAATTACTATGTCGAGGTAATGATTTTGTCATAATAGATTTTGAGGGTGAACCGATGCGTTCTATTGGGGAGCGCCGAATAAAGCGTTCACCGTTGAAGGATGTGGCAGGTATGTTGCGTTCATTCCATTATGCTTGGGAGTTAACTGCAAAGCAATTAGGCGATTTAGAAGTTAGAACTAAAAAAGATAAATTTAGAATTGCCCAATGGGGTAGATTTTGGCAGGTATGGGTGTCAACGGAATTTCTTAAAGAATACTTATCAGTTGCCAAATCGGGCAATTTTTTACCGAATGACCTTAAGGAATTGGAATTACTACTTGATGCTTTGGTTTTGGAACGAGCGCTTTATGAAGTTGGTTATGAATTGAACTCTCGAGTCGACTGGGTGGATATACCATTGAGAGGTGTTCTGCAAGTGTTAGGGGTGGATCTACAAGATGAAGATTTATATTGTTGATATTGTGATATATAATAAATTTACTTATAATCTATCTTAAGTTTTGAACCAGCATCTCATAAACATATATCGCTTAGCCGAATATTATGGTGTTCAAACCTCTTATATAAATTTAGCAGGAGAAAAGATTGATGCGACACCTGATGTTTTATTATTAATTTTAAATGCTTTAGGCGTTAAAATAGATAAGATAGAGGATTCGTATGACGCTTTAGTTACCGCGCTGAGAGATATTAATGCTCAAATAGTTCCACCGGTATTAGTAGTGTGGGGTGGTGGGATTTTCAGAGTGGCTCTGAATATACCGGATAAGTTAATGGACACTGACTTTAAAGCCACATTAACCCTTGAGGACTGCCAATGTTATGTCATCACCAACCGATTTTCACTTTTAGAAAGTGATTATTGCTATGAAAGTGACGGACAAGTATTTCATAGGAGATCGCTATTTATTGATAAAGAATTGCCATTCGGTTATCATTGGCTGATGATTGAATATGATAGTAATATAGTAAAAACTTTAATAATATCAGCACCATTACGCTCATTTCGTTTGGATGAATGTAGAGAAGATTTAGATAAAATTTCAAGTTTAGGAAACCGTTATAGGTGGGGGATATTTGCTCCTATATATGCACTGCATAACCAAAGAACTTGGGGTGTGGGGGATATCAATGTTGCTGGCGAGTTGCTCAGGTGGAGCGCTAAACTGGGCAGCCAGATATATGCTACTTTACCATTGTTACCAACCTATTTAAACCAACCTTGTCATCCAAGCCCCTACTGGCCTATAAGTCGGTTGTTCTGGAACGAGTTATTTATAGATATTGAGCAATTATCCGAATTTAAAGGATGCGATTATATCAAAAATTATATTAATTCATCTGGGTTCCGTATTGAGAAGAACTATCTAAAAAACTTGGAATATATTGATTATAAAAGAGTTGCAAAACTAAAGCGCAAAGTTCTTGAGGTGTGTTCAAAATTGTTCTTTGAAAATCAACCAGAAATCAGAGAAAGTGAGATTTTATCTGAATTTGATACAGAACTGATTGATTATGCGCGTTTTAGAGCAGTTCAAGATTTAACAGGCAAGATTTGGTGCGAGTGGGATGAAGCTTTAAGAAAAGGTTTAATAAGTGATAAAGACTACAACATTTCCGATTATAGATATCACCTTTATACTCAATATGTTATAAAAAAGCAGATAGAGAAATTATCCGCTGATAATAATAGTGTAGAACAAACCTTGCTTTTAGACCTGCCGGTTGGGGTGCATCCCTATGGTTATGATACCTGGCGATTTAGTGAACATTTCGCATTTGGAGTCACGGTTGGTGCACCGCCTGACCCGCTTGCTCCACAAGGGCAAGATTGGGGATTCCCCCCCCTGCATCCCGATAACATTCGTAAAAAAGGCTATGATTATTTCATTAAAATGATAAGGCATCACCTTAAAGTGTGTGGTTCTCTTAGAATTGACCACATTATGGGATTGCATCGATTGTTTTGGGTGCCAAATTCTATGCCCGCTTCTCAAGGAGTTTATGTCTTATACAAATTTGAAGAATTCTACGCTATATTATGCTTGGAATCGCAGCGATATTGTTGTGAGATTATAGGTGAAGACCTTGGAACTGTGCCCGATGAGGTTAGAACTAAGATGGATGAACACGGCTTTAGGCGACTTTATGTATTGCCCTTTGAAACCAATTTAGATGCTAATAATGCCTTACATCCTGTTCCCGAAGGCGCTGTGGCTAGTCTAAATACACACGATATTCATCCATTTACTGCCTTTTGGACTGGCTATGATATTATGGATATGGCACAGAATAACATATTTATTGGTGATATAAATATAGAAACTGAAAAAAGAGAATATTTAAAGAGAACATTAATTGAATTTCTTAAAAGTATTTTTAAATCTGGTTGTAATGATGATGAATTATTTAGTGGTGAAGAGATTGAAAATAGTTTAAATTCGGTAATTTCAACTGATTTGATGTATAAATACTGTATATATTATCTCGCTAAGAGTCAAGCCGGGGTGGTATTGGTTAATTTAGAGGATTTATGGGGTGAAATCCAACCCCAGAATAGGCCGGGTTTAATTGATAGACGCAATTGGTCGCATAAGTTTAAATTATCTCTCGAAGAGATAGTTAATAATCCTGATTTATTGAATTTACTTAAAAATGTTAACAAAATTAGAAAAATGAAAGGGGTATAGAATTGCTTTCGAAGAAAACAACTGGTTCTAAAGTGGTTAAAGGACCTAAGGCTGAATTAAAGAGCACGGGTTCAGAACCCAGGTTCTTCCTTAGTAAAGATGATTTGTATCTATTTAACGAGGGGACTCATTATCGGTTGTGGGAAAAATTAGGTTCACATTTAGTTGAGGTTGAAGGTCGGGCAGGATGTCGGTTTGCGGTTTGGGCACCGGATGCGGTTGCGGTTAATGTGATAGGTGATTTTAATGATTGGAACCGTGAAAGGCATCCTTTGTATCCCAATGGGCAGTCAGGGATTTGGGAAGGATTTATACCTGGCATTGAGAAAGGGATGATATATAAATACTATATTAGGTCGCGATATGATAATTATTCATTTGAAAAGTTTGACCCGTTTGCTTTTTATAATGAGATACCCCTTAAAACTGGTTCAATTGTATGGGATTTAGATTATATTTGGAATGACGATGATTGGATGAAAACTCGCTCAACGCGTAATAATAGAGAAAAGCCTATATCTATTTATGAAATTCATCTCGGTTCTTGGCGACGAGTTCCTGAACAGAGCAATAGACCTCTTTCATATCGCGAATTAGCAGAGATACTTCCCGATTACCTTTTAAAAATGGGATTCACCCACCTTGAGATTATGCCCATAATGGAACATCCGTTCTATGGCTCCTGGGGGTATCAAACAACCGGATATTTCGCTCCAACCAGCCGTTATGGAACTCCGCAAGATTTTATGTATTTGATAGATATGCTTCATCAAGCGGGTATCGGGGTTATACTTGATTGGGTGCCCTCCCATTTTCCCACCGATGAATATGCTCTATATAAATTTGATGGAACTCATTTGTATGAACATGCTGATATCCGTAAGGGCATACATCCCGATTGGAATAGTGCTATCTTTAATTATGGTAGAAATGAAGTGCGAGCCTTCCTGATTTCTAGTGCGCTGTATTGGCTTAATTGTTATCATGTTGATGGATTGAGGGTGGATGCGGTGGCTTCTATGCTATATTTGGATTATTCAAGAAAACCGGGCGAATGGATACCTAATAAATATGGAGGGCGAGAAAACATTGATGCTATAGATTTCCTTAAACAGATGAATACCCAAATTTATATCAATTTTCCTGATGTTCAAACCATTGCTGAGGAATCAACCGCTTGGCCTATGGTGTCAAGACCCACTTATGTGGGAGGTCTGGGATTCGGTTTTAAATGGGATATGGGATGGATGCACGATATAATGAACTACATAACTAAAGACCCTATTCATCGCCGTTTTCACCATAATGCACTAACATTTAGGATGTTATATGCTTTCCATGAAAATTTTATCCTCCCCTTTTCCCATGATGAGGTAGTGCATGGTAAGGCTTCAATGCTCGCTAAAATGCCGGGCGATTTGTGGTGTAAATTTGCAAATTTAAGATTGCTATATACTTATTTATACACTCAATCAGGAAAGAAACTTCTTTTTATGGGAAGTGAGATTGGACAGTGGAATGAGTGGAATCATGATACAAGCCTGGATTGGCATCTTCTTGAATATGAGTCGCACTCAAAACTCCAAAAACTTGTCTCTGACCTAAATCATTTATATCGTAATGAACCTGCCTTATACGAGATGGATAATGAACCCGCAGGTTTTGAATGGGTAGATTGCAACGATTCCGATTCATCGGTAATTTCATTTTTACGCTGGTCAAAAGGCTGGAAAGAAGTCTGTTTGGTAGTGTTGAATTTCACCCCAGTGTTAAGGGAAAATTATATCGTTGGCGTTCCTATTGGTGGTATATGGAACGAGATATTTAATAGCGATTCCGAATATTATGGCGGTAGTGGAAAAGGAAATTTAGGTTGTAAAGTTAGCGCCGGTCGACCATTTCATAATAGACCTGACTCGCTTGTTTTAACCCTGCCACCTTTAGGTGGAGTTATTTTTAAGCATACCGAAGGTTAAATTTTAGTTTTGAATGTCTTATTTATAGTTTAAATATTGACATTATTAGAAGAATTTTTTATTTTATATAAGTTCTTTACAACTTGGCAAATATAGCCAAACGATGCAAAGGGGTGTTCTGCGTAAGCAGTTCTGAGATTATACCCTTGAACCTGAACTGGATAATACCAGCGTAGGAATTGCAAGGCGTTATTGTGATATATCGGTTTAAATAAACCGTCGTCCCTTTGCTCGGGCGGCGGTTTTTAAATTTTTGTAATAGGAGGTAAAATGTTAAACAAATCAAATTTAAAATTCTATCCAAACACTTTATTTAACTACGTATTTCTAATTGCATTTAAGCGGTTTTTTACTTTGATTACTTTTCTATTGTTCATGCTTAATTTACAATTATTAGCAGCAGAAATTGAGGGATTGGTTTTAGATGAGGTTACCGGCAACCCCATCCAAAACGCCAGTGTGGTGATTAAACAAATAGAAAAAGGCACGGCTACAAATCTATCCGGCAAGTTTAAATTAATAGGCTTGGAAGAGAGAACAGTGTATGTGTTAGAGATTAGTCACATTTCATATCAGACTTTAGAAACGGAGGTCAAGGTTGGAGAGGCTTCTTTAATATTTAAACTTATCCCCGATGAGAGAAAATTACCGCAAGTGGTGGTTACAGCAAACCGAACCAACACCGCAGAATTTGGAGGTTCACTGACCAATATTGACCATAAATCAATAGAATTAAATTATGCGGTGCAAGATATTCCTTTGACTATTGTCGGTCGAACACCGGGTGCTACAGCTTTTAGTTGGTCGGGTAGCGCGGTGGGGGCTCAGAATATTAGAATAAGAGGTTTTGATGCCGACCGTCTTTCAGTCACTGTGGAAGGGGTGCCTATGAATGATCCGGGTGAACATATTGTATATTTTCAGGATACCCCAGATTTTCTCTCCAGTGTTTACGATATACAAATAGAACGAGGAGTATCTAATTTAAAATCAGGACCTGCTGGTTTAGGTGGTGGTCTTAATATTACAACTAGTGATGTGATTAGTAAACCCGCTTTAGATTTAACATATCAAGCGGGATCTTATAATACCGAACGGCGAACCTTATTATTTAGATCTGGGTTGGTCGAGGGACGATATAATTTCACAGGGCGTTTCAGTAGAGTTACCACCGATGGTTATCGAGACCATACCGGCGCAGATTTATGGGCATATTTTTTAGCCGCTACCAGATATGATTCAAAGATGATTACGCGTTTTCAAACCTGGGGTGGGCAGGAGGAGATGGATGCTTATTGGTGGGGGATTGATAAAAACACCCTTGAAAAAAATCGCCGAGCAAATTATTCAGCCTGGGATAAGCCTTATCAGTCCGAATTATTCGGTAAACCGAGCGTTGATTATACTGGCGAACGCGATTGGTTCCAACAGCCACATTACATTTTGCGCAATATCTGGCGATTGAATAACCGTTTAGAATTAGACCAATCTTTATTCTATATTTATGGTTCGGGCTTTTATGAACAGTATAAGTTAAATCGTAAATTTTCGGTCTACAATTTACCAATTGTAGTTAGAGATAGAGACAACGACGGGATTCAGGATACTATTAAGCGCAGCGATTTGGTTGAACGGAAAAATGTAACCAAACACCAGATAGGTTGGCTTCCGCGGTTAATTTTGACCGCTGAAGATTTAAAATTTGAATTAGGGCTTGAATTAAGGAGTTTTAAGGGGGAGCATTGGGGAACCGTCCTTTGGGTAAAGGAATTTGCAGGAGGTGCACCACCCAATAATGAATGGTATCGCTGGCGGGCGACTAAAAATTTCATCGGAGGGTTTTTAAATGTGGAAAACACTATAAATCCCAGTATAAAGACTAATATTGGGATACAAATGCGTTATATCAATTATCCTTGGGAGCGCGATTCAGTTGGAGCGTTCAGCGATTATAAATTTAATCTAAAATACAAGTTTATAAATCCGCGTATTGGACTTAGCGCAAAATTAGACGACCATACAAAAATCTATTTTTCAGTTTCTGGAGCTGAAAGAGAACCTAATGAAGAATTGATATTTAATGCCGACAATCCAAATGATATCCCTAAGGTTAAAAAATATGGTCAAAGCGAGATTTCACCCGAGCGAGTATGGGATTTTGAAATTGGGGCTAATCATAAATTCGCTTCTTTGGATTTATCCGAGAATATTTATGCGATGTTTTTTAAAAATGAGATAGTTCCGACTGGAAATTTTGATAAAAATTCTGGTGAACCTATTATGACTAATGCCCCAACTTCGTATAGGATGGGAATTGAACTTGATGCAACCTATAGGACCCCTCTTCCTGGGCTAAATTTAAAAGGAAATCTTGCTTTAGCCCATTCGGTATTAGGAAAATATCTATTTCGTTATTGCGCTTATGATGCGGATTGGAATATAGTGTGCGATACAACCTTGGACTTGACAGGTAATAAAATTGCTCTATTTCCTGAAATTATAACAAATATGGAATTAGATTATAGTTTTAAATCTTTAAATTTTATACTTCAAGCACAACATATAGGAGCGCAATATATGGATAATAGAGAAGATGAAAATGCAAAATTATCGGCTTATACATTAGTTAATGGAATAATTAGATGGTCTATATTAAAAGCCGAGTCTGGTAAGATAGGATTGGATTTAGAATTGCGTGGTCATAATCTTATGAACAAGCTTTATGAACCTTATGGGGTCGTGGATGTAGAATATGGAACCCCTTATTATATACCGGCTTGCGGGAGACAATGGTTTGGAGGACTTACGATAAGATTATAGTATGAATATTTCTACAAGTCCATTGAAATATTTATTAGGTGATTACTCTTTTCACCGCTAATTCTTCAAAGAACCCATCAGTATGGGGATTACAAAAAGACTGTTCACACGGTGAACAGTCTTTTGTATCTTGTGGATATACCTTGAGATAATTGATTCAGCGAGGCTAGTATTGTTATTGCTTAACTTAGGAAAGTGGATTTAAAAGTATATTTGCCAGTTAATTTAAATAAAGCGAGATGTTCTGTAGACAATTGATGCTGATTTGGGTTTGAATCGTAATTAAAATAGTGGTTCGACTTTATAGAATGCACTCTTTAAAGGGGGATTTGAATCGATGAATGAAGTATCTATTGTAAATCCAAGTAGGTGATAATTATTTATTTCACGAAATGGCTCAAGAGAGCGATAAACATTATAACCTCTCGGTTGTGGCATATCTAAATGTATTTGTTCTTGGATGGAATACCAACGCAATAACACGCGCGAACCCAATAATATTGGTTCAGCAAATTCCGTTATGTTAAAGTAAGGCTTCCAATTATAGAGAGAATCGGTTATTTGCTGTGCCATTTCATTTTGAAAAGCCCTTAGGCGGTCATAATTGAAATTGGGTGAGTTTAAGAACTGTTCTGTTTTATTAAAAATCCACTCCTCTAAAGGTATAATATAGTCCCATAGACCTTTACCGTTAGGATCTATCAGTTTCCAGGTATCTATATAGGTATTTCGGTTGCACGCCCAATTACGGAGTGCAATAATTCGGTTGTTAAGACGACTTCCGGTAGGTCCATCATATTCGGTGGGAACCGAACCGGCTCTCACCCAGAGGGGGGTGGTAATACCACCTAAAGGTGGTCCTATCATAGCCCAAGATATCGCATCGTCAGGATTCTGCCCGGGTCGGACACCTTGTATTACAACGGTTGCACTTGTAGTATAACGGCAAATAGCAGCCCAGAAAGGAACTTGACCATAAGGGTTATTTTCGTAATAGCCCCTAAATGGCAATGGGTAAGGGTCAATATCGATGCTGGAGATATCCCGCGCCACTTCTTGCATAATAAAACGGGGAGTTAAACGACCTTCTTCAATCGCTCGCCTAAATTTAATAAATGCCCGATTGTGTCTATGTAAACCATGCGTAGCATCGTTTAGGGAGTTCATAGGTCCACTATATGCATAATTTGAACGGACTAAGAAACCATCAGGTGCATCATTTGCGTTATATCTGGTATGGCCAAATCTCGCTGCTTCGATAATTGCAGCGCCTCCATAAGCGTCAATAACTTGATAAGTATAGCCATATCGTCCTGAGGCATCAACTCTATCAGCAGAATCAAGAAAGGCTTCGAAATCATCCACTGTGCGGCATTTTGAAAGCGCTGTCCACATAGTTACGCCATCATTATGCGGACCGTGTGGTTCAAAGTTGTGTCCATCCGTGTTAGCGATACCAAAACCAAGGGCATTAATGCCTGCATAGCATTCTAATCTTTCATTATTGCTGGTATATCCAACAAAAGGTATAGGTCCTTGATTCCAATAACGAAATTCCATAGGTTCTTCGCCTCCGCGGTCTCTATTTTTCCAAATCAGCGGGCGTCCATCCGGTGTAGCGTTCCCTGCTACCACACCAGCGGTGGTTTGATTGAGTTCGATTGGTGAGTCGACCGTATCATTCAACTCAATTAAGTTTGGACCTATTGATATAGGTATAAGAATCAGAAGCCAAATTAAAGAACTACGATAAATAGATGCACTTAATTTCATTTATTTCCTTAATTATTCTCGAATCCTTCGGATGTTTCCACCCAATTTAGCGATTTTTTCTTCGATTTGTTCATAACCCCGGTCTAAGTGATAGATTCGCAAGATATTCGATTCACCTTGAGCGGCTAAAGCGGCAGCGAGTAGTCCGGCACCAGCCCGAATATCACTGCACATTAAAGATGCGCCGTATAATTGTTCAACTCCCCTTATGTGAATACTATTGAGTTCCTTTCTTATTTGAGCACCTAAACGTTGAAGTTCGGGCATATGGTTGAAACGTTCTGGATAAATAGTATCTGTTATGACTGAATCTCCATCGGATAAAGTCATCAAGGCAGTCCATAATGGTTGTAAATCCGTCGGAAATCCGGGATAAACTGCGGTTGTTATATCAACTGGTTTAAATCTTTTATCAGTGCTGATGATCTTTATTGAATTTTCACCTATTTCTATATTGCAACCCGTTTCGACTAATTTATCCAACACTAAAGTAAGATGTTCGGGGCAACAATTAATGACTGTTACCTTACCATTGGTTATAGCGCCGAATATGATGAAAGTTCCTGTTTCTATTCGGTCAGGGATTACAGTCCATTCTATTGGTTTTAAGGGGGTAGGACCTTCAATCTCAATTCGCCTCGTAGAAGCACCGTTTATTTTAGCCCCCATAGCGTTGAGCATATTTGCTAAATCCACAATTTCAGGTTCGCAAGCAGCATTATCGATTATGGTAGTTCCGTGTGCGGCAACTGCTGCCATCATTGTATTACCCGTTGCGCCAACTGAGGCTAAGTCTAAAACAATATGTGTGCCCTTGAGTTTTTTGGCTTTCGCCACTATATATCCACTATCAAGTGTGATATCACAGCCTAATTTTTGCATTGCTTTTATGTGAAGGTCAACCGGTCGGGGACCTAAAGCACAACCGCCAGGTAGACTGACGCGCGCCCGCCCAAATCTTGCTACCAAAGGTCCAAGCACATAAAACGAAGCGCGCATCTTTCTAACCAGTTCATAAGGTGCTTCCCAACAGTTAACATTCCGACTATCAATTTCAAGACGACCTTGTTCCAAGCGACTTTCGGCACCAAGGACCTTAAGAACCATCGTCATTGTTCTGATATCTTGTAAATCAGGAACATTGTTAATTACCGTAGTGCCTTCCGCTAATAATGCTGCAGACATAATTGGTAAGGAAGCATTCTTTGAACCGGATACTTGTACTACACCCTCTAAGGGTTTACCCCCTTGAACTATAAATCGGTCTATCATTTTTTACTCTATTCTTTATTA
>FWPV01012053.1_pt1 | contig 13489 bp, 15 predicted proteins | sample 2228371 | NCBI WGS metagenome assembly FWPV01 (sample SAMEA103939776, study PRJEB20133) | metagenome | reverse complement strand
TTTTCTATGCTCACTATTATACACCATTAAGCACTTTATGCAAGACTAGAGTTTAGCTCCCTGAGACGAGAGGCCGCTGACGAGCGGCGTGCGCCGTGCTCGGATGGCCGTAAGGGAACGCCGCTTGCAGTGCCCTGATGGCTGTGAGCGGCGTTTTTTACCAGCAACCGCTTACTGTACCTTGGCTTTTTTCACCAATTCCTCGATGTGTGCTTCCAGTTTTTGCTGCTGCAACTGTTGCGTCAGCTGCGGGCGCACTTCCTCGAGCGACGGCGGGGTTTGGGCGCGAACGTCATCGACCCGGATGATGTGCCAGCCGAACTGAGATTTCACCGGGGGGGACGTTTCGCCTTTTTTGAGTTTGGCCATCGCCTCGCCGAACTCGGGAACGAACATCTCGGGCACCGCCCAGCCCAAGTCGCCACCCTTGTCTTTGCTGCCCGGGTCTTTCGAGTGTTTGGCCAGCTCATCCCAGGATTTGCCCGCCTTGAGTTCTTCGAGGATCTTCTTGGCGTTCTCTTCGCTATCCACGAGAATGTGGCGCACGCGATACTCGTTGCCCGAAAACGACTGTTTGATTTTCTCGTAAGCGGCTTTGGTTGCCTCTTCGCTCACCGGGTGCTTGCGCAAGTATTCATTGACGTAATGGCGCAGAAGCACGCTTTGTTGCGCCAGCGCCATTTCGGCTTTCACGTCTTCGCGTTTGTCCAACCCCTGCTTCCTGGCTTCCTGTTCGATCACGGCGCGACGGATGAGCTCTTCCTTGATTGCGTCACGCAGTTGCGGCAAGTCGGGCTGACCTTGCTCGCGCTGTTTGGCGAGGATCGCCTCCAAATGCGACTGCGGGATCGCCTGACCGTTGACCTTCGCGACATCGGCGGCGAAGACCGAGGTGCTGGCCAGCAATGAAGCGGCAAGGAGATAAGTGCGGCTGAGCCGAGGGTTCATGAAGGACTTCCTTTCGTGACAAAAATCATTTTTGTGCTTCTTCGGGGGTAAGCGCGGTGATGGCGATTGCATGCAGGCCCTCGTCCATCAGATCTTGAATGAGGGCATAGACCATGCGATGCCGCTCCACCAGCCGTTTGCCGGCAAAAAGCGGTGAGACGATGCGCAGGCGATAATGGGTTCCACCCACCGCCGCCTCTGGGCGATGGCCGGCGTGCGCGGCGCTCTCGTCGATCAACTCCATTTCCACGGGCTGAAGCTGATCGGTCAGACGCGCGCGGATGAGGTCGCTGCGAGGGTGATTCATGAGTGTGTTTCCTCTTCGTTACGGCTAACCCAGGTCATCCACCAGGCTTGCAGAATCACGAACACCAACGTCAGTCCGATGGTTCCGAACATCTTGAAATACACCCAGGTGGCTTCTGAAAAAGCATGGGCCACCCACAAGTTCAACGCGCCAAGAAAGAAGAAAAATCCCGCCCAGGCGTCCGAAAGCTGATTCCAGCGGCGGGCGGCGAGGCAAACCTTTTCGGCCAAGGCCAGTTGCAGCAAGTTCTTGCGCCACAAGCGCGCCAACAGCAGCGCGGACCCGAAGCTCCAGTACACCGCGGTGGGTTTGAACTGGATGAACCGCGGATCGTGCAAAAAGAGCGTCGCGGCTCCTAGCCCCAGAACCAACACCGCGGTGATCCACAGCATTTTTTCGATCTTTTGTCCTCTAAGGCGCAACCACAGGATCTGTGCTGCGGTCACCGCCATGGTGGCGGCGGTGGCCAGTAGCATCGGCAATTGCTCCGGTGGTAGGGTGGAGGCACTGGGAAACGACGCCGCGGCTTCCGGGAAGAAGCGGGCGAGCTGGTAGGTCGCGAAAAACGCGATCAGCGGTAGGAGATCGAAAAGCAGTTTCATGAGGCGCATTGTACCCGAGAGCCGGTACAATCGCTGTCATGGCCCGATTTCTTATTCTCGATACCTCCGGCGACGAAGCCCTGGTCCTGGTGCGCGATGGCCACCGTCATGCCGAACGTCGCTGGCATGGCTACGCCCGCCATTCGGATCGGGTGCTGGTGGAACTTACGGCGGTGCTGCAGGCCATGGGCTGGGCAAGGATGCCGCGCTGGGACGCCATCGCTTATGTCGCGGGGCCGGGGGCATTTACCGGCATCCGTTTGGCGTGCGCGGTGGCGCAGGGGCTGGCGATCGCGCAGGGGGCGCCGATGATCGCGCTGGAGACGCTGGCGCTCGTGGCGCTGGCGGCTGTGGCGGAGCGCGGAAACGAGATGTCCCGCGCACCTGCCATCAACGTGTTGGCGCTGGCCGACGCGCGCATGGGTCAAGTCTATGCCGCGGCGTATCGTTTGCAAGGGAAAGACTTCGCTGCATTCTCCTCCGGCGTACCCAGTCGTTCTGGCGCGACGAACGCCAAAGCATCGAGCGCTGACGCACAAGCCGCATCGCCTTCCCCAGTGGCTGAGCAAAACCGCTGTGTGGATGGGTTGTGCCGACGCCTTGCTGCGCCGATCGTCGCCGCGCCCGAGGACTTGCCCTCGCCCCAGGACTGGGAAATCGCGCCAGAGCTGACCACGGCGCCTTGGCTGTTGGCGTGTCGCGATGTCGGCGAGGAGACGGTCGCCCGCTTGTCGCTGGCGTGGCGGCAGCGCATCGCCCTCGTGCCACCGGTGACCCGCTGGCCGACGGAGGTGCTGCTTGCCGCTACCGATGTCGCCTGGCGGGAAGGCGCAGCGCGTTCTCCCAGCGAAGCGCTTCCGTATTACGTGCGCGAGCGGGTGGCCTTGACCGCTGCCGAGCAGGCGGCGCGGCGGGCGGCAAACGTTCAGGCGTAAGTCAGGCGAACGCTGCCCGATGACGGCTGCACCCGAAACGCTGTTCCTTGCCTTGCGACCCACCGATGCCGGCTGGCTGGCGGCGCTTGATGCAGCGGTGCAACCCATGCCATGGTCGCAAGCGCTGTTTGCGCCGCTATGGGAACAGCCGCAGATCTACGCCGGTGAAGGTGCCTGGCGAGGCGAGCGACCTCTTGGGTTTTGGGTGGGGTTGTTCGTTGCGGATGAGGCGCATCTCATGAACCTGGCGGTGCAACCCGAGGTGCAACGGCAAGGAATCGGCCAGCAATTGCTGCAGCGCTTTCTCGCGGCGGCAAAAGCACGGGGCGCCGCGGCCGCTTGGCTGGAGGTGCGCTGCGACAACCACGCGGCGATCGCGCTTTACGAGCGTACCGGTTTCGTCACCGTCGGCACGCGCAAGCATTACTATACGTTGCCTGACGGCGCGAAACGCGACGCTTTTCTCATGTGCCTTCGCTGGGAGCAGTGATGCCAAGCGACGAGCAAACGCGCTGGGCGTACTTGGAAGCGATGGGCTTGACGCCGCTTTGGCGCCTGCGCGCGCGTTGGCCTGCTGCGGCGAGTGGGTCAGAGCTCGAACGCTTGCCTGCGGTTGCGGCTGATGAGTCGCGTAATGTCGCGGCCGAAAAGCCCTCGGATCAAGCCTCATCGTCTGTCCCTCGCACGCCCATTTCTGACCTTTCTCCTGCTCGGATGACAACTCTTCCGACGCCGCCGCAACAGGATCGGCCAAGGGCATTGCCGGGGTTGCCCGCGCCAAGTGCCGCCAGCAACCTGCCATCGCCTGCCCCTGGCTTGCCTACCGCTGGGTCCTCGCGAGGCGTGGATGCCACGCGTGTGGCGCGTATCATGACGCTGGATTGGGATGTGTTGGAAGCCGAGATTCGCGCCTGTCAAGCCTGTGCGCTGGCACAGGCGCGTACGCAGGCGGTGCCGGGGGTGGGCGACCGCCGCGCCCGTTGGCTGTTTGTCGGGGAAGGGCCGGGCAAGGAGGAAGACCGTCTGGGTGAGCCGTTCGTCGGGCCTGCTGGAAAACTTTTGGACGAGATGCTTTTTGCGCTGGGGCTGCGCCGCGGGCAGGATGTCTATATCGCCAACGCCGTCAAATGTCGCCCGCCGATGAACCGTACCCCGCATGCTGAGGAGATCGCGGCGTGTTTCCCGTTTCTGGCGCGTCAGATCGCCCTCATTCAGCCGCGGTTGATCGTCGCGCTGGGCAAACCCGCGGCGTTCGCGTTGCTTGGCGAGGACCTCAAGATCGCCGCCGCGCGCGGCAAGGTGTTCCGCTACCGCGTTCCCATGCCCGATGCCGTCGATGACCGCGAGATACCGGTCATCGTGACCTATCATCCGGCATATCTCCTCCGCAACCCTGCCGACAAACGCAAGGCTTGGCAAGATCTGTGCTTTGCGCGCCGTGTGTTGATGCAACGAGCCGGCTGAGCGCCACAAGCGATGCATTTTGCTTGTGGCGACGCTGCGCACAAGCCGAAGACCATATATAATGCTCATTTATGGAAAGCTCATGTGCATGTCGTTGATGACAGCTTTGGTATTCAGGGGCGGTGAGAGCTCTGACTGCCTGAGGCTGGCGCTGCGGCGCTTAGTCCTAGCCCACCGCAAACCCGGAGTCGCCGTCCATGACCGCTGAACGGATCGAACTGCATCCGGTCAATCCCCAACCTCGTGCCTTGCAGCGCATTGCCCAGGCGTTGGCGCATGGCGCCGTCGTGGCGTTGCCAACCGACGCAGCGTACTCGCTCGTGTTCGCATTGGGGGATGCCGAGGCACTGGCGCGGGTGCGTCGGTTGCGCGGCCTGGATGAACAGCACCTCTTCACATTGCTGTGCCGCGATCTCTCCGAGCTCGGTCAGTACGCACGAGTGGATAACCGCCAGTTCCGTCTGCTCAAGCTCGGCACCCCGGGGCCGTTTACCTTCATCCTCGAAGGTTCGCGCGAACTGCCGCGGCGGGTGCTGCACCCCAAACGCCGCACCATCGGTCTGCGCGTGCCAGATCACACCGTGGTGCAAGCGCTGCTTGCGGAATTGGGGGTGCCGCTTTTGGCTTCGACCCTGCAATTGCGCGGTGAAGACGCGCCGTTGGCCGATCCCGACGAGATCCTCGAACGCTGCGGCCATGCCATCGATCTGGTCGTCGATACGGGCGAAATGCCCCAAGGCCAGACGACGGTCGTGGATCTGACCGCCGATCCGCCGGTGTTGCTGCGCTCTGGTCTGGGAGACCCGGCCAAGCTGGGATTGACCTTGGACGAATCTTTGGAGTAAGCGCGCCGATGTCGCTGCCTACTCTCAACGAGTCAGTCCCATGAGCGAACTCATCGTCACGTTGAGCGTCTGGGCATTGCCCGTGCTTTTGGCGATCACCTTGCATGAAGCGGCGCATGGCTATGTCGCGCGTGCTTTCGGGGATCGCACCGCGGAGCTGGCCGGGCGCATCACCTTGAACCCCTTCAAGCACATCGACCCTGTCGGTACCGTCGCGGTGCCCATTGGCATGTTACTCATCAGCACCCTTCTGGGCGGCGCCGGGATGCTTTTTGGTTGGGCCAAGCCGGTGCCGGTCGATCCGCGGTTTTTGCGTCGCCCCAAACAAGACATGTTCTGGGTCGCCGGTGCCGGTCCGATGTCCAACCTTTTGCAGGCGATCGTTTGGGCGCTGGTGTTCAAGGTAGCGCTGGTTTTCGGACCACAGGGGTCGTGGCTTTTCTTTGCCCGCATGGCCGATGCCGGGATCGCGATCAACCTGGTGTTGATGCTGGTGAATCTCTTCCCGTTGCCGCCGCTCGATGGCGGACGCATGCTGGTGGCGGCGTTGCCGCCACGTCTGGCATGGCCGCTGGCGCGCATCGAACCATATGGGATGGTGATTGTGATCCTGCTGTTTGTCAGTGGCGTGTTGTCCACTGTGCTTTGGCCGCTTTATGTCTGGTCGCGCCAGAGCCTGCTGCATTTGGCCGGCATTGGGGGTTGAAGGGGGCACCGCTTGGGAGCACCGGCAGGGATGAATCGAGTCGCACGAGAGGCAAACCATGTTCGCACCAAGAGTCGTATCCGGAATGCGGCCCACCGGCCGCTTGCATTTGGGGCACTACCACGGTGTGCTCAAAAACTGGGTCAAACTCCAGGAAGAATACCCGTGCTTTTTCTTTGCCGCGGACTGGCACGCGCTCACCACGCACTACGACGAGCCAGAGACGATCGCCGCCAATACCTGGGAGATGATCATCGACTGGCTCGCGGCGGGGGTCAATCCGGCGCACGCGACGCTTTTTATTCAATCGCGCGTGCTCGAACACGCGGAATTGCATCTGCTACTGTCGATGAGCACACCGCTGGGGTGGCTCGAGCGCGTGCCCACTTATAAAGACCAGATCGAGAAACTCGCGCACAAAGACCTCACCACCTATGGCTTTCTGGGTTATCCCGTGCTGATGGCCGCCGACATTCTCATCTATCGCGCCACGCTGGTGCCGGTCGGCGAAGACCAGTTGCCGCACGTGGAAATGACCCGCGAAATCGCGCGGCGTTTCAACCACCTCTATGGTCAGGAACCGGACTTCGAAGCCAAGGCGCTCGAGGCGGTCAAAAAGCTCGGTGCCAAAAAAGGCAAGCGCTACCTGGAGCTGCGCCAGCAATACCAGCAGGAAGGCAGCGAAGAGGCGTTGCAGCTGGCGCAAGCACTGCTCGAGGAGGAACAAAGCTTGACGATCGGTGACCGCGAGCGGCTCTATGGCTATCTGGAAGGGCGGCACCGCCTCATTCTGTCCGAACCGGAAGCGCTGCTGACCGAAGCAGCACGCATGCCGGGGCTCGATGGCCAGAAAATGTCCAAGAGCTATGGCAATACGATCGCGCTGCGAGAAGCCCCGGAATCGGTGACCAAAAAGGTCCGCACCATGCGCACCGATCCGGCGCGTGTGCGCCGCACCGATCCGGGCGAGCCGACGCGCTGCCCGGTGTGGGCGTTTCATCAGCGCTACACCGACGAGCAAACGCACGCCTGGGTGCAGGAAGGTTGCCGCGGCGCCAAAATCGGTTGCCTGGATTGCAAACAACCGGTGCTCGAGGCCATCTTGCGCGAGCAGGAAGTGTTTCGCGAGCGCGCGCGCCCCTACGAGGAAGACCCGGAACTGCTGCGCGCGATCATCGCCGACGGCTGTGAGGCGGCGCGGCAAGTGGCGCAGGAAACGATGCGCGACGTGCGCGAAGCGATGGGGTTGAACTACACGTGACCGCGGTCGATACCCCGGTGGCGATTCTGTACGGTCAGCCGGTCACCGCCTTGCCGGAGGGGCTTTACGTGCCGCCGCACGCCCTGCGGGTGCTGCTCGAAGCGTTCCAGGGGCCGTTCGATCTGTTGTGGTATCTCATCCGCAAGCACCGCATCGACGTGCGCGACATCCCGGTGGCGGCGCTGACCGATCAGTACCTCGCCTATGTGGCAGCGATCGAGGCACTGGACCTCGACCTGGCGGCGGATTATCTGGCGATGGCCGCTTATCTGATCGAGCTCAAAGCACGAAGTCTGCTGCGCCGATCGACCGCGGAGGACGATCACGAACCCGACCCACGCGTGCAATTACAATCGCGGCTGGAAAACTACGAGCGTGCCCGAGCGGCGGCGCAGGCCCTCGAAGCTTTGCCGCGGGCCGGGCGAGACTGGTACTGGAGCCAGGGCATCGAAACCCCACAGATTGCTCCTCCTGGCCCTTTGCCTCCGACGGTCCTGCAGCTGGCGCGCGCCTGGTGGGAGGTGCTGGCGCGTGCCGAAAAACGCCGCCCGCATCCCGTCGAAACCGAGCCTTTGACTTACGAGCGCGTGGCGGCAGAACTCATCGCCCGGCTGCAGGGGCGGGGCGCTGCGGCAACGCTGTTTGAACTCTTGCCCGAGGATTGGGATCGACGCTATCTTGCTGCGGCCTTTTTCGTCGTACTGGAACTGGCGCGCACACGGGCGATCGTGCTCACCCAGGCCGAACCGCTGGCGCCCATTTTTGTGGCATGGCATCATGACTGAGTTCGTCGCGACCAAACATATCCTGGAGGCGGCGCTGCTGGCCAGTGGCGAAGCGCTGACCATCGACGAGCTGCGGGCGCTTTTCGACTCTGACCCCGGCAGCGACATCATCGCCTCGGCACTGACGGAACTGCAGCACGACTGGGCCGGTCGTGCCGTGGAATTGGTGTGTGTCGCCGACGGTTGGCGCTTTCGCACCAAGCCTGTGGTGCAGTCCTACCTCGACCGTCTGTTTGGCGGGGCGCCACGGCCGCTGGGGCGCGCGGCGCTCGAGGTGCTCGCGATCATCGCCGTGCAAGGGCCGGTGACCCGCGGCGAAATCGCCAGCGTGCGCGGAGTCGAGGTCAGCCCGCAGGTCTTAAAAAACCTGGAAGCGCAGGGCTGGATCGAGGTGGTTGGGCACCGCGATGGGCCGGGGCGCCCGGCGTTGCTGGACATCACCGATCGCCTGCTCGCCGACCTCGGCCTGAAAGACCGACAAAGCCTGGTGCAGGCATTGAACCACAAGCCAAGAGATAGGATTTCATGAAAGCCAACACATCCTCTGATCGTATGACTCAACCCCGGCACCGCGCTCCTCAACCATCCGCCGCGTCCGCCTCCGAGGAGCGCGTCCGGGTACAGAAAGTGCTTGCGCGGGCCGGCCTGGGTTCGCGGCGCGAAATCGAAGCCTGGATCGCCGCAGGACGGGTACGCATCAACGACCGGGTGGCCAAGCTCGGCGATACGGTCGCGCCCGGCGATCGCGTCAAAGTCGATGGTAAGCTCGTCGAATGGCGGGCACCGGCCCAGGCGTTTCCGCGCGTGATTCTCTACCACAAACCTGCCGGGGAAATCGTCAGTCGTCATGACCCGCAAGGGCGACCGAGTGTCTTCGATCGCTTGCCCTTACTGCGTCGGGGGCGCTGGATTGCGGTGGGGCGGCTGGATTTCAACACCTCGGGGTTGCTGCTGTTTACCACCGACGGCGATCTGGCCAATCGCCTGATGCACCCCCGCTATGGCTGGGAACGCGAATACGTCGTCCGGGTGCTGGGCGAGCTCACTGCCGAGCAACAACGTCAGCTCACCGAGGGGATCGTGCTCGAAGATGGCCTGGCCAAACTCAATTCGATCGCAGACATCGGCGGTCGAGGGAGCAACCACTGGTATCGCGTCACCATTTCGGAAGGCCGCAACCGGGAAGTGCGCCGCTTGTTCGGGGCGTTGGGGCTGACGGTTAGCCGGCTCATGCGTGTGCGTTACGGCCCCATCGGCTTGCCTTCTCGGTTACGGCGCGGCATGTGGATGGAATTGCCCCCGGAGGAAATCGCGCGTGTGTTCGGTATCCCGCTGCCGCCCGCCTTGCGGCAAGCGGCAGCCAAACAGACGCCAGCACGCGCCCGCCCCCGTTCGACACGTCACCCATCCCCATAAAGCACATAGGAGGAATCCATGGCGGATCGGCGATTGCAGGTGTTTTATACCGTCGTCAAAACCGGCTCCTTTACCCGTGCCGCCGAAAAGCTCGGCATGACTCAGCCGGCGGTAACGTTTCAAATCAAGCAGCTCGAGGAGCACTTTGATACCACGCTCATCGATCGCAGCCAGCGCAAGCTGCGCCTGACACCAGCGGGCGAGATCGTCTTTGCCTACGCCGAGAAGCTGATGCAGCTCGATGAAGAGCTGGAAACGCGCATCAGCGAACTGACCCAGGAACTGCGCGGGCCGCTGTCCATCGGCTGCTCGACCACGCTTGCCGCGTACTGGATGCCACGGCTGATCGAGGAATTCAAACGGCGTTATCCCAACGTCATTCCCCGGCTCATCGTCGGCAACTCCGAACTGACGCAGCAGCGGGTCGTCAACCGGGAGCTCGACATGGGCATGATCGAAATCGTTTCCGACGATCCGCACATCGAACAGATCCCGGCAGGTCGCGACGAACTGTGGGCGATCTTTGCGCCAGGGCATGAACTCGCGCGTAGTGGCAAAAAACGCCTTACCGCCAAAGACCTGGCCCCCTATCCCTTCATTCAACGGGACCCTGGGAACGCCATTCGCGAGCTCGCGGAGGAGTTTTTCGCCAAGGGCGGCGTCGATCCAGCGAGCCTGAACATCGCCGCCGAGATCGGTACCCTGGCCGGCGTCAAACACCTGGCGGCGGCGGGGATCGGGGTAGCGATTGCTTCCCGCGCGGCGCTGCTCGAGGAGATCCGTGCGGCCGACCTGCGGGCGCTGCCGCTCGAGCCGGCCCTCTATACGCCGTTCGTGATCATTTTACCCAAAGACAAATTCCGCTCGCGCAAAATCAATGTCTTTGCCGAATTCGCCCAGGAGCGGCTGCAAGTGATGGAGCGGGCGCTGCCCAAAGCGGAGTTTTTCTTCGGTAGCTGAACTTTTCTTCCAAAACCGAACCGCCGCACCGTTTTCCTGTGGCCAGCAAAACCGACACCGCCTTCTTCTGCCAGGCCTGCGGCGCCCGCTACGCCCGCTGGCAGGGGCGGTGCGATCAATGCGGCGCCTGGAACAGTGTGGAAGAACGGCATGTCAGCGCGATGACGCGCCCGGGTGCACGCGCGCCTAGGGCACAGCCGCTGGTACCGACCAGTATCGTGCAGCCGTTGGCGCAGGTGTCACGTCAGGCGCTGCAGCGCCTCCCCACGGGATTGTCCGAGTGGGATCGCGTGCTGGGCGGCGGACTGGTGCCGGGATCGGTGGTCTTGCTCGGTGGAGATCCCGGTATCGGTAAGTCGACGCTGCTCATGCAAACGCTCGCGGCGCTCGCGCAGCAGGGGGTGCAACCGGTTTGCTACGTCACTGGTGAGGAGTCGGCGCAACAGGTGGCGATGCGCGCCGACCGACTGGGGGTGGGCAGCGCACCAGTCGCGCTGATGGCCGAAACCCAGCTGGAGGTGATCCTTGCCGAACTCGAACGCCTGCAGCCGCGCGTGGTGGTGATCGATTCCATTCAGACGGTGCAAAGCGAAGCCCTGACCTCTGCAGCGGGGTCGGTCGCGCAGGTACGCGAATGCGCTGCGGCGCTCACCCGCTTTGCCAAACGCACCGGCACGATCGTCGTGCTGGTTGGGCACGTCACCAAAGAAGGCGCGCTTGCCGGCCCGCGCGTGCTGGAGCACATCGTCGATACGGTGCTGTACTTCGAAGGCGACCCCAACGCCAGCCACCGCCTGGTGCGCGCGGTGAAAAACCGCTTCGGAGCGGTCAATGAGCTTGGCGTCTTCGCAATGACCGAACAAGGGCTCAAAGGGGTGCGCAATCCCTCGGCGATCTTTCTTTCCGAACACCGTCCCGATACGCCCGGTAGCGTCATCCTTGCCACGCTAGAGGGAACGCGGCCGTTGTTGGTCGAGATCCAGGCGCTGGTCGCGCCCAGCACTTCCCCTTCGCCACGACGGCTGGCCGTGGGGTTGGACAGCAACCGCTTGGCGATGATTCTCGCCGTTTTGCATCGCCACGCGCAAGTGTCACTGGCGCAGTGGGATGTGTTTGTCAATGCGGTGGGCGGCGTTCGCATCGAAGAACCGGCTGCCGACCTGGCGGTTGCGGTGGCCATCCTGTCTTCTTTTGCCAACAAGCCGTTGCCGCTGCGCCTGGTGACCTTTGGCGAGATTGGGCTGGCGGGCGAGATCCGACCCGCCGCCCGCGGCATGGAGCGGCTCAAGGAAGCCGCGAAGCTCAGCTTCAACGAAGCCTGGATTCCGCGCGCCAACCAACCCAAAACGCCTGTTGCCGGATTGCAATGGCGCGCCATCGAGCACATTGGCGAAGTACGGCAATGGATCCCGGCGCTGACGGGCGGTTGACGGTTACCTAGTTTTCAAGCGTAAGGTCGATGGCAGACCTCCAGCGCTTGCAGGGGGGTTCGCAACCATGCCACCGCCAGGACACCGGGCACACCGATAAGCACGGAAAACACGAAAAAATTCGGCCAGCCAAGCGATTCACTGAGCACCCCGGCAAGTGGGCTCACATAGATCCGACCGACCGCTGCCAGGGCCGACAACAGCGCAAAATGCGTCGCAGAAAACTGTCGCTGGCACAGGCTCATCATCAGTGCTACCAACGCCGCGGTTCCCATCCCACCCGCCAGGTTTTCGCCCGCGATCACCGCCAACAGCAATCGGTCGATTTCAGTGCTTTTGTCCAGCGCAACGATGACGAGGTCGAACGACGGCAGCACCAGGCTTCCCCATGCGCCTTTACCCACCGTGGCCAGATACCAGAACCCCACGTTGGAGACGAGCTGCAGTGCGCCAAACAACAAAAGCGCACGGTACAGGCTCAAGCGCAGCATCATGAAACCAGCGAGCACCGCTCCGCCGATCGTCAGCCACAGCCCGAATATCTTGTTGACGATACCGACTTCTGCTTGTCCAAAGCCCATGCCGCTGATCAAGAAGGGCGTGGTGAGTACCCCGGCAAACGCATCGCTCAACTTGTACAAAACGATCAGCGCCAAAAACGCCCATGCACCGGGCTGACGGAAATAGCTTTGCAAAGAGCGATGCAGTGTCTCGAAACCTGCTCGTTGCGACGCCCAGGCCGCCAGCGTCAAAGCGCTACTGACCTGGACGAGCAAAAGCACCAAGCGCCCCCAGCGATCGGATGCTGTCGGAGAGAATCCCAGCAGCTGGAGGATCCACATACTACCGAACCAGCCTGCGGCAAACCCCAGGATCATGGCGCCGAAACCGACGATTTCCCGGCGGGGGTGGGACGAAGGCGATGGAGCCACGGGATCGAGCGCTGGCATGAAGAGCGCCGAAATCACAGCACAAGCGGCCATGATCGCCGCCATGGTGAGATAGACCATAGGCCAACTGCCCCATTGTTCGGCCCAGATCAGCGTCACTCCTCCCGAAAGAATCATCGCCAACCGATAGCCGAAAACCGTGAGCGATCCGCCCAGGCCTCGTTCCTTGTTCGGCAGCACGTCCGTCCGGTACGCATCCACCACCACATCCTGCGAGGCAGACAAAAAAGCAACGAGCACGGCAAGCAACGCGAACAGGGCGGGCTGCTCCACCGGTGAGGTATGCGCCATCCCTGCCAGCGCCGCCGTCAAACCCCATTGGCTCAGCACGATCCAGCCGCGGCGCCGGCCCAACCAGGGCAGATCGAAGCGATCCATCAGCGGTGCCCACAAAAATTTAAACGTGTAGGGCAGACCCACGAGCCCCAAGAAACCGATAGTGGCTAGATCGACACCCGCTACCGTAAGCCATGCCTGCATTGCCTGACCAGTCAAAGCCAACGGCAGCCCTGAAGAAAACCCCAGAAACCACACCGCCAACCAGCGGCGTGCACGAACAAAAGTCGAAGACATCGCTAAATGACCACAGGCACGAAAAAAGACTGACCGTGACGCGACATTGTCGCAGATTCTCCATCTATAACGGCGCTTGCAGTCATGAGCCTCGATGTTCCTCTCGTTGTCTCGCGGCATTTGCATCTTTTACCCCGAGTTGGGGCAATGGGTGCCACTTCCAGCGGCACCAGTGCCTGCTTCATTTCGCGAAAATCGCCAACCCCGCCCGGGGTCTTGACACTGTTTTTAGTTCCGGTACAATTCGCGTTCTCTGCTGCTGCTGCTGCGGTTGTGGTGGTGGTGGGGGTTTGAGGATCTTTGACAA
>FWPV01012050.1_pt1 | contig 13492 bp, 12 predicted proteins | sample 2228371 | NCBI WGS metagenome assembly FWPV01 (sample SAMEA103939776, study PRJEB20133) | metagenome | reverse complement strand
ACGAGGGCAGGCACCCTCGGCTGAAAAGCCGCCGGTCATCATCCCATGGCCGAGTCGCCCGACGCGCTGGTTGCGTCAGGCTCCAGGAGCAGGTTTCGGATCTCCGCCACCGAAAGCGTCCTGCCCACCGCTTTCACCTGGCCGTCGATGGCCAAGGCGGGGGTCATGAGCACGTCGAACTCGAGAATCTGGTCGATATCGTCGACCTTCTCCACACTCGCCTCGATGCCAAGCTCGGCCACGGCGGCCTTTGCGTTCTCGTAGAATTGCTCGCAGTTGGGGCAACCCGGCCCCAGCACTTGAAGTCGTTTCATCTCAGGACCGATCCGCCTTGGCCCGCACGTCGAAGACACGAAGCTCCTGCTCGCAGCGGATGTAGAGTCGCCCGCCGCAAATGACGGGATGGGCGAGGTAGGTGTTGTCGGGCCGTTTGCCCAGGTCGAACTGGCTGACGATCTCGAAACCCTCCGGCGTGATCTCCACCAGGTACATCATGCCGCGATGATTCAAGCAGTAAAGCATCCCGTCGGCGCACGAAATTCCCACCTTGCCGAGCGTGCTGTCCAGTCGAAGCGTCTTGCCCGTCAGGAAATCGACGCAATAGAAGTTCTTGCCTCCCTGCCGGCAGCCGCAGCCGAAGAGCTTGCCGTCGACGAGCACAGCGCCGCCGTGGCAATTGTCGAGGTCCTTGCGATACCATACCCTCGTGGCGGTGCCGGCGTCGAGATCGATCTTCAGGACCGTGCCGCCGGACGAGTGGCCGCACGCCACAAAAACGTAGCCGTCGTGAAAGACGGGGGTCAGCGCGTTTTGCGGCGAGGTGGGAACGAAGGGGGCCGACCAGAGGAGCTTGCCCGTTGCCACGTCGATCCCCAGCACCATCTTCTGCGAGAGGGTGATCAAGTGTCGAACACCGCGATGCGTGACCACGACGGGTGAGCAATACGCGGCGATGTCCTTGATCTCGGTGTTGGCCCACACGGTCTCGCCGGTCCGCTTGTCGAGGGCGACCACGCGTCCCTTGGGGCCGCCGGGCATGCACAGCACCTTGTCGCCGTCGACCACGACGTTTTCGGCCAGGCCCCAGACGCCGTAGCGGGCGTCGAACCGGCGGTTGAGGTCCACGGCCCAGAGCTCCTTGCCCGTCCGAGCCTCGAACGCGGCCAGCCGTCCGTTGGGATTCATGTGGAACAGTCGGCCGTCGTCGAAGGTGGGCATGGTCCGGGATCCGGGGCTGGCCCCTTCCCACGCCGGGCCGTTGGGCGACTTCCAGAGGAGCTTGCCGTCCAAATCGAGCGTGACCAGCATCTCCGTGTCGCCGAAGTCGCCGGCGGTGAAAACCATTCCCTGGGCGATGGTCACCCCCGAATACCCGTTGCCGCAAGGCGCGTACTTCCACACCAAGGGCGGTCCGCCCTCGGGCCAGCGCTTCAATAAACCCTTTTCCGGCGCGATGTTGCTGCGTCCCGGGCCGTGGAACTCGGGCCAATGGGGGCCGTCTTGTGGCTTGCCGGCCGAGTCGGCGAGGCCCGTCATCATCATCGAAAGGGCAAGCAGAAAGGCGGCGAACGTCCAGGCTGCGACGATGAACTTCATGGCTTGTTTCCCGCGTTGCTTTGAAAGGCCCGAGACTTATCCTACCGCCAGGGATCGCCCCGCAGCAAGCCCCGCGTCTTGCCCCGCGAATCGGTGGACACCGCGGCACGCGTCGAGTTATACTCTTCCTTGGACCCCATTTCAGGAGGCAGATCATGGCGAGTTGGCGACGAGACGGGGCAGGACGCGTTTTGGTTCGAAGGGGCGCGGTGGTGTGGTTCTTGGTGGGGCTCTTTCTGGTCGGCGGCGCGCCGTTGCCCCAGGCATCCGCCGAAGCACCGATCAAGAACCCGCCGGAGGCGGATTCCACGCGTTCCTTCGCGATTCCGGCCTGGGCATTCGACCGCGGCAATGTGAAGACGTTCACCCAGGAATACGCGGACGCGGGCCCGATGGTGGCCTACGGCGGCGAATCGCCGATCGTGGTGGAGTACGACGTCGAGTTTCCGGTAAGCGGCACGTGGACCATCTGGATCTGCTATGCGGCGGCCGCCGCCCGCCCTGTCGCCCTCTCGCTCGACGAGATCGCGCTGGGCGAGTGCTGCCGCGGTGCGAGCGGCACGTGGAACACCTCGAGCGCGGCATGGGAAAAGTCGCACGAGCGGTGGTTTGCGCCCGGCAAGCACACGGTGCGTTTGAAGCGCGACAACGACTTCCCGCACGTCGTGGCCCTGCGGTTCGACTGTTCGACGCCGTTTCCGAACGGCTGGAGGCTCGACCGCCCCAACGCGCGGAAGATCGACAGCCCGCTGACCTACCTCTTTTCCCGCGATGTCTCCGTCCCGAAACCCGATTCGCTGCGGCTGGCGATCGAGGATCTTCTCGCGACCTTCGGGCCGAAGTATCCCAACGGCCGGCGGTATCTGAGCCGGCTCGAGCCGTTGAGCAAGGAGTGGAAGCGGCTGGAAGCGAAGGTCCAAAGCGGGCAGTTGCCGTCACAGGCCGAACGCAAGTCGCTGGACGAAGCGCTTGCGGCACTGGCCCAGGAGGCGCTGCTTGCCAATCCGCTCTTGGATTTCGACCGGCTCCTGCTGGTGCAGCGTGGGGAGAAGGGGCCCGCGCTTGGGCTGCCCTACAACTGGCAGAGCAACTCCTGCCTGCCCAAGACCGGTTACGACGACCAGATCGCCGTGCTCTCGCCGGTTCGACCGGAGGGGAATCTCGCCACGCTGTTCAAGCCGGAAGGCGGCCGGTTCGTGGGCGACGTGGACCTCGACTTCGACACCCAAAAGATGCTTTTCTCCATGCCCGGCTCGAACAACCGTTGGCAGGTCTTCGAGATCCGCGCGGACGGCACGGGACTGCGCCAACTGACGGGCGAGCAGCCGGACGTGGACAGCTACGACGCCTGCTATTTGCCGAGCGGCAAGATCCTCTTCACCTCCACGGCGTGCTTCATCGGCGTGCCGTGCGTCTACGGCAGCTCGCATGTTGCCAACCTCTATGTCATGGACGCCGACGGCCGGAACATCCGCCAGCTCTGCTTCGACCAGGAGCACGATTGGTGCCCCACGGTGCTCAATAGCGGCCGGGTGCTTTACACGCGGTGGGAATACAGCGACACGCCGCACTCGAACACGCGGCTGTTGTTCTCGATGAATCCGGACGGGACGGGCCAGGCCGCCTACCTGGGGATCAACTCCTATTTGCCCAACTCGTACTTCTGTTCCCGGCCGATTCCCAACCATCCCACCAAGGTGGTCTCGGTCATCGGCGGTCACCACGACAACCCGCGCATGGGCGAGTTGGTGATCTTCGACCCTGCCCTGGGCCGCAGCGAGGGCCAGCCGGCCGTGCAGCGCATCCCGGGCCACGGCCAGAAGGTGGAACCGATCATCCGCGACGGCCTGACCATCAGCAGTTGGCCCAAGTTCCTCCATCCGTATCCGCTGAGCGACAAATACTTCCTCGTCGCCTGCAAACCGATGCCCCAATCGCGCTGGGGGATTTACCTGGTCGACGTGTTCGACAATTTCGTGCTCATCAAGGACCTACCCGGCTACGCGCTGTTGGAGCCGATCCCGTTTCGAAAGACGCCGCGTCCGCCGGTAATCCCCGACAAGGTGGACCTCGCCCGAACCGACGCGGTCGTCTATATCCCCGACATTTACGTCGGCGACGGCCTCAAGGGCATCCCGCGCGGCACGGTCAAGTCCTTGCGCCTGGTCACGTACCATTTCTCCTATCAAGACATGGGGGGGCTGCTGGGCGTGGTGGGCATGGACGGCCCGTGGGACATCAAGCGCGTGCTGGGCACGGTGCCGGTCCATCCGGACGGCTCGGCCAAGTTCCGCGTTCCGGCCAACGTGCCCATCTCGCTCCAGCCCTTGGACAATGAAGGCAAGGCGATCCAACTGATGCGCACGTGGATGACCGCCATGCCGGGCGAGGTGGTCCAGTGTTCCGGCTGCCACGAACCTCAGAACAGCGCCCCGCCTCGCGTGGCGTCGATGGCGTTCTCGCAGCCCCCGGCCGCGATCCAGCCGTGGCGGGGCCCGTTGCGTGGGTTCAGCTACCAGCGCGAGGTCCAGCCGGTGATCGACAAATACTGCCTTGGCTGCCACGACGGGCAGCCGAGGCCCGATGGCCAAAGGATCGCCGACCTGCGGGGCAACGTGAGGCTCACCGACTGGTCCTCGGTGACGCCTGGGAACGGCGGGGGGCACGCGGGCAAGTTTTCCGTCGGCTACGCGGAGTTGCACCGCTACGTCCGCCGGCCCGGCATCGAAAGCGATTTCCACATGCTCGAACCGATGGAATTCCACGCCGACACGACCCATCTGGTCCAGATGCTCAAAAAAGGGCATTACGGGGTCGAACTCGACGCCGAGGCGTGGGACCGGCTGATCACGTGGATCGATCTGAATTGCCCCTACCACGGCACCTGGGGCGAGGAGATCGACAACCCGGGCAAACAGCGCGAGCGTCGGCGGGATCTGTTGAAGCGCTATGCCAACGTTGACGACGACCCGGAAGCCATCCCACCGCCCCCCCCCCGCGTTCAACCCGTCCCGCCTCGCCCGGTGGCGGTGGCCGGCCTGGCGGCGGTCGATTGTCCGGGCTGGCCGTTCGACGCGGCCGAGGCACGACGCCGTCAGTCGGCCGCCGGGCCCGAAACCCGGAAAAAGATCGAACTCGCCAGCGGCGTGTCGCTCGAGTTGGTACTCGTCCCCCCCGGCGAGTTCGTCATGGGAAGCGTTGCCGGGGCGGCCGACGAACAACCCACCGCCCGCGTCCGCATCGACAGGCCCTTCTGGATGGCCACCAAGGAAGTGACCAACCAAATGTATCAACTCTTCGATCCTTCCCACGACAGCCGAATCGAGGACAAGAATGCCTACCAGTTCGGCATCCACGGCTACCCGGTGAATCGGCCGGAGCAGCCCGTTGTCCGCGTCTCCTGGTTGGAAGCGGTGGCCTTTTGCCGCTGGCTCTCGGATCGGACCGGCATGCCCTTCGTGCTGCCGAGCGAGGCCGAGTGGGAGTACGCGTGCCGGGCGGGTTCGGCCGCGCCGTTCAGCTTCGGCGACCTCAACGCCGATTTTTCAAAGTTCGCCAATTTTGCCGACGCCAAGCTGACGGAATTCGCCAGCGATCCCTTCACGGTGGACACGCCGTTGAAGAACCCCTCGAAGTACGATGACTGGCTGCCCAAGGATCCCCGATTCAACGACGGCGCCTTGTTGACCGTCGAACCGGGCCGCTACCAGCCAAATGCCTGGGGCCTTTACGACATGCACGGAAACGCCGCCGAATGGACCCGATCGACCTACCGACCCTACCCGTATGGCGACGAGCCGATCGACGAGTCGTTGTCCAACACCGGGCGCAAGGTCGTTCGTGGCGGGTCGTGGCGCGACTTGCCGAAGCACGGCACGTCGAGCTACCGGTTAAGCTATTGGCCCTATCAACGGGTGTACAACGTTGGCTTCCGAGTGGTCTCGCCGGTCGCGGCGCCCGTGGCCGCGGACAAGGTGGCCGTCGACGTCCCTTCCCGCTAAGCGACTTTCCCGGCCACGAAGTCGCCCCAGGCGAATCCGCGCTATCCCCGCGCAACTAGCCCAAGGGTTGGAAATCAAGACCTGATTCCCGTCGCGGCGTAAGCCCCCGTCGCCGCGCGGTTCCCGGCCGATCCGAGGGGGCGCGAGGCCTCGGCAAAGCGGCCTCGAGGCTACAGCGTCCAGCCATCGGGCAGCACGGTGCCCTTTGGGGCGACGAAGACGCCGTCGCGAATCATGCCGTAGCGCGTCTCGTCGCTCGATGTCCGCCCGCCGGGAACGATCCGCACATTCCGCCCGATGCGGCAGTTCTTGTCGATGATGGAGTTCTCGATGTACGCTGCCGGCCCCACGCCCAACTCGGGAATCTTGCCGTGGTTTTCCGCGTTCGGGGGCTCGGGTTGCTCGTAATAGTCGTTGCCCATGAGGATTGAATTGCGAATCACGGCGTCGCGGCCGATGAGGCTGCGCAGCCCGATGATGCTGTTTTCGATGGTCGCGCCCGCCTCGATCACGCAGCCATCCGCGACCAGGCTATTGCGGATCGCGGCGCCGTCGATGCGGGTTGGGGGTAGGAACCGCGGGTGCGTGAAGATGGGTGCGTTGGGGAGCAAAAGTTCGAACGGCGATTCGGCCGTGGCCAGTCCCAGATTGGCCTCGAAAAACGACCGGATCGTACCGATGTCTTCCCAATATCCGTCGAACAAGTGGACGTGGACATGCCGCGCGCGAATCGACGCGGGAAAGATCTCCCGGCCGAAATCCTGGTAGTTCGTCTTCTCCAGCACCTGGACCAGCGTGTCTCGATTGAACAAGTAGATGCCCATGTTGGCGAGGCAGTCGCGGCCGCGGCTGGAAATGCCCCGCTCGTCGATCCACTGGGGACTGACGCGAACGTGGTCCAGTTCCTCGGGCGTTTGGGGCTTTTCGAGGAACCCGACGACCCGGCCCGTGTCGTCCAACCTCATGATGCCCAAACCCGAGGCTTGATGGCTATGGACCGGAACGGCGGCGATCGTCACGTCGCCGCCCGACCGCTCGTGCGTGGCGATCATGTCCCGGTAATCCATGCGATAAAGCTGGTCGCCGGAAAGGATCAAGACGTATTCGATTCCCGGTTCCTCGACGTAGCGCAGGTTCTGGCGAACGGCGTCGGCGGTGCCTTGATACCAGTTCGAATGGTCGTTGGTCTGCTGCGCGGCGAGGATTTCCACAAACCCCTTGCTGAACTGATCGAAGTTGTAGGTATTGCGGATGTGCCGGTGCAAGCTCACGGAATTGAATTGCGTCAGCACGTAAATCCGATTCAGGCCGCTATTGAGGCAATTGGACAGCGGAACGTCGATCAGCCGGTACTCGCCCGCGATGGGCACCGCGGGCTTGGAACGATACTTGGTGAGGGGGTAAAGACGCGTCCCCCGACCTCCGCCCAACACGAGCACGACAAGTCGCTTCATCGGTGTGTCCTCAAGGAGCCTTCCCTGCACAGCCGTCGGTCTTTATCGTAGCGAATCCACGGCGGAAGAGGAATTATCCCCCCGATTAGAGGCCTGCGCCGCGGCCGGCCTGCCCTCTGGCGAATCAAGAGCCGGAGAAAACCTCTCGAACAACGCGCAAGATGCTCAACAGGACGGCCATCAGCGCAAGGCAGGCGACCACGAACAGCGGAACCAGTCCCCCTAGAACGCCCAGCGTGAGTTCGAGCCAGGCCCAAACGGATCGCCACCCCACGATCAACGCCATCGCCGCCAGGCAGAGAAACGGCCCATAAGGGATTTCGTTCTCGCGGCGCAAGACCCATTGAAGCAGTCCGAGGAACAGCCCGGCCACCGGCGCGAGGAAAAAGACGACCACGCACGACTGCCAGCCCAGCATCGAGCCGATCATGGCCATGAGGGTCACATCGCCAAACCCCATGGCCTCGCGTCCCAGCGTCGCTGCGCCGATGATGCGGACCATCCAAATCAAGCCCCCGCCCGCGGCCATGCCCATGAGGCTGGTCAGCATCCCCTGCCAGGCCGCTTCGCCCCAGAACCAGACGGCGAGGATTCCCAGGGAACCGGCCAGCCCTTGGGCCGTCAACCACCGGGTGGAAGATGATCGGACAAGGCGCCCGCAGAACAGCCGCCAGGCCCAGGCCCAGCCCCAACTGGATCGCCAGACGCGATCCATGAGACCCACGCACCAGAGCCACCAAACCAATATCGCCAGCGCCAGCGGGCCGACCCGCGGAGCGCCGCCCAACTCGGCCGGCCACGGATGCGGCGACGTGACATGAAGGAACCCGACGAACGGACGACCGTCCGGCGTTTCCCAGAGCACCGGCAACATGGCGAAGGGATAAATGGTGGCCGCCAAGACTCCGAACAGCGTGCCGGGCACCGTGATCTCGTCCGGGATCAACCGTTCATCCGCGTCGATCAACGAAGCGACCAGCATCAGCCAGGCGAGGACGACGTGGCAAAACCACTGGGCGTGCAGTTGAACGGCCAACGGTGGCGGTGGAAAACCGGCCAGCGCGGCGGGCACCAGCCCGGCCCGATGCACCTCCCACCAATAAAGCCATGCCGTTCCGACGGCGGAAAAGGCGACGACGAGCAACGGGCGGAGCCGCGAGCCGCCGGGGCGAGGGAACCAGGCTAAACGAACAACCGCCGTGTTGGCTGCCGCCCCAAGAAGGCCCCCCATTACCAGGGCCACAGCAACCCGCAGGAAAACCGGCGCCGCCAGGATTGAGTTCACGCGGTCCCCTCGGCGGCGGGTTGGACGGGCAGGGTCTGCAGGATTTCGCGGGCGATTTGCTCGGGCGACTTCCCTTCGGTATCGACCGTCACGTGGGCCGTCTCCCGGTAAATGGGGGTTCGCTGCTCCAAAAGATGCACGATTTCATCAAGGGCATTCTTCTTCGTGAGGCTGGGCCGCCGGGCGGCCGTGGTGGCGTCGCCGGTCATGCGGGAATGGATCGTTTCGGGCGAGGCGGTCAGCCAGACCACGTGGCCCGCTTTCCGCATCCGCGTCCGCGTTTCCGGCCGCAAGGGGGCGCCGCCGCCTGCCGCGAGAACGAAATGGGTACGGCCACACAGCTCGGCCATCACTTCGGCCTCCAGATCGCGAAAGGCCGGTTCGCCGTCCTCGGCAAAGATTCGAGCAATTGACTTTCCGGCGCGCTGCTCGATCACCACGTCGGCATCGACCCACTGCCAACCGAGTCTCTCGGCCAAAAGTCGGGCCAAGGTGGTCTTTCCCGTGGCACGGTACCCGATCAAAATAATATTCATGGCAACCGCGGTGCGTCGTACGATGTAGCGGAACCCGTCTGCGGAGACCGGACGGGACGGCCAGCCGCGGCAAACGGCCAGCGAAGCCATCTTGGAGTGTACAAAGCCCAACCGCTCGAGGCAACCGAGACGAGGCGAGGAGCATGTTCGACCATGTGATCGACTTGGAGCGATGCAAACGCCACGACCCCTTTCCTGGCGTGCGCATGTTCACCACGCAGGCTGAAAAGATGACCCTCTCGGTAGTGGACCTGGAGCCCCACGCCGTCATTCCCGAGCATAGCCACCCTCACGAGCAAATAGGCTTCATGGTCGAGGGGGAATTCGAGTTCATCATTGGCGGCGAGTCCCACTGGGTGACGCGGGGGCAGATTTGGCGGATTCCCGGAGGCGTGCCGCACAAGGTGGTTGCGGGCGAGCGACCGGCGCGGGCCATCGACGTGTTCTACCCAGTACGTGACGATATGCGATAGGACTCCGAGTTGGCTCGCCGAAACCTGCTTCTCGTCGTTTTCCTGGTCGTTTTCATCGATCTGCTTGGATTTGGCATGGTGTTGCCGCTCATGCCGGTCTATGCGCGGCGGTTTACGGCCGGACTGCCGCAAGCGCAACAGGTGCTGATCCTCAGCGCCCTGATGACCTGTTTCTCGATCATGCAGTTGATATTTGCCCCGATCTGGGGGCGGATCTCGGATCGGGTGGGGCGGCGGCCCGTGCTGCTGTTGAGCCTGGCTGGATCGACGTTGTTCTATTTCCTCTTTGGGCTGGCAACGCTCCAAGGAAGCCTTTTGGGCATGTTCGTTGCCCGGATCGGGGCAGGCATTGCCGGGGCTACCGTTCCCACGGCTCAGGCCTGCATTGCCGACGCCACCCCCCGCGAAAGACGAGCCCCGGGCATGGCCTTGATTGGGGCGGCGTTCGGGCTGGGGTTCACGCTCGGCCCGCTCTTGGGAGCTCTGGCCCTGTGGACGGCGGGCGACGCGGGACTCAGTCCTTGGCCTGGGTACACCGCGGCGGGTTTTTCCGCCGTGGCGTTGGGATTGGCCATGTTCCGTCTGCCGGAATCGCTCGATCCCCGGGCCCTTCCCGAAGTCCGCCGACATTTCGATTTCCAGTCGCTCCGCGCGGCGCTCTCCGTGCCAAGCATTGGGCTGCTGCTGGTGGCGGGATTCCTGACCGTTTTCGCCCTGGCCAATTTCGAATCCACGATTTCGTGGACGGTCTCGGGAATGCTCGGCGTGGAACGGTCCAGCGCCGAAATCTTGTTGTTTTTTGCCTACGTCGGGCTGGTGCAGAGCCTCGTGCAGGGCATGGTGGTCCGCCCGCTGGCCGCGCGGCTCGGAGAGGCGATCCTGCTGGCCGTTGGCGGCGGACTTTCGGTCCTCGGCTACGTGCTCCTGGCATGGGCCGCGGACCCCTCGCACGGTGGACTGGGGAAAGTGTGGTGGGCCTCGTCGGTCGAAGTGAGCGGAGTGGCCTTCCTCGTGCCCGCCCTTCAGTCCCTTCTGTCCCGACGCACCGACCCGGCAAGGCAAGGCGGGATCCTCGGGCTTGGGGAAAGCGCCTCGGCGCTGGCGCGGATCACCGGCATGGTGGCGGGAGTCGCCCTGTATCACCAGGCCCCGACGCTACCGTTCTGGGCGGCCTCCATGGTCATGGTCGCGGGTCTGGCCGCGGCCTGGCTTGCCCTGGTCCGCGGTCGCGATTGGGTCTGGCAGGCCACGGAGTCATGAACGGCGTCAAGCTATCCGGCCTGGGGGCTTCCGGCGGGCCCCAACAGGGCCTTTCGCTGGGCCGCAACCGTGGCTTCGCTTGGCTCATGGAGTTCAACCCACCCAGGGAGCGATGAAATCGATGCGCCGGCAAGTCAACGTCCGGTGATCGAATCGAGCGTGATCCGGGCCAGCGATTCGCTAAGTTCTTTTTCCGCCATGTCGTACTGGATGATCACCGAAAACCGCCGGCCCTTGCTATCGAGGGCGTACATGCGGCAAACCTGTTCATCATCGTCCTCATCCTTGTAAGTCAATGCGGTCGTGTAGCCCCGCGAACGCTTGAACGAGATCGGTACGGACAAGGTTTTTCGCAGATCCTTGCACACGCTTCGCTTGATCCGGCTTTCCATCTCCGCGGCGATCTCGACCAGCGTGTTCTTCGGGCCGTTGGTGTCGGACGGGCCGAAGTCCGTCACGACAATCGACACCGCGCTGCCGCGGGTCAGGGTAATGGTCCTTCCCTTGGAATCGAAATCGTCGTGCAAGGCAAGCGACTTTCCATAGTCGAACTCCAACCCGTCGATGGCATAGTGTTGGATCGGCTTGATGCGAATCGAGGCCTCCACCCGCTTGCCATGGACCGTGATCTCGGCCGACGCCGAATCCTGGATCTCGAAAGTCTGCCCGTCGATTGTCAATTCGAAGACCAAGGGTGGGGCTTTTTCGGGTTCGGTGCCCTGGCAGACCGTTACCAGGATTCCTACCAGGATTCCCAAAACGCCAATCAGCGACACCATGCAGCGTGGGTTCATACTCGATTTCCTTTCATAACGCCTTCCCCCAGGAGGGGGACGGAGCGACGTGGGTCATGCTAGGGACGGAACAAGCCCGCGTCAAGAGCGTTTTCGAGCGCCCCGCGGGCCTGGAATGCCGTGGTGGACCGTGTTAGACTGTTGGGACTTGGCCGTTTCAGGTACTCTCCCACGCGTGGTTCTGCCTCCCGAGCCGGTCGTGTCCGAACCGAAAAGCCACCTGACCGGATCCGTGGTGATCACCGGGGCATCGACCGGAATCGGCGCCGCTTGTGCCGTGGAGCTGCATAACCGGGGCTTTCGCGTTTTTGCCGGGGTGCGGCGTGCGGCGGACGCCCTTCGCCTCCAGGAACAGACCTCCCGGTTGCTCGCCCCATTGATGATCGACCTGACCGATGAGGCCAGTATTGTCGAGGCCGCCAAGACAGTGGCGGGTTCTCTCGACGGGGGGCCTTTGATTGGGTTGGTCAACAACGCGGGGATTATGGTTGGGGGCCCTCTCGAAACGCTTTCGCTCGGCGACTTTCGCCGCCAGCTCGACGTGAACGTGGTGGGCCAGCTCGCCGTGATCCGGGCGATGCTGCCTTTGCTCCGCGACTGCGGTGGGCGCATCGTGAACATCAGCTCGTTCAGTGGCCGAATCGCGGTTCCCTACAGCGGCGCCTATGCCGCGTCGAAACACGCCCTAGAGGCCATGAGCGACGCCCTGCGGATCGAGTTGCGTCGATGGAAAATTCAGGTTTGCGTGGTCGAGCCGGGAAGTGTCAAGACTCCGATCTGGGACAAAGCCCTCGACGAAGCCGATCGGGTCTTGGAATCGATGACGCCGCAGGCGCTGGCCCTGTACGGGGAGGACATGCGGGCGATGCGCGAGGCATCGCGGCGTCTGGCGGCCCGCGCCATGCCCGTCCAACGCGTCGTGCGGGCCGTGGTCCACGCGCTGACCTCACCGTCGCCCAGAGCCCGATATCCCGTCGGCCTTCAGACCCGGCTCGCCTTTCTTTTCCAGCCTTGGCTTCCCGTCCGCTGTCGCGACTGGCTCCTCCGCAAGGCGCTGGGGTTGACGTGATGGGAAGGAAACGGAATCGCTGGCCGCCATGAGTGCCGCGGAGCGCGGCTAGTTGAGCGGGCGGGCTGGACGGGCCGGGCAGGGGATGCCAAGATGAGAGACGATCTCCCGGGGATCGAAAGCCGCGCGGGATCGAGGTCCGAACGCTCTCCCTCCTTTCTTTTGCGCATTTCGGCTCATGAACCTTGCCAAACGACTTGCGTTGGGGTTGACGGGCGCGATCTTGATGGTAACCCCTCAAGGGGTGGTTGAGGCGGGCGAACCGTCGGCTCGCTCGGCCAGACCCAACGTCCTGTTGATCTGCGTCGACGACCTCAAGCCGCTGCTGGGCTGTTACGGAGCGCCGATCATCCGGTCGCCGCAGATCGACCGGCTGGCCGCGCGGGGGGTCGTGTTCGACAGGGCATACTGCAACCAGGCCGTCTGTTCCCCGTCGCGAAATGCCCTGCTCGTGGGATTGCGCCCGTCGACGATCGGAATTTACGATTTGGCCACGAATTTTCGCCGGGCCGTTCCCAAGGCAGTGACGCTGCCCGAGCATTTCCGTCGCCACGGGTACCGCACCGAGGCGATTGGCAAGGTGTTTCACGTGGGCCACGGCAACCACGAGGACCAGGCCTCGTGGTCCGTGCCGCATTGGGGGCCCAAGGGGGCAACGTACGTGCTGCCGGCCAATCTGGAGCGGCTGAAGGTCCAATCGGTCCTGATCACCCGGGGGGAGAAAGGCATGTCCCTCTTCCAGCGCGATGGGGAGGTCACCCATATCCCCACCATGGCCAAGGAGGTCTATGATGTGACCGGGGCGGGAGATACCGCCATAGCCGTCCTCACGCTGGCCATGGCCGTCGGCGCGAGCCCCAAAGAGGCGGCCATTTTATCGAATTACGCCGCGGGGATTGTGGTTCAGGAGCTGGGAACGGCAACGGTAAAGTCCTGGGAGCTCGAAGACGCCGTTCGCAATGGTATCCGGTCCAAAGGTCGGGCCCCGATGTCCAGGGGGTGAGGAGGGGCGGTGAGTCATCCC
>FWPV01012049.1_pt1 | contig 13493 bp, 16 predicted proteins | sample 2228371 | NCBI WGS metagenome assembly FWPV01 (sample SAMEA103939776, study PRJEB20133) | metagenome | reverse complement strand
CCCTTTTGTTAATTTGTAAATATCTAAACATAGTTGATAAGACCTTTGCCAAACTTTTAAGTCTTTGTAATTCTTAAGCATTTCCCACGAATCCTTGACTCCTTGACCCCTCGAATCCTCATGATCTTACCAATTAATAAAATATTGTACTACAATATATAAATGCTTGAAAAAATAAACAAAAAAATTGCTACCTTTTTCATAAAGGATTTCGAAAATATCGATAAAAAAGAGGTTCGTATTAAATACGGCTTTGTCGCTGGTTGGGTAGGAATTTGTGGCACTCTTTTACTTTTTTTTATCAAGATAACACTTGGACTTTTATCAGGATCTATTTCAATTATGGCCGATGCATTTCATCTTATTTCAAATCTCGCTCACTCCGTTATTCTTGTAGTCAGTTTTAAAGTTACTGCACGCCCTGCCACGTCTAAAAATCCATTCGGACATGGTAGGATGGAACATGTTACACCACTTATTATGTCTATTTTCTTATTTGTTTCAGGACTAAGGATAGGCGAAGTCGCAATTCATCAAGCAGTTGATCCTGATGAAATCCACTATTGGCCGGCTTTGCCCTGGATTCTTTTTATTACTATTTTAGCTAAACAATGGTTATCAAGTTTTACACGTCTATTAGGAAATAAAATCCAGTCACGTGCTATTCTTTCTAGCGCTGCCCATCACAATATTGAAGCCTTAATGACATTTACGGTAATTGGAGGAGTTGTGGGTGGTCATTATTTTGATCATCCTGAGATAGATGGCTATATAGGAATTTTAATTTCTGTCTGGCTACTTTATTTAGGTTATAAACATGGCAAAGAAGCTATTGTACCTATCCTTGGACAGGCACCAAGCAAAGATATGATAAAAAAAATACGAGAGACCGCGAAATCGGTACAGGGTATAAAAGATGTTCATGAAATTATTGTTAATGATTACGGTTCGATGTATCTAATTTCGCTTCACGCAGAAATACCCGAAAAGTTCAGTCCTCAGGAAATGCATGAAATCGCTGAAAAGTGTGAAAGTAAACTTAGGGAAGTATTCGGTGGTGAGGCTGTATGTCATACTGACCCGTTACTGAAAAAAAGTCCGGAAATTCAGGCTATGGAAGATAGATTCAAGCAAATATTAAAAGCCTTTCCAAAAATAGTAAGTTACCACGCGTTTCGTGTTGTTGCATATTCTAAGGAAAAGTTTATTATTATTGCTGATATTGTTATTGACCGGGATGTTCCTGATAATGAATTTGATGAAATAACAAAGGCTCTGGAAGCAGAGGTGAAGAGAAATATTGATAATATAGCTTACTGTTCTTTTTACATAACACCAAAATTTGCATATTAAAATAAGAAAATGGATAGGGGAGGTAGAAAAGATGAAATGTAGTATTTTAGATTGCTTTGTTCGCTTCGGAAAAAGTTATGTAAGAATTTTATTATGCCTTACCGTTATATTTATTATTTTCGGTTGTCAGACTGTTCCCATTACAGGTAGACAGCAATTGAATATAATTCCTTCTGAGACTGTTCTAAGTATGAGCTTTACCAATTATCGTGAATTTCTATCCAAACATAAGGTAGTTAAAGATACAGAAGACGCTGCATTGATACAGAAAGTCGGGAATAAGATTCGTCAAGCAGTAGAAACTTATTTTTTTAGAAATAATCAGTCTGACAGGTTGAATGGTTATGAGTGGGAGTTCAACCTTGTTGAGGATAAGTCTATCAATGCATGGTGCATGCCGGGAGGAAAGGTTGTAATATATACTGGAATTTTACCCATAGCAAAAGATGAAACAGGTCTTGCTGTCGTCATGGGTCACGAGATTGCACATGCTGTAGCACAACATGGAGATGAGCGGTTGAGTCAGGCTCTTCTTGTAGAAATGGGTGGCATTGCTTTATCAAAAGCTCTTTCGGAGAAACCAGAGCAGACAACAGATTTATTCCTTACAGCTTATGGAATTGGTACACAAATAGGCGTATTACTTCCCTACAGTAGACTCCATGAGAGTGAAGCAGATCGACTTGGCCTCATTTTTATGGCTATGGCAGGCTATGATCCCCATAAAGCTATTGACTTTTGGAAAAGGATGGCATCAGAAAAGCAAGGAATATCTCCTCCTGAATTTTTGAGCACCCATCCAGCAGATGAAAATAGGATAAAAAACATAGAAAAATTGATTCCCGAAGCAATGAGATATTATAAACAGTAAAAAAAAATAAAATTTTTGCTTTTTCTGAATTGTTAGGGTTAATCCCGTCTCTCGATTTCAAGCTTAATATTCTGCATATTTTTTTATTGCTCGCTTTTTTCTCTTTGACTTCTGTTTTCGTATCTTAAGTATTTTAAGTTCTTCAGAGGATTGACCTGATAACGCCTCAATTTTTTTAATAAGCTCACGCCGAGCAAGAAACCTGTTTATTGACTGGCTTCTGTCTTTCATGCATTTTATTTCTATGTTAGTAGGTTTGTGTCTGAGATAGACACAGGTACACGTCTTATTTACCTTCTGGCCACCTTTACCAGATGAACGCACAAATTTTTCCTCTATATCTTTCTCTTGAATGCCAAGTTCTTCCATGCGTTTTCTCAGCCACCTATTTTTTTCCTCGCTCACAGCAAATGTAACCATCTTATATAATTTTAACATTTAGCTTTTTGGAGGCAATCGGAAAAATTGCAATGAATACTGTTCTTTTGTTACACTCTGTAAGATTTAACTAAAACAATTAGTATTCTGGCGACATTTATGTCGGGACTAAGAGAAGTAAGAGCAGGATAAGATTATAATAAGTAAGTTAAATTTGTTTTTTAAAGTGCTGTTAGAGAGGAAAGGTATCTTAAAAGCTACGATTAAAAATTTTAAAAGATAAATGCGTGTAAATAAATTCGTAGCTTTTTAAGTAGATATTATTTATCAGAGCCTAATAAAGCACGATTAAAATCGAAGAAATTACAAGATGTCTTACATTGAAGTTCAAAAGGAAAAATTGACTTAGATGAGAAAGGTTTTGTTATTATTTTAGAAGATCGGCATGAGAAAGTAGCCAGAACAATTGGATTATTCAATAAAGATAGGTGGTGAAGCAGGTCAAGGGATTCAAACGATTGGGGATACCCTTGCAAGGGTATTTTCGAGATCGGGATTTCATGTTTTTACACATCAGGATTACGAGTCACGCATCAGAGGTGGACATAACACATTTCAGATAAGATTTTCTAACAAGCCGGTTGAAGCGCCACGTTTAAATGTAGATATAATTATTGCACTTGATGCTCTTAGCATAACCCTTCATGAAGGCGAGCTTACAGAAAATGGCATCTTAATCTATGATTCTGACTATTTAAAACAAAAGCATACAAAGTCAAATTTTTTCGACATACCCTTGGTGAATTTAGCAATACAACACGGTGGCAGTAAAGTGATGGTTAATACCGTTGCAATTGGGGCAGTATTAGGATTATTAAAAATGAATTTGGATATACTCCTGGAGATTATAGAGAGTACTTTCAAAAAGAAAAGTGAAGAAATCGTTAATGCTAACATTAAAGCAGCTTATGCAGGATATAATTTCAGCATCAAAAACTGTTTACAATGTGGCTTTTTTGTTGAAAATACATCAGAACCCAAGATGCTTATCTCGGGTATTAACGCTATTGCATTGGGTGCGATAGCATCTGGATGTAAGTTCTATTCAGCTTATCCGATGACTCCGTCAACCGGGATTATGAATTACCTTGCATCAAAAGAGAATGATTACGGAATCATTGTTGAACAGGCAGAGGATGAAATAGCAGCAATTAATATGGCAATAGGTGCATCATACGCAGGTGTTAGAGCTATGACGGGAACTGCTGGAGGCGGTTTTGCCTTGATGGTTGAAGGGTTATCTTTGGCTGGTATGACAGAAACACCGGTTGTTATAGCACTTGGACAAAGACCCGCTCCGGCTACGGGTCTGCCAACAAGAACAGAACAGGCAGATTTATTGTTCGCAATACACGCTGCACACGGGGAATTCCCACGCGTTGTTTTTGCGCCAGGAACTCCAGAACAGGCTTTTTATTTAACAAATAAAGCATTTGACATATCAGAAAAGTATCAGATTCCCGCTTTCATAATTTTTGATCAATATCTTGCAGATTCTGAATGGACGTTTGACAGTTTTGATCTGAGTAGGATTAAGTTTAAGGATTACCGAATCAGGGGAAATGATTTTGAAAAAATGGACACGTACAAACGACATGCTTTTACAGAAAGTGGCATCTCACCGCTGGGAGTTCCTGGTGACGCAAGGCATGTTGTAGTTACAGACAGTGATGAACATGACGAAGATGGACACATAATTGAAGATGCTGAAACACGAATAAAAATGGTTCAAAAGAGACTTTTTAAAAAACTCCCTCTTTTAAAGCAAGAAATAGCGAAACCATACTTTTATGGCAGTGAGGAACCAGAAATATTAGTTGCAGGATGGGGTTCTACATATGGCGTAATAAAAGAAGTAGTGGATAATTTCTTAAAGGATAATGTAAATATAGCTATGCTACATTTTATAGAGATATTCCCTTTTCCCCTTTTAGAAAAGTTTGATTTTTTAAAGCTTTTAAAGAAAGTTAGACACAGTATTTGTGTAGAAAATAATGCTATAGGGCAATTTGCACGCCTCTTCAGGGCTGAAACAGGATTTGAATTTAAATATAAAATTAACAAATATGACGGAAGACCATTTACAGTTGAGTGTCTCAAAGAAAAAATATATGCCAGCATTGGAAGATTATAGAGGAAAGACACCTGCATGGTGTCCGGGATGTGGAAATTTTCCAATTCTTAAAGCATTTAAAGAAGCACTTGTAGAATTGAATATAGAACCTCATCAGTTCATAATTGTATCGGGCATAGGACAGGCTGGCAAATTCCCACATTATATTAAATGTAATACATTTAATGGTCTGCATGGCAGAACACTTCCAGTTGCAACAGGTATAAGATTGTCCAATCATGGATTGCTTGTAATAGCGGTTGCTGGAGATGGTGACTGCTATGGTGAAGGTGGTAATCATTTAATACATGCTATGAGGAGAAATATTAATTTAAAGATGTTTGTCCATAACAATCAGATATACGGTCTTACAAAGGGTCAACCTTCACCCACAAGTATAGAAGGAATGGTTACAAAAAATTATCCATTCGGGGTTTTATCAGAAAACCTCAATCCCATTGCATTGGGTGTCGCAAATAATTGTAGTTTTGTTGCAAGGGGTTTTGCAGGAGAACCAGAACATTTAAAAAATCTGTTCAAGGAAGCTATTAAACATAAAGGGTTTACATTATTGGATATTTTGCAACCATGTGTTACGTTTAACAGGATAAATACATACGAATGGTATAAAAGTAGGGTTTATAAAATAGAATCTGATTATAACCCGGCGGATCGGATAGAGGCGTTTAAGAAGGCACTGGAATGGGGCGAAAAAATACCCATTGGAATTATATATAAAAATAATAGGCCGATTTTAGAAGAAAAAATACCCATAATAAAAGATATTCCCCTTGTAAAACAATCATTCAATATTTCAAAGATTGAAGAAACCCTAAAAGAGTTTTATTAATTCTTCAAAAAAATACACTGCGGACGTTATATTTTAAAAACAGGATCATCTCCAAAAAATTTGTTAGATCATGAGGATTCGAGGGGTCAAGGAGTCAAGGATTCGTGGGAAATGCTTAAGAATTACAAAGACTTAAAATTTTGACAAAGGACTTATCAACTACGTTTAGATATCTACAAATTAACAAAAGGGAAATAAGCACTTGAATCCTCGAATCCTTGAATCCTTTTTAGCAACTAAATTGGAGAAGAACCAAAAAACATAATAAGTCTATGAAATAAAAGTTCTTTTTCTAAACAATATTCGGTATGTGATATAATCTTGATTAAAAATGAAGTAAATTTGGGTGAGAGTGGTAAATCATTTTTCCGGATACTACCTTAACCTTTAGATCATGATTAATTTATCTGTAAAGATAGGGAAATTATACCTAAAAAATCCAGTTATGACAGCCTCGGGTACATTCGGATACGGTGAGGAATATGCAGAATTTATAGATCTTAATAAACTTGGTGCCATTGTTGTTAAAGGTATATCACTTAGACCAATGGAGGGCAACCCTCCACCTAGGATATGTGAGACACCATGTGGTTTGTTGAATGCAATCGGTCTTCAGAATGTAGGACTAAAAAAATTTGTGAGGGAAAAACTGCCATTTCTAAAAAAGTTTAACACTAATATCATAGTAAATATACTCGGAAGTTCGGTAAATGAATATGTAAGGCTTGCTGAGGAATTAGATGAGGAAGGAATCAATGGTATCGAATTAAACGTTTCTTGTCCGAATGTTAAAAAAGGCGGTATGCTTTTTGGTACTAATAAAAAAACTCTTGAAACACTGGTAGTAAAGGTAAAAAGGTCTATAAAAAATGCAATTTTGATCACAAAACTATCGCCTGATATATTTAATATTCGAGAACTTGCAAAAATAGTCGAGGGATCTGGTAGTGACGCAATATCATTAATCAACACCTTACCCGCAATGTGTATTGACGTAGAAACTTGGAGACCGAAACTTGCCAATATAACAGGAGGGTTGTCAGGGCCTGCTATAAAGCCTGTAGCATTGAGAATGGTATGGGAGGCTTCAAAGTCGGTGAGGATTCCTATTATTGGTATAGGTGGCATTATGAATGCTGAAGATGCCATAGAGTTTATGCTTGCTGGAGCAAGTAGTATTCAGGTTGGAACAGCTAATTTTGTTAATCCAAGAATTACGGTCGAAATTATTCAGGGCATAGAAAATTATCTAAAGAGAAAGGATATAAAAAGTGTAACGGAAATTATAGGTGCTTTTATGCATGGGTAGTCCAGTAATAACCTTGACAACAGATTTTGGGAATAAGGACCCTTTTGCAGGAACAATGAAGGGGGTAATACTTAATATAAATCCTTCTGTTAATGTTGTGGATATAACTCATGGGATAACACCTCATAATATAATAGAAGCAGCTTTTGTAATAGAAAATTGTTTTTCATTCTTCCCTCGTAAAACCATACATGTGGTGGTCGTTGACCCCGGCGTTGGGTCCTCCCGCAGGGCTTTAATTGTTGCTTCAGAGAATTATTATTTTGTTGGACCTGATAACGGCGTTTTTTCCCGTATATATAAAATAAGTGAAAATCCTGTTGTTATTAATATTACTTCAGAACATTATTTTTTACCTGCAAGGAGTTCGACATTCCATGGTAGAGATATATTTGCACCTGTTGCGGGTTGGCTTTCTAAGGGGATAGAAATATCCCATTTTGGAGAGCAAATTCAAGACTATGTTACCATTGATATGCCTATTGCAAGAAGACTGTCAGACAATATAATCGAGGGAGAAGTGATTTATATAGACAATTTTGGTAATCTGATTACAAACATTTCTGCTATAGAAATAAAAAGTCTCTCAAACCTTGATGCGAATAAAAAACTTAATTTTTTTATCTTAGATAGAGAAGCCCCCTTAAAAAATTATTATTCAGAAGGGAAAGAGAATAGTCTTTGTTCGATAATAAACAGCTTTGGTTATCTTGAATTTTTCATTTATAGGGGTAGTGCTTCTTCAGCCTTGGGTATTAATGTGGGCGAGAAGGTGAGAGTCATATTGTGTTAGATATCACATCTTTATTTCATATTTGAAGTCATCAGACCGAAAAATGTATTAGCCGTGTTACTCCTTTTAGATAGACAAGAAAATCTCCTAATTGATGTATAATATTTTTTATGCTTTTGGTGGGGCTTACAGGAAATTACGGTATGGGTAAGAGTACCATTTTGCGAATGTTTGAGAAACTCGGTGCAATTGTTATTGATACGGATGAGATCATTAAATCACTGTTTGAGGAGAAAGAGGTAATAGAGAAGGTCAGGGGTATATTGGGAGATGAGGTATTTGATCTCGATGGTAGTCTTAACAAAAAAAAGACTGCAAATGTTATATTTAAAGATACAAAAATAAAAAACTTATTAGAGGACTTACTACATCCTCTTGTATTTGAAAGGATAGATTCTCTTTTAGGGAAAATAGACAATAAAAATAGTATTGTTATAGTGGAAGTCCCTTTACTTTTCGAAAGGGGATATGAAAATTTATTTGATAAAAAGATTACGGTATTTACCACCGAAGCTACTGCCTTAAGACGACTCGAGGCAAAGGGTATTAGTAGGCAGGATGCGATGCTAAGATTAAAATCACAGCTTCCAATTCAGCAAAAGATTGAAAATTCAGATTTTATTATAGATAATGATGGTTCAATTTCTATTGTTGAAGAACAGGTTAAAGATATCTTTAAGGAACTTCAAAGAGAGGCAGAAAATGAAAATAATAAAGGGAATAGAGGCACTTAGCAAGAGTTATCCCAACACAGTTTTAACAATCGGAAATTTTGATGGAGTTCATCTTGGTCATCAGAAAATATTTTTGAAGGTTATCGAAAGAGCCAGGGAGATAAAAGGGACATCGATGGTTATGACATTTGAACCACATCCAATTAAAGTATTGTCACCGGAAAGAGATATTAAATTACTTACACCATTTGAAGAAAAAGTAAAGCTGATAGAGAATACAGGCATTGATGTTTTGCTATGTATAATGTTTGACAGAAAGTTTGCTAACTTACTTCCTGACGAATTTATTGAGGAGATACTTGTAAATAAAATTAATGCCAAAGAAATAATAGTGGGTTCTAATTATACTTTTGGAAGAGGGAAGAAAGGTAATGTAGATATTCTTCGGAGGAGGAGTAAAAAATACGGATTTGATGTTAAGGTGGTCAGATATGTGAAGGTCAACGGCATAATCGTGAGTAGTAGTAGTGTCAGGAGTTTTCTTATGAAAGGGGATGTTAGCGGGGTTTCAAATTTATTGGGAAGAGCTTACTCTATTGAAGGAACTGTAATAAGAGGGAAAGGTAGGGGCAAGACTCTCATGAATATCCCCACAGCTAATATTACCACACCAGTAGAGATTTCACCAAAAGAAGGGGTATATGCTGTAAAAGTTGGGTTAAATGGTCATATTTTTGACGGCGTAGCAAATATTGGTAAAAATCCTACTTTTGGAAATTCAGCTACGAGTTATGAAGTTCATTTGTTGAATTTTTCTGATGATATTCTTGGTAAAAAGATAAGGATATACTTTATTGATAGAATCAGAGATGAACGACGTTTCCCTGATGTTAATAGCCTCGAAAAACAGATAAGAAACGATATAAAACGCGCAAAAGAAATTTTGAGGGTAAAAAATCCACTATTAATATAGATTGAAAGTTCAGTATGTTGCTAAAAATATAATAAATCTTTTAAATTAGTATTTGTACTTTATAAGTAATTACGAAGGAGGAAATAGTGAAAGAAGGAATTCATCCAGAGTATAAGGAGGCGAAGGTTATTTGTGCTTGTGGAGAAACATTTATAACAAGGTCTACAAAACCCGTAATACGTATTGATATTTGCTCCAAATGCCATCCATTTTTTACAGGAAAGCAAAAAATCGTGGATGCTGAGGGCAGAGTAGAGAAATTCAGGAAGAAATATAAAAAGACAAACTCTTCAAAAACCGAAAAATAGATAAGTTCATAATTAAGTCGTTAGTCTAATTAACTTATCTGGCTAACGGCTTTTTTACGAGTGAACATGAAAAATATTGGCGGACAGGCAGTAATAGAAGGCGTTATGATGAAGGGGAAAAAGGTGTGGTCTGTTGCAGTAAGGGCTCCTAACGGAGAGATCCATGTCAAGAAAGAGGAACTAAAAGAATTGCCCAAGTTTTTTAGCTTTCCTCTAATAAGGGGAATTATCGCCCTGATTCACGCCCTTTCGATAGGTATAAAAGCTATTGAGTATTCCGCGAGTAAGGCATATGAGGAAAACGGTAAAAAATTGAATCCACTCGCGATGGGATTTACTATCGTGCTGTCTCTAATACTTGGAATCTTGTTGTTTATCTTATTACCTTTATATGTCACAAGACTTATAGGTGTATTTTTTATGGCTGTATCCAACAGTTCTCTTCTCTTTAATCTTGTTGATGGAATTATAAGGATTTCGGTTTTTTTGACTTACATAATAATAGTTGGCCGCTGGAAGGAAATGAAGCGGATATTTGAATATCACGGCGCAGAACATAAAGTGATACATGCATATGAAAATGGTAAGAACTTAACAGTAGATGATATAAAAAAACACAGCACATTGCATCCACGCTGTGGAACAAGTTTTCTACTCATAGTTATGATTGTCAGTATATTTACCTTTTCTTTCATACCACAGGAATGGTCATTTATACATAAGTTTTTATCGAGACTGGTTCTTATTCCTTTAATTGCTGGTATATCCTATGAATTTTTGAAATATTCCGCAAGGATGAAAAATAATATAATAATAAACCTAATGATTAAACCTGGATTATTTTTACAGAGAATAACAACGAGAGAGCCAGACGAATTACAAATTGAGGTCGCTAAAAGGGCTCTTGAAGAAGTATTAGTTGTAGAGGAAGCAAATGTTTGAGAAACTGAAAATAATAGAGGACAAGTATGAAGAATTGACTAAGCTTTTGACAGACCCTGAAATATTATCGAATCCGTCCGAATTACAGAAATATTCAAAAGAACAGGCAGAACTTCAACCTCTGGTGGATAAGATTCGAGAATATAACAAATTACTGTCAGATATTAAGGAGGCAGAAGAACTCTTAAGGGGTGGTGATGGTGATTTGCGGCAGCTTGCACAGACTGAACTTAATGAACTAAAGGAGAAGAAACCTAAGATAGAGAATGAACTTAAATTAATGTTGCTTCCAAAAGACCCTCGCGACGAAAAGAATGTAATACTCGAAATAAGAGCAGGAACAGGTGGGGAAGAGGCAGCACTCTTTGCTGCTGATCTCTTCAAGATGTATATGAAATATGCAGAGCATAAAAGATGGAAGGTTGAGATGATAGACATGAATTCCACGGGACTTGGTGGTATTAAAGAAGTTATCGCCTCCATACAAGGCAAAAATGCTTACAGCAGGCTCAAGTATGAAAGCGGTGTTCATAGGGTTCAAAGAGTGCCTGTAACAGAGGCATCGGGTAGGATACATACCTCAGCAGCGACAGTTGCAGTTTTGCCAGAGGCAGAAGAAGTAGATGTGAAAATTGATGATAAAGATTTACGAATAGATACATTTTGTTCTTCAGGTCCAGGTGGTCAGGGTGTTAATACTACTTATTCTGCAGTGAGGATAGTGCACATACCTACAGGTTTGATTGTGCAATGTCAGGATGAACGTTCACAGATAAAGAATAAAGAAAAGGCTATGAAAGTCCTTCGTTCAAGGCTTTACGAGATGGAGATGGAGAAGAAAGAAAAAGAGCGTGCAATCGAGAGGAAGACTCAGGTTGGAACAGGTGACAGAAGCGAGAAGATAAGGACGTATAATTTCCCCCAAAATAGGGTTACCGACCATAGAATAGGTTTCACCCTTCACAAACTTGATCGGGTTCTCGAAGGAGAAATTGATGAACTCATAGATGCGTTGATCACACATTATCAAGCTGAAAAACTTAAAGAATTATAATTTTTTATGAAATTTTTAAAAATTTAAAATTTATATATGTTATAATAGCTCAATGAAAAAATTTAAGATATTATTAATAATATTTGTTTCATTATTGCTTCTAATTTTATTATTCCAGCATTCTTTATATAGCATCGAAAAATTTGATCATCAATGTTCCAAATGTCATAAGCTTTCAAATGATGAGGCGACCAAAGTGTTGAAAGAAGTTGTTCCAGATATAAAGGTTCTTGAGGTTAACCAGAGTCCAATTAAAGGGGTATGGGAAATAACGGCGGAAACAAAAGGTAAGAAAGCTTTATATTATGTTGATTATTCAGAAAATCTTGTTATCGCAGGATCAATATTCAACCTCAAAACTAAAGACAATTTGACTCAGGATAGATACCTTGAGATTAATAAAATTGATGTATCTTTGATACCACTTGAAGATACCATTATTATGGGTAAAAAAGACGCAAGGCACAGGGTTATAGTTTTTACGGATCCTGATTGACCATATTGTGCAAAACTTCATCAGGAGATGAAGAAGGTTATAGAAAAGAGAAAAGATATTGTGTTTAACATAAAGATGTTTCCACTAAAAATGCATCCAAATGCCTATGAAAAATCGAAGACCATAGTTTGCGAAAAATCGATTTCTGTCCTTGAGGATGCATTTGCAAAGAAGCAGATTCCGAAACCTTCCTGCAATACAACCGTTATTGATGATAATATTAAGCTGGGAGAAAAACTTGGTATCAGTGGAACGCCGGCAATAATAATGCCTGATGGAACGCTTGTGCCTGGATATAAAGATGCGGATTCTTTAATCTCCCTCATAGATAAGTTTTCATAACTCGCAAAAATCCAATTTTTGCTTATCTATTACAGTGTTGTTAGTCAAAAGTTCAATTAAATAATGCAGATGTCAAGAAAAAAATTTATTTTTTGAGAGAATTAATTGGGATTTTCGAAAAAGGAAGGATAGCTTTGGACGAGTTTTTTTAAAAGTTGATATCTCTCTTTGACCGAAAGTGTCATATAAAAAGGCGATTCCATAAGTATAAATATTAATTTTTTGATTTTATCCTTTTTATCAGAGATAAAAACCTGATCTAAATTATTTTTTACACTTTCTCTAAGTTCCATCATTGTACTCACGAGTCGATTTTTCCATTTAGCCAGGACTTATACCATTGGGGGACCTCTATACGCATTCCTCTTCTTGATTGTCTTATTGTTTCTTCGATCCACCGCAATCTTTCCTCGATGTCTTCGCACCATTGTTTCAATTTGTCAATCTCACTTAAAATATCTTCGAATATCTCAAGGTCATACATAACATTATTCCCTTTAATCATATTTTTTTGTATTCATCCAAATAGTTTGCAGTAAATGCCTCATATCCGACAAATCTATAATCTGAATAAGAGTTGTCGTTTTTCCTATATTTCAGCAATTTCAATGTATATCCTTTGAGCCTTATAAAGGTATTCTTTTTTTGTTTTATTAATTTTTTATAAAACATACCTATTTTCAACCTCTTCATAAAAATTAAGCATATTTTATGCCAGAAATATTTAGAGTAATATGATATTTTGAATAAGTTTATTTTTCGATTCTTTAGTGTACTTATAACTGTTGATTTTATGAGTATTTTTATACATAAATAAGTATAAAAATAATTTTATAAATTCATAGCCTTAATTAAATTTTTGATTGATTATCGTTATTCGGGATGAATATTATTGACAAAAGATGTCATATTAAAATTTGTGGATCATCTCCAAAAAATTTGTTAGATCATGAGGATTCGAGAGATCAAGGAGTCAG
>FWPV01008912.1_pt1 | contig 13493 bp, 10 predicted proteins | sample 2228371 | NCBI WGS metagenome assembly FWPV01 (sample SAMEA103939776, study PRJEB20133) | metagenome | reverse complement strand
ATGATCAGCCCCAGACCGACCACCACCATCAGAACATATTGCACGGAGGCCAAACTTACCGCGGTGACAATCAGGCCGAAATCCAACGGTTGATCTCCTCACGAGCCCAGGCGTCCAGTTCGAGTATCCGTTCCAGGGAGGGTTCCGGATGAAAGGGGTGACGATCGACGACGCGGCGGCAGGCGGGAACGATTTGATCGAACCGCAGCCGCCCGTTCAAAAACGCGTCCACGGCGGACTCATTGGCGGCATTGAGAACGGTGCCGGCCGTTCCTCCCGCTTCAGCCGCCTCCAAGCCGAGCTTCAGCGCGCCGAACCTCTCGAAATCGGGAGGCTCGAATTGCAAGGTCAGCCCCTGGGACCAGTCAAGCTTGCGTGCAATGCCGCCGCGACGCTCCGGCCAATACAAGGCGTATTGAATGGGGAGCCGCATGTCGGGGGGGCTTAGTTGCGCGATCACCGACCCGTCGTTAAATTCTACCATCGAATGCACGATGGATTGCGGATGAATCAGTACGCCGATGCGTCCCGCCTCGACATCGAACAACCATCGTGCCTCGATGATCTCCAAAGCCTTGTTCATCAACGTGGCGGAGTCGATGGTGATTTTGCGTCCCATATTCCAAGTGGGATGCGCTAAAGCCTCTTCCACCGTTACATTCGCTAAGTCGGCCGCACTCCGTTTGCGGAAAGGCCCTCCGCTGGCGGTCAGCACGATGCGGCGGACTTCTTCCCGCCGCCCGGCTTGAAGGCACTGGAAAATCGCCGAGTGCTCGCTGTCCACCGGCAGGATGGGCACCCCGCGTTCGCGCGCCAACCGGGTGATGATGGGACCGGCCACCACCATGCTCTCTTTATTCGCCAGGGCGACGGGTTTGCCCTCTTGAATGGCGATCATGGTTCCTTGCAGCCCTACGGCACCCACGAATGCCGAAAGGACGATATCCACGCAATCCGAGGCAATCGCCTGGCGGATGCATTCCGCACCCACCAACAGCCGGGTATTCTCGGGCAGTCCCGACCAGTCTTGGGCCTTCGCCGCCTCGGAATCGGTCACGACGGCGTAATCGGGCCGAAATTGCCGCGCCTGCCGCCACAGCAGAGAAGTCTGGCGGCGCGCAACGAGAACCGAGGCACGCAGGCTCCCTTGAGAGGCGGCAATGACCTCCAAGGCGCTGCGGCCGATGCTGCCCGTCGAACCGAGCACCGCCACGCCCTTCGCTCTTTCCGACGCCATGCTGAAGTACCGTCCTCAAAAGACAGGCGAATCGATCATTCTAGGCACGGAACGGCGGATTTCGCAAGTTTGCCCCGGTCGCTGCCTTTCGATGCCACGATGGATGGATTGTAACGGTTGCCGCCAAAACGATGACCTGGGGTGCTGTTTCAGCTTGACCGGCGGGCTGCGTTCGGGGCTAGACCGAATCCCACAAGCGCAGTCATTACGACCTCCACTGCCAATAATAGTGCCATTTTGGCAGGGCCATGCAGCGTCTCGACCGCCTTTTAACCCTAGCGCGTGACCGCCCGGGAGCCCCATGTATGGTTCTGCAGTGATTTCGCAAATCCTTATTGAATAGTTATTTGCGTCACAGTAGCCCGCGTATGAGCGAGACGGGTCGGGCTAACCGATGGTTAATGGAACGCTGTTTGCTTGAGTGAGACGTGGCTACGACAAGCGGCCTACAGGCAATCGGGTTCCCCTCTACGCGGTGCCGCGAGTGGGCTTTGGCAGCGGGCGGTTGAGTCGCGTTCATGCCGGCTGAGTTGCCTGCCGCTGAAGGAGCCGCTCCGGTTCGGCGGGAGGGCTGAAGATAAACGGGTCTTAGAAGGTGGTGGTGGAAAGGAGGTGTGAAGATGGCACGTACCTTGGTTCCCTGGACCGGCAATCCGGTTCGCATGTTCGAGTCTCTCCGCAGAGAGATGAACGACTTGATGGACGAGTTCTTCGGAACTCAGGATGGCAATGAGTTGACCCCCTGGTTCGCGCCTCGCATCAATCTGGCCGAGACGGACCAGGCGTACGAGATCAGCGTCGATCTTCCCGGCATGAAGCCGGAAGAGTTCGCCGTCGAACTCAAGGACGGCCAACTCTGGATCTCCGGTGAACGCAGGCACGAGCATGAGGAGAAAGGGAAGACTTATCACCGCGTGGAACGTCAATACGGGCGGTTCCAACGGGCGGTGAGTCTGCCCACGGCGGTGAAGGCCGACCAGATTCAGGCCGAATACAAGGACGGCGTGCTGCGGATCACCGTGCCGAAGGACGAGTCCGCCCAAGCGAAGCGCATCGCGGTAAAGACGTGATGACGCGTGATCGGGCACTCCCGCCCGGAGTGCTTGCACGGCCCCGGATTGCGGGCCGATCGATGTGTCGCTCCCGGCCCCCGTGGAATCCTCGGGGGCCGTTGTGTCGGCCCCCTGCACGGCAGGGGTTTTTGCAGCCATGCTTTTGGGTGCGAACCCGGCCGACGAGTTCTCCGCCCGCCGACCGGGTTCGTCTGCTTCGAACGCTTTTTGGACGTGCCGGCCGCGGAACCGGCAGACCGAAACGCTCGCACGACGGACGCTAACCGTGCCTCGGCGGGGCGGAGTGGGTCTTGTCTCTTCGGAGGGCCACGCAAAAATGAAGAGACGTCCCTTTCGACGAACGGGTGCCGTATCGGCCCCACCTTCAATGTGGAAATTGCGTCCGAAAGAAGTCGGACTTGCCATAAACGCAACGGGTTCGATCCGAACGGAGAACATGTGCGGCGGTCGACCGCCGCGGGGAGTTGGAAAATGCTAAGTTCGAAAATGTTGCAGGCGTTGAACGATCAGTTGCAGGCCGAGCACTCATCGGCCTACCTCTATTTGGCCATGGCGGCCCGCTGTGCGGACATGAATCTGCCCGGGTTCGCGCACTGGTTCCGTATTCAGGTGCAGGAGGAGAACGAACACGCGTTGAAGATCTTCGACTACATCCTGCAGCGGCGCGGGACCGTGGAGTTGAAGGGTATCGAGAAACCCAAGGGCGACTGGCCGGACGCCCTGGCCGTCTTCGAGGATGCACTCAAGCACGAGCAGTACATCACCAAGCGTATCCACGACCTGGTGAAGTTGGCGCGGGAGGAAAACGATCCCGCGACCGAGGTCTTGCTGCAATGGTTCGTCACCGAGCAGGTCGAGGAAGAAGACTCTGTGGACAGCTTGGTTCACCAATTGAAAGCCATGGCCGGAAGCCCCTCCGGGCTGTTCATCATCGACCGAGAGCTGGCCAAGCGGCAGCTCGGCGGTACGACGTGAGCGATCGGACAAGCCGTCCGCTCCGTTGACGACGCGCTGCCAACAGGTTTTTTCGGAAGCGGGGCATCAAACCGGGCGTCGTGCTTCACAAATCGGGCAGTCTCACTTCCTCCAGCCGCCGGCCATGTGCCGGCGGTTCCTTTTGCCGGTCTGACGGCAGGAGCATCGAGCGACCGAGTTCGGTATGTCTTGCCGCGACTCCGTGCCCTTGGCCGGCTTCCCCGCCTCGGGGTAGAATCAACTTTTTGTGCCGACGGCAGTCGCCCATTCGAAACTGCTTTGAGAAAGCTTCACCGGTCGGCATCGCGGGACACCTCGTAGCGAGCGTGGGGGAAGCCGCCTCCGCCTCCGCGGCCCGTGGAAGATCGTGATCGGAAGAATTCTTGCGAGGAAGGACCGATATGCCGCGCTACAATCCGGCCGAAATCGAACCGAAATGGCAGCACTATTGGGAGAATCACAAGACGTTTGCGACACCGCGTTTGCCGGCCGGGCCCAAAATGTACGTTTTGGACATGTTTCCCTATCCCAGCGGCGACGGCCTGCACGTGGGGCATCCGGAAGGTTACACGGCCACCGACATCATGTGCCGCTTTTACCGCATGAACGGCCGCAGCGTGCTCCATCCGATGGGCTGGGACGCCTTCGGATTGCCGGCGGAACAGCATGCCAAACGCACGGGCACGCACCCGCGGGTAACGACGGAGCGGAACATCGCCAACTTCCGCCGCCAACTCAAGATGATCGGTTTCAGCTACGACTGGGACCGTGAATTCGCGACCACGGATGTCGCATACTTCCGCTGGACGCAATTCATTTTCCTCGTGATTTACGACACCTGGTACGACCCGGTCGCCGGAAAAGGCCGCCCGATCTCGGAGCTCCCGATTCCGCCGGAAGTCGCCGCGGAAGGCCCGCTTGCCGTGGCGCGCTTCCGGGATGAGCATCGCCTTGCCTATCAGTCCGAGGTCCCCGTCAACTGGTGCCCCGCCTTGGGGACGGTCTTGGCCAACGAAGAAGTCGTCGGCGGAGTCAGCGAGCGAGGCGGGCATCCCGTCGTTCGACTGCCGCTGCGCCAATGGATGCTCCGCATTACCGCCTATGCCGACCGCCTGGAGAAGGACCTTGATCTGCTCGATTGGCCGGAAAGCGTCAAACTCTTGCAGCGCAATTGGATCGGCCGCAGCGTGGGCGCCGAGGTCGATTTCTTTGTGGGCACCTTTTGGTCCGAACCGGGGATGCCTTCCGAGAAAGAATACGCGGGCTGGCGGCGGGATCGGCAGTTGGCCGGCTTTCCCCGCAAGCCGGACGAATCTTGCCTTCGCATCTATACTACCCGGCCGGACACCCTCTTCGGCGCCACCTACATGGTACTCGCACCCGAACATCCCTTCGTCGATCGGCTCACCCTGCCCGAATATGCCGATGCCGTTCGGGAGTACCGCGAACAAGCCGCGCGGAAGAGCGACCTCGATCGGACGGAGCTTTCCAAGGAAAAGACCGGCGTCTTCACGGGGTCTTATGCGATCAATCCGGTGAACGGGAAAGCCATTCCGATTTGGATCGCCGATTATGTGCTGATCAGCTACGGGACGGGGGCGATCATGGCGGTGCCGGCGCACGACACCCGCGACTTCGAGTTCGCCCGGCAATTCGGCCTGCCGATCGTACCGGTGGTCGATCCCGGCGAGCGGGGCGACGTCTCCCGCGATGATGTCTTGGCGGGGAAAACGGCCTTCATCGCCGAAGGCACAGCCGTGAACTCCGGCGACTACGACGGCACCCCCACCGCCGAGTTCAAGAAGCGGATTACGCAAGACCTGGCCGCGGAGGGAATCGGCCGCGAGGCCGTCAACTACAAGCTCCGCGATTGGGTTTTCAGCCGGCAGCACTTCTGGGGTGAACCATTCCCGCTGCTGCACGAGCTGGATGCGGGCGGAAATCCCACCGGGGTAGTTCGAGCTTTGCAACCGCAAGACCTTCCCGTGGATCTGCCCGCCGACATGACCTTCGACGCCAAGCATGATTCGCCGGAGCCGCCGCTGGAAAAAGCCCCGCCGGAATGGCTCTACGTCACGCTCGACGGCCGACGTTACAAGCGCGAAACCAACACCATGCCGCAATGGGCCGGCTCGTGTTGGTACTACCTCCGTTTCATCGACCCCCGCAACGATCGAGCCTTGGTCGATCCTGAGCTGGAAAAGGCCTGGATGCCGGTAGACCTGTACGTCGGCGGGGCGGAACACGCCGTGCTGCACCTCCTCTATGCCCGCTTCTGGCATAAGGTCCTCTACGATCGCGGTTATGTCAGTACCCCCGAGCCGTTCCAAAAGCTGGTCAACCAGGGCATGATCCTGGGTGAAATGGAGTATTCGGCGTTCCAGGATCCCGACGGCCGATGGATCGACGAAAGCGACGTCGCGGAGATGGGCGAATCCCGCTTTGCGCACAAGGTCTCCGGGGTGCCGTTGAAGGCGGTTAAGCTCCAGCCGGATCAAGTCGAGAAGCGGGGCGATGTCTTCGTGCTCAAGGAATGCCCGGCGGTCCGGGTCGATGCTCGCGCCTATAAGATGTCCAAGAGTCGCGGCAACGTGGTCAACCCGGACGACATCGTCCGCGAATACGGGGCCGACTCGCTGCGGCTTTACGAAATGTTCATGGGACCGCTGGAGTCCACCAAGCCGTGGAGTATGGACGGCGTTCATGGGGTGCGCGGATTCTTGGAGCGTGTTTGGCGCATGATCGTGGACGAGCGTGCCGAGGCATTGCAACCCAATCCCGCCGTCCAGGATTCGGAACCCACCGCGGAGCAAGCCCGGATCCTCCATCGCACGATTCGCGAAGTCACTCGGGATGTAGCGTGCATGGCGTTCAACACGGCCATCGCGCGGCTCATGGAATGCGTGAACTTCTTTCTGAAACAAGAGACGCGCCCGCGCAGCGCGATGGAAACCTTCGTTTTGCTGCTTTCCCCCTTCGCCCCGCATGTGGCGGAGGAATTGTGGCAAATCCTGGGCCATCAAGAGAGTTTGGCTTACCATCCGTGGCCGCAATTCGATCCCGAATTGCTCAAGGAAGCTGAGATAGAAATTCCCGTCCAAATCAACGGGAAGTTGCGGAGCCGCATCGTCGTTCCGGCCGAAGCCGACGCCAAGGCGATGGAAGAAGCGGCCAAAGCCGACCCCAAGGTCGCCGCACTGCTGGAAGGCAAGCGCGTGGTGAAAGCCGTGGTGGTACCGAAACGGATGGTCAATTTCGTGGTGCAGTAGTGGACCGTCGCGCCGTCCACCCCGAACTTGGGACGCCGTCCGGGTGCAATCGCGACCGAAGCGCGTTGTCGCGATTCCCAAGTACCTTCTAACCCGGCAGCACGGCAGGCTCCGCCGGCGGAGCCTCGGTCGAAAGGGAGGCGATCTTCGCGGGTGCCGGACCGCGCGATCCGGCTGCGATCGACGCAGATGGTTGGTTCAGCGGCAAAAGTTGAACGGGCGTCGGCACCGCCGCCGTCATGGGTAGGCAGCTTCGCCGGCGACGATTTCTCCGCCGGTAGAATTGCGCATATAGCGCGTCGGCGGCCAACAACACGACCGCGATGCTGAAAAACATCGTCGGATAGCGCGGCAGCGCCCAATGCTCCGCTGCTCGCAACAGGGCGCCCACGATCGGTGCGCCCAGGAACAGACCCGTATCCAAGACGGCCAACATCAAAGTGGTGGCCAATCCCCGATGGCGTTTGGGAAAAGCGCCGCTTCCCAAGCCCACGATAGCCGGGAACAGAATCGCATGTCCCAGGCCGAACACGAAGCCGGGCAGAAGCAGCCCGATCGGCCCGCCGACGGGCAGGAACAAGAGAAAGGCCAGGGCCAGTAACCCCATCCCGCCGATGATGATCCGCTCCAGTCCGATCCGTTGGAGGCTTCGGAGCAACACCGCCCGGACGACAATGGCCGTGAGAGCATAGACCACGAAAAACGAGCTGATGACGTTCTGCTCGAAGCCCGCCACGTATCGCGGCAAAAACGTCTGCGGGATGTTGAGAGCCGCGCCGGCCACGATGCCGATGGCGATCAGCGGTCCCGGTGAATATCGCCGCAGCGTCGCAAGGATCGGTTCCGCCCTCGCCTTTCGGCGGTGTCCGCGGTTCGCGGCCTCGGCAGAGGAATTCGCTGTCTGCGGTTCATTTCCCGCTGGAACGACCCAGGTGAGCGGAAGCGACAAAGCGCAAAGCCCCGCAGCGATGAGGAACATTTCGCCCATCAGTGGTCGCGTCGGGACGGCCCCGGAAGACAGCCAATCCGCCAACGGAGCACCCAGGATCACGCCGGCGAATCCGGCGGAACCGAAGATCCCGATTACCTCCGCCAAACGCCCGCGAGGCGCCCTGGCCGACATGAGAGTCAAGGATGAGCTGTACACAGTCGCAAGCATCAACACGTAGGTCACCCGGGCCGCATAGATCCAGGGCGAGCGATAGTCGGTAATCCCGAGGTGGACGAGACAGGCCGCTAGGGTACCGTAGGTGGCAATCATCCAAACCGTCTTGGCCCCGTAGCGGTCGATGCCGCGGCCCACGGCGAACCTGGCCACCAGGCTGCCGACCATTCCCACGCCGACGATCCAGCCGAGGTGAAATTCATCCCCGCCCAGAAAGCTCACGAAGTCGGCATAACGGCAGAGCAGCGTGGCGGCGATCGAGACCAACGTATTCGAGGCGTACGCGCACCAAAACGAGAAATCGTAAACACGATCGGTCGCGGCGCGGCCGCGCGTCGCCGCCCCCGCCGATTCCGAAAAAGAGGGTGGTACTACGTCGTCTCCGTCTTTGGGAAACGTCGTCTCCGCTTTATGCGCCGTCTGTTCGCCGGGAAAAGAGGACGTGGGCGCGGATGTCTGGGTTAGGTTGGACGCTGGGGAGATCATACGGGAACCGAGGCGCAAAAACCGGACCGAGGATGGGCAATGGGTGTGGAGCGGCCCAGCTCAATAACCAGAGGCCGACGGAGGCGGGCGGGTTCGCTTCGAAACGCAATCTAAAAAGTTCGCGGAAGAGCATATCCGCGAAATTGCCAAACCGACCGCGCCACGCGGTGTATCCCCCCATCATACGCAAGCCGGGGCTTTCCGGAAAAGAGCGAAAGCGTGGGGTCGGTTCATCTTTCCCGACGTCATCAAATGCCGACCACCGTCAAGGGCGGTGCCCTTTCGCCTTTTGGCCGGCCCCGGCAGCGCCGATCCATGCCGGTCGGGGTTGCCGGGAGATCCGAGACATCCCGTGGCTCAGGCTATCCGATTTCCACGGCAGGCCACATCAAATTTACCTCCCTGCCCCACGCTTCCCGTATTACCAAACGAAGTGTTGCGACCGGTACCCTGCGAAAAAATCGTTCAAGTTCAAGAGATCGTACCGTCGATACATGACGCGCGAAGAATGCGTCAAGCGATTTCCGCCTGCACGGGCCGGTGCGGGGGCCGTAGCCTCGGGCAAAGGTGGAAATCGGTGGTTCCAAGGAAGGAGCAAACGCCAGCATGATGCCGTCGCATCTCCGCGTTTATTACGGGCCCGCCGAAGACCAAGAGACCGCTCAGCCCGTCAATGTAACCACCGTGGTTAGCGTACCGCTGAAGGAGGTTCTCCCCCTTTTGGTGGATGCCGTGCGATCGGAGCGGACTTGGCTCTCCGATTTCCAGGACGAGGAAATCACCATCTCCACGGATCTCTACGAGGTCTTGTTGGCGTATCAACACTACCGTCGTCCTTCCGCGTAGTGTGCACGGGTTTGCCGAACGACCCTTCCGTTTCTTCTAGTAGGCGGGCGACGTCGGCAACATTGCCGCCCGTCCGGTCTCCCCTCGTCGGCGTTCGACTTCGGGCACAAACCGGGAACCGCTTCAAGGCCGCGCCGCTCCAAGGTCCCAGCAGCGCCGGCAACGTGGGTTGCGGGATAACGGTAGGAAAGCCCGGTCGGTCGTCTTTCCAGGGACTCCACGACCTGCTTCCACCGGCGGCTTACGTGACCCGTATCTACTCAGCTCACGCTACCGCCACGGACTTGTGCCGGCATTTCTAGGCATTCTTACCGGCCGCGACTTTGGAAATCGCTTGACCCGGCCGATCCTTTGTGAGACCCTTACGGCAAGATGCGGGGCCGGCCCGTGCCCGGTTCGGCTCGGCAAATCGTGAGGGTGTCTTCAAATGAGGACCGACGCTGTCGGTGGGAGCGAAAAACATGCGGCGAGAGCAGCGAACGCACCTGGAATCGGTACGCATTACGGCGGAGCGCCTCGTGGTCGCTATGATCACGGTTCTCGGTTTGGCAGGTCAGGGAGCGAATGCCGAAACGGCCAAGAACTTTCAAGTCGGAGCGGCGGCAGTGGTCATCACGCCGCCGAACGGCATCCCCATGGCGGGCTACTATTCTCCCCGGGGCAGCGAGGGCGTCCTGGATGACCTTTTCGCCAAGGCACTCGTGTTGGACGACGGGGAAAAGGCCGTCGCGTTCGTAGCCTGCGACCTGATTAGCATCCCCCAAGCCATCACGGACGAAGCGCGCCGCCTGATCGCGGCCGAGATTCCCATCCCGCCGGAAGCCGTGCTGGTTTCCGCGACGCACACGCATACCGGACCGTCCCTGCCGCGCGGTTCCAAACGTGATGCCGTGGACGGCGGGGCATCCGATATTGCCGCCGCTTACGCAGCCGAGCTTCCCGGCAAAATCGCCCAAGCGGTCGCCGCCGCATTCCGTGGACGAACCCCATCCGCGGCCTTCGCGGCCCGCTACGAGGAATACGACGTGTCCTTCAATCGTCGCTTTTGGATGACCGACGGCACCGTCGGCTGGAACCCCGGCAAGCTGAATCCGAAGATCATCCGACCTGTGGGGCCGATCGATCCGGAACTCTTGGTCTTGTACGTCGAGACCGCGGATCGACGCCCCGTGGCCGCGTATGTCAATTTCGCCCTGCACGCGGACACCACGGGCGGAACGCTGGTCTCCGCCGACTACTCGGGCGCGCTCTCTCGGCTGCTGGCCGAAATCAAAGGAGCCGACTTCGTGACGCTCTTCGGCAACGGCGCATGCGGCGACATCAACCACATCGACGTCCGCTCACCGGTGGCGCAAAAGGGGCCGGGCGAGGCGCGACGCATCGGTACCGTGCTGGCGGGCGACGTCCTCAAGGCCCTGATGCGGATGCGCCCGGTCTCCGGCGGTCCGCTGCAAGCGGCGAGCCGAATCGTTCCCCTCCCCTTGGCCCCGTTCAGCGACGACGATTTGAACCGTGCCCGAGAAATCACGGCCCAAGGCGACAAGGCTGCCTTCTTGGACAAAGTCTTCGCGTACAAGGTCTTGGACGTGGCAGCCCGCAACGGCGAACCCCTGCCTGCCGAGGTTCAAGTAATAACCTTGGGCGACGACTTGGCTTGGGTGGCCTTGCCGGGCGAGGTCTTCGTCACGCTAGGGCTGAATATCAAGGCCGCTTCGCCCTTCCGGCACACCTTCGTCGTCGAATTGGCGAACGGTTCGCTAGGCTATTTGCCGCATCGTTCCGCCTATGCCGAGGGGCAGTACGAAGCGATCAGTGCCCGCTGCGCGGAAGGCTCGGGCGAATTGTTGGTGGCCCAGGCCGTCCAGATGCTCACGGAGCTATACAGCAAGGCGACCGCGCCGTGACCTCGTGCCGCTAGGACGGATCAGCGACTGCCTCCCGACAGTCGCCCGGTTTAGGACACGTTCGCGATCGGCGATCTTCGAACCAGTAACCACAAAAAGAACGGGCCGCCCAGCAGCGACGTCACGATGCCCACGGGAATCTCGGTGGGGGCCAAGACGGTCCGCGCCGCCGTGTCGCAGATCACCAGGAACGCTCCGCCGAAGACCGGAGTCACGGGTAATAGCCGCCGATGGTCGGGACCGACGAGCAAGCGGCAGATGTGCGGCACGATAAGACCGACGAAACCGATCGGACCGCATACGGCGACGACCGAGGCGACCATCCAGCCGACGAGGCCCAGAAGGAGGGCCTTGGTACGGACCAAAGCGACTCCACGTCCGATCGCCCACTCCTCACCCAACGTCAGTAGGTTCATTTCGTGGCGCATGGCGGCCAGGGCGGCGACGGCCGGCAAGGCGGGCATCAGAATCGCCAGCCAGTCGCGATAACCGGCGGTACCCTCCAGTCCGCCCATCATCCAACGCAACATGCGGAACGTTCGCGTGGGATCGCTGAGGTACTGGAGCGTGAGGATCATGCTGGAAAAAAAGAAGCTGAGCGTGACGCCGGTCAGCAGCAGGGTTTCGGTGGAAAAATCCGCGCGAACTCGTGTCAGACCGAAGACCAGCAGGATCACGCCGCAGGCTCCGACGAAGGCCGCGAAGGAGACACTCGAAACGCCCAGGTAGGATGCACTCCATCCGAGCTGGATGGCGAGGGCGGCCGCGAACGAGGCCCCGCCCGCGATCCCCAGCGTGTAAGGCGTGGCCAAGGGATTGCGAAACAAGGCCTGGAATGCCAGCCCGCCCAGCGCCAAAACGGCCCCCGCCGTGAAGGCCGTCAACACGCGGGGAATGCGAATATCGCGAAGGATGCGCGCGTCGAGGTTTTCGGAGCCTGACCACAGCAACGTGGGGGAGAGCCACTTGGGACCGATGAGTGGTGCCGTGACCAGAACCGCGGTTCCCAAGAGCAGGACGCAAGCGAGGAGCAAGTCGGCACGCTTCACGGTTGCTCCTCGGGCGCGGACGGCACCACCATGGACAGATCGGCAAACGGATGCGGCGTCAGCACCAGCTTGGCGGCATAAATGCTTTCCAGCACGTCGCCGCGCATCAGTTCGCGGGACGTGCCCTGAAAAACCAAGGTTCCGTCCCGCAACGCCATCACCCGTTTGCCCGATAGGACGGCTGCGTTCAAATCGTGCGTCACGGCTAAGATCGTCACCCCGCATTCCCGATTGAACCGCGTGAGCAGGCGGCGGAGGTCCTCTTGGTGGCGATAGTCCAGAAACGTCGTCGGCTCATCGAGTAGCAGAACGTCGGCCTGCTGGGCCAAGGCGGCGGCCAAGCAAACCCGCTGCCGTTCTCCTCCGCTGAGACTGCCGACCACGCGGGCCGCCAGGTGCGAGGCATCGGTCAGCTCCAAGGCTCGGGCGACGGCTTGCCGATCCGCCGGGCGCGGAGCGCTGAACGGACTCCAATGGGGATAGCGGGACATCATCACGAAATCCGCCACGGTGAAAGGCGCGGATCGCCCCTCGCCCTGAGGTACGTAGGCCACACGACGCGCCAAGCCTTTCTGCGAAAACATCCTTCCCGGACGGCCCCACCATAGGACGGTGCCCGAATACGAAGCATAATAGCCGATCAAACAACGAAGCAGTGTGGTCTTGCCCGAACCGTTCGCGCCGACCAGGCATACGTACTCGCCCTCGCGGAGGGCGAAACTCACATCGCGGAGTATCGCCCTTCCCCCCAGCGAAAGCGAGAGATGTTCAACGCGAAGGACCGGGGAATCGTCCGACATGTGCGAAAGTTCCTCTCCTCTCCGATCGATGCGCGGACCGATTTTTGCTTTACACGACTGCGAAACGGAAGTGACCCGCCAACACCCGCATCCGCGCGTCCGAACGGCGGCGGCACCACCTCGGGGAAAGGTCGGCCCCGGCGATGACCGACACCGCCGAGGCATTCCCGCATTATAATAAGTAGGCGATGGTTCCGTCCCCGCCGCGATGACGCGCCGGCCGAACCACGTGCCGGGTTGTCGCCGTCACTAGCCCTCCCATACGGCCTGATTCGCCGACCGTAGCACGCCATGAACCGGGAAACGCATCCGCAAGACGAATCACCGTCCTTTGCGGAGATGGACTTTCAAGAGTTGGTTCGTCGCGCGGCGGCCGGGAGCGATGCCGCGCTCACGTGCTTGCTTCAGCGCTGCGAGCCGAAATTCGAGATCGTCGCCCGGGTTTCCCTCGGCCCGCTTCTCCGTTCCCAGGTCGATACGTTGGATCTGGTGCAGTCGATGAAGCGGATGCTGATACCAGGGTTGCGGGCGGGTCGGTTCCAGTTTGAGTCGCCCGAGCAATTGGTAGCACTCGCCGCCACGGTCATCCGGCGCAAGGGGATGCGGGCGTTGACGTGGCGCAGGTTGTGAAGGTGGGCGCCGCGCAGGCTCAGCCAGCCGTCCTCGGGCGCGGGCAACGGGCGCGGCGG